>VFSW01003417.1_pt1 | contig 23826 bp, 21 predicted proteins | sample 5358111 | NCBI WGS metagenome assembly VFSW01 (sample SAMN11554181, study PRJNA540505) | mine drainage metagenome | isolation source: sediment from site ElyBrook_90M | place: USA: Ely Copper Mine, Vershire, VT | collected 2017
GCTGCGTCCCCCGGCTTCTTGCGCTGGCGCTTTTTGCGCTGGCGCTTCCGGCAATGGCCGAGCAGCACGTAGAGAGCGATGGCCGCGGCTGGATGCAGGAGAACACCGGCACGCTGGGTAGTGCGAAGCAATTGCAGGTGTCCCACTTCGTGGGTTCGGTGCGGGTGGTGACCGGTAGCCAGTCCGCCAGCTTCATCTTGCGCTTGCATTCGCAGGAGCCGCTTGAAAAGGATGCGCGCAGGCAGTTTGCAACGTTTCACCTGGGCGTGGGCCGGAAGAACGATGTGATTTTGATTCAGAACGTAGGGCCGGTGGACTTGGCGGTGCGCGCTGAACTGATCGTTCAGCTTCCGTCGGACGCGGAAACCGTACACGTCGATACTCTAGCCGGCAAGATCGCCATCCACGGAAAAGTCAACCATCTCGACCTCCAGACTCATGGCGGAGATATCGAGGTTGACGATGCGGATCTGTTGCGCGCCGAAACCATGGGCGGCTCGGTAACGGTAAATCACCGTTTGGGCGATTCATTCATCCGCACCGGCGGCGGCGACATTCGCGTCGATGCCTCGGTGGGCGACCTGGAGATCGTTTCCCTTGGCGGAAACATCTGGTTGAAAGCGATTGCCAGGGCGCAGGTGCAATCGGGCGGCGGAAACATTGAAGTCGTCCGTTGCGCTGGGGCCCTGGTGGTGCGTACTGCTGGCGGCAACATCAATCTGGGCGAAATGGACGGAGCGGTTACCGCGGAGACCGGCGGCGGCAGCATCCGCATTGGCGTGGCTCATGGACCGGTTCTAGCCAGCACAGCCATGGGCGATATCGAGTTGTGGAAGCTGGCGCAAGGAGCCAAAGCGCACACCGGTATGGGGCGGATTACCGCCGAGTTCATTGGAAACCGGAAATCCATGCAGCAATCGGAGCTGGTGACCTCGATGGGCGATATCGTCGTGTACTTTGCGGGTACCGTTCCGGGCAATGTTCATGCCGTAACCGGGTCGAGTCCGACGAGGCATATTGTCAGCGAGTTTCCGGATCTGAAAATTTCCAATGGCATCGCTGAATACGGACCCCGCAGCATCGTCGCCGATGGAACCATTCACGGTGGCGGTCCTTCGATTGACCTGCGAACCCTGATCGGCCAGATCGAACTGCGCAACGTCAGGTAGCACGGCTTCAATCTTCATTGAAGCACCAACCTTTCAAACCCGCCGCACATTCAATCAGGATTCCGAGTTGTCTTCGTTCGGATTCCGCGGTTCTGGACTTCGAGCTCCTCTGACCTCGATACTGAGTCTCTGCCTTCCACGCTTGAGATCCTTCGTGGCGCTCAGGTCCACATCCCAACTGCCTGCCGTCTCCAGTTCCACCATGCCCTCGTAGTTGCCGTGGCCTTTTCCGCGCAAGGTCACATGCTGTGCTGCTGCGTGATCCGTGCCGCTCATGGAGGCATCAGCCTCAATAAGCAAGCCGTCGGCGGACTGGCCAGCAGTGTCGATGACATGAACCTTGAGCGTAATCGGGGCGTCGCAACTGGGCGACTCTGGATCCGTGGCAAGGGTGAAGCGGAATGGCGTGAGCTGGTTACGCAGGTTCATGATGAGTGCGGTGGGATCGGGCGGAGCTGGCAGTTCGGAGCTGTGTTTGATGGCGAAGTACGTCAGCGGGGCGACGGCAGCGACAGCAAGAATGCGAAGGCGCATCGGCAAGGCTTCCTCGGAGCGAGCGTTTTGGCGGCGGGTTGAGACATCGTGCAGGCGTTTGCGACGCACGGCAGCGCAACCGTAGTTCAGAATAAAGTGTCCGGCGCTGCGGACGTGACTTTTTGTGAAAACCTTTTAGTGAACATCGAGAGCGCAATCGCGTCTAACCGCCAACCTCGATGCTGAGTTTCTGCTGACGGCTTTTGCCATCTTTGGTGGCCGTCAGATCGACGTCCCAACTGCCCGCCATCTCCAGGTTCACCCGCCCATCGTAGTCGCCGTTCCCTTCTCCGCGCAGGACAAGGTGCTGGGCTCCCTGGTCCATGCCGCTCATCGATACATCAGCCTTGAGCTCCACTCCATCCGCAGGTTGATCGGCGGCGTCGATGACGTGAACCTTGAGCAGAATTGGAGCGTTGAAGTTCGGCGATGTGGGCTCGGTTGCGAGGGTGAAGCGGAATGGCGTGAGCCGGTCCCGCGTGTTCTGGATGATCATGGCGGGATTGGGTGGCAGGGCAGACGGCTCGGGTTTGTACTTCATGGCGAAGTACACAAGGGCGGCGATGGCGACGATAGCAAAAATTCGAAAGCGCATGGACAAGGTTCCTCAGTGCGAGCTTCCCGGCTGCGGGTTGCGGGCCGGCGGATGAGCAGCATCATCTCGGTGCTGGTGAGGCACGGGCAGGATGCAGCCATGTGCCAGATCGCAGTCAGCGCTCTCAAACTGAATCGTGGTGTGGTGGATGTGATGGCGGCTGGCCAGCATCTGGCGCAACTCGTCGAGAATAGCATTGCTGGCCGAGGGCGGAATGTCTTCAATGGTAATGTGCGAAGAGAGCGCGTGAGTGTCGCTGCCGATGCTCCATATGTGCAGGTCGTGAACGTCGAGGACGCCGGGCACGGCGCGTAACTCCGAGATGATAGTGTCCAGTTCCATGCTGCTGGGCGCTCCCTCCAGCAGAATGTTGAGGCTCTCGCGGACGATGCCGGCCGACGACCACAGAACCATGACGGAGATGCCGATGGAGAGCGCGGGATCGATCCAGCTATGGCCGGTGGCAAAGATGGCCCAGCCGCCGGCAATCACCGCTGCGGTGGAGAGCGTATCGCCAATCTCATGGATGAGCACCGAGCGCAGGTTCAGGTCCCGCCCACCACGCAGCAGCATCAGGGTGATGGCTCCGTTGAGCAGCACACCGGCGCCGGCGACCCACATCATCAGCCCAGCAGGTACGGGTTGGGGATGGGAGATGCGTTGGACGGCCGAATAAAAAATGAGGACTGCAATGACGATCAGGGTAATGGCGTTGACGAAAGCGGCCAGGACTCCCGCGCGGCGCCATCCATAGGTTTTGGTGCTGGTGGCAGGACGTTCACTGAGATAGGCGGCGACCCAGGAGAGAAGGAGGGCGAAGAAATCCGAAATATTGTGTCCGGCTTCGGAGAGCAGCGCCAGGCTGTGCGCCCGGAATCCCGCAACCACCAGCAGGATGATGTAGGCCAAGGTAAATCCCAGGGCGACGCGAAGCATCCGGGCGGTAAGCGGGGGATGCGCGTGTCCATGGGAGTGACCATGGGTATGCCCGGCGTGCGAGTCCATGGATGGAGTTTACGGCGGTGTGCGCTTGGCATCAAGTCTGGCGACTCGAACCGAATCAGGGCAGCGAGGTTGGCGCATCCGGCATCGTACATAAAAGCTGTGGCTGTGGATTGGCGAGAGCTGCTGACCCGGTTTGAGCGCCCCGCGGTGGGAGCAAACGATGCGCAAAGGATCGCTGTCGCTAATTCTGGTAGCTGCCCTGTTTACGGCCAAGGCGATCTCGCAGGAGATTGTGATTGAGCCGACAAATGGACGTGCGCAAAGCACGAACCGTGTGTTGCGTCCGGCAGCAGAGCGATCGGCTCCAGCGGAACCCAAGAAACTCGCGACGAGGCCTGTAGCGAACTCCGCAGAGCAGCAGCCCGCCCCGGCCAAGGCAAAGGCGAAGAAAGCCCGGGCAGAGCAGATTGCAGCCAAGCGGTAGGCAACTCCGGTTCCAGCAAAGCCTGCTGCGCCGGAGACGCTTCAGACCGAGACTGCCGAGGCGACTCCTGCTCCGAAAAAAATGCCGGAAGGACGACCGGCGTGGGCCATGGCCGACACGCGCGACGCCAGCAGGTTGCAGAGCGAAATCGCCAGCGCATTGGCCCACGATCCCAAACTGGCGGGATCAGCAATTGAAGTCAGCGTGAACGATAACTCCGTGACGCTGGAAGGACGCGTCCCCGGAGGTCAGGAGCACCTGCAGGCACAACGTCTGGCTCAGAGTTACGCGTGGAACCGCAAACTGGTGGACCACATCGAAGTCGCACCCAGCATGTCTGCGCAAAAGTAGCGCTATCTTGCGGCTTGGCCTCGGACTTCGTTCAGAGTTTCGTAACGTCCGGGGTTTTGTCCGTGTTCTAAACGGCGAGTTCACCGAAGAGGCTGCCCTGTTCAGGTGTGGATGGTCGGAAGCGCGCGCCTTCCAGATTGAGCAGAAATTCCTTGACGGCGAGTCCGCCGCCGAATCCGGCAAGGGTGCCGTTTGCGGCGATGACCCGATGGCAGGGAACGATGATCGCGACGGGATTATGATGGTTTGCCTGGCCGACCGCGCGGGATGCGAGCGGAGAGCCGACCTCGGCGGCAAGCTGCGAGTAGGACCAGGCTTGGCCGTAAGGAATCCGCAACAGAGCCTGCCAGCAACGCTGATGGAATACCGGTCCCCGCAGATCGAGCGGCAGATCGAACTCACGGCGAGCCCCGGCAAAGTACTCGGCCAGCTGCCGAATCACGTCCCGGAAACGATCCGGCTCCTCGATCCAGCGCACGTTTTTTGCGCCGTGCGGAGTGATCCATCGGCCATGAAAAGCAACCGCGGCCAGACCGCGCTCGCTCATGGCGAGATCGAGGTGTCCGACCGGGGAGTCGTAGCCGGCGGTGAAAAAGAATTCAGATGGCTCGGAAAATAGCATCGGCAGGGGCAAAGATAGCATGAAAGCCGCGGAGAAGCTCGCGGAACTCAGGCTTACGGTTCCAAAGCGAAAGGCGCGAGCCAGTCTGGCCCGCGCCTTTTGCGCACTTGCGTGGCTTGGAAACTACTGAGGCTGAGACATCGCGGGCGCCTGCTGCGTCGCCAGGTCGCCGATGCCATTCTTCAGCAGAGTGACCTGAACGCGGCTGCCATGCTCGGGCTTTGCCGTCTGCTCGTCGGATGCGGACTGCATTTTGGCATTGCCCAAACCGAGCTCATAGATGCGATAAACAGGGATCTGGTGATCGATGACCAAGTAGCGTACCACCGAGTCCGCCAAGTGCTGCGACTGCTGGATCGATGCGGCAGTACCGCGGCCCGGGGTGAAACCCTGAACCTCAACGATGTACCCCTTCTGGTTCTTCATGGTTTCAGCCAGCTGGTCGAGTGCTGCCTTGGCGTCGTTGCTCAGCGTCGCAGCACCGGGCCGGAAGCGAATCTCAACCTGATCGGCGCTCTGATACTGGTCAAGGTTCTGTACTACATGCGAGACGGACTGTAGATGGGTGCTGGCTTGCTCCGCGGTCTGGTTTGCGGCTTGGGCGCGGTTGGCGGCATCGACGGCGTGCTGATCGGCAAGGTTCGCGTGGGCGTCGGCGCGCTGGATTCCAGCGGTGGCGCGCGAGTCAACGTCCTTCAGCATCCGGGAGTTGCTCGCCGTCAGCTCATCGAGTTCGTTGGTGCGATCACGAATGGGGCCGAGCTGGCGCTGCACATACTTTTTGCGCGCAAACGGATTCAGATGTCCCCAGAAGCCTTCGTGGGTATCGGGCTTAAGCGGCTCAAGCTGCTGGTCAGGATTCACCGCCGGCGAGTTAGCGGCGGTGGCCGTCTGCGACGGGGCAGCAGGCTGCTGATCTGGTGCGGTGCTGCTTTGCTGCGCAACGACCGGCAGAGCAAGCGTGGCTAGTAAGGGCAAGGCAAACAGGAAGCGATTCTTCATAACAATTCCTCCGGCGGGGGTACCCGCTCTCAGGCTGCGTACCGCCTGGGGGCGGTGGCGCGACAGCATTACTAGTACAGTTCAGATGCCAAACCAGAAAGCAATGTAACTATCTTGTTTTCAATGAGAACCAAAATAAGAGCAGAAGGCGTGAGCGGTAGGAATGGGTGCTGTGTGTAGGAATTACAGGGTACAAGCCCTCGCGCCCGCAGGTAAGGCAACTGAATACGCTACTTGAATACGCTTCGCGCCATCAGTTTCTTGTGCAGATCCAGAATGTAGTTGTCCGTCATGCCCGCGATGTAGTCGCAGATCACGCGGGCCCGAGTCTCGGTTTCCATCTGCAGCTGATAGCTGGCCGGCAGGCTGGCCGGGTACTCCATCCAATAACCAAAAAGGTCGTTGACGATCTTTTCTCCGTCCGCCTTCTGTGGGCGCAGCGACTCGCTGTGGTAGAGGTTCTGAGAAAGGAATTGCTTGGCCTGGGCGCGCTCCTCATCCGTGGCGCGACTGAAGGAGGCGAGGCGCTCGGGATGGTGCCGGATCTCTTCCACGGTCTGCACGCCTGAGGCTTGGAGGCGATGGCGGGTGTTCTCGATCAGGTCGGTGACGAGGTGGTTCAACATGCGCTTGAGCGCCTCGTTGAATTTGAGCTTGTCACGGACGCCGCTGAACTCGCCCTCAACCTGGCGGAAGTAGCGGTCGAAGATTGCGACCTCGCGACGAATGTCTTCGAGTTTCAGCAGGTGCGCTTCATAGCCGTCATCAAGGTCGGCGGTGTTGTAGGCGATCTCGTCGGTGTGGTCGATGAGCTGGGCTTCGAGCGGCGGCCGCTGATCGAGCAGGTATTCGGCCAGTTCGGGATACGCATCCGGCAAGTAGTCGTGCGAGTGCTTGATGATGCCTTCGCGAACCTCGAAGGTGAGGTTCAGTCCGGGATGTGAGGCGTAACGCTGCTCAAAGTATTCGACGATGCGCAGGGCGTGAAGATTGTGGTCAAAGCTCTCACCGCGCTAGCGCATCGCCAGATCCAGGGCGCGATCGCCGGAGTGTCCGAAGGGAGGATGGCCGATGTCATGCACCAGGGCGAGGGTTTCGACGAGGTTCTCATTCAGGCGGAGGGCGGCGGCAATGGTGCGCGAAATCTGCGCGACCTCAATGGTGTGGGTGAGGCGGGTGCGGAAATGATCCGACAGGCGCTGGGTGAAGACCTGAGTCTTATTCTCCAGACGGCGGAAAGCGCGGGCATGAATCACGCGGTCGCGGTCGCGCTGGAAGTCATCACGATAGGGATGCGGCGGCTCAGGATAACGGCGTCCCAAAGAGGACTCAACCCGCACAGCGTAGGAGGCCAGCATGGAGGAAGTGTAGCACCGGGTGCGGCTCCGCGGAGCCGAATGTGAGACCAAGCTCCGGTAGGCCCGGCGCGTGCCGGCCGACTGCAACTTCGATGGGGTGTTTCGCTGGCAGATAAAAGCCGCCGGATAGCGAATCCGGCGGCTCGATGTTTGGGTGCTGACAGCTTATTTTGCCGTGTCTTCTTCCTGCCTGGCGAGCTTCACCTTCGCTCCATCGAGCTTCTTCTGGACCTTGGCTACGTCGGAGGCTTCAACCTCGGCGGGAATCGTTTTCTTCCACTCCTGGAGTGAGCGTTCCCACTGGGTCACCGCGAGCTTCAGGCGATTGGTTTTCTGATAGACATCGCCAAGGTGCTCGTGCACCGTCGGATCGTTGTCGATGCGCTCCACGGCTTTGCGGAGGGCGGCTTCGGCGAGATCGTACTTCCCCATCTTGAAGTGGACCCAGCCGAGCGAGTCGAGATAGGCGCCATTCTGTGGATCGAGCGCAACGGCGCGCCGAATCAGTGAGAGCGACTCATCGAGGCGCGTGCCGCGGTCGGCCAGCATGTAGCCGAGATAGTTGAGCGCGGTTGCGTTCTTCGGATCCGAAGCAATGACCTTGCGGAAGTAGCTCTCGGCCTCGTCGTACTTCTTCTGGCGTTCGTAGATCGAGCCAGCGATAAAGTTCGCGTAGTCCTTTTCTTCCTGCTTGGTGGAAAGTTCCAAGGCCTTGGCCAGCGCCTTTTCCGCGTCGGGATAGCGGCGCAGGCGGCTATACATCTGGGCCAGGGTGATCCATACCTCCCGGTCGTCCGAGGGAGTGCCATTCAGCATGGCCTTAACACGAGCAATGGCGGCATCGGCCTGACCGTTGTCGGCTTCCTGTCCGGCCAGAACCATCTGCAATCCGCGGTCCTTGGGAAGCTTCTCAACGGCTTCGCGCGCAGCAGCCGTCGCGGCAGGCCAGTTCTTGGCGTCGCGGTAGGTTTCAATGATCTGCTGGTAGCCGCGGGCAACCGAGTCGTCGCCGAGGGCGATCATTTTGCGGAAGGTTGCCACCGCCTGCTCCGTGTTGTTCTGGTCGCGATAGACGGTGCCAAGGCGTTCCAGGAAGATGGCCCGATTGCTGCGTTCAGCTGCCGAGTACGTGCCGTTGGATTTTTCCGAGCGATCCAGCAGTTCCTGCAGTTGCTTTGAAGCGTCGTCATACTTACCCAGCGCTTCCTCAATCACCGCGCGGTTGTACTCGACCTCCATCGAGTCCTGGGCAATCGCCTGCGCTTTGTTCAGCGTATCCAGCGCCTTCTCAAACTGTCCGTCGCGACGGTAAATTTCCGAGATGTGGAGTAACGTCTGGACGTCCTGCGGATCGGCAGCAGCAATCGTCTTGAATTGCTCGAGTGCGGCAGCCGTCTGGTTGTCGTTGAGCAGGTTCTGCGCCAGTCCGCGCACGGCGTCCAGATTTTCCTTGTCGAGATCGACGGCCTTGCGATAGGCGTCGATGGCCTTTGTGTAGTCCTTCTTCTGTTCGTAGGTGTAGCCAAGCACCGAATCGATGCGCGGCGAGCGGTCAGCCTCCGGCACGGACTGCAGAATTTCCAGAGCGCGGCTGGAGTCGCCTTCTTCGTTGTACAGCAGCGCAAGGGTCGTGACCGCATCTTCCGACGAGGGCTGCAATTTGACGGCGGTGCGGAACTCGTCTTCCGCTTTGGCCGTCTCATTATTCAGACGGTAGAGACGCCCCAGCAGAAGATGGTCCTCAATGCTGGAGGGGTCCAGATGCACGATATGCTCATACTGCTCGATTGCAAGGTGGAGGATGGTCTCGGTGTCATTCTGGGTACCGCCCTGCAAATCACCAATCGAGCGCAAGTAGATACGGCCCAGCAGACGGCGCGCATCCAGATTGTCCGGGTCGCTGCTAATGACCTCCTGGGCCTCGGCGATAGCCTCGCGAATATCTCCGGTGCGGGCATACAACTCGGCCAATTCGGAGGCCAGGTAGGACGACGTCGGATCGGCCTGCAACGCTGCTTTGTACTCCTCCACGGCCTTGGTGGCGAATTCAGCGCGGCCAGTGCCGGCGACCATCTCCTCATACATATGACCAAGCTGGAAGTGGTAATAAGCATCGGCGCGGTCGGGCTGCTTCGGAGCCACTACGGGATTCGCGGATGCCGCCGGAGGCTGCGCGGCAAGCCCAGCCACAGCTGGGGGCAGGCTCTGCGGCGGGGTGCTCGCAGGCGGTTGAGCGAACGCGGTAAGCGAAGCTACAAGAAAGGCGAGAACGAGCGGGCTGTTTCGAATATTCATGTTCACCAAGCTGATGGTACTTGGATGCGCTGAAGCTTACCACCGGAGCATTATCTATTTTAGGCCAAGAATCAGCTCGGGGCCGCTGAGTCAGAATCTCAGGATAAGAATTCGGCTTTTCGGTGTTTCCATATTGCGAATCTGGTTACGAATCCGGCTGCGGACTCAGGGCGAGTTCCTCAATGCTCCGAGGAGACTTCCTGCAGATTTCGAACCTTCCAGCTGTTCTCTGCCGGAGTTAGCAGGACCCGGTAGTGGGCCTGTATGTGCTCGGAGGAGAGAGGTTTGCCGCCCTCGCGATACTCAATCTCAAGGTCCGCGGTATCAACCGCCTCCAACGCGGAACCATCGAGGGAGTAGAACGTGACCCGCACCTGATGGCCGTGATCGACGATGCGGCGGCTGAGCCCGTTCTTCTGCTGGGCGTGGATTGCGTCCTGCCAGTGCTGGCGCGCCCCTCCGGTAAAATCTTCATCGAGCAGACCGGCGCGGTTTTCTGCCAGGGCTGAGACCAGCGACTTCCAAGCATGAGTGTAGTCGCGCTGAATTGCCACAGCGGTAGTCGTCTCGACCGCGCGTGGCCGGGCGGCGGCCACGTCAAAGGATTGAAGCAACGCAGGGTTGATCGTTACTGCGTGGAGCGTCAGTGCAAGCCACGCGCTCCCGAGCAGAATCATTACGGCCATTACTGCGAGAAAAATCCCGTCACCGCGCCCGAGGCCATGAACTGTCATCACTGCCCACCTCCCCAGTGGATTTCATTTCCCAGGACCACTCCGGCGGCCACCGAAAGCGTGGCGGAAGAGGAACGGGGCAACTCGGCCCGCGCAAAACCGCGCTTGATGCGGGCATCCACCGTGCTGCGTCCGGCCGCATCCGCCGAGGTGAAGGTGACGATGGTGCCGTCCGGTACTGCATTCCCGGAGCAGTCTTTAATGGGCGCGGTCTCCACCAGAATATTACCGTCGGGCGCACGCGAGGCTGTCATGCGGATTGAGCAGGGATCGGCCGCAACCTGCGGCACCACGAGGTGCGCGCGAACGTCACCGGAGGTAGCAATGAATTGTGCCGGACCGCTGCGGCGGCCTGAATTCAACTGCACCCAAGCGACCCCGTCCTTGGCGGTTACAGTGCTCTCTTCGCCCGTCGTCTCTTCCACCGCAAGACGAAAGGTGACCGGCACCGGCGCTAGTACAAGGTTCTGAAAACGGTCGAAGAGAAAAGCCGAGCCCAGCACCGCGCCTTTGTCGGCGGCAGGCACCCGCGACGGACGGGCGATGAATGCGATTTTTTCCACCCGCGCCGCAGTTACGAAAAACGATGCGCTGCTGCCATCGACAATCGCGGTATAGCGCCCGGCAACTTTCAACTCATCGCCGGAGAGGGCTATGTTCCCGCGTTGCACGCTGCGCTTACTGGCTCCGCCGGGGCCGAACAGGTAGAGCGTGGCGCTGCCCGATCCAGGAACCTGCAGCGTCGCCTCCGCGCCCGCCTGCACCGGGCCTGAGGCCCGCAACTGCGCCACGCCCAACACGGATGCCGCGCAAAAAGCTACGAGAATGAGCGAGTGCCGCAGTGAATCCATCACCGCCTCACTGCACGCGGTCGCGGCTGTACTGGTTCGCCGTGACCCGGTAGGTGTGAATTTGTGGCACAAGGTCATCGCGCACGCCGATACTGAAAGGCACCGGCGTCTGCGGCGGAAGGGACTGATCAACGTATCCGTCCGACACCCAGATCACTTTGCCCGAGTTATCGTAAAAGGTGGCGAGCACGTGCGGAATGTTCACCACCTGGCCGCTCTGGTTCACCAGTTCGCCGGTAAGCACGGAATGTCCGCGCGCGTCTTTTTGCAACGTCTGATGCATCACGCCCATCACCGGATCGGCCGAGGCCGGCACCAGCATCGCATTGGGCTGCATATGTACACTCTGGATGCGAGCGCGGCTTACGTTCGGGAAGTCGATGCGGAAGGGGGAGATTTCCTTGGGCAGCAGAACATGGCTGATTTTGTCAAAGCTCTCCTCTTCCCCAATCGTCTTCCCATCCTTGCCGCTGAGAGTCGCGACAACAGAGACAAAGCCGGGCACTGTGTCCTCGTTTTCAATCTCGCCGAGAAGAATGAAAGTGCCATCCTTTTCCACCGGGTTCATGGAGATGATGCGAACTCGTGGAGCATCAACGTTTTGCGCGCCCCAGTCGTCGTCGGGGCCACGAGTCACGATGTCCCAGCGCAGGTAATTCACCGGGATCACTTGCGGCGGAACCTTGGGCCGGGCCTGCCCCGGCCACACCCCCTTCCCCCTCTTGTCCTCGCGCACCACTTTCAGGTCGCGCGTGTCGTAAACTGCGCCGACCGCCGAGGCCCACTGCAGACTGGCGCGCACCGTAGCCTCCTGATCGTCCTCGTGGAGCACCTTGGTATCAAAGAACTGCAGTGCCGAGTAGGTGCGCAGATTGGCGTCCTGCCCAAAGATTTCGTGGGTAAAATCTTCCAGGTTGGTGTTGCTGGCCTTGGCCACGTAGCGATACGCACCCTCGGCGTTGCGCGTCTTCACATGACCGAGCAACGATCGCACTGCGCTCTCGGGCGTGGTGGCCGGCGTGAGCGTCGATGAGTGAATGGTAGCGGCGGCGATCAGCGCGGCGGTTAGAACAATAAGTAGAGCCGGAAGCACCTTGTTCATGGCTACCGCGCCTCCCGCAGAGAAATCTCGCTTGGTTTTGCCGCGGGGAACTCAATCGCCTCGGCATAGCGGCGCCGCTCCGGAAGCAACACGACGAAGATCGCAAACAGGCTGGCGCCGACCGGAACCAGTCCCCACATCACGCCCTGCCATACGGGCGGAACGGCATTGCCGAAGTCAATCGGTTTTGCCGGAGGCACGTCGTCCTTGGTCCACAGCGCGGTGGCGCCGTTATCGTAAATCTCCGTCTGCCGCCATCCAGCAAAGGCCAGCAGCGGCTCGTAATAGCGATCGCGCACGAAGATGTAGCGCAGCCCGTACTGGTCGGCGTGTTTCAGAATCGCGCGCAATGCCTCCATCCCGGCTGTCCCGTAATACTTCGAGTTATAGAGTTGGCCCGCGCCGTAGGTTGTCAACTCAGGAAGCAGGCGCGCCGAGTGGTAGTCGCCGTCGAGGCTGCCTGCCTTGGCATAAGTGGAAACCTTGGCGAATTGGTTGCCAAAGCCGAGCGTGATGTAGCGATACTTCGCGTGCTCCGGGCGATTCAGGAAGTCGATAACCTGCTGCACCCGAAATTCTCCGCTGTTAATTGGATTGAAGACCACCCAGGCAACCGCCATTGCGCAACTGTAAACGGCGGCAATGCCGAGCACCACCACAGCGCGACGGCCCCAGCGATCGATCATCCAGGCGGCGAGCAGCCCCACAAAAGGCAGAGCCATCAACGTCGCCCAGAAGGTGAAACGCTCGAAGGTCAATACCTCAAAGGCCCGGCCCAGCAACAGGCGGCCTACCGGCGTCGTTCCGCCCAGGCCGAACAGAGTGGTTAAGTACCAGCCAAACAGCAAGGGGCGCAAACGCCGCTCCGCCGATCCCTTGAGAAGGATGTACGGAATGGCTAGGATCAACGCGCCCATCGGAATGATCCAGAAATTCATGCCGCTGTGCGGCACCAGGATGTAGTTGTCGCGCGAGCTGTGCGGAATCGGCAACTGGTTGATCGGGTTTTGGCGCAGAGAAATGAAATACGGCAGCAGCACCACAATCACCGATACAACAACTATTGCTCCAAAGGAAACCGCGCGTGCCAGCACGGCTGCCAACGACGAATGGCGCTGACTCTGATGCCGGTCGAGGACGCTGAGCCAGAGCACCGGCAGCGCGAACAGAATGGCTCCGAAGAGAAACGTAACGTGATGAGCTGCCGCGCCCGCCATGCAAATGGCCGAGCCTTTCAGCAACTGCATCGCGCCGCCCTCGCGCGTCCATCGGTAAAAGAATGGCAAGGCGTTGAGCGTTAGCGCCGCCGCTGCGGTGGTGGGCAACTGGCCGGATTGGTAGACCAGCATCGCCAGCGATCCCAGAAAGACAGTACCCACTGCGGCATAACTTGCCTCGCGCTCCGAAACCCAGAGTAGCGCGTAGCGGTACATACCTACCGGCAACAGCAGAATCACAATCAGCTGGACAAACATGTACGCGCCGGTCAACCCGAAGATATGAGAGAACAACGCAATCCACTGATGGGTCAGCGGAGGATAGGTTGTCTGCGACATGCCGCCGAACCACTTTTCATTCCACGGAGAAAACCAGTGATTTGCATAATGGGCGGCAAAAAAGATGTGCGTGGTCGCGTCATAGGAGTTTGCGGGTAACTGCATCAGCAGCAGCGGTCCATGCACCGCCAGGGCCAATAGCACGATGGCCAACAGCGGAATACCTCGGCTTAACGTCGGCTTCGTGATCAAGGGACTCCTCTCCGCGTTATGAACTGAATGTGATTCCCTGAATTGCAAACGGGTTTACTGGAAATTTCATGAGTTGTGGAATGAGTAATCGGGAACAGAACAAAGGCATCCTTGTGCCTCAGGTTGGCAGATCAGAGCAGCGCAAATTTCCGCAGCCTTAGCTGATAAGACATTTGACGGCTTCTCCGCATCCCAAGCAGATGGAGCGAAGTGTCTCGATATGTTTTCGATGCGATATTTCAGAGTAGCCCTGTGAAAATGAATTTGTTATTGAGTATCTGCTCGCTTTGTCTTTTGCCGGCTTCGGCGCTGCTTCTGCGCGCACAGGATATAGATTTGGGCGGCGGTGCACAGACCACATCGAAGAGCCCGAAAAGATCCTCCGGCGACGCGATGGGCTGGGGCTCCAGCATAGAAGTAGGACGCAATGCCCGCGCCGCCGAGGGCGAGTTAAAGAAGGGGAACGCAGCAGCGGCGGCATCTGCCGCTGAGCGCGCGGTAAAAGCTGCGCCGCAAAACGCGCGACTCTGGTTTTTGCTCGGCTATGCATCACGACTCGCAGGGCAGTACGCGAGTTCGGTGGATGCATATCAGCAGGGCTTAAAGCTCGAGCACACCAACCTGGATGGGCTCAGCGGCCTGGCGCAGACCTACCAGCGCATGGGACGCCTCGAAGATGCCAGGAGGCTGCTGATGCAAGTGGTAAGCGCCGGCCCCAAACGTGAGAACGATCTACTGATGGCAGGCGAGCTCTGCCTGCAGATGGGCGCCGCGCAGCAGGGTATTGCCCTGCTCTCAAGAGCGGAGACGCTGCACCCTTCGTCGCGCGCGGAAGTGATGCTGGCCGTCGCCTACTTGAAGTTGAACCAACCTGAGCGGGCCAAGCGAATGTTGGATGAGGCGCGAAGCCACGATCCGAAAAATCCATCCGTCTCCCGCGCGGTTGCCAACTTCTATCGTGAGCAGCACGATTACAAGGCCGCAATCTCCGCGCTCAAGAACGCTCCAGCGCAGAACGTCGATGTGCTGGCCGATCTCGGCTATAGCTACGAACTCGACGGCGATACTCAGCGAGCTGCGGAAACCTATTCGAAAGCCGCCGGTATTGCTCCCAACCAGATCGGGCTGCAATTGAGTGCGGCGCAGGCGGAGTTGCGCTACGGAGATACAGATCGCGCGCAGTCCTTCCTTGCTCGCGCCGCGCAGATTGATCCGAACCACTATCGTTTGCACGCGCTCAAGGCGCAGCTTGCGCGGACACAGCATCACAATGCGGAGGCGATCCGCGAATACAAGACGGCGATCGCCAACCTGCCCAATGCCGCCGTTCCGGAAGGTCAACTCTATCCGGTTGAACTGCACTTGAATCTTGCCGAAATTTATCGCGAGAGCGGTGACGATGGGGCCGCGCGTCAACAAATTTCCGAAGCCGAAACATTGGTCAATCAATTGCACATCGAAGGACCGGCTCGTGCGGAGTTTCTGCGCGTGCGCGCTTCCATACGGCTCGGGGGCAACGATCTGGCGGGCGCGGAGAACGACCTTAAGGAAGCCATGAAGTTAGACCCGAACAATACCTCCATCACGCTGCAATATGCCAACCTGCTCTGGCATGCCAAGCGGACGGATGAATCTCATAAGATGTACGCCGGGGTGCTGAAGGCCGACCCCCATAATCGTTATGCATTAGAGGCTATGGGCTACATCGCTAGGGAAGAAAACGACAATGCGGCCGCCGAGCGGTACTTCAATGAACTGGCCTCGGATTACCCGGATGACTACGTGCCGTACCTTGCGCTAGGCGACCTGTACACGTCCACCATGCAATTTGACCGTGCCAACGCTTCCTACGAGCTGGCATACAAGCGCGCCCCGCAGAATTCGGTCGTGATCGCCAATGCGGCCAACGCCGCGATCCAGGCCGGCCACATCCCCATCGCTGCTGACTGGGTTGGCCGCGCAACGGGCAGCATGCTCGACGACCCGCGCCTGATGCGCGAGCGTGAACGTGTTCTCTTCCACCAAGGCAAGTACGCCGAATCGGCGCGCTTGGGTTACCAGGTGCTGACGCAACTGGAGACCGACCGCGACGCATCGGTCTACCTGGCTTACGACCTGTATAACCTGGGACGTTACGACGAAACGCTCACAATCACATCACGTTACACAAAGCTGTTACCGAAGGAGGCTGATTTTCCGCTCCTCACCGGTCACGTACACAAGCAAAACCAGCTTTTTCAGCAGGCGGTAGAGGACTACACCGAAGCCCTGACGCGCGACCCAAAGATGGTGGAGGGTTACGTAAATCGTGGTTACGTGCTCAACGATCTGCAGAATCCGGAGGCCGCGATTCACGACTTTCACAACGCGCTCGACCTGCAGCCTGCGAACGGTGTCGCCCGGCTTGGTCTGGCCTTCTCTGAACTGCAGCTTCACCACGGGAGCGCGGCGCTGGAGGAAGCCGATAAGGCCGAGAAACTGCTCGGCGAGTCAGGGGCGATTCACCTGGCGCGCGCCACTGCCTACCGCGACATGCAGCTTCTCGATAAGGCGGAACAGGAGTACGTGGCAACGCTCAAGTATGCGCCCGATGATCTGAAGCTCCACCTCGCGCTGGCCGACACGGAATTGCACGAGCGGCGATATCCCGCCACAATCCAGACCCTGAACGCCGCTCTTGCGATCTCGCCCGATGACCCTGAGATTTACGCCCAGCTTGCCAGGGCACATGCCAACTTGCATCAGCGCGCTCAGACCCTTCGTTATATCGCCGCGGCGGAGAAGCAGAGCCCGGACTCTTCGCTCATCCTGCTCAACACCGGTACCGCGTTGCTATCGCTGGGGGAGCAGAACGCGGCGATGCAGCGCTTCGCCCGAGCGCTGGAGGCTCCGGACGCCAACCGGGTTCAGGCGCGCCTGCTGTTCGCACAGGTCTTCGTCAAGCAGCACAAATTCGACGCGGCGCAGCAGCAGATCGCGCTGGCCTTCGCCGAATCGCGCGTGGGCGAAGCGTCTCCGGTCACAGCCGGCGACTTTATCGAGGCCGCGAATATTTTTCTTGCAATGAACGACTTTGATCTGTCGCGCCGTTATTTCGAGCGGGCGCGACAGGCGGGCGCGGCCGATGAAATCGTGACCATCGGCCTGGCCAACTCCGCGATTGCCCAGGGCCGCACCAGCGACGCACAACAACAGCTTGCGCAAATGGGCAACCCGACGGAGTTTGCAAATAACTTCGATTACACGATGGCGCAGGCGAACATCTATCGGCAGGAGCACCAGCGCTTCCAGGCCATGGCCGCTTTCGCGCGCGCCAATCAACTCGGCGGCCAGGATGATACGGCTGAGTTCGCAATGCAGCAGGCGGCTCACGAGCAGGGTGTTCAGTTGACCCGGAGGACGAGTTTCAACTCCGATTTTCTGATGCATGGCATTTTCGACGATGCCACCATCAATGGTCTGGACCGTCAGATCTTCCGCAATCCTCAGACCGGAGCCATCCCCCCGGCAATTTCGTCGCTCGAAACGCTATGGACCAACGGCATTCGAACCGACCTCGGCAAGTATCCTTCGCTGAGCGGATTCTTCCAGGTACGAAATGATCGCGGTCAGATTTCGTTGCCGGATCAGGCACTGATCCTGAACAACGACACTTGGGATTACGCCATGAACGTCGCGTTGAATCCGGTACTCCGGCTGGGAACTGCCACGTTCACCTTCAACTCAGGTTTGCAATATACCGTTCGTCGGGACAACGAAAGCCCAATCCAGCTGAATCAGAATCTGTTTCGGCAGTTTGTTTATATGTCCACGAGTGCGCTGGGAAACTGGCTCTCGGTGCAGGGTGAAGCCTTCCATGAGACGGGTCCGTTCACGGACCAGAACCTGCACTCGCGCGAGTTGGGCGCACGCCTGCAATTCATCGTCGGACGTCCTTGGGGACGCACGCAGTTCATCACCGCCTATGACGTGCGCGATCTTCTCTTCCGCCCCCTGATTCGCGAGTTTTACTCAACCTCGACCTCGGCTGGCTTGCAGCATGAGTTCAGTGAACGCCTGCGCGTAGCCGTGCTGGGCGAGTACATCCGGTCGTGGCGCGTGCAGGACGCGAGCTTTTGGATCGCACAGGCTATGCAACCGGCGGCTGAAGTCGAATGGAAGCCGTCACTGCGTTGGAGTGTGACCGGAGATTTTGCATACTCGCGAGGACAAGGAATTCACGACTATGACAACGTGCTGAGCAGTTTCTTCATCTCTTACAACAAGCCATTGCGGCGCACGGTAAGCGACAGTCTGGGGCAAGTCTCGGTGGAGTATCCGATCCGGTTCTCCTTCGGTGTCCAAGACGCGGATTACTACAATTTTGCTGGCCACAACCAAACGATCTTGCGTCCAGTAGTTCGTTTGACTTTGTTTTAGCGCCAGGGGGACCTATGAAGATTTGTCTAGTCAGCGCATTTCCCCCATCGCGGCGGGGACTTAACGAATACGGATTTCACATTGCCCGCGAATTACAAAGCGATCCTGTCCTGAGTCTTACGATTCTCGGCGATTATCTGGATTCCGAACAACCGGAGCTGGATGAATTTCATGTAATCCGCTGCTGGAAATTCAACAGCTTCAAGAATCCGGTTTACCTGTTGCGCGTCATACGCGAGATAAAGCCGGACGTGGTCTGGTTCAATCTGCTGTTCTCTACCTTCGGCTCCAATCCGGCAGCAGCCTTTACCGGACTCGCCGCGCCCTTATTTTCCAGGCTCTCCGGAACCTATACGCACATCACTCTGCATCAACTGATGGACAGCGTCGATCTGCAGCACGCTGGCATTCGCTTCCCACGCAGCTATCGCGCGGCCGGTTACGTGGCAACGCGCATGTTACTGATGGCCAACTCGATTTCCGTGCTGCTGCCCGCTTATCGTCGCACGTTAATGGATAAATACAGTGGTGACAATGTACATTTCCGTGCTCACGGTGTTCTTTCGGCACGCCCCGAGCCTCCTGTTTTTGAGAAGCGGGGCAATCCCGAACACCGTGTCCTGGCGTTCGGCAAGTGGGGCACATACAAGCGCCTGGAATTGCTGATCGAGGCCTTCGCGGAGATTGTCAAACGCTTTCCGCAGGCCCGGCTTGTCATTGCCGGCGGCGATCATCCTGCTACTCCGGGTTACGTCAAAAGAGTTTCTGAAGGCTTGGGTGGGGATCACCCTTATATCCGCTTCACCGGCTACGTCGCAGAGGATAGCATTCCCGAAGTCTTCGCCGCGGCGAGCATGATGGTGATGCCTTACGCCTCCGCTACCGGCTCCAGCGGCGTCGCGCATATGGCCTGCGAATACGGATTGCCGATCATTTGCGCCGACATTCCCGACTTCCGCGAGATGGCCGACGACGAGCAACTGGCAATCAGATTTTTTGAAACCGGCAATTCCCACAGCATGGCCGAATGCATTTTGAGCGTGCTGCAGAGTCCGGAGGTGCAACGCGAGATGGGAGAAGCAAACTTCTCGGCTGCACTGCGCCAAACGATGCCCATGATCATGCGTCAGTACTTGCGCACTTTCAGCGTGCAGGAAGGACACAGAGAGCTACTCCCCTTCTCGCGTTTCCGGAGATTGCCCGGATGGGTACCACTTCGATCTGCGATATTTCGCGCCGCTGCGCCCAGGTGGTCTCCATGGACCTAGACGCCCGCGATCCTCAATCTCTGCGCGGAGTTCGCGCGCTGGTTCTCGTCGGGGGTAAGTCGGCGACGGAGCGCATCGGCGAAATTCCCTTGGCTTTGCTCGATGTATTAGGGCGCAGCGTGCTCATGCGTACGCTCGACCGTATTCGCGCGGCCGACATTGGCGAGATTTCCGTCCTTTGCGATACCGACCCGCTCCCGCCACATGCTGGCGCTGCTGACTGCAAATTCAGCATGGTCAGCCCGCAAGCCTTCTGGGACGAGGCTGTGCAACAATTCCGCCGCCTTACCCGGAATTCAGAGTGCGTCCTGGTACTGCGCCTGGGCGCCTGGGCCGAGTTGGATTTCGCGGCAATGGTGAACCAGCATCGGCTTGCGGGATCTTCGATAGTGCGGGCGTATTCGCCGCGAGAAGAGGCGCTGGATGTGTTTGTGATCTCTTCCGGCAGCCAGTCTGAGGCGGCTGCTCTGTTGCGGGGAGAACTGCGCGACGAAGGCATTGCCACTGCTCCGCACAAGACCTGCGGCTATGTAAATCTGCTTTCCTCCGCGGCAAGCCTGCGCACGCTCGTGTTGGACGCGTTTGCCGGTAAAACTGCAATTTTCCCCTGCGGCCGCGAGCTGCGCCCCGGTGTGTGGATCGGTGCAGGGGCGCGGATTCACCGTCACGCGCGCATCGTAGCCCCTGCCTTCATCGGGAGTTTCTGCAAGGTGCGCGGCGACGTACTCGTTACTCGCGGCAGTTCTATCGAGCACCACTCAGAGGTGGACTGTGCCACCGTCATCGACAACTCCAGCGTGATGCCTTACACCCGAGTAGGCGCTGGCTTGGACGTGGAGTACTCCGTCGTAGGCTTCAGACAGGTACATAGCATAAAACGCAAGGTGACCGTGGAGATCGAAGATCCGCTACTGGTTGGAGCAACAACGACCCAGTTCTCTGCCCGTACGCTCCCGGCGGCAGGTTGGCTTATCAGCCTCCTGCCAAACGCATTGTGGAAATTGCTCTTTGCACCCAGCCAAGCTGCCCTGGGGTCCGCATCGAAAGCGCTCGGAACTTCCACTCCAGCTCTCGGCGAAGCGTCTTTGGCCCCCATCGAATCACAAACAGAAACTTATCGAGCACGGGAAATGGTGGTACCGAGAAGATATGGAAACGAGTAGACCTGTCGTCGTCAAACGCGTCCCGGAAAGTCTGAATTTCAAGCAGGCTCGCACTTTTCTGGAGGAAGTACGGCCGCTGCTTGAGCATGATCGTCCACAGATTGTTTTTGATCTTTCGCTGGTGCGCAAAATCGATGCCGCCGGAGTAGACATGCTGCGGTATTGCATGAAGGAGGCGGCGCGGCGCGACGGCGATCTGAAGTTGGCCTCGCTCAGTCCTCAAGCGCAGGTCGTGCTGGATCTGACGCGAACCGGCAGGCTCTTTGAGACTTTTGCCACTTCCGCCGATGCGGTGCGTAGCTTCAGCGGATATCTCCCCAATATGGTTCGGCAGTTCTATCCCGGGCCTGACTTGGATGGAAGCAATGGGAGGAAGGCTGCGTGAGTGTTCCAGAGCAGGCACTGGGCTCTTGGCCGCAGTCCCGGATGCGTACGGCAGTCGAGACTCTGAGCAAAGAGGGCAAGGCGTTTACCGGCGGCGTCGTCATGTTGGCTGGCTCGGTTCTGGTGTCACTGGCCAACTTCGGCTACAACATCGGGGTTGCGCGCCTGCTTGGCCCTGGCGACTTCAGTGAGACCGCCGCCGCTGTCACGCTGCTGATGCTCGCCTCCTGTATCAACCTTGCCGGTCAGCTTGTTACCGCAAAGTTGATCGCCAAAACCCGTGTGCCGGGCGAGCGCGCTGCGGTCTACCGACTCCTGATGCGCCGCGCGTGGTTGGTCGGCTTTGGACTCGCGGCTTTCTTTGTCGGTGCCAGCCGCTGGATCGCTGCTTACCTGCGAATGCCCTCACCGACCCTCGTCGTGCTGCTTGGCCTCGGTATGCTTTTCTATATCCCCCTTGGGGTGCGTCGCGGCGGAATGCAGGTCAACTGCCAGTTTCTCCGCCTTAGCCTGATACTCGCCGCCGAAGCCTTTGTGAAGTTGAGGGCGGCGATGATCCTTGTGGCAGGAGGCACTGGAGTTCTGGGCGCGGTCGGTGCAATCTCTTTTTCAGTTTTTGCTGCCTTCCTGCTCCCTGCCGGAGACCGTGCGCTGCGCCAGACTCCCGCGCGTTATCAACCGGGCTCGTTCCTGGAAAGCATCCAAGCCATCATTTTTTTTGTCGGCCAAGTCATCATCAGCAACATTGACATCCTCATGGTGAAGCACTATTTTGCGCCCAATGAAGCCGGCATCTATGCCGCGGTCGCGCTTGTGGGACGTCTCTTGTACTTCGCCACGTGGTCGGTCACCAGTGCCATGTTCCCGATCTCGGCCGGCAGCTCGGCGGAAAATGAAAGCCGCCGCGTGCTGGTCATTCCGCTCATATTTACCGCCGCACTCTCCACGGTTTTTGTTATTTTTCTCGCCAGCTTCCCCGGCTTGGTAATCCGCACTCTTTTCGGCAGTCATTTCCATGGCGCCGGTGCAGGGGTGGAGCAACTGCTGGCAATGAACGCCGTTGCCACTGGCGTCTATGCCGTTTGCGTCGTCTTGATTACCTATGAGATGTAGCGCAAGATCGCTAACACCGGCTGGTTGCAACTCGTGGTGAGTATTCTCATCGTTGTCTGCATCTCGTTCTTTCATGCCTCCCTGATGCAGGTAATCGTGGTTCAGCAGGTGCTTCGTGGCCTGCTGTTGCTGGCGGTTTCGGTGCCATTTTTTCACCGTTCCCCCAATCTGGGTAGAGAGGCTGCATGAAAAAACTACGGAGATCCAACGAAGCCGAAGTCATAGCCGAATTCCTAAAGAACGAGTTTTATCAGGAAGAGTTTCATGCTGACCGCCAGAGCTTTGAACATCTGGTGCTTGAGGCTGATCTCGACAGCGAGGTTGAGAACGATTTGCGGCGCGCGCTGCTGTTCCGCCGCCGGGGTCACATGTGGCGTGAGGTCCCGTCCGACACCCAGTGGTGGGAGGTGGAATTAGAGCCGAATGATCTCAGGTTCATCAGAGTTTTTCCGCGGGCGCAATGGCGCAAAATCGCCGACGGCAGCTTTCTTCTGCGTGACATAGTGAACCGCATTCGCAGCCTCCGGTTCACCGGCAGCAAGCGCGACTTCATCCTGCGCGTGCAGGCGCTCAGCTACCGCTTGCGTACCGAACAGGACCACAGCGCCGTGCTTCTGATCGGGATGGACGACCAGCATCCGCTCACCATTCTGGAGGGTAATCATCGTCTCACCGCCGCTCTGCTTGCCGGGCCAGCCTTGTTCGGTCATCAGTTTCGAGTGTTCTGTGGACTTTCACCCCAGATGTCGCGCTCCTGCTGGTATGAGACAAATCTGGCCAATCTGTGGCGCTACGGGCAGAACCGTCTGCGCAACCTGTTTTATGACCGCGACGCCGATGTGAGCCTCGTGCTACGCCGCCTGGCCTCTGAAGCCCCGCCAGAAGCCTCGCCACTGAACAGCAGCATGAACCCTGTCCGCGCGGGAAAGGTCATCAGCGATTCGAAGTGAAACGAAAAAGGTAACAAACAAGTTGCAGGGGGTTTTTCAGATGCAAACCAAACACCATTCCGCGAGCTTCGCCGTTCCGTTGTTGGTTTTCGTGCTTCTGCTTTCCGTCGTCTTGAGCGCCGCCCAGACGCAGAGCAGTTCGCCGCAACAGTCCCTGCCCAGCGGAGTTATGGTCGATCCTTCTGCCGCTCCCCTGAAACCGAGTGCGGCGCCGCCGAGTCAGGCTCCCTTGCCAAATGCGCCGCAGCCCGCCGCCCCCGCGCAACAGCCGCCATCTCGACCACTGACGCAAACGCCCACGCAACCGGCGACCCAAGCGCCTCTTGGCGCAGCCGCAGCCGAGCAGGTGAGGACCTCCGGAGGCGGCGCATCGCGTCCGGCCGGTAATGCCATTGCGCCCGTCAAGCAGCACCAGTATCGCTCGCTGGTGATCAAACTCGGCGCGGTGGCCGCGGCGGCAATCGCCGCCGGCGCCGTGTACGGGCTCAGCCATGCCACCTCCAGCACACCGCCGCACGCCACCACTGCGGCCACAAGATAATGTCTATGCCATCACGCCAGAGTCTCAGCGAACCGATCCTGATCAGCTTCTCCGGGCTGGACGGTTCCGGCAAAACAACTCAGATTGCCGCTCTGCGGGAATCCATCTCACTCCTGGGAATGCACAGCACGCTCTTGACCTTCTGGGATGACGTCGTGGTTGCCACCAGCTGCCGCGAGGGCTTTGTACATAAGGTCC
>VFSW01003418.1_pt1 | contig 23815 bp, 23 predicted proteins | sample 5358111 | NCBI WGS metagenome assembly VFSW01 (sample SAMN11554181, study PRJNA540505) | mine drainage metagenome | isolation source: sediment from site ElyBrook_90M | place: USA: Ely Copper Mine, Vershire, VT | collected 2017
CGTTATCCGGAATTTAACATTTAATACTTAACTATATGTCAATCAATAAGGGTATACTTGTCGGTAATGTAGGAAAAGATCCCGTAATCCGCTATTTTGACAAGGGAGTTGCCAAAGCAAACTTTCCACTTGCCACGAGTGAATCCTACACTAACCAGCAGGGTGAATCAATAACTTCAACTGAATGGCATAACATAGTATTATGGCGTGCTCTTGCCGAAGTGGCAGAAAAAACCGTAAAAAAGGGCAGCCAGGTCTATATAGTAGGAAAAATAAAAACCAGGTCGTATGTCGATAAGGATGGAATTAATAAATATATTACTGAAATTCTTGCAGATACACTTCTGGTACTTGAAAAGAAGCAGACCCCGGGCAATGCAGCTTCGCAGGCAGAGTTAGGTAAAAATGAGATCCATGGCAAAGGATCCTCCGGCTCGGCTGTGAACGAACCGGCAGCTCCATACACCTCCCCCGCCGACAATAGTAATAAGTACCAGCCCGATAAAGACTTTCCAGCCAGTGATGATATTGAAGATCTTCAGAAAAACGGACCAGGCCCGGGTCAGAATGAGGACGATCTTCCATTTTAGCTGATTTTATTAAATGAGACTCACTTGGAACAGGCATTTTCACCTTGCTTATTATCGATTATTTCAGGCATAATAATTAATGCCCCTGATTTTAAAATAATTATCGGTTTCGGAGTACTTCTTCTACTCCTGGTCGTATCAGCTCTTATGTCAGCATCGGAGGTGGCATTCTTTTCATTCAGACCGGAAGATATTGAGAATCTGAAATCGGATAAGAGCAAAAGACCACAAACCGCCATAAAGCTTTATAATAATCCTGAAAAACTCCTTAGCACAATCCTGGTAGCAAACAACACTACAAATATTGCAGTGGTATTACTGGCTGCATTTCTCAGCTCCAGATTATTCGATTTCACCGGAGAGCCTGTTCTGGGCTTCATTTTAAATGCGGTTGTCATAACCTTTCTGCTTCTTTTTTTCGGTGAGATCCTGCCAAAGGTATTTGCTTCAAGGAATCACGTAAGCGTAGCTCTTTTCATGGCCCAGCCTCTCAAGTTCCTCCAGAAGGTCTTCCTCCCGATAACAAATCTTCTGATTCTCTCCAGCTCATTTGTAAAAAAGAGGGGAGGAACACGACGGTCCAACATTAGTATGAATGACCTTTCCGATGCCCTGGAACTGGCCTCTGATGACTTCAATGAGGATGAGAAAATACTGAAGGGGATCGTCAACTTCAGCAATACAAGCGTAAGCGCAATAATGTGCCCCCGTATCGATGTGACTGCCCTCGACATAAGATCGGGATTCAATAAGATTGTTCCGGAGATAATCAATTCCGGATTTTCAAGAATCCCGGTATATTCAGGCTCATTCGATAATGTGAAAGGAATATTATATGCCAAGGATGTACTACCTTATACCAGCAACCCTGCAAATTTTAAATGGCAGGCTCTTCTGCGACCTCCTTATTTTGTTCCTGAAACAAAGAAAATAAATGACCTTCTCAAGGAGTTTCAGACAAAGAAGATCCATATGGCGGTTGTAATTGATGAATACGGTGGAACTTCAGGTATAATAACCCTTGAGGATATACTGGAAGAGATCGTCGGTGAGATATCTGATGAGGGCGACCAGGATCAGTTGCTTTACAGGAAACTTGATGAGAACAAGTATGTTTTCGAAGGAAAGATATTATTAAACGATTTTTGTAAGATCCTTGATATTGATGAAGAAATACTGAAGGATGTAAGAGGTGAATCAGAAACTCTTGCCGGCCTGATACTTGAACTGACCGGAGCGATTCCAGAAATTAACCAGACAATAAATTACGGGAAATTTACCTTCAGAATAAATTCTGCCGACAAGAGGAGAATAAAGGAGATACAGGTTGAAATTAACAATGATGATGCTGAAAGAGGGAAAGTATAGATTATTGATATTTACGGCAATACTGGCCGGCATATATGGCTGTAACGAGGTCTCAGTACCCAAACCAACCGGCTATTTCAGGATAGACCTTCCGGAGAGGCAGTACCGGTTTTTTGATCAGGGGGATATGAAAAATAAACTGCCCCTCTCCTTCGAGTATCCTGCCTACGGGCAACTGACTTTCCCAGCCGGTAATTCCAGTGAACAGGGTTGGTTCAATATTGAATTTCCCTCATACAAAGCCAGGATTTACCTGACATACAAGGATATTAATAAGAATTTTGAGAGTCTGATGGAACAGACCTATAAGATGAATGTGAAAAACCATATTTCAAAAGCAGATGCAATTGATGAAAAGATAATCAATAACCGTAAGAACAAGGTTTACGGGATACTGTACGATCTGAAAGGGAACACAGCTACAGCAGTGCAGTTTTATGTTACGGACAGCGTCAAACATTACCTGCGGGGATCTCTCTATTTTTCTGCCGAACCTGATGCAGATTCCCTTGAGCCGGTAATAAATTTCTTCAGGGGCGACATTGAACATTTAATTGAAACCCTGAAGTGGAAAAATTGAAACATATTTCGTATTAATGGGTTGTATTACAAAGCATTATCTGAACGAGTTCTCCATACTGGGCGTTTGGAAAATAGAAGAGGACCTGGATACTCTGTTAAATCTTGTTTCACTCGATATTGATGAAAAGAAGAAATATAAGGGATTCAGCAGCAACTCCCGGAAACTTGAGTTTTTGAGTGTCAGGGCCCTGCTTTCCGAGCTCATTGGAAAGGAAGCCAGGATCGTTTATAACAAGAATAATAAACCATTCCTTAAAGACGGATCGAGGTTCATCAGCATATCCCATTCCCATAAGCTCACTGCCATACTGCTCAGCACAAATGAGAAGGTCGGGATAGATCTTGAGTATATGAGCTCAAATATAGCTGCAATTGCACTTAAATTTCTGAACTGGCGGGAAAAGATCACAAAAGATAATGAGTCCCGGAGATATCACCTTTACCTTCACTGGTGCGCCAAAGAGGCCCTTTATAAAATCTGCGACAAAGAGGGCATAAGCATCAGGAAAAACCTTACCATAGAACCTTTCACCGTGAAAGACTCCGGGGAGATCAAAGGACACGTTCATACAGATAAGATCAATGAGTCGTTTGACCTTTACTACTCGAAATATGATAATTACGCAATTGTATGGACTAAAAAGAATTATGAGATCCGGGGTGGAGAACTTCCCTGCGGAAAGTAATTCAGTCCTCCACACAAGTACCAGAAAAGCAATTATAAACCGGAATATATACCATCAGTACAACAAAAACAAAGAGATAAGCTTCCGAGAAACCACTTATGAAAACTAACAAATTCCCCGAAAAAAAGAGCATAGGTCTCCTTCTTGATCCGGATAATGCCAGAGGAGATTCCCTTCACAATATACTTTCCATTGCCGAAGAGTGCGGCACAGATTATATCCTGACCGGGGGAAGCCTTACATTCAGCAGCGTTGATGACCTGATTGATGAGGTCAGAAAAGTCTGTTCAATACCTGTTGTCCTGTTTCCCGGCAACCTTCTTCAGCTCTCCCTGAAGGCTGACATAATAATGCTTCTCTCTCTCATTTCGGGACGCAATCCTGAATTACTCATTGGCAATCACATTATTGCAGCTCCATACCTGAAGGATGCCAGGGAAAAGCTTGTATCAGTAGGTTACATACTCATCAATTCCGGAACAAGAACGTCAGTGGAGTATATAAGTCATACGGAGGCAATACCTTCAGGCAAGACAGAAATCGCGGTGGCCACTGCAATGGCAGGAGAGATGCTGGGACTTGGCATGATCTACCTGGAAGCAGGAAGCGGGGCTGTTGCACCTGTTCCCCCCGGCCTGGTGAAAGCTGTCAGGGAAAATATCAAAATCCCCCTTGTGGTTGGAGGCGGAATCAGAAGCAAAGGTGAAATTGAAGATATTTTCAATGCCGGAGCAGATACCATAATACTCGGAAACGGTTGCGAAAAGAACCCCGGGCTTTTAAAGGAGGCCTGCAGGGTCAGGGATATGTTCAGAACTCAGTAAAAAACCCTGAGACTAATAGTGACCTTTATCTCCCACTGCGGTGATGAAAACCTGCTTACCTGAATAGTTCAATCAGCGGCTCTCCGGTACAGGCATTGGGATAGGGAACCTTGCAAAGCGATGAGAGTGTGGCCGCAATATCCGTGAGGTTAACCTGACGCGTGACAGCAGACCTGTTCACAGTCCATCCATACCATATCAGCGGAACATGTGAATCATACTCATATGGTGAATTATGATCAGTGACAAAATCACCATCTTTCTCTATCCATCCGGGATTTAATGTTACAATAACATCGCCCGACCTTTGCGAGTTAAAATTATTTATAATCCTTTTCAGATTCCCATTGCCGAAATCGTTTGCCTCAAAAGCTGAATAGGGATATGCAGCAGCTACACCGGAAAACTGAACAAGCAGCCGCGCTACCTTTTTCTGGACATCTTCCAGCGGGATCCTTGCATCTTCAATAAGTGACCTGTTCAGATAAATCTGTCTCTCGGAATAGCCTTTTACCCAGTCGCCCTCTCCATAAACCGCATTGAGATAGCTTCTAAGCAGCTGCAGAGCCTGGTTCTGCTTAAAATATCCTGCCGGGATCCGGTTACTTTCCAGCACGGCAGGAATCTCTGATACTCCATGGGCTGCAGTAAAAAATATCAGGATATTTCTTTTCCCTATGCTGTCATTAAGATATGTGAGAAGATTTTTAATATCAACATCAAGCCTCAGAACGGCATCCTCCATCTCTACCGATGACGGGCCGAATCTGTGCCCTATATTATCTGTAGCAGAATAACAGATCGAAAGATAATCTGTTATGTCATCCTTTCCAAGCTTTTCATTTTCAATAAGCTTTATGGCAAAACTGGTTGTAAGAGAATTGGCAAAGGGAGTTTCCCTTAAAAGCGAGAACTCTTTCTTTGTACCTGTCGAAAACCTGGATCTCAGCTTTTTAAGATCGTACGGAAAGTAATTTACTGAGTTAAACCCTGCTTCGAACCTGTTTGAATCAGGCAGACAATCTGCATAATCTTCCGTTGGCCTCAGCAGGTTCCAGACGCCATTAAGGTACGATTCCGGAAAACCCGTTGCATTAAAGTCCTTCACCCAGCCAGGCAGATCATTCATGTAATATGTGCTTGTCATCCATGTGCCGGTTGCATTATCAAACCAGTACACTCCATCTGCTGCATGCCCTGTTGACAGGATTGCTGAATTCTCCTTTATGCCTACCCCGAATACCTTTGCCTTCTGCCTGGTTGCCATCTTAAGCTCGTCCGCAAATGTAGATGCCTGAAGATTAACAGGAGAATTCAGTCCCGATTCAAAGCTTCCACCCACCGCATTCACATCAATATCTCTTGTACAGTAAATCAGCTCATTCCTCAGTGGCAGATACCAGTTGTCAGACGTAATCCCATGATATGAAGGTTCTGTACCTGTTGCAATAGTTGCATGACCCGGGGCAGACTGCGTAAGCATATATGCATAGGAGGCATTCTTAAAATATGTCCCCTCATTTATAAGCTTCTTTATCCCATCGTCACTGAGCTTGTCGCGGTACTTCTCAATCTGGTCATATTTCAGCTGTTCCACAACAATCCCGATCACCAGCCGTGGCTTGTCAGGCGGGATATATGCTCCCTGGCCTGACACAATATTATAACCATAAAATAGTATAACCAATGCCAGGGAATACTTCCTGACTGCTCCAAAATTCTTCATCTTCTTCTGATAGATTATTTCCTGATATAGTAAACTACAGATTCCCCTTAAAATTGAGTAAGCTGTAAAAATACTTGTTTTAATTACAGATGCAAATCTTGTTGATTATTTAATAACGATGAATTTGCCGTGGCAGGATTTATTCTTTTTAATGTTTTTAAACACAGCATAATACGTGCCCGGCGCCATTCTTCTCACATCAATAATAACCGGAATGCCTTTTTGTGTTTCACTATTATAATCTGCAATTAATTTACCTGACTGATTGATTATCATAATATTTACAGAACCGGCAAGTTCATCGGGAAGGAGCGCCTTTATCTCTGTTGTTGCAGGATTCGGGTAAAGCGCAGGGACTTCCGGCACTGTTGTATCGGGTCCGGAAACATTTTTCGCCAGAATAACGTTAATATCGGTTCTTTGCCCGGCATAGACATCAATATTCATGGTTGTATCGCGATAACCGCCGGCAGTAAAGGTTACGGCCCATATCCCCGGAGAGAGAAGACGGACAAAAGTTCCGTTAAGAGCATCGGAATAGACCTGGGAGCTGTCCTTATCATGACCGGCAATGAAAACTTTTGCAGCTACAGGGTCAGATGTCAGGGAATCGAGAACCAACCCATGTATTCCGTATATGGCATTTTCGAGATATCCCAGCAATGACCGCCGGTTATTCTCCCAGAGAACCGGGAGCTCAGCAGCAGGAGTAATATACTGGTTGTCGATTTCAATGGTAACCTCACGTCCCTGCAGATCGCGGGTAACATAATCCTGTCTGCCGCCAAAAACCAGGTACCAGACTGCTCCCCGTGTAACGCCATTGTCAAGAAAGGTCATATAGCCGGGTGCGGAATAGACATGAACAGTATCGGCATAACCCCTGGATATATCATAGAACCAGTTGTTATCAGCATGCAGTTTTGTCAGCCAGCTGTCCCAAGGGTAATTTACGACCTCTGTTCCTGAATGAAAGTTTGCAGAGATCACAAACCGGTGCTCTCTCATGAACCTGATCATATCGACGGTTTCCTTTTCCTGGACAATGCCCGGCTCCTGGGGATCAGGGAAGTTACGGTTCAGATCGACTCCGTCAGCATTAAACCTTACAGGGGATTTTATTGTATCTCCCTGATTATATGTTCCATCGGGATTTGCAAGGGGGTTAATCCATATACTGAGGTTATCCAAAAGGTTCTTCACCCTCCCGTCAGAAGGGTAATTCCTTAGCAGAAAATCCGCAAGCCTGAGCATCAGTACGAAACCCCCTGTCTCATTTCCGTGCATTGTTGAAGTATAGAATACCTCGGTTTTTGGCCGGTCGTTTCCGGCATCTCCGGTAATTCCAACCGCCAGTACAAGCTTCCCGTTTATACTTGTCCCTATAGTGTCAACATGACATAGCGAGGGATAAAGCGAGGCAAAACTCTGCATAACTGAATCATACTGGGAATATGTCGGATATTTGTCCCACTCTAAAACCCCGGCTGCACTGGCTGCGGATACGATGCCCTTGGGCTCAATCCTCTGCTTTATAACATAATTGAATTTCTGACGGATAAACCATTCGACTGTCCGGGACGACAGACTTATTTCAATCATCTTATCTGCAACAGATAAAACTGAAACATTCCTGGTAAGATAATCAAGTGTTTTGTTATCGGTGTAGGCAACTGTGACCTGAGCCTCTCCGTATTTTATGATAAGCCCGCGGAGAGTTTCATCGTTACTTAAAGCCTGTGAATGGCCTCCCAGCGAGAAAAATGTTGCTGCTGAGAACAATAAAAGTAACCGGGTTACCATAAGAAGGCTATACGTTAAATCTTATATGCAATATGTCGCCATCCTCGACGATGTAATTCTTCCCTTCAACGAAAAATCTTCCTGCTTCCTTGCAGGCGTGTTCTGAACCGAGTCTGACGAAGTCATTGTATTTCATGACTTCTGCCCTGATAAAACCTCTTTCAAGGTCACTGTGAATAACTCCTGCAGCCTGCGGTGCGGTCATGCCATTTTTGATGGTCCATGCCCTGATCTCCATAGGACCAACTGTGAAGAACGTTCTGAGATTTAGCATCTTATAGGCCGCCCTCACAAGCTTATCAACAGAGGGTTCAGTCAATCCGGCATCCTTCAGAAAGGCCAGGCGGTCTTCATCATTATCGAGTTCAGCTATCTCCGCTTCGGTTGCTCCGGCAATTACGATCACCTCAGCCTCCTTGCCTTTCAGGAACGACATCACCTTTTCCACATACTTATTTCCGGTAACAGCTGATTTTTCATCGACATTGCATACAAAGATCACAGGCTTCATTGTCAGAAGAAAGAGATCATCAACAATTCTCTTCTCTTCATCCTTCACTTCAAGGGACCGTGCATTGCTGAAATTTTCCAGGTGATCCCTGAATCTGCCGAGGATCTCAATTCCCCGTTTTGCATCTTTATCACCAGCCCTGGCCGCCCTCTCAAGACGTTCAATCTTTTTTTCGACGGATTCCAGATCCTTTACCTGAAGCTCCAGGTCAATTGTCTCAAGGTCACGTACCGGATCAATGGAGCCTTCAATATGCGGCAAAGCTTCATCATCAAAGCACCTGAGCACATGTATCAGTGCATCGGTATTCCTTATATCTGCCAGAAATTTATTTCCTACCCCCTCCCCTTTATTCGACCCTTTTGCAAGTCCGGGGATATCAACAATCTCTATAACCGTAGGCACAATCCTGTCGGTAACCTGATATTTTTCCATCTCATACAGCCTGGGATCAGGAACCTGTACCACTCCGATATTTGATTTTGTTGCACTGAAGGCGTAAGCATTGGTTTCACCCTTTGTTTTTGAGATACAATTAAAGATTGTAGTCTTTCCGACATTGGTTATCCCTATAATTCCACATTGAAGAGCCATCTGATATCAGGATTATTATGTATGCAAATTTATTAAAAAACGGGTATGCTTCACTATCCTGCCGGCTATTGAATTTATGAGCTGAGTTGCAGCGCAACCGGCAATAACACGGGGAAGATATCGGGAACGGCTTTTAACTAAAACTTAAAGTTCCTTATAAACTCTACCGACCTGGCTATTTCGGTGTACATTACCTTATCATCTTTGACGAAAGGAATTGTATCGCGAAATGACATAACCACATTTTCTATGTAACCCGATGATCGCAAAGGCCTTCTGAATTCCAGCGCCTGAACGGCTGTGAAGAGTTCGATTGCCAGGATCTTCTCAAGATTTTCAGCAACCCTGAGCAATCTTGTAGCGCCGTTTGCTCCCATACTTACATGATCCTCCTGTTCATTGGAAGAGGGGATGGAATCGACCGATGTTGGCGTGCAAAGTTGCTTATTCTGACTGACTATTGAAGCTGCAGTGTACTGCGGTATCATGAAGCCACTGTTCAGGCCCGGGTTTACAACAAGGAATTCAGGAAGATCGCGCTGTCCGGCAATTAACCTGTAGACTCTCCTTTCAGAGATACTACCAAGCTCAGCGAGTGCAATAGAGAGATAATCATAAATAAGGGCCAGGGGCTGGCCATGGAAATTCCCGCCGGAAATTATCATGTCAAGATCAGGAAAGATTGTCGGATTATCAGTTACGGAATTGATCTCCGTCAGAATCACTGACTCTGAATATCTTATTGCATCTTTACTTGCTCCGTGAACCTGTGGTATGCAGCGGAATGAATAGGGATCCTGGACATGAATTTTAGGCTGCGAGATTAACTGGCTGCCTTTCAGCATTTCCCTGAATGCTTTTGCAGTGTTTATCTGTCCCTGGTGTGGCCTTATTGAATTAAGGCATTCGAAGAACGGATCAAGACGGCCATTATAAGCCTCAAGTGAGATGGCGGAAGCAATATCCGCAATTTTCGATAACCGTTCAGCCAATAAAATAACGTAGACACCATAAGCACTCATGAACTGTGTCCCGTTCAGAAGGGCCAGTCCCTCCTTCGATTTTAATTCAACAGGAGACAATCCGTTCTGTTTAAGAAATCTGCCTGCTTCGTGCCTCTCTCCCCGGTACATCACCTCTCCCATGCCAAGCAGGGGCAGAACCAGATGTGCCAGTGGTGCAAGATCGCCGGATGCTCCGAGAGATCCCTGCTCATAAACAACCGGCGTAATACCATCGTTAAAGAAATCTATCAGCCTCTGAACAGTCTCTACCTGAACTCCTGATCTGCCATAACTTAATGCATGGGCTTTTAACAGCAGCATCAGCCTGACAATTTCCTCCCTTACCACCGGGCCGGTGCCACAGGCATGCGACATTACCAGGTTTTCCTGCAGCTTATTCAGCTGGTCACTGCTTATGGTTTTATTCTGAAGGGAACCGAAGCCGGTGGTAATTCCATAGATTGGCGAAATGTTGTTCTCCAGCTTCCTGTCGAGGTAATCCCTGCAATGGCTGATAAGCTCAACCGATTCCTCAGACAGGGAGAGGCTGATATTTTCAGTTAAGATCTTTCCTATCTTTTCAAGAGTGAGTTCTTCCGGTGATATCTTATGAATCATCTGTAGTGTAATTTTATAACAAGTTTTATATCTGCACGCCGGCGGGCCTTATTCTGTCCTTCACAAACGAATCAAGCTCACTTAATGACAGGCTGATCTGTTCGCCGGAGGTCATATCCTTAATCCTGACTGAATGATCCCTGATCTCATCCTCCCCGGCAATTATGATAAAAGGAATTTTCCTGGAGTCAGCATACGACATCTGTTTTTTGAGCTTAACCTGATCGGGATAGAGTTCTGCACTGACATCCATTTTTCTGAGTTTTCCCAGGATCTTTAATCCATATTCTGTTTCTGCTTCACCGAAGTTCAGCACCAGCACCCGGGTTGATGAGGAGCCTGCCCTGTCAAAAAGATTTAAGCTGCTCATAACATCGAATATCCTGTCAGCTCCGAATGATACTCCTACTCCTGAAACCCCTTCCATACCGAAAACCCCTGTCAGGTTGTCGTAGCGGCCCCCTCCGCAAATACTCCCCATACTGACCTCAGAGGATTTTACCTCTATTATGGCTCCGGTATAGTAGTTTAATCCCCGTGCAAGAGTCAGGTCAAAAATCACCTCCGAATTCAGCGCCGTCTTTTCAAGCAGGCTCATCAGCGCCTTCAGCTCGCTGATACCCTCGACCCCTGCAGCTGAGCCAACCAGAATTGAATTTAAATAATCTGCCTTTTCCTTATTGTCCTTATCTATCACCCTGATGATTCCGCCAAATTTGTTTATAACATCGCTTTCAATGCCCTTGCTTATAAGCTCCTCCTTTACATTTTCCCAGCCTGTCTTTTCATATTTATCAAGAGCAACCGTAATATCTGTAATCTTTTCAGCAGCACCGGCATATTCTGCAATGCCGGTAAGGATTTTACGGTTGTTTAATTTTATCTGAACCTTCAGCTTAAGCCTTCCGAATACATCATCTATGATCTGAATAAGCTCAACCTCATTAAGAAGCGAATTGCTTCCTATAACGTCGACATCACACTGAAAAAACTCGCGATACCTTCCTTTCTGGGGTCTGTCGGCCCTCCATACAGGCTGGATCTGGTATCTCCTGAACGGGAAGACAATTTCATCGCGGTGCTGAACGACATACCTTGCGAATGGCACCGTCAGATCATATCTTAACCCCTTTTCGCACATTTTTGAGGAGAGTATTCCGGGGTCTTTCTTTACCAATTCTTCATCGCTTACAGCTGACAGGAAATCTCCCGAATTAAGTATTCTGAAAAGAAGCTTATCGCCCTCATCGCCATACTTGCCGAGAAGCGTCGTCAGATTCTCCATGGCAGGTGTCTCAATAGGCTGGTAGCCATATAACCTGAATACCTGTTTTATTGTGTCAAAGATAAATTCGCGGCGGAGCATGTCTCCGGTTGAAAAATCCCTTGTTCCTTTTGGTATTGATGGTTTTGAGGACATAAACGAATGTTAAAAGATAAAAGATAAAAGATAAAAGATGACAGACAAAAGTATATATATAAGTCGAAAGTTCATAAAGATCAAAGTTTATAAAATCGAAAGTCTGTAAAGTCGAAGAATAGTTTCTTCCCTCAGACTTTACAGACTTTATGGACTTTATGGACTTTACTTAAGGGTTACTGGATGAAAGGAATGACAAGCGGATATTTGAAAGGTTCGCCTTTGGCAGCTTTGATACTTGCAATTATTATGCAGACAATCTTAAGGGTCGCGAGTGCTATTTCAATCGGAATTCCGACCAGGATAAAGCAGAGCGGAAAGGCAAGCACCATATAAAGCAGCATGGATAACTGGAAATTCAGTGAGTTTCGCCCGTTTACATAGACCCAAACCGACTCATCTTTTTTAGACAGCCAGCAGATAAGCGGCCCGATAATACCTCCAAAAGGGAAAAAGAAACCGGCGAAGGCCGACAGATGGCAAAGCATGGCCCAATTTCTTTCAGATTCCGATAAGATTTTATTCTCTTCCATAGCGCTTCGATGTTTATTAAAAGACGGTTCTGTTTCCCCGATGATGCATTGATTCTACCTTGACAGTCTTTTAAGATCAGAAGGCAATAATCCGTTAGGGTTTGCTTTATCTATTAAGTGCTGGTTATAATAATACAATTCCGAATCATCCGTCCCGATAAGCATCGTGAAGCAATATCCTGAATTCTTGTTTGCAGGAGGGCCAACTTTGTGCAGTATAAGGGTTTCCGGAGTCTTATCTGCGATTGCCTTCATAATCTCGCCTTCAGTGACAATTCTGATACTGTAGGGATATATCGCCTTGATTTTTTCTATGGTTGAGATCGCCGGTGAAAGATCCCGTTGTTCCACAAGTATCGTTTTGCCGGCAACCAGCGGGATATTTTTGTTGTAATACTTCAGATATTTTCTGCCGGTCAGGGAGGGATCTTCAGAAATCATCCTGGCATGCTTCTGCATGAATGAAAGGATGGCTCCCAGCTTATAGCTGTATTCGATATCCTCTTCGCCTGCATATGAAAGTGGGATAGCACATATCTCCGGCATCTTCCCCAGGTTATCAACATCCTTACCCTCCAGTAAATTTATAAAATTGTAAAGAGTTCCTGATTTATCCTTTTCATAATTTGTTTGTGTAAGCACTATAAATGAGTATGCCGGATTGAGCCGTCTGACGTTAAACTCACTCACTTCGATGAACTCGTAGGGGGTAATGGTCCAGAATGCTTTAACAGCATCCTTTATATATACATTATAGGTGGATAATTGATTCTCCTCCAGTACAACGCATGTTTTTGAATCATCGAACTGTTTTATCTCTTCCCTGCTGGGAAATGGTGCCTGACCCTTCAGCATCACTGAAAGGGAGAGCATTAAAAGACCGGAAAAAATTAATTTCATATTAAGGCTATTGTTCAGCGGGTATATACAGGGGGTTTTTCTCATCGAACTTCCGGATATAAACAAACATCAGATCTTTCTTCTTCTTCCCTGAAAGCTGAACGTATTCGTCGTATAGCTGGGGATCCTTCATAAGAAGAAGTTTAGTATTTTCCACATCAAATTCAAGAATTTTCCCGCTTTCAAAATCTATCAGATACTGTTTCAACTCCGTTCGTGGCATACTTGACTGATTGTATGGAGAATAATAGGGATACGACGAGTAGGGGGAATAATAATTTCCGTATCCGTAATATGGGGAATAATATGGATCGTAATATCCGTAGGGAGAATTGTAATAGCGGGAATCATATGTAGTAACGTCTGCAACAAAATGGCAGATATTACCAATAAAAGTTACCCTGTTAAAATTCTCCTGTACCTGTACATATAATACTCCATTCCTGGAATAGCCCCAGATATTAGCTTTTGCCACCTCCTGACGAACTCCCATCTCGTCATAGAAATAGATCTTATCACCCTCCATTATCCGCTTAAAGAATTCCCTGTCGTTATAATCGACCGAAGTAAGAAGCTTAGCCTTTGGTATCGGGCTGTTGTTTTTTACCTGCTCAAAATTGAGATAGATTCCATCCTTAAACCGGAAATCGGGGGTATACTTCACCATTCCTTCCTTTTCCTTTACTGAATCCTGTGCGGAAGATTGCACTCCTTCCTTTTCCTGCCCGGAAGATTGCATCCATGGTACGGCTGCAATAATGAAACTGATCAAAAAAAAGATTCTTACAACTCTCTTCATATCTTATGACCTGTTATCTTTCTCAATCAAATATCGTACCGACAGGACAAAATTAATCTTTTCTTTGAAGGTTGTTAAATTAAGGTAATGTATATTTCTTACTAATTTTAATTAAATTTACAAAACCCCAAATTGCAGTTTATGGTCAGTGAATCTGGAAAAAGTGCAGGTAATAATGGCTATGGTAAGTCCCCTGAGGAGTTATTTGAGAAGAGCAGCAAGGAAATTGAAAAATATGCAATTATTGCATTATTCTGCTTTATAGCTGCCGTACTTCTTCTGACTTTCGATCAGAAGCTTTTATCAGGCCTGATGGTAATTGCAGGAGCAATTTTAGGATTGCTCATTATAAGAAAAACCTCATCCCAGAATATTAAGGTCAATGAAGCATTAAAAGTTTATTCTTCGCTTAATGAAAAGAAAGATGATGTAATCACCGATTTTTCACACAGGATAAGAGAGCCGCTGAATAACCTTGTTATTATCATTGATATGCTCATGGAATCGGGGCTTCAGAAGAAACAGAAAGAACTGCTTGAGACATTCATTGCATCTACCAACAACATGGTGACAACTGTCAATGAGTTGACTATGAAGTCGGCCGGCAATTTAAGCTATCAGCAAAGAAAAGCTATAAGGTTCAATCTCCTTTCAACCATTCAGAATACGATAGAATTGTATAATCTGAAGGACAGGGCCAACATTGACTTCATCCTTAACAAAAGGGAATTCAGTGATATGGAATGTTTTGGCGACCCGATAATATTAAAGCAGATATTTCTTGACCTTTTCAATACGGTTGAGACCCAGGTAACTGACAGGAGCAACAAGGTTACAATAAATCTGAAAAAAGAGAAGGAAAGAGGCAACGAAAGCTTTATAGGACTCAGGATACAGACTGACAGCAGCATCGTACTTATTGATGAGGATGGAGCGGAACGGAGTCTTGCAGCCAGACTTATCTCATCCAGCAGGGGAAATTACAGGCAGGAGGTTGGAAACAACTCCACAGTCCTGAATATACTTCTGCCATTTATCAGTCCGGTTGCCGAACCAAAACAAAAGAGTGCCTCACCAAAGATTGAGGAGCTTATCCAGAAGGAAAAGACACGGAAGGAGATGAAAGACCTTAAAATACTTCTTGTTGAGGACAATCTGATTAATCAGAAGATCACCCTGCTTACACTCAAACCGCTTGTGAATACCATTGATACGGCTGAAAACGGAAAGGAAGCCCTCGATAAATTCGGGACCAATAACTACGACCTCATACTGATGGATATAAAGATGCCGGTAATGAGCGGTCTTACAGCTGCGGAAAAGATCAGGGCTCTTGAGTCAACCACAAATTCTCACGTACCTATTATTGCCATTACCGCCAATGCTATGATTGGCGACAAGGAGAAGTGTCTCTCGGCCGGGATTGATGACTACATCAGCAAACCCTACCAGCCGGCTGCGCTGGTGAGCAAGATAAAAAATTTCCTTTAGCCCTCCCTGTCAAACGGCCTGAAGCCGATTACCATAATATCATCTACCTGAACATTATATCCCATCCATGTTCTGAAATTTTCCTCCAGGATGGACTTCTGGTCCTCGACCGAAAAGTTATGTATCGTCATTAACAGATATCTGAATCTGCGATACATGAATTTTTTGTTCTCTGATCCGCCAAACTGATCGACATACCCGTCGGAGAATATATAAAAGATATCATCTTCCATAATATCAATCTCATGATCCTTGTAAGAGATGCCATCGGGATTCAGACCAATAATGATCTTATCGCTTTTTATCTCGATGAGACTGTTGTCGCGGATAAGGTAAAGAGGAAAAAATGATCCCGAGTATAAGAGTTTTTTCCTGGCTTTATCTATCCTGCAAAGTCCGATGTCCATGCCATCCCTTATTATGGTTCCGATATTCTTTTCGCTGCTGAATGTTTTTTCAAGTCCTTTATTGAGAACCGCCAGGATCTTCGACGGGATCTCAATATTGTCTTCATTAATGGCCTTTCCGATTATCTCCATGCCTATCATTGACATAAGGGCTCCGGGGACCCCGTGTCCGGTGCAATCAGCTGCCACAACAAAAACATTATCTCCCTTTTCGCCTATCCAGTAAAAATCTCCGCTTACAATATCCTTTGGTTTGAAGAAGATGAAAGAATCTTTGAAATGCTTCCGGAAATATGTCTCTGAAGGCAGCAGAGCCTCCTGTATCCTCTGAGCGTATATAAGACTGTCTGTCAGATTTTTATTCTTCAGATCAAGTTCAACATTCTCTGTTTTCAGCAGATCAAGAAGCTGTTCCCTGTCTGCCAGGTTTTTCCTTGTCAGAAAAAGCATCCTTCCGAGGATTATCAGGAGCAGGAAAACAAAGGCCCCGGCCAGGCAATACAGAATCAACCGGTAATCAGTGCCGGTAAATATCACCTTACTCTCATCCTGCGAACCGGGCAGGATAAGTAAGTAATTAAGTGCTGTAGTGTTCCTATATATAATATGGAGGTTTCCCATCAATACTACAAAAATAGATTAATTGGCTTACCTTTTGCCTGAATGAGGCGGAAAAAACTGAATCAGTGGTTTCCGGTGAAAATTTTATCGTCACCTTTAAGACACAGCTTACCATAAATTTCTGAGGGTGAGGGGATATATGGCCCCAGCCCCAGTGAATCCCACATTTTATCAACCGCAGAGATGGTCTCCTCCCCTGAACAGACCACATTGGGCCAGCCCCTGGGAAAACCTCCTTTCCGGAAGGCCTTTATTGTGCCGTCAATCATTACCGATGAAGCAGTAATATATTTATGATCGCGCCGGGGATCGGTATTCCCGAGGATCTGCCAGGCTACCATAGGCAGGTTGAACGGATCAACGGCATGATCTACAACCAGGATCAGTCTGCACAAACCTCCGGGATCATTTTTCATGAAGAGATCCCTGACCTTATCAATGACCTCTTCATCGCGGGACCTGTCGACTGAAATTATAATCACCGGGATCCCATCCCTTAACAGATCTGAATTCAGCTTTTCAATAACAGTACCTGAAAGGTATTCAAAGGTATTTAACAGATGTCTGTGGTCCTCCGGTTTGCTGATCAGTCTGCCGGTATTCTCTTCCGGCAGCTTAATGGTAGCATCGACCCCCAGCTTTCCACCGAAAGAAAATGCATCTGAGGAATGGTCAAGTACATCCAGAGGGCCGCTGAAGAACAAAAGGTCCTTTCCGGGATCAATATTTTCAAAGAGATGAGCGGTCAGCTCCCGGTAATTCCTGATCTCTACGTCACCGCTTACAACAACCAGGTATTTTGCAAACATCATCTGTCCTGTCCCGGATAATGAGCTAATAACCTTCATTCCCTGGCCCGGAAAACTCTTTTTTATCTTCACTATCACCAGGTTATGAGCTATCCCTTCAGAAGGCATATGAAAATCTTCTATTTCGGGAAGCATCGCCATTTTCACCGGGGTGAGAAAAATCCTCTCGGTGGCTTTTGCAAGCCACGCATCCTCATGCGGGGGTACTCCCACCACAGTTGCAGGATAGACGGCATCTTTTGTGTGGGTTATGCATGTGACATGAAATTTCGGGTAGGTATCGGCCAGTGAATAAAAACCTGTATGGTCACCAAAAGGACCCTCCATAACAGGATCCTCTGACGGATCGACATAACCTTCAAGGATAATATCGGCGTCATACGGTACATAAAGTTCATTGGTGATGCAACGTACCATCCTCACCTTTTTCTTTCTGAGAAATCCGGCCAGGATATACTCATTTATCCCTTCGGGCAAGGGCGCGGTAGCTGAATATGCATATACCGGATCGCCCCCGAGAGCTACGGCGACCGGCATTCGTGATCCGCTCTTCTTCCAGGCTTCAAAATGTGCAGCTCCCGTCTTATGTCTTTGCCAGTGCATTCCTGTGGTCTCTTTATCAAGGATCTGCATCCTGTACATTCCCACATTCGTTTTGGCTGTTTCGGGGTGAATGGTATGAACCATCGGAAGGGTGATAAATCTTCCCCCGTCGTAGGGCCAGCATTTTAATGCAGGCAGGATCCCGAGGTCCGGTTTTCTTATTATCACCTGCTGGCATGAGCCCCGTCCCCTTACCCTGGATGGCAGGTAGCCGGCCAGCTTAATGACAGACGGCAGTGCGGAAAGCTTGCTCAGGAAATTTTCCCTGTTATCAGAAATGATGGCTGATAATGCTTTTATCTCTGATCCTGCATTATCCAGATCCTGCATGCCTATGGCCAAAGCCATCCGTTTATCTGATCCGAAAGCGTTTATCAGGACAGGGAAAGCTGTTCCGGTATTTTCAAACAGCAATGCTTTTCCCCCCGATTTGGTCACCCTGTCGGTAATTTCTGCTATCTCCAGTACAGGATTAACAAATTCCTTTATCCTCAGAAGTTCATTATTTTTTTGCAGTTCATTAATAAAATCCCTGAGCCCTGAATATGCCATATTAAATGTCTGTGTGAAAAACAAAGATATTCAATCGGCATAAATCCCCCAAATGCCGGATTGTTATCAGAATTTAAATGGAGCTGCTTGCATGGGGTAAAAACAATAATGGGAACTATTCGTTAAGATTAGTTCCCATCCACCGTTTACAACCGAAGTTGTGCGCGGCGTCAGATTACTGTTATTATGATCGGCTGCTTCATTTGATACGAGACCATTTTCGGCAACCCATGGCTTTCCGGTTTTGCCTGTTACAGCATAACCTTCCGGCTGTCCTTTTTTCCTGTCTTGCGACGGGAGTTCCGGGACGAAGTGTCTTTCAGGCTCTGTTGCGCATTTCCCGAAGGATCTGGCATCAGTTTCAGATAACCCGGGGCCGAAGCCCGTCATTTTCTGAAGCCCTGTGACTCAATCGAAGAAAGAACGTTTCCGGTCTCGCTGATTTCGTGAACATCATGAACGCCTGGTCCATTAAGTTCAGACTCCGGCTCTCCTGATACGCAAACCCGGAGGTTTGAATGAAGCTGATAATGTTTCACTTAAGTAACCTTCTCTGCTTCCGTATCACTTGAGCAATCTTTTATCGCTCACCTGATGAATCAAAATTACACCATCAGTTTGAATAATCATCATAAAACCGGGTGATGTTATAAACCGTATTTTAACAAAAGTTATGAACAATTGTTAATAACGTCGGAAAATGGCAACAGATCTTGTTATTCGCTTCGCGGTCATTAGCGCTGCGCGCGTCATTCGGCCTTCGGCCGTCATTAGGTGGTCATTGGCGCTGCGAGCGCCATTCGGTTAGACAAAAAAAGGCCGCCCATTCGGACAGCCTCTTTGATTTAAATTATTTCAGTCTATTTCTTATATCCATAAACTGCAAGTGCACCAAGCTCTTCCTCAATTCTGAGCAACTGGTTATATTTGGCAATCCTGTCGGTTCTGCTGGCAGATCCGGTTTTGATCTGCCCTGAATTTGTAGCGACCGCAATATCCGAAATTGTCGTATCTTCAGTTTCCCCCGACCGGTGCGATGTGACTGTTGTGTAGCCTGCACGGTGGGCCATATTGATAGCGTTGAGGGTCTCGGTAAGAGTACCGATCTGGTTCACTTTGATCAGTATGGAGTTGGCGCAGCCCAGATCAATGCCTTTCTTAAGATATTCAACGTTTGTCACGAAAAGGTCGTCACCGACAATCTGGCACTTCTTTCCGATCCTGTCTGTGAGCATCTTCCATCCGTCCCAGTCGTTCTCAGCCATCCCGTCCTCAATCGAGTCGATGGGATATTTGCTGATAAGCTTTTCAAAATAATCAACCTGTTCCCTGGAGGTTTTTCTTGCTCCTTTTGGTCCTTCAAATTTTGAATAATTATACATTCCCTCGCTATAAAATTCGCTGGCAGCCGGATCAAGAGCTATAGTAATATCGACACCAGGTTTATAACCTGCAGCTGATATTGCTTTTATTATTGTATCAAGTGCATCCTCGGTACCATCAAGTTTCGGAGCAAAGCCCCCTTCGTCGCCAACTGCCGTGCTAAGGCCACGTTCCTTAAGAACTTTTTTCAGGGCATGGAATACTTCTGCGCCCATACGCAGACCTTCCCTGAATGAAGGAGCTCCCACAGGTCTGATCATGAACTCCTGGAAAGCGATAGGAGCATCAGAATGAGATCCGCCATTAATAATATTCATCATAGGAACAGGGAGTGTTACGGCATTTACTCCTCCGATATACCTGAATAATGGCAATCCGTGATAAGAAGCGGCCGCTTTGGCAACAGCCAGGGATACACCAAGGATTGCATTGGCGCCAAGGTTGCTCTTTGTTTTTGTCCCGTCAAGATCGATCATCTTTTTATCAATGCCGGCCTGATCTGTTACATCCATTCCGGTAATTTCCTCTGCGATAACATTATTTACATTATGAACAGCTTTCAGAACTCCCTTGCCCAGGTAACGGCTTTTATCGCCATCCCTCAGCTCAAGAGCTTCATTTTCTCCGGTCGATGCACCTGAAGGCACTGATGCCCTGCCAAAATAACCACTGGCTGTCATTACATCAACTTCAATTGTAGGATTGCCCCGGGAATCCAATATTTCACGAGCATTAACACTAACTATCTGACCCATAGATTTTTATTTAAATATTAAACAATAGTGCAATATATAAAAAAAGGGATAGAATCTCAATGACTTATCCCTCTCTTTTAAAATTTTCCACCGGCATCTTTTTATTCCAGGGCAGCTGATTCATCCTGGGGTTTCTCTTCCTTAGTCTCAGGAACATGAGTCTTCACTGCTTTTCCCTTTGATGTCTTAGGGGTTTTCTTCTCGGCCACTGCAGCTGTTTCCTCTTTCTTCTTAGGAGCTCTCCTTCTTCTTGAGGTTTTTGTTTTTGCAGCTTCACCACCGAGCATAGCTTCATTATAATCAACAAGTTCAAGGATACACATATCTGCGTTATCTCCAATCCTGTTACCCAGCTTTAATATCCGTGTATAACCTCCCGGACGCTCTGCAATCTTCGGTGATATGTCCCTGAAGAGTTCGGCCACTGCTGTTTTATCCTTAAGGTAGCTGAAGACCACTCTCCTGGAGTGTGTTGAATCATCCTTCGATTTTGTTATAAGAGGCTCAACGTAGGTACGAAGCGCTTTAGCCTTGGCTGTTGTTGTCTGAATCCTTTTATGAAGTATAAGTGATGTGGCCATGTTTGCAAGCATCGCTTTCCTGTGGGAACTTGTTCTTCCTAAATGGTTAATAACTCTTGAATGTCGCATTTCTCTTTTTCCTTAACCAGTTTATATTAATCTTTCTCTAATTTATACTTGCTTACATCCATCCCGAACGAGAGGCTCATAGATTCCAGCAATTCGTCCAGTTCAGTGAGGGACTTCTTGCCGAAGTTTCTGAATTTCAACAGGTCATTTTTATTGAATTTGACCAGATCACCAAGTGTTTCCACTTCTGCGGCTTTAAGACAGTTCAGTGCTCTGACCGAAAGGTCGAGATCGACCAGTTTGGTCTTCAGCAGCTGTCTCATATGCAGTATCTCCTCATCAAACTCCTCATTTGCCATCTTATCATCCGAATCGAGGGTAATTTTCTCATCAGAGAAGAGCATAAAGTGATAGATCAGGATTTTGGCTGCTTCTTTCAGAGCCTCTTTTGGGTGAATTGATCCGTCTGTTTCCACTTCAAAAAGAAGTTTTTCGTAGTCGGTTTTCTGTTCAACACGGTAGTTCTCAACCGAATATTTCACATTCCGTATCGGGGTAAAGATTGAATCGATTGCGATGAGCCCGAATTCACTGTCAACCGGCTCATTTTCTTCTGCAGGAACATAACCTCTCCCCTTATTTATAGTAAGCTCCATCTGCATTTTGACATCAGGCTCCATCCTTAAAATGACCTGCTCGGGATTCAGCACTTCAAAGCTGCTCAGAGCGCTGTTAAGGTTACCTGCCTTGAATACATCCTGCCCGCTGATCTTAATTGTAACCTTCTCATGATCAACATCATCGACAGTTCTCTTAAAACGGACCTGTTTCAGGTTCAGTATTATCTCAGTTACGTCCTCCATGACACCGGTAATAGTAGAGAACTCATGGTCTATTCCCTCGATCTTGACAGTTGTTATGGAAAACCCTTCGAGCGAAGAGAGAAGAATTCTTCTCAAAGCATTGCCGACAGTAATGCCATAGCCAGGTTCAAGCGGACGGAATTCAAATTTACCGTGCTTGTCGTCAGCTTCAAGCATTATTACTTTATCAGGTTTCTGGAATGATAAAATGGCCATAGAATTTGTCTTAAATTATTATTTCGAATACAATTCAACAATAAGCTGTTCCTTGATATTTTCAGGAATCTCAGTACGTTCAGGCACGCTCATATATTTACCTGCCATTTGTGCATCATCCCACTCGAGCCATGAAAGCTTTGTGTACTTTCTGGTGGTCAGTGAATCAACAATTGCTTCAAGAGACTTTGATTTTTCACGGACACCGATAATGTCACCCGGCTTCAGCTGAAATGAAGGAATATTTACAACAGTACCATTAACAGTTATATGCCTGTGCGATACCAGCTGACGGGCTCCGGCCCTTGTAGGAGCCACACCGAGGCGGAACACCACGTTATCAAGGCGGGCTTCAAGCAGTTGGAGCAGCACTTCACCCGTTACACCTTTTCTTCTGGAAGCCTTTTCAAAAGTATTGCGGAACTGACGTTCAAGCATTCCATAGGTATATTTGGCCTTTTGCTTTTCCCTGAGCTGAACACCATATTCTGAGGTCTTCTTCCTCTTTTTGTTCATGCCATGCTGTCCCGGGGGGAAATTTTTCCTTTCCAGGTGTTTGTCGGGGCCAAAGATTGGTTCTCCGAATTTCCTTGCTATTCTTGATTTTGGGCCAGTATATCTTGCCATCTCTTAAAATATTTATAACTTACAAATAATCAACTTAATAACTTATTAAACTCTTCTTCTTCCGGGTGCACGGCAACCATTATGAGGCATCGGGGTAACGTCAACTATCTCTGTGACTTCAATGCCTACATTGCTTATTGATCTGATTGCAGATTCACGTCCCGAACCCGGACCTTTCACAAAAACTTTTACTTTTCTGAGTCCAAGGTCATAAGCAACCTTGCCGCACTCTTCAGATGCCATCTGGGCGGCATAAGGGGTATTTTTCTTCGAACCCTTGAATCCCATTTTGCCGGCTGATGCCCACGATATAACCTGACCCGAATTATTTGTCAGGGTAACAATGATATTATTAAACGATGAATGAACATGCGCCTGGCCTGAAGGTTCAACCTTAACGACTCTCTTTTTTAATGCTCCGGTCTTCTTTGCCATAATCTAATTATTTAGTAGCTTTTTTCTTGTTTGCAACGGTCTTCTTTCTCCCTTTGCGGGTCCTGGCGTTGTTCTTGGTACTCTGACCCCTGACCGGTAAACCAATTCTGTGACGCACACCACGGTAACAGCCTATATCCATAAGCCTTTTGATATTCATCTGCGTTTCAGAACGCAGTTCACCCTCAAGCTTGTAGTTATCGTTCAGGATTCTACGGATGGTGTTGATCTGTTCATCGGTCCACTCCTGGACTTTTGCATTCCTGTCAACTCCAGCCTCATCGAGTACTTTTTGCGCTGTGCTTCTTCCCACACCATAGATGTAAGTCAGCCCAACTTCGCCTCTTTTATGTCTTGGTAAATCTACACCAACAATACGTGCCATATATTACTTTTCTTAAATAATGTGCAAAACTAGTTAAAATTATCCATGTCTTTGTTTGAACTTGGGGTTTTTCTTGTTAATAACGTAAATGCGGCCCTTTCTCCTGACAATCTTACAGTA
>VFSW01003419.1_pt1 | contig 23812 bp, 23 predicted proteins | sample 5358111 | NCBI WGS metagenome assembly VFSW01 (sample SAMN11554181, study PRJNA540505) | mine drainage metagenome | isolation source: sediment from site ElyBrook_90M | place: USA: Ely Copper Mine, Vershire, VT | collected 2017
ATTCATAATAGTGTACTATCGTAAATTACAAAGCAGGATTAATGGGTATAGGTAAATGGGGTCTCTGGGAATCCCCGTGGTTAACTCCTAGAGCGCCAGTAAATGATGTTGGGAGTAAAAATGGCTGAAATCTTCGACAGCGGCTCGTCGGCAAGTAAAGCGTCGGCGGTCAGAACCCAAGGGCTAACAAAAAAATTTGGTGGGGAATATGCGGTAAGGGATATCACCTTTCAGATCCCCCAGGGAAAAATATTTGGTTTTATAGGCCCAAGCGGTTGTGGAAAAACGACCACAGTGCGCCTGCTTACTGGGATATATAAACCAACCTCTGGAGAAGTGGATGTCTTAGGAATTCATCCCAAAGATTTCAATGCAAGAATGAGATCAAGAATTGGGTATATGCCTCAACAATTTGTTCTTTATCCAGATTTAACCATATTAGAAAACTTAAATTTCTCGGCTTCGCTGTATGGCCTTGGAATTTTTGATCGAATAAAACGCATGAATAAGATGCTCGATTTCGTGGAGTTGAAAGAACATAAAAACAAATTAACCAGGAAACTATCCGGGGGGATGCAGCGCAGGCTAAGTCTGGCAGCTACATTAATCCACGATCCTGAGGTTATTTTCTTGGATGAACCGACTGCCGGAATTGATCCAATATTGCGCGAAAAATTCTGGGACCGTTTCCGCGATTTACAGACTGAGGGGAAAACCCTGTTTATTACTACCCAATATGTGGGCGAAGCCGCTTATTGCGACTACATCGTGGTGATGGCGAATGGCCAGCTACTTATGGTGGACACTCCCCAAGGTCTTCGACGAAGAGCCTTTGGCGGCGAAGTGATTGATGTACAAAGTAAAGCTCCTTTGACCTGGGACGAAGTCAGACAATTAAATAGTCTACCCTATCTCAAGCGCAATGGCATTGATTTAGGCAACAATTCCTTTCGGGTTATTGTGGATGACGCCAGCGAGGCACTGCCAGCCTTATTGGAGTGGTTCCAATCCAAGAACATCGAGATCGAATCTGCCAAAGAATTCCTACCGTCTTTTGATGATGTATTTGTCATTTTAGTCCGGGAAGGCAGCCAAAATGTCTAACGCTTACCAGTCCATTATTCGGGTAACTTCATTTCTTGGAAAAGAAATTGCCGAGGTAATACGCCAACCCCGTCTAATCCTTACCTTGATATTTGGTCCATTCCTCATTTTGCTCATTTTTGGAATCGGTTATATAAACGTACCACGCACTGTTCGGACCATATTTGTTGCCGTTCCAAACTCACGGATGGCTCAGTTAATTCAACAGCAGGCCCCCACCATCAGCCCAGAAATAATTTATGCAGGTTTGACCGGGAATGAAAATGAGGCCAAGCAACTCCTTTCTTCAGGCAAGGTAGATCTGGTTATTGTGGCTCCAACCAATGCTTACGAAACGATTCAAAATAATAAGCAGGCAGTTTTTAGACTCTATCAAAACGAAATTGATCCAGCCCAGATTGGGTATATTGAAATACTTGGCCAGGTCTTTGTTCAAGAAGTCAACCGGCGCGTACTTGCAGAGGTGGTCCAACAAAGCCAGGCTCAATCCACCAATGTAAAAAATGAAATCAGCGCAGCACGGCAAAATGCGGCTGCGATGAAAGCGGCCTTAATAGCCGGGGATGCTTTGACGGCTCAATCAGAGCAATCAAAAATGAAAGCTCACCTGAGCACACTTTCTACTACCATTGGAACCAGCGCCAGTCTGCTCAGCGGGATTGGACAAGACTCGGCCAGCTCAAATGCAGCAAACAATACCCAGGATATCGCTCAACTTCTGAAAAGCATTGAAAATAGTCCGTCTACTACGACGGATATCCAATCGGGACAATCCAATTACACGAAAGAAATTCAAGATCTCACCAAAACAGATCAGGACCTTGCGAACTTGCAAAATAAACTGAATCAATTCAAACAAATATCACCAATTATCTCAGTAAGCCCATTTGTGTCCGAGACCAGTAGCATCAACCCAGTAAAAATAACCGCGCTCGACTTTTTTGCCCCCGGCGTGATTGTACTGCTGCTGCAGCACATTGCCGTAACAATCGCATCTTTATCCATCGTCAGGGAAAGGCGATCTGGGACGATGGAACTGTTCAGGGTTTCACCCATTTCTGCCAGTGAAGTTTTGCTCGGAAAATACCTTAGTTATCTGATATTCGGGGTTTTTCTGGCGGCTATATTGGCGCTGCTGCTGGCTTACGGTTTAAAAATACCTATGCTGGGAAGCTGGGCTAATTTTTCGATCGTGGCAGTCGCAGTGCTCTTTGCTTCGCTGGGTTATGGATTTATCATTTCTTTAATAGCGCAGACAGAAAGCCAGGCGGTTCAGCTGGCAATGATTATGTTGTTGTTGAGTGTTTTCTTCAGCGGATTTCTCCTGGATCTTAGATACTTTGCGGAACCTGTCAAAATAATTTCCTGGCTGCTGCCAACCACTTATGGTTCCGTTCTTCTACAAAATATTATGCTGCGGGGAAATCCTTTGTTATCTATCTACATCTTTGGGTTGGTGGGTATAGGGTTGGCCCTTTTTGGAATATCCTGGTTCTTGATGAAACGCCAGATGTCTCATGAGTAAATCAAGCTGAAAGCCCGAAGTTTGCAGATCCTTATCCAGTTGTTCACGCGGCTGGAAAGTGATGTATGTCATTATGGTCATGCCTGGTATGGATGGCGTGAGCGCGATCCGCGCCATTCGCCAGCCGCACGGAAGCGGTAACTCTCTCGTTACGTAACCACATTGTCTCCTGACCCTCCGAATCCCTCCCTCATTAATAGAAGTTTTATAGTTTAAATTCGGGACATTGACAGTCGCTTCTCCTTATACTTGTTAAGAACAAGGCAGAGGTTACTTAATCTTTTGCCGATGATTTGAGCCGTTTTTTCACCGGTTCAAGGAGAAGCTTTATGAATACTACGTATGTGATTGTCATTGCGGTGGTTTTTTTGTTGATCATCGGTGTCGTAATCGGCATGATTTTTTCTGGCCGTCGACGTTCGAAGAATTTACAAGAACATTTCGGACCAGAATATGATCGTGCTGTGGAGAAAACAGGCAGTCCAAAGGCCGCGGAAGCAGAGCTTCAGCAGCGTAATAAGCACGTTGAGGCTTTGAATATCCGTCCTCTTACTACTGCCGAGCACGACCGTTACCTGTCTGAATGGAAAGAAGTCCAGGCCAAATTTGTCGACCAGCCAGGCGAGGCGATTAAAGATGCCGACCGCTTGATCATGGAAGTTATGCAGTTGCGCGCCTATCCTGTGTCTAATTTTGAGGAGAGGGCAGCAGACATCTCGGTCAGCTATCCTGAATTAGTGAGTAATTACCGGTCTGCTCATGAGATCGCTTTGAAAAATGAGCAGAAAACCGCCGACACTGAAGAACTGAGGCAGGCCATGGTTCATTATAAATCTCTATTCAGCCAACTGGTTGTAACGGAGAAACCTATCGAGAAGGAGAAAGTTCAATAAACGATCATATCAGCCCGTACATTGCGATTCCTCATCAGCCATCTGGACGCTCGTCAGCAAGCTGCACTCTCTGCCAGTGCAGATGCGTTTATCAGCAAAGATGAGATGCCTGAGCGCGTGGCCGAACGCTTTCGGAACGCCGCGGCGAGCATTCCCCATAATGAGGCTACCGGGCCGAAGGGGAGAACTTGAAAAACCGGCGTATTAGGCTGCCCCGAGCGCCGGCGCAAACTGGGACAGCTTTTTAAAATTCAGGTTAAAGGAAAAATAAGTATCTGGGAGAAGGCAGAGATGAAAATTCTACTTGTTTACCCGGAATTTCCGGATACCTTTTGGAGTTTTAAACACGCCCTTAAATTCATCCATAAGAAAGCCGGTTCGCCGCCGTTGGGTCTATTGACCGTTGCCGCGATGTTGCCTACTGAGTGGGAAAAACGGCTGGCCGATCTCAACGTGGCTGACATCACTGAAGAAGAACTGGCATGGGCCGATTATATTTTCCTCAGCGCCATGGTTGTGCAGCGCGAATCAGCGCGCGCAATCATCCTCCGCTGCAAATTAGCCGGCGTGAAAGTCGTGGCAGGCGGCCCCCTCTTCACGATGGAATACGAGCAATTCCCGGATGTGGACCATTTTGTCTTGAACGAGGCTGAGGAGACACTTGCGCCGTTCTTGCACGACCTCGAACTGGGTCAGGCCCGGCGTGTCTACGCCTCAGCAGAATTCCCCGATATCCACCAGACTCCTGTCCCGCTCTGGCAATTGGCGGATCTCAGATATTACGATACGGTCAGTATTCAGGTTTCGCGCGGTTGTCCTTTCGATTGTGACTTTTGCAATATAACCGCGTTGCTGGGACATCGCCCACGCACCAAGACTGCCGCGCAGATCGTTGCCGAGTTGGACGGCCTCTACGCGTTGGGCTGGCGCAAAAGTATCTTCTTCGTAGACGACAACTTTATCGGGAACAAGAAGCATATCAAGAACGAGGTGCTGCCAGCCTTAATTGAATGGCGTAAGGGGAAAATCGGTATGCCTTTCAGCACAGAAGTTTCCATTAACCTGGTGGATGATCCGGTTTTACTCAGGCTAATGGTACAGGCGGGATTCGATACAGTATTTGTCGGAATCGAAACACCCAATGAAGCCAGCCTGACCGAATGCAGCAAGAACCAAAACAAAGGGCGTGACCTGGTGGAGAGCGTCAAGCAACTCCAGCGGGCAGGATTGCAGGTGCAGGGTGGGTTCATCGTTGGATTCGATAATGATACTCCGTCGATCTTCCAGCAGCAGATTGATTTCATTCAGAAGAGTGGCATTGTAACGGCGATGGTCGGGTTACTGCAAGCCCCAATAGGAACTCACCTGTACGAGCGCATGCAAAAAGAAGGGCGCCTGGTAAATGAATTTTCAGGTGATAACGTGGATGGCTCGACCAACATTATCCCTGTGATGGGCATAGAACCGCTGCAAGAGGGATATCACAAGATTCTAAGCCAGATCTATGCGCCCAAGTTTTATTACGAGCGCGTATTGACATTTCTACGCGAGTACCAGCCGTCCAAAATTAGAGTCCAGTTGGATCTACAACATTTCCTGGCTCTGTGGCGGTCCATTTACCAGTTGGGTATCTTAGGCGTCGAACGCGTCCAATACTGGCGGCTCTTTTTCTGGACTCTGTTCCGGCGTCCAAGCTTATTTCCCCTGGCGATTACATTTGCAATCTGCGGCTTTCATTTCCGGCAGGTAGCCGAGTTGCATGTCAGTTGAGTAGGGCTCAGACTATTGGCGTAGATGAAGTGTTTGTTTCCGGCAAGTAGCGCCTCTCTATCTGCCAACTATTCCGCCGGTTGAATTTATATCATCAGACAGTAACGATTTTATAGATATTTTATAGATCGTATTAGGGACATAGAGAGCATCTTTCGAATAGGATGAACTGTAGTATTAAAGTTAACATTCCCAAAAGTTAGATTATGAGGATGATTCTGATGTCTACTAAGACAATTACCGCAACTTTTGAGCAAGAACATCCATTGCATAAGAACGATTTTACTGGTTTACGCACTCCCGGCTTGTTAGCAAAATGGCCAATTATTGGATTATGCATGTTCATTTTCGGCAGCCTGTTATTTAGTGCGATGGTCTATAACCTGTATGCCCATGGACCGCTGCTGGCCTGGGACACTACGATCGCCAATACTTTACCGGCCATTGGGTTAAAAAGCCCGCCATTCGTCAAAACGATCATGGACACAGGTTTTTATATGGGAGAGCAAGTGGTCATGGCGCTTGACCTCCTGCTGTGCATTTACTTCATCTTCAAACGATATTGGCAAGCCTTAGCCATGCTGGCGATTGGCGCGGCAGGATCTTCGGCGATCTACCTTCTCATCTTAAACATCGTTGACAGGCAGCGCCCGCCTACCCAGATCTGGATAATTTTGAAAACCCCGGGCTTTCCAAGCGGCCATGCGATTGGGGTAGTCGTTTTCTATGGGTTGATGGCTTACTGGTTGGCCCCTAGAATGCGTTCTGCCTTTTTGAAAGGGGTTGTGATTGCCGCAGCGCTGCTCATCATGGGCTTCGTCGGCTTCAGCCGGGTTTTTACCGCCGGCCATTATCTGACCGATGTAATTGCCGGTTATGCAATAGGTATTGCCTATTTCGGGGCAGTATACACGTTGATCGAGATCTATTTCCAAAAAAGGCGCGATCGAATTGCCAAAGTGGCATAAATGGTTTAGTTCGGAATTTTACCGGAAACATCTGACCGGTCTATTCGACCGGTTTTATAGGAGAGAATTTAATGAGCACTAAAATTAGTGGATTAGGGTCCGTCGCAAGTGTCAAATCAGATGTCAAAAAGGCAGGCCAAAAAGCGGCCTTTAGCCCAGTTATGGAGGCATTTGAGCGCCTGGGATATGGCGTGCGTGGCTTAATTTACTTCACCATGGGTCTGTTAGCGTTGGCTGTTACCCTTGGAAAAAGCGGGGCGCCAGTAGCTCCGCAAGGCGCGATTTCCGCAATCGGCCGGCAGCCGGCAGGCATGATTTTACTTTGGGTAGTCTTGATCGGCCTGGCCTCTTATTCATTGTGGGGTGTGATCCGGGCCGTCTTCGACCCGTTGCACAAAGGACGGGATGCCAAAGGCTTGCTCAACCGCGGCGGATTTTTGATCAGTGCCGCCAGCTATACCGTCCTGGCACTATATACCTATGGAATTATTTCGGGGACAGGTTCAGCTCAGAGCGGAGCCGGAACCCAAAAACCGATGGCATCGATCATGTCCACGGCCTGGGGACCGTATGTGATTGGCATTCTGGGCGTGGCCGTCATCGCGGTAGGCCTGTACCAGGTATATCAAGGGTTCAAATCCAGTTTCGACAAACAGTTCCAGGCTTATGCCATGACAGCTCAAGAAGTGAAGATAGCCACGCAGTTGGGGCGGTTTGGTACGGCTGCCCGCGGAGTCGTCCTGGCGCTGGTGGGCGTTCTGGTGTGCACGGCGGCTTTCCAGTCTAACTCCAGCCAGCCAGTTGGCTTCGACGCAGCCCTCACTGCGCTCATGCACCAACCCTATGGCATGTGGCTTCTGGGTATCGTCGCAGTGGGCCTGATGGCTTTTGGAGTGTATTCCCTGGCAAGCACGGTGTGGTTCCGTACCAGAAAATAAATACAAGGAGAAAAAATGTCAAAAAAGAATAAATCCATTCAGGCCAAATTGATCGCCAACCCGGGCGCCGAGAAGGTCGAAGATTCAGCCACTAACTTGAAGTTGGTGATCGGCTATTTGGAGAAAAACGGTTTCAAAGTCGATGTAGCGTATGCCAAACCCAAAGAAGAAGCTACCCCCATTGCCAGGCGCGCCGTAAAAGAAGGCTATAAGATTGTGATCGCCATGGGCGGCGACGGCACTATCGAAGCGGTCATGCGCGGCATGGTTGGAGGTAAAGCCCGCCTGGGGATCGTCCCGCTAGGGACGGAGAACAATATTGCCAGGAGCCTGGGTATTCCCAAAGACCTGGAAGAAGCCTGCGCTTTGATCGCCTCTGACAAAACATTCAAACTGGATGTGGGCCAGGTAAAAACCAGCAAAGGCAAGAAATTCATCTTCTTTGAGATGGCCACCATCGGCCTCTCGGCTGACATCTATCCCGATGCGACCAAGGCCGCCGGGGGCAAATTATCCGGCATGAAAGGCGCCGCCTTGACTTTCCTCCACCAGGAAACCAACCCAAAGGTCTACCTGACCTTGAACGACGAAAGCAAAATTGCCGTCGAAACCATGCTGGTAATGGTTTCGAATACCCCTGTTTTTGGTAAAAACTTCCTGGTAGCCCGGCAGGCTTCCTTGCAAGATGGTCTGCTGGATATCTCTGTTTATCCGGATTTCAGCAAAACTGAGCTGCTTGGTTATTACGCGGCAGTCATGGATGGAGGATATTCGGGAGATAAAAAAGTCCAGCATTATCAGGCGCGCAAATTAAAGGTGAAAACATCTCCGAAGCAGAAAGTGATGGCGGATGGAGTTGCCCTGGGCAAGGGTACGGTAACCATCAAGATCCGCCCGAAAGCCTTGCGCGTGATTACTACTAAGAAGGGACTGGGTATGGAAAGCACACAGAAAGTTACAACTGCGGCGGGTGTGCTTGAGCCAGACTCTCCAACCTCGGGGAACGATCATCATAAGGAAACGGTAATTTTATTGGGATAGGCATTCATTCAAGAAAAAAAGTGCGACATGTCAAATCAAAATATTGAACAACCGGTTGAAAAAATTAAGGAAGGCGCAGAGCACGCCGCGCAGGCCGAGAGCGCGCCAGCACCTGTACGGCGCTATCGGGCAGTATTGTTCCAGGTAGCTCTGGTCATCGTCGCGGGTACTTTTGCGGTATTGACTTTTCTGGTCAAAACTATGCCTTCTTTCGCTATTGATCTTCAAATCACCAGGGCCATCCAGTTGATCCATTCCTCGTACTTTGAGATGGTGATGATCTGGGTAAGCTGGCCGGGTTTTAGTCCACAAAATATGATCATGGTAGGTCTGGTTATTTTGTTGATATATGGCTTTGGCCTGCATTGGGAAGCCGTTATGGCGCTGGGTGCAGCAGTTTTTTCCACGGCGATCAATTTGTTGGTAAAGGATCTGATCCAGCGCCCGCGCCCTACGGCAAAAGCAGTCACGGTGCTCGATATACTCAAAAGTTACAGCTTCCCGAGCGGGCACGTCATGTTCTACCTGGGTTTCTTTGGTTTTATCGCCTTTCTGGCTTTTAGTTTGCTAAAACCATCTGTGAAACGTAGCTTTATCCTGGCATTTATTAGCGTATGGATCGTATTGATCGGTATCTCTCGTATATACCTGGGTGAACATTGGGCCAGTGACGTGCTGGGAGCTTATTTGCTGGGCAGCCTGACGCTGGTGGCGATTATCCAGTTTTATATCTGGGGTAAGCCACGCTTTTTTGTTCACCAACCGGTGGCGCCAGACACACCTGCACCTGAGCAGCCTAAAAAAGAATTGCCAACCACTACTTAAGCTGCAGAAAAATTAATTGTGAAAAGGAGACGCAGACATGTCGAAGAAAAATAAACCGATGCGTGCTAAATTAATTGGCAACCCGGGTGCGGGCAATATATTAGAATCAGCCGCCCGCATCGAGCAAGTCAGAGGCTATTTGGAAGAATTTGGAGTAAAGGTGGATGTGGCGCTGGCCCATCCAAAATACAAAGCCATCCCGATTGTAAGGAAAGCGATTAAGGATGGTTACGATGTGGTCATCGCTATGGGTGGGGATGGCACACTGGGGGCCGTCATTCGCGGCATAGGGCGCTCAAAAATGCGCCTGGGAATTATCGCGGCGGGGACCGAAAACGACATTGCCAGGAGTCTGGGAATCCCAGAAGACCTGAAAGAAGCCTGTGCTTTGATCGCTTCCGGCCACACCCGCAAACTGGATTTAGGCGTAATCAGCACCAAGAAACAGAAAAAATTCTATTTCTTTATGGTGGTCGCCATTGGTCTCACCGCCACTCTCTATCCCTTAGTTAGTGAGGTTGCTGAAGGGAAATTGGCGGGGATCAAAAATGGATTGATGGCTCTCTTAAAATATAAACCAAACCCCACCGTTTATCTGACGCTGGATGACGACAGTAAAATCGAAGTTGAAACAATGCTGGTAACCATCGCCAACACGCCTGTTTCTGGGGCAAAGAATCTGGTAGCCCCAGACGCATCCCTGGAAGATGGGCTCCTCGACATTGCCGTATACCCGGGTTTTACTAAGGCCGAATTGCTCAGTTATTTTGTCAATTCAGCCAATGTGGGTTCAACGCCGGATGGGCGCATCCAACGCTACCGGGCGCGAAAAATAAAGGTAAAAACCTCGCCGAAGCTGGATGTGGCAGCCGAAGGCACCCTGCTGGGAAAGGGCGCGTGCCGGATAAAGGTACTTCATGATGCTCTGTGGGTAATTGCGCCCGAACCAGGCGCAGGCGCGGAAAAACCGCAAGAAGAAACAACCAAGGAGGTGGCCGAACCTGTTTCACCGGTCACAAAGTAATCAATTAGTACCGTCATCACAGAGCGGTGGGCATTGCGTAGATTTTTACCAGGAGAAGCACGATGACGAAAAAAACAAAGACGGAAAAGCGATCGCAAGGAGCCACTGCTAAAGCAGACCATGCCAATGAGCCTTGCACGCTGGTGTTGTTTGGCGCGTCCGGCGATCTGACGCAGCGCATGGTGATGCCGGCCATCTTTCGGCTCGCCCAACGCGGTGTACTCTCGCCGGAGTTCCGCTTGATCGGTTATGCACGAACACAAATGACCGACGATGAGTTCCGGGCGCGCATGCGAACGGCGGTGATGCGCCGGCCCAGAGAAGGTGACGAGCAGGCGTGGACAGACTTCGCCGCCCGTCTGTCCTACCTCCCAGCTCAATACGATGGCGATGACCTGCAGGGGTATACGGAACTGGCGCACAGGTTCGAGCAGCTTGATCGCGGCACCGGCGCCGGGGCGCGGCGGCTCTTCTATCTTGCCACGCCGCCTGAGTTGTTCGCCCCGATCATGAAGCATTTAAGCGAGGCGAAACTCGCCGGACACGCTCACCATTCCCCCCGCGGAGGCTGGGCGCGCTTTGTCATCGAAAAACCTTTCGGCCACGACCTCGCCTCGGCGCGAGCGCTCAACGCCAACATTGCGCGTGACTTCGATGAAAATGATATCTACCGCATCGACCATTTTCTCGGTAAAGAGGCTGTGCAGAATCTTTTCGCCCTGCGTTTCGCCAACGCCATCTTTGAACCGGTGTGGAATCGCAACTATATCGATCACGTTCAGATCACGGCGGCAGAAACTCTGGGCATGGAAGGGCGCGGGGGTTTCTATGAATCCGCCGGCGCCTTGCGCGATATGGTGCAGAACCATCTGCTGCAGCTCTGCGCGCTGGTTGCCATCGAGCCTCCCTCCGAATGGAACGCTGGCGCGGTGCGTGATGAAAAAGTGAAAGTGCTGCGCGCCGTTCGAAGGATGCATCCCGGCCAGGTCAATCAGGATGCCGTGCGCGGGCAGTACGCGGCAGGCAGCATCGATGGAAAGTGTGTACCTGCCTATCGTGAAGAGGAGAAGGTGGCGGCGAATTCTCACACTGAAACATACGCTGCGCTTAGACTCCATATCGATAACATGCGCTGGGCGGGTGTGCCTTTCTACCTGCGCTCGGGCAAACGTCTGGCGAAGAGCGAAACCGAGATCGTTGTCGAATTCAAGCCCGCGCCACACACGCCGTGGATGCCGGACGGGCGGATCGGTAAAGGGGTGCGCCCCAACCTGCTCATCGTCAACGTCTCGCCTGAAGAAGGCATCTTTGTGCGGGTTGAAGCGAAGCAGCCGGGGCAGGAAATGCGGCTCCAGTCAATCAACCTGGATTACTGCCTTGAAGATGAACCCGGAGCGAAAGAGTCACCATCGGCGTATGAACATCTCTTGCTGGATAGTCTGCGGGGAGACCCGACCTTCTTTGCCCGTGCGGATGAAGTGGAAGCGGCTTGGGAGATCGTCGAACCGGTCATCAAAAAATGGGGTGAGGATAAGCCGGCGGACTTTCCCAACTATACCGCCGGGTCCACCGGACCCGTGAGCGCCGATGAATTGCTTGCCCGTGACGGACGAAGTTGGTATGACTCAACCGATCAAGCAAATTAACCGCGAAATAAAGGGCTCATAAGTGAAACAAGCTAAAGCGTGTGTCCTGACCATCAATGGCGGCTCGTCGAGCATCAAGTTCGCCCTGTTCGCTACCACCCCAAAATTACAGCGGATTCTGGCCGGCACGATTGAGCGGATCGGTCTGCCGGAGGCTACGTTTGTGGTGAAAGGTCTGGACAAGGCCGATAGTTTCTCCCGGAGAGTGGCTGCGGCAAACCACACGGCGGCAGTTGGCCTGCTGATGGATTGGATCGAGGAACGCTTCCAGCATGGGGAGTTGGCGGCGGTGGGCCATCGGGTGGTGCATGGCGGGCCGAAGTACAGCCAACCACAGCGCATTACACCTGAAATGGTCGAAGAGTTGCACCAGCTAAAGCCTTTCGATCCCGAACATCTGCCTGAAGAAATCCTGCTGACCGAGGCGTTTTTTCACCGCTTTCCTGATCTGGTGCAGGTGGCATGTTTTGACACGGCCTTTCACCACGACCTGCCGCGGGTCGCCCAGATACTGCCAGTCCCGCGCCGCTATGAGGCGCAAGGCGTGCGCCGCTACGGGTTCCACGGGTTATCGTATGCATTTTTGATGGAGGAACTGGCGCGCCAGGCCGGGCCGCAGGCGGCGCAAGGCCGCGTCATTCTCGCCCATCTTGGCAACGGCGCCAGCCTGGCTGCGGTTTACCAGGGCAAATCTATAGATACCAGCATGAGTTTCACGCCGACCGGGGGCTTTCTGATGAGCACCCGCTCCGGCGATCTGGATCCCGGCCTGGTTTGGTATCTGGAGCGCACCGAGAAAATCACCGCCAAAAAATTCAATGAAATGGTTAATTTCCAGTCGGGATTGCTGGGTATTTCAGAAACCAGTTCCGACATGCACGACTTGCTCGAACGCGAAACGACAGACGTGCGCGCAGCCGAGGCAGTAGCGCTGTTCTGTTACCAGGTGAAAAAATGGATCGGCGCCTTCGCCGCCGCGCTGGGGGGGCTGGATACGCTGGTGTTCGCCGGCGGCATCGGGGAAAACGCACCCGTAGTCCGGGCTCGCATCTGCGATGGGCTGGGATTTCTTGGAATCAGGTTAGAAGAAAAACAGAATATGACCGGCGCAACTGTAATTTCTACTCAGGCCAGCCGGGTTGCTGTCCGCGTTATCCACACGGACGAGGAATGGATGATCGCCAAGATGGTCTGCGGCGTTTTAGGCCTGGCGATAGAAAAAGGAAATTATGGTGAAAACGAAAAAAGTTAAACTCACGGACAAACCACTTTCGTCTGAACTTCTGCGGAAGATGAACGCCTATTGGCGGGCGGCCAATTATTTATCCGCCGGCCAGATTTATTTGTACGATAATCCACTGCTCAAAAAGCCGCTGACGCTGGAAGATGTAAAGCCGCGACTGATGGGCCACTGGGGCACCACGCCGGGCTTGAACTTCATCTACGTTCACCTCAACCGGATCATCAAAAACTATGACCTGAACCTGATCAATATCACCGGTCCCGGTCACGGCGCGCCGGGGATAGTGGCTAACACATACCTGGAGGGCACTTATACTGAGTTGTACCCGAACATCACTCAGGACGAACAGGGTATGAAGAAACTTTTCACTCAGTTCTCATTTCCCGGCGGCATTCCCAGTCACGTGGCGCCGCAGACGCCCGGTTCCATCAACGAAGGCGGTGAACTCGGCTATTCCCTGGTGCACGCCTACGGCGCTGCCTTCGACAATCCTGACTTGCTGGTGGTGTGTGTCATCGGCGATGGCGAGGCGGAAACCGGCCCGCTGGCCACCAGTTGGCACTCGAATAAATTTCTAAATCCCGTGCAGGATGGAGCCGTGCTGCCCATCCTACACTTGAATGGTTACAAAATTTCCGGCCCCACCGTGCTGGCGCGCATTCCCCATGACGAGCTTGAAGCGCTCTTCCACGGCTACGGCTACATTCCATATTTTGTTGAGGGCGACGATCCGCTGGAAATGCACCAGCTCATGGCTGCTACTCTTGACAAAGTGGTCGCCGAGATTAAACGCATCCAACACGAGGCCCGCACCAATGGCTTCACCGAGCGCCCGCGCTGGCCAATGATCATCCTGCGTTCGCCGAAGGGCTGGACCGGCCCGAAGGTGGTCGACGGCAAACCTGTCGAAGGAACATTTCGCGCTCATCAAGTGCCGGTAGAAGAGTTCGCTGCCAAGCCAGAAAATCTAAAAATACTTGAGGCGTGGCTGAAGAGTTACCAGCCCGAAGAATTATTCGACGAGAACGGCCGGCTCATCCCGGAACTGGCCGAACTGGCGCCCAAGGGTGAGCGGCGCATGGGAGCCAATCCGTATGCCAATGGGGGCCTGCTGCTTAAAGATTTGAAAATGCCTGACTTCCGCGACTATGCAGTAAATGTCTCAAAGCCAGGCGTCGTGGAAGACGAGGCCACGCGTATCCAGGGTCAGTTCATTCGCGACGTGCTCCAGGCTAACACCGGCGCCCACAACTTCCGCGTTTTCAGCCCGGATGAAACCACCTCGAACCGTTGGAATGCCGTGTTCGAGGTGACGGATCGCAGCTCGACGGCAGAGATCCTTCCCAACGACGACCACGTCGGCCCCGATGGCCGGGTGATGGAGATGTTGAGCGAGACCCAGTGCGAGGGTTGGCTCGAAGGCTACCTGCTGACCGGCCGCCACGGCTTTTTCTCCTGCTACGAAGCGTTCATCCATATCGTCGATTCGATGTTCAACCAGCACGCCAAGTGGCTGGAACAGTCCAGCCACGTCGCGTGGCGCCGGCCGATTGCTTCGCTGAACTACCTGCTCTCGTCGCACGTGTGGCGGCAGGACCACAATGGATTCAGTCACCAGGACCCGGGTTTCATAAACCACGTGATGAACAAGAAGGCAGGCATCATCCGTGTGTATCTGCCGCCTGACGCCAATACTCTGCTGTCGGTCACCGACCACTGCTTACGCAGCCGCAATTATGTCAATGTCATTATCGCCGGCAAACAACCAGAACTACAATGGCTGGATATGGATGCGGCTATCAAGCACTGCACGGCTGGGCTCGGGATCTGGGAATGGGCCAGCACCGACAATGGCAGCGATCCGGATGTGGTGATGGCTTGCTGCGGGGATGTGCCCACGCTCGAGACGCTGGCTGCGGTCGAGATTCTGCGGCAGCATTTTCCGGATCTAAAGATTCGCGTCATCAACGTGGTGGACCTGATGACTCTCCAGCCGCAGAGCGAGCACCCTCACGGGCTGAGCGACAAAGACTTCGATATCCTCTTCACCAAGGACAAGCCAATCATCTTCGCCTTTCATGGGTATCCCCTGCTAATCCACGAGCTTACTTATCGCCGCACGAACCACGATAATCTGCATGTACGCGGCTTTAAGGAAGAAGGCACTACGACTACCCCCTTTGACATGGTAGTGTTGAACGAATTGGACCGGTTTCACCTGGCCGGCGACGTGATCGACCGGGTGCCAGGTCTGGGTTCGCGGGCTGCTTACACCAAACAGTATCTGCGCGACAAGCTGCTGGATCACAAAGCCTACATTGATAAACACGGCGAAGACATGCCGGAAATTCGTTACTGGAAGTGGAGTCTTGGCAAAGCGGACAAACCCTTGTAAAGGACGGCCTATAGAAAATAGTTGTAATTTACACGATCACAAAGAATAAGGGAAACAAGAGTGAGTAAAAATATGTCGAGCATGTCACCCAGCAGGCCCTCGCCCTGGTAAAAGAGCACAAACGAGGCTGATGGTTTCAGAAAGAAAATGCAGGTTGGATGCACTGCGAATCGATAGATTCAGGAGAAATTAGAATGAACAAGAATCCTCTATTAGGTTTGAAGACCTTTGGGCAAAGTGTATGGCTCGACTTTCTCAGCCGCAGTGCGCTTGATAACGGAGAAATTCAGGGGCTGATCGATCAGGATGGGGCAAGCGGGCTTACCTCGAATCCCTCGATCTTTGAGAAGGCCATCGCGGGCAGTCATGATTACGACAAGGTCATCCACTCGATGGCACACGATGGCAAAAGCAGTAAGGAAATCTATGAGGCGCTCTCCACAAAAGATATCCAACATGCTGCCAGGCTCTTCCGCCCCATTTATGGCCATCTGGAAGGTGAGGACGGGTTTGTAAGCCTGGAGGTCTCTCCTAAACTGGCTCACGATACCGCCGGCACGCTTGCCGAAGCCCATCACCTGTGGGCGGCAGTGAACCGGCCCAACCTGCTGATCAAAGTCCCGGGAACCCCGGAAGGTCTGCCGGTTATCCGGCAATTAATCGGGGAAGGGATCAATGTCAACATCACCCTCCTGTTCGGGCTGCCGCGCTACCGGCAGGTGGTAGAAGCCTACCTTGATGGGTTAGAAATCCTGGTAGCCCATCACAAACCCCTGACCCGCGTCAGATCGGTGGCGAGTTTCTTCCTGAGCCGCATTGATACGCTCATCGACCCTATATTGGAGAAAAAACAAGCAGAGGGTGGGCCTGTGGCGGAGGTAGCGGCTGGCCTGCACGGGCAGGTCGCCATTGCCAGTGCAAAAGTGGCGTATCAGATATACAAGGAAATTTTTGGCGGAGAAAGGTATCGCAAGTTAGCAAAAATGGGCGCTCGTTCCCAGCATGTGCTTTGGGCGAGCACCGGCACCAAAAACCCGGAATACAGCGATGTAAAGTATATCGAACCGTTGATCGGTCCCCACACCATCAATACAATTCCACTGGAAACTCTCGCGGCGTATCGCCAGCATGGCAAACCGGCGGCCACGTTGGAAGAAGGTACGCAAGAAGCCTACCGGGTACTGGAAGCATTGCCCCAGGTCGGCATCGACCTGGATGCCTTGACGCAACAACTCGAAGATGAAGGTGTGGCTAAATTCAACCAGGCCTTCGAACAATTGATGGCAGCATTGAAGGAAAAACGAGCTGCTCCATCTCAAGCGGCGGTGACCATATGACCTCAGCTTCTCCTATCACGACTCTATTTCTGGATATCGGCGGTGTCTTGCTTACCAATGGCTGGGATAACAATATTCGTAAAAAAGCGGCTGACAGATTTGGCCTGGACTTTGAAGAGCTGAATGAGCGGCATCACCTGACCTTTGATACATATGAAGAAGGCAAGCTCAGCCTTGACGAATATTTGAACCGGATTGTTTTTTATCAAGAGCGCTCCTTCTCACGGGATGAGTTCAAGGCGTTCATGTACGCTCAGTCCCAACCTTTTCAAGAGATGATTGAGTTGATGCGCGGCCTCAAGGCTCAATATGGCCTCAGGGTTGCGGCCGTCAGCAACGAAGGGCGTGAACTTACCGTTTATCGCGTCCAACAATTTAAACTTGGCTCATTCATCGACTTTTTTATCTCATCCTGCTTTGTCCACTACCGCAAACCGGATGCCGATATGTTCCGGATTGCCCTGGACATCGCTCAAGTGAACCCTCAACAAGTTGTTTACATCGATGACCGGCCCATGTTTGTCGAAGTGGCGCAAAGTCTGGAGATCCTGGGAATCATCCATAAGGGTTACAAAACCACCCAAAAAGCACTTGAGGCAATGGGCCTTTCGTTAAGGGTTTAAATACTTCGCATCGGATTGTTGAAATCCGGATAATCTATTATGTCTACTATGGAGGCGCAAAATGGAAATACCTTTAAATGCTCAGGTCGAGTGTACGGATGGTGTGTGTGGGCGATCAATGTATGTGGTAATGAACCCGGTCTTCGAACAGGTGACTCATCTGGTTGTGAAAGAGAATTCGTCTCCCGGCACAGAATATATGGTACCGGTTGATTTTATGACCGATACTACCGGCGATACGATTAAACTGCGCTGCAGCAAGGCCGAGCTGGAGAAAATGGAACCGTTTAACCAAACGACATTTATCGCAGAGAGGGTGCCCGAGTCGAATTATAGTAGCGGTGGGGGAGAATATGGCGGAAATGGTTCATACTACTATATGCCCTTCGTGACTCTTGATAAAACAATCTACGTGCCCGAAGAAGATCAACAGACCCCACCTGGCGAGCTGGCGATGCACCGTGGAACACGCGTAGAGGCGACGGATGGCTATGTGGGCAAAGTCGACGAATTCGTGGTCAACCCGGAGAATGGCTACATTACCCATATGGTAATGCGCGAAGGGCATCTGTGGGGAAAAAAGGAAGTGGCCATCCCCCTTTCGGCAATGGGTGAAATGCGGGAAGATACTGTGTTCCTGAAGCTCGACAAGGCCCAGATTGAGGCTTTACCGACTTTCCCGGTGCAAAGGCGTTGGTCCTGAGCATTGGGATGATGAAAGAAGAAATACAACCATGAATGATAATAAGGTCTCGAATTTTACCTGTAAAGAATGCGGCGGTCACGACTTGATCGTCACGCATGTTTCGACCATCCTGGCCGGTCCTGACAGCGAAAGCTGGCGAGAATGGGGGCTGCTCAAGGCTAATCATCTCTGGCGCTACGCCTTCAAAGAAAAGATATCCAAACAAGAAGACGAAGACGATGAAGTTGGGCGAGGGGACTACGGTGCTTTTGCAGAAGATGACTCTGATTCTGAACCGGAAGAGTACGAAATATTCGAACAGGAGAGCGACTCAGAAAGCGACGAATTTTATGTGAACTGCGCAGGCTGCGACCGGGAGATCGAATTTGGCTGGTCGCAACCAAACCGGGGTGGGCGTATATTTCCCGTGGAATGTTCTGATTTCATTCCCGGCAGATACTGGCCCGAACCCAGATATTTTGATTCCTGGCAGCAGAAGCACTGGCTCAGAACGGGCGAGGACCAACCATGACCAACAGCCGCATAAAAGGGACGGCGTCCAATGGAATTTAAGGATTACTATGAAATATTAGGTGTACCGCCGGACGCTGAAAAGAAGGTTATTCAACAGACCTTTCGTAAGCTGGCCCGCAAGTACCACCCTGATTTAAACCCGGGTAACAAAGAATCCGAAGAGAAATTCAAGATAATCAATGAGGCTAACCAGGTCCTATCGGATGTAGAAAAGCGCAAGAAGTATGATCAACTGCGCGCACAATACCAGCAATGGAAGCAGGCGGGCGGCCGCCAGCAGGATTACGACTGGCAAAACTGGTCAGCCCAACCTGGTCAAGGGGAGCAAGTCCGATACGCCAATGCTGAAGACATGGAAGATCTGTTTGGAAACGCATCGCCTTATTCGGATTTCTTTAATGATATCTTCGGCCAGGCGCGTAAGCGCGCCAGCGGCCGGGCTGCTTCACCCAGGGCACGGCGTGGCCGGGATGTCGAGTACGAAGTCGATCTGACCCTGAAAGAAGCCTTTCAAGGCGCAGAGCGTCTGCTGGAAATGGATGGTCATCGCATCCAGGCCAGTATCCCACCCGGTGTGCGCACCGGTTCGCGGGTTCGCCTGGCGGGTCAGGGGGAGCCGGGACAGAACCGTGGGCAGGCCGGAGATCTATATCTGATCATCAACATTCTGCCCGATAACACCTTTGAGCGTGAAGGGAATGACTTACACGTAGACGTGCCGGTCGATATCTTCACTGCCATTGCCGGCGGTGAAACCCAGGTTCCTACCCTGGAACGGCCGCTGATATTGAAGATCCCACCGCGGACCAACGCCAGGCAGAGTTTCCGCTTGCGCGGCAAGGGTATGCCTCACCTGGGTGATCCCAAAACCCGCGGCGATCTGTTTGCCCTGGTCAAGCTGGTGCTGCCCGAGCCGCTAACCGACCAGGAGGTCAACAGCATCCGCGAGTTGGCTTCCGCCCGGTCAAACCGTTCTTAACTGCATCCCAAATGAGGTAATGGCATGATTCCCGAAAATTCATCCCAAGAACGATATTGGTATGGTCCATACGAAGGCTATGAGGCTCGCAGCCAGCGCCGGCTGCAGAACGACCTGGGGGTCGACGAGGCTGCTGCAGAAGTGATTCTGAACCTGCGCAGCCAGGTTATTGAATTACAGTCACAACTTCGCCGGTTAGAAGCCGAGCTGGCCATCCACAATGCCAGCCAGCATATGCGTTTGGCCAGTTACCGGGAAGTTTATTTCGAGGCCACCTGGATTGACCTGGATGTGTAAGAAAAAGTAAGAAGGCTTTCTTGGCAAGTTCCCAGAGGATACCGGCCCCAATCGCTCCGGGTAAAATTTCGCGCCAGCCAGAAGCGGCATGCGGCAGCATGAGGTAGAGCGCCATAAATAAGGCAACATCGAGCAAGATAGCCAGGATGAAGCTGGTAACACCCACGATTTGATTAATTTGGTTTGGCAACCAGGCGAGGAGGTTGGCAGTCAGGCTGCCGGCAAACGAAGCAAGAAAGAGGATCGGGCCAACCAGAGCCAGGATAATTAATACTGCCATGCCGCGCCGCTTCCAGAAAGGGCGTCTTTGCTTAATACCCCAAATTACATTCATGGTACCGGTAAGCATGTAAAAGCTGGAGGAGCCAGACCAGATCATACTGATCAAAGCAACAATGGTAATTGGTCCGCGCGCCCGAATTATTTCGTCAATATTCTTGCCAAACAATTGGCCCAGGGCCGGTGCAATAAATTCTAACCTTTGCACAATGAGATGCTGGTCGACTAAAGAGCCGAGGGTGAAGCTGGCAATGGCGATGCTCAGGAGAGTGAGGGGAAAGAGGGAAAAAATGAAAAAGTAGGCAATCGCTGCGGCTGTAATCACCGAGTCGGGTTTTAAAGCCTGTCTGGCCGCGCCTGCCATCAATCCCGGCCAGCCATGCGTAAACTTATCAAGCTGGTGTGCGCTGCGGATACTCTGCTGCCAAACCTGGGCGATGTCTCTAGCTATTTTGGGTGCGGTCATTTTCTTCAACCAGCTCGGGCTCAGGCACATCGGGTAATAACAGCTCGGAAGGCGCAACCGTTGGAGCCGCTTGCAAAATGGGTTCGGCTTTCTCCATCAGGCTGGTAAGTCTCTCCATGCTGCTGGTCACCAATGGCAAAGGCGATTCATCCATTGTCTTGATGGTCGCCAATACACGTTCTCGTCTTTCTTTAAGGTCAAAAAGCTGAGTCGCAGCCCCGGCAGACAAACGATGGCTTACCAAAAGGCTCCATAGAATTTGGCATACGGCTGAAAGGGGTGGCGCCAGGACGATGCCGAGCAGGCCAAAAGCGTTTGCCATGGCAATAACGATCACCAGGGTAAGAATGGGATTATCCCACTTGCGATTGAACAAGCGCGGCTTGACCCATATTCCCAGAGCAATCAAGACGACGAGCGTGTAAAGAACCGTAAACAGACTAAGCTGTACACCCGTTAGCAGACCCATCAAGAGGGGCGAAATTACCGCCAGAGTTGCTCCAACTACGGGTACCAGGCATGTCAGAGCACCCGCCAGCGCCAATAACGCCGGGTAAGGTGAACCGAGAGCCCAATAACCCAATCCCAACAGTATCCCGGCCAGGAGACTGTGGATTACCTGGCTGCGTATGTAAGCGCCGAGGTCAGGCTCGATGGTGCGCCAAATGTCACGGGCTTGTTTGCGCTGTCCAGACGGAAGCAGCGAGAGCCATAATCGTTCAAAATGAATCTGATTAACGATCCAATACAGGCTCAAGAGCAGAATGACGACCGCTCCGCTGCCGACGCCGGCCACGCCCTGCGTAAAGCCAAATAAAGCTGGCAGCACGAACTGTCCCTGGTTTCCTGTAACTGCCTCGAAGAGCTGACTCGGTGGCGGCAGTCTCCCGACCAGTGCTTGTTGCACGAAACTGCCCTGCAGCCACACCGGCAGATTCCACGCATCTTGCGCCGAAACAGTCCGGGCTAACTGTTGAATTTCGTTGGTGACGGTCACACTGACCAGGAAGAGGCAGAAGCCCAAAAAAGCCAGGACCACCAGGTAAAGTAGAATCCATGCACCGCGCACCACAAAGCCTCGCCCGACCAGGCGTTGAACCAATGGACGCAGCGCCGCTGCAAGGGTTAGCGAGATTAAAACGTAAACGACTACGATATGGAACTGCCATATTACCCACAGCGTCAATAGCGTGGTCATAACTGCCGTTACAGCCAGGATGACCTGCTTCGTCATGGTTCACCTGAAGTTTTGACCTGGGCCAGCAATGAATCAAGGTCGGTTGTAATTGCTTCAATCTCATCCATCACCTGATCGATTTGCTCTACCCAGCCCTCTGAGCCATTTTTCTTCAGGCGCGCCTGTTTGCGCAGGTCTTGAGCCAGGTCTTGTGCTTCATAGCGCAGCCGGCTGGCATAGTCGCGCCCTTCGGAGACCTCCGACTCCATCATACCTGGATGAAACACGAAGCGGTCTAGTAAAAGTTGAATAATGGCGGCCATGGGAATCGCCATGAGCGCACCGGGAAGACCGAGCAACGAGCTAAAAGCAAAAAATGCCAGTAAGGATACGAATGGATTGACCCCTACCGCTTTATGCATGACACGCGGTACCAACAAACTGTTTTCCAACTGCTGAATAATAATTGTGGCAACGACCACCCATACCAGCCTGCCAGGTGCTATCGATAGGGCCACCAGCCCGGCAGGCACAGCACCCAACAGTGGCCCAACCATCGGTACAGCCTCCATCACACCTGCCACGAGCGCCAGCACAAGCGCATTGGGCAAGCCGATAAGCATATAGGCAACCAGCGCCATAATGCCGATCACCAGGCAAAGGAAGCCTTCTCCAGCAATGTAGGAACCAACCTTGGTTTCCATTGCCGAAATCAATTGACTTATACCCTCGCGATGGCTCTTGGGGACCAGAAGCAGCGAAGAATGAATGGTTCTCGGCCCATCCAACGTCCAATGAAAGGCCAAAAGCAGAATAGCGGTTGCCATAAAGATGGTTTTAATCGCTGATGAGGCGAAACCTAACGCCTGCCCCGCAGAGGCCAGCATCTCCAGCCCTGTTTGTTGAACAGGGACCTGCTCTAAAAGTGTGCTCGGAAGGAACTGAGCTAAACGCTCAAGTAATTGGTTGGGAGAAGTGACCATCCATGCACGCATGCTTTGGTAGTATCCTGGCATTGCGGCAACAATCGTTGTCCCTTGCCTGACGATCACCGGGAATAATAAGAGCAAGAAGCCAATCACGAGGACGAGTACCAGGAGGTAGACAAGCACAACCCCTGCAAACCGAGGAAACCCTCGGTGGTATAGCCAGGTTACGGATGGCCTGATCACAGTGCCCATCACCATGGCGACAAATAAAATGAAGAAAACCTGGTAGAAACGGAAAACAAGCCAGAAGCTAAGGACGACAAGAACCCCAATGAGAGTCGCCCACACAACCCGACGAAATGTCCAATTATTGAGTTGGGAAGATGGATGGAATTCCATCGGTGCAATCCGCGGAGGGTCCGGATTCATCAAATTTCCTTTATCCTTTACTGCCCTCTTGCGCAGTACTCATTCTACTAACCAATCCGACTATACAGCTAATGGAATGGTCAAGCCAATCAAGATCCAGGCAAGCAGTCCCATTTCAATCTCCGTATGGAAATGCTTACCATTATTTGCATTCGTGAGGCGGGGTTGATCATTACATATCAACCCTGCCTCACGGATGATTAAGAGAGACCTCACCAGGCAAAAATACTCTTACCGTCGATTATCTCCTGTAGCTTCTTCTTCCAGTGAACAAGCGTATAACCAGGATCAGCAGCACTGCACCGGCGAAAGCTACCAGGATTGACTCCAGGTTGATCCCGTTCACACCCGCATTGATATGCAACAGCGTGGTTCCAATCCAGCCGCCCAAAAAGCCGCCAATCACGCCGACGATGATGTCGCCAATGACACCGTAGCCACCGCCCCTCATGACCTGCCCCGCCAAAAATCCGGCAATCAAACCCACCACGATCCATACAAGGTATACCATGATAATTCTCCATTCTTTAAGTCTTGAACCATAAAATCATTTTTGTCATGCATAAAATGCACTTTACGTATACGCCGACCTGGTCGAGAAGGATTAGCCGGCTTCTAAGGTGTGAATCTCGACAGGTTCTGCTGTGCGGGCCCATCCGTTTTCTGTGGAAACGATCCGGCTGGCAAACCAGCCAATCACAGCTC
>VFSW01003420.1_pt1 | contig 23807 bp, 18 predicted proteins | sample 5358111 | NCBI WGS metagenome assembly VFSW01 (sample SAMN11554181, study PRJNA540505) | mine drainage metagenome | isolation source: sediment from site ElyBrook_90M | place: USA: Ely Copper Mine, Vershire, VT | collected 2017
CCCCCCGCATGCCCGGGGCGCGCCCCGCCGGGGGGGGGGTTGGGGCCCTGGCGGCGGCGGTGGGGGGGGAAGCCGGAGGCGCCGCTGTTGCCGCCGCGGAAGCCGAGGCGGACAGAGACGCGCTCGCAGTCGGCGCCGCCGTGGCATCGGCGTGTCGACCGCACCCCACGGCGGCCGAGAGCAGGGCGGCGGCGACGAGGCCCGTTCTCCGTGTCATCGCTTTCTCCTCGTGTACAGGCGCCGCGTGAGCCCCGGTTCGTCCTCGTGGGGCACGAGCGGCCCTGGTTAGAAGACCGTCTCGTCGATCGGCGGGGCGCGCACCGCGTTCGGGGCGTCGACCGGATCGGGCACGTAGGTCACGTCGATGACGTCGGCGTACTTCATTCCTTCCTCGTAAATGCGGGCCCCCCCGATGAGCCAGACGTCGCCCCCCACGCCCGCGCGCTCGATCGCCTCGACGAGCGTCGCTGCGGTCTCGACACCCGCGACGGCGAGCGGGCGACTCGTGACGACGATGTTGCGTCGGTTCCGCAGGGGCTTGCCGACGGAGTCGAACGTGGCTCGCCCCGAGATGACCGTCGCCCCGAGGGTGATGCGCTGGAAGCGACGCAGATCGCCCGGGTGGTGCCAGGGGATGCGGCCGGCGAGACCGATGACGCCCTCCGGGGAAATGGCGTAGATCATGCCGATCATGGGCGGCCGAGGGATCTGCGGTTCGTGATGGCGGTCAGACCGCGACCTTGAACGAAATCGGCGGGTGAGGCTCGTACCCCTCGAGCACGAAGTGCTTCATCACCGCCGGCGTGTCCGCGTCGAGAAGCGGACGAAGGTCCCCGAGCGCGCGGATCGACGGGTCGATCTGCAGCTTCGGCAGGGTTCGCGGGGCGCGATCGAGCTGCGTCTTCAGGCCGGGGACGTGGTCGTACTCGGCCATCGAGCCGTCGGCCTTCGCGGTGTAGATGTGCGCGTCGATCATCGTGTGGCCGAAGATGCCGGCCGGGATGCCGCTGAAGCGCGCGAAGAGCTCGAGAAGGAGCGCGTACCCGGCAATGTTGTAGGGGACGCCGAGCGCGACATCGGCGCTGCGCTGCGTCAGGTGCAGGCACAAGAGCGGGTCGCCCCGCGCGTCGAGCTGGACGTTGAAGACGAAGAGGAGGTGGCACGGAGGCAGCTTCGACGTCTGCGCGTTGCCCGGAGCCCACGCCGACACGACGAGCCGTCGGCTCATCGGGTTTCGCTTCAGCTCGTCGACGACCCACGCCACCTGGTCGTTGAAGGCCGCCGTGGGCTGCTCACCGGAGCCCCCCGACTCGTGGACCGGGAAATGCCGCCAGAAGTTCCCGTATGCGCTCGGCACGCGCCCGCCCTCGTCGGCCCAAGGGTCCCAAAACTTGCAGCCGTGCTTCTTGAGGAGGCCAATGTGCGTCTCGCCGGAGAGGAACCACAGGTTCTCGACGACGATGTTCTTCCAGGAGATTTCCTTCGTCGTGAGGAGGGGGAAGCCCTCGCGGAGGTCGATTTCGTAGCTCTCGTGGAAGGTCGACAGGGTATCGACGCCGGTGCGGTTCGGCTTGCGGGTTCCGCGGGAAAGGACGTTTCGGACGAGGTCGAGGTACTGCCTCACGGCCAGTCGTGTGACGCCGCAGGCTGCGGACGTCAAGAGAAGGGTGGAGTCTTTCGGCCGATAGCTCCTGATCCTTGCGGGGATCTTCGCGGAAGCGCGCTCGACCTTCGCGGAGTTCCGCAGGGCCTTCGTGGCATCCTCCGAGACCTTCGCGCGGTCCCGACGCGTCGCTCGTGGGACATCGAAGGACCTCGCTTGCTCGGACGCGGTGCCCGCGGAGTTCATGCGGGACCCCGAGATGGTCCGCGGCGATCTCCCCCGAACCCATGCGGCATCCCGCAGGACGCTCTTGGAGCGTGAGCGATCTTGCTCGCGCTCTTCAGAGTCCGCGTCCGACTCCGAGGTCGGACTCCGGGGTCCGAGCCCACCTTCGCCGGATCGCCCTCTCCTCCTCCCCCAGCTCGGCGATTACCTCCACGCAACGCGCGGCGATGCGCTTGTACGTCTTGGGGCTCTCGGCTTCGCGGAGGAGGCTCCCGAAGTCGATCGGCGCGCCGAAGACGATGTGGATGGGCGCGCCGCGCCTGGTCAGCCCCCCCATGACCTGTTGCACGAGGTCGTTCACGAGGCCGTTGACGAAGACCGGCACGACCGGGACGCGCGCCTTGCGGATGACGCGGCCGACGCCGCTTTGGGCGGGGAGCAGCGCGTACGGGTCGTCGCCCTTGTTCCGCGTTCCCTCGGGGTGGATGCCGACGAAGAACCCGCCGCGGCGAAGGAGCGCCGCGAGCTCGTCGAGGCTGGCGAGGTTGAGCGCCGCGCGCTTCCGGTCACGAAAGATGGGGGGGTACATCGCGAAGAAGCTCATCACCCCGTTGACGACCGGGCCGAGGGGGTGGTCGTAGAAGAACTTCGAGCGGACCGGGAAGAGGATGCGGTGCGGCAAGCCGCTCGCGACGAGCTCGGCCATCGTGACGTAGAGGTCGAAGAACGAGCGGTGGTTGGAGACGCAGATCGCGCTGCTCGGGGGGCCTGCAGCGCCCCAGGCCGGGAGCCTGTCGAGGCCGTGAACGTGGCGCAGGCTCGCGGTTGCCGCGCGGATCCACCACTGGCCGACGCTGCCCTGGAGCGCCCGGATGCCCCTGTCGAGCGTCCCTGGGCGGAGGCTGGCGCGGATGAAGCGGATCTGCGCGCGCTCGAGGGGCGTCAGCGTCGAGTCGCCGAGCGTGAGGAGGTCGTGGTCGGCGCGAGGGAGGTCTTCCGGGTCGGCGGCGTCCGTCTGGGGGGCGTGCACGAGCGAGAGTGTACCTCCGCCAGCCGCGCAGTCAGTTGCGTTGCCTGAGCGCGTGCGGCGCGAGGTGCCTCTCCGCCACCGGAGCGCCACGGAGGGCCTCGCAAAGGAGGAGCTCGTTGAATGGGTCGATGTCGAACACGATCCCGGCCGCCCGGTGGCGATCTCCCTTGCGCCTCCCGTGAAGGACGCGGGCGACGCTCGCGTCGACGTCGACCCAGCGGCCGTTCGGGGACTGGAAGGAGACGAGGAGGGGTTCGCCGGTCAGGACGGCGAGATCGGCCGCGAGGAGCATCCCCTTGCTCGAGAGGTCGATGACGCGCGTGCCGACGCGCTTGAAATCCCGCTCGCGGACGACTTCGCACCGGGTGGGGAGGGTGCGGCGCAGGGCCGCGCGAGGGCAATCGGCGTGGAGAACGGGCCGCATCGAGGAGGGACGCATGCGTGGGATCGTACGCAGCCCCCGCGTCTCGAGGCCAAGTAACGGGCGAGAGGACCGTTGACAGCCCCGTCTTACCTAGACGAAAGAAAGCATCGTGCCTGCAAGCTTTTTCGACGTCGACGGCACGCTCGTTCGCACGAACCTGCTGCACCCGACGCTCTTTTACCTGTCCAATCAACCGAATCCCGTGCGAAGCCTCCGGGCGCTCGCGCGGGCGGCGGCCGGGATCCCGCGGATGGCGGTGGCCGAGGTCGTGGACCGCCGGCGCTTCAACGAGCTTCTCTTCGCGACCTACGAAGGCATCTCGTACGAGCGCTTGCTCTTCCTCGCCGACGAGGCGTTCGAGGCCGTCATGAAGCGCGCGCTCTACCCCGGCGCGCGCGACTTCGTGCAGCGGTGCCGCGCGGCGGCGCCGGGGCCTGGGAACGAGGTGATCCTCGTCTCGGGCGCGCTGGACTTTCTCATGGAGAGGCTCGCGAAGCACCTCGGGGCGACGGGGTTCATCGCGAACCGCCTCGAGGTGAAGGACGGGTACGCGACCGGCAAGCTGCTGCGGCCCATCGTGGCCGGCCCCGAAAAGGCTCGCCTGGTGCGCGAGTGGGCGAAGGCCCACGCCCACGATCTCGGCGACTGCTTCGCGTACTCCGACAGCTACTCCGACGTGCCGATGCTGTCGGTCGTCGGCCACCCCTGCGCCGTCAACCCCGACCTTCGCCTCGCCAAGCTCGCGCGGACGTACGCCTGGCCCGTCGTCTATCTGGGTGCTCGCCCGCGCGCGGCGCACCTTTTGGAGCGGATGCCATGAGCCTCCCCAGGTCTCGACCCGGCCCCGGTGAAGGCGGGGATTTGCCGTCTGCCCCGCCGTCGTCCGGGCTGTCCTCCAGAGCGAGAAGCCGGGAGGGCCACCCGCTCGTCGTCACGCTCGACAAGCGCAGCCCGCCGCGCGGCGTCTTCAGCGGCGACCAGCTCCTCGAAATCGACCTGCCCGCCGGCGCGCGCTGTATCTACCCGCGCCCTCCCCTCGCCCCGCTCCGCGACGTCGACGCCGCCATCCGCTACGCGCTCAATCACCCGCTCGGGAGCGACCCGCTCCACGCCAAGCTCCGCCCGGGGATGAAGGTCGTCATCGCGATCGACGACATCTCGCTCCCGCTCCCCCCGATGCGGCGCCCCGACGTGCGCGAGCGCGTGCTCACGGTCGTCCTCCAGCTTCTCGCGGATCACGGAGTCGAGGACGTCGAGATCATCGTGGCGACGAGCATCCACCGGAAGATGACCGCGGACGAGATACGCCACGTCGTCGGCCAGCACATCTTCTCCGCCTACTATCCGGATCGCCTCTACAATCATGACGCGGAGGAGCCAGGCGGCCTGAAACACGTCGGGACGACCGATCACGGCGAGATCGTCGAGCTCAATCGGCGCGCGGTCGAGAGCGACCTCCTCATCTACGTCAACCTGAACCTCGTGCCGATGGACGGCGGGCACAAGTCCGTCGCCGTGGGCCTGTGCGGCTACCGGAGCCTGCGCGCGCACCACAACCCGCAGACGATGCGCGCCTGCCATTCCTACATGGACCCGTCGTCGAGCGCGCTCGCGACGAGCGTCGAGCGCATGGGGCGGCTCGTCGAGAAGACGCTCGACGTCTTCCATATCGAGACGACCGTGAACAACCGCATGTATGGCCGTCCGCTCGAGTTCTTGCACAAGAACGAGGACGATTGGTCGGCCGGCGAGCGCGCCGCCTTCAAGGGCCTCGCCTTCACCCTGTCCAGGCTCCCGCAGGCCGCCAGGCAAGCCATCTTCCAGCGCGTCCCGTCCCCTTACGGAGTCACGGGCATCTTCGCCGGCGAGTGCGAGGCCGTCCACGAGAAGACGCTCGAGCGCTGCGACGCGCAGTACCTCGTGCCCGTGCGCGGCCAGGCCGACATCCTCGTCTCGGGGATCCCGTACATCAGTCCCTACAACGTCAACTCGTTCTTGAACCCGCTACTCGTGCAGGTGATGGCGCAGGGCTACCTCTTCAACCTGTACAAGGGGATGCCGCTCGTGAAAAAGGGCGGCACGGCCATCGTCTTTCACCCCTGCACGGACCATTTCGACCAGGAGCACCACGCGCCGTACATCGAATTCGTACACGACGTCCTCCCGCAGACGCGCGACGCGGTCGAGATGCACGAGCGCTTCGAGGAGAAGTTCGCGAACAACCCCGCGTACATCGAGATGTACCGCAAGGGGCACGCGTACCACCCGGCGCACCCATTCTACATGTGGTACTGGGGCGAGGCGGGGCGCAGGCACCTGGGGCGCGTGATCGTCGTCGGGGCGGACAACGACTACATCCCCAAGCTCCTCGGCTACGAGACGGCGCGCACGTTCGCAGAAGCCCTCGCCATGGCGAGCGGCGGCAAGCGCGATCCCGAAGTCACGATGCTCCATGCCCCGCCTATCGTGATGGCGGAGGTGACCGCGTGAGCGAGGCCCTCGCCGGCAAATCCGCCGAACGGCTGGACGTCTCGCGTCTGCTCGAAGGCGCGAGGCTCGTCGTCGTCGGGGGCACCGGGTTTCTCGGCAAGGTCTTCTGGTCGATGCTGCTCGACCGGTATCCGGAGGTCGGGCGGCTCTTTCTCGTCGTGCGAAGAAAAGGTGCCGCGAGCCCCCACGAGCGCTTCGCCGACGAGATCGCGACGAGCGAGCCCCTCGAGCCGCTGCGGCGCACCCACGGGGAACGCTTCGCGGCGTTTCTGCGCGACAAGGTGCAGCCGATCGACGGCGACATGGCGCGGCCCCTCTGCGGCCTCGAGCCGTCGCTCCTCGGCGAGCTCCGGGGGACCATCGACGCCGTCGTCAACGTCGCCGGCGTCGTCGACTTCAACCCCCCCCTCGACCACGCCCTCGACGCCAACGCCTTCGGCGCCCAGAACCTCGTCGACCTGGCGCGCGCCCTCGGCGTGGGAGAGGCAAAAGTCCCCGTTCTGCACACGAGCACCTGCTACGTCGCCGGCTCCCGCAAGGGACCGATCCTCGAGGAAGACCCCCGCGTCCGCCCCTTCCCGCGCGCCGACGAGCTCGGAGCAGCGCTGTGGGACCCCGACCGCGAAATCGCCGAGTGCCTCGACCTCGTCGCCCAGTCCAAACAGCGCTGCGAGGACGCCTTCCGCCAGAGCGAGCTCGCGACCGCCGCGCGGAAGAACCTCGACTCCCGGGGCGAGCCCGCACACGGAGAGCCCTTCGCGCAGGAGCTCGCGCGCGTGAAGCGTAAATTCATCGTCGAGCGCCTCGTCGAGGCCGGGCTCGACCGCGCAACGCACTGGGGCTGGCCGAACATCTACACGTACACCAAGGCCATCGGCGAGCAGGTCATCGCGAGGAGCGGGCTTCCTTTCACCATCCTGCGACCGGCTTCGTGCGAGTCGACCGTCGCGTTCCCGGTGCCCGGGTACAACGAAGGGATCAATACCAGCGCGCCTCTCATCTACATGATCATGAAGGGGCAGCAGCAGATCGTCGGCGGACAGGTCCCCCTCGATCTCATCCCCACCGACTACGTCGTCGCTGGGATGATCCTCGCGCTCGCGGAGCTTCTCGAGGGGACGGCGAAGCCCGTTTACCAGCTCGCGGGCAGCGACGTGAACCCGTACACGACGCAGCGCTTCGGCGAGCTCGTGGGATTGTACAAGCGAAGGCATTACCAGCGAAAAGGAGGAGGCAACCCGCTCCTCAACGCGCTCCAAGCGCGGTTCGAGCCCACGTTCGTCGACCGCAGGACGTTCGAGCTCACGGGGTCGCCGGCGATCGCTGCCGCGGCGCACGGGGTGGCGTCGGGCGGGAAGAAGACAGCCCCCGCAGTCGCGCCCGCCGCCAGGGTGCTGGAGGGCATCGCGAGGCAACAAGAGCGGATCGCGGCGATCCAGCGCGTCTTCGAGCCGTTCACGTGCAAGGTCAACGGGCCCTTCGACTGCTCGAATACGCGTGCCGCCTTCGCCCGCCTGGCTCCCGCCGACAGGGCGAAGCTCCCCTGGGCGCCCGAGTCGATCGACTGGGCCGACTGGATGCTGAACCTCCACATGCCGGCGATGGAGAAGCGGATCCTGCCGGAGATGGACCGAAGGTACAAGCGCGAGGTCAAGACGCCGGCGGCCCACGAGACGCTGGTATCGCTCGTCTGGGAGATGGCGGAGAGACACGACGCCGCGCTCGCCCTGCAGCGGATGACCGACGACGGCCTGACGCGTACGACGTACCGCGATCTCGCGAGAGGCGCGGAGGTCGTCTCGTCGAAGCTCGCGGCCTCGGGCGTCCGCAAGGGCGATCGCGTCGCTCTCTCGGGACGCAACCATCCGGACTGGGCGATCGCGTACTTCGGCATCCTGCGGGCCGGGGCGACCGCCGTCCCGCTCGACCCCAACCTCGACGCAGCGTCGTGGGCCAACGTGCTCGTCGAGAGCGCTGCCCGCGCCGTCCTGTGGGATACGTCGGTTTGCGCCCGAGGCGACCTGACCGCCCTTCCGCCGGGCCTTGCGAGCCTCGACCTACACGAAGCCGCCCTCGAGGGCCCGCACCCCGCCCGGGCTCCGGACATCCAGGTCGCGCCGGGCGACGTGGCGAGCCTGATCTTCACGAGCGGCACGACGGGACGACCCAAGGGCGTCATGCTGACCCACGCGAACTTCGCTTCGCTCGTGGCGGCCCTCGCCCCCATCTTCCCGCTCTCCCGCGGCGACGCCGTCCTCAGCGTCCTCCCGCTTCACCACACCTTCGAGTTCACCTGCGGCCTGCTCCTGCCGCTCACACGCGGAGCGCGCGTCGTCTACCTCGATGAGCTCGACGGCGACCGGTTGACCGAGGGGCTCCAGGCGTCGCGCGCCAAGGCCATGGTGGGGGTGCCGGCGCTGTGGCAACTGATCGAGCGGCGCATTCTGCAGCAAGCCGACGAGCAGGGCCCCCTGGCGCGGGCGGCGTTCGACATGGCGACGGAGGCGAACCGATGGCTGGCCTCGAACGTCGGCGTCGACATTGGCCGCGTCCTCTTCGGGCCGGTCCACGCCCGCCTCGGAGGGCACATTCGGTGGCTCATCTCGGGAGGCGCCGCGCTTCCCAAGGAGACGCAGGAGCGCTTCGCGGGGCTCGGGCTCGCGCTGACGGAGGGCTACGGGCTGACGGAGGCTGCGCCGGTGCTCACCGTATCGCGGCCGGGCAAGCGCGTGGAGCCCGGCGTCGGCAAGGCCGTCCCCGGCGTCGAACTGCGCATTGCGAGCCCCGACGATCGCGGCATCGGCGAGGTCGTCGCCAGGGGGCCCAACGTGATGATCGGCTACACGGACGAAGAGGCCACCCGCGAGGCGATCGACGCCGAAGGCTGGCTCTACACGGGGGACCTCGGGCGCATCGACAAAAAGGGGCGGCTCGAGATCGTCGGACGGCGCAAGGACGTGGTCATCTCGCCGACGGGAGAGAACGTGTACCCCGACGACGTGGAGATGCGCCTCGGGCTCGTGCCTTACGTAGCGGAGCTCGCGGTCGTGGGTGTGGAGGTGAAGGGAGCGGAACGCGTCGCGTGCCTGGCGGTGCCCACGAGCGAGGGGGCGAGCCGAGCGGATCGCATCGAGGGCGCGAGGGCAGCGCTCCGCGCGGCGATCGACGAGCTCCCTTTCGGCCAGCGCCCGGCCATCGTGCACCTTTACGACGCGCCCTTGCCGCGCACGGCGAGCCACAAGGTGAAGCGCGACGAGGTGCGCACCATCCTCCGCCGCCTGATCGCCGCGACGGCGCGCACCGAGGCGAACGGCGTCGCGTCGAGCCCCGTGCGCACCGCGATCGCCGCCGTCCGGGGCATCTCCCCCGACGCCGTCACGGCGCACACCACCTTGCAGGGGGACCTCGGGTTCGACTCGCTGATGCTAACCGAGCTTCTCGAGGCCCTCGAGGCGCGCTTCGGCAGCGTCGACCCGCAGCAACTTCAGCGCTGCGTCACCGCCGGCGACGTGGAGGAGCTGCCCCACGCCGCCCGGGCCGCTGCTGTCACGGTCTCTCCCCCTCCGCCTCGCGATCGGAGCAGCGAGACCCCCGTCGTTCTGCCGGAGCCGATCCGCGAAGCCGGCAAGGCGCTCGTCGGCAGGCTCAGAGACGTCTTCTACGCCGAGGTCATGAAGCCGCAGGTCTTCGGGCGCGCGCACATCCCCTACAACCGGCCCGCGATCATCGTCGCCAACCATGCCAGCCACCTCGACATGGGCCTCGTTCGCCATGCGCTGGGGGCCTATGGGGAAGGGATCGTCTCGCTCGCCGCACAGGACTACTTCTTCGAGAGCGGCGTCAAGCGGGCGTTCTTCGAGAACCTCACGAACCTCAAAGCGATCGACCGCAAGGCGTCGCTCCGCCAGGCGATCCGTCAAGCGAGCGAGGTCATCGATCGAGGAAAGACGGTGCTCGTCTTCCCCGAGGGCACGCGCAGCGCATCCGGGGAGATCCAGGAGTTCAAGCCCCTCGTCGGCCACCTGGCCCTTGTCCACGGCGTCGACATTCTCCCCGTCTTCCTCGGCGGGACGCACGCTGCCATGCCCCGAGGTGCTCCACTGCCGATGAAGCGCGACCTTCTGGCCCGCATCGGCCCGCCTCTCACGGTGGCGGACCTCCGGCGCCTCACGCAGGGAATGGCTCCCGCCGACGCCGCGCGCGCAGTCGCCCAGATGGCGCGCGCAGCGGGCGTTGCGGTGAGGGCCGGCGCGGGTCTCGACCTCGCGACGACGGTCAAGCGGGACGACGCGCCCGCGCCCGAGCACCCGCTCGTGAAGCTCTTCGGCGAGCTCGAGGCGAAGTTCCGTGCCGGCGAAGTCGACAAGTCGGTCAGCTATTACGTGACCCTCGGGAGCGACGAGCTCGCGAAGTGGACGGTGAAGGTCGACGGGAAGGGCTGCGAAGTGCGCCGCGGCAAGCCCGAGGGGCAGGCCGATTGCGTGCTGAAGACGAGCCCGGAGATCTTCACGAAGATCGTCCGCGAATCGTACGTGCCCAGCCCTGCGGACTTTCTATCGGGCGCGGTGAAATCGAACGACGTCGGGCTGCTGCTCACGTTTCAGCGGGTCTTCCGGCTGGACCAGGCGTCTTGAGGCCGGAGGGGCGGTCATGAGCCCCCCCACACCCCTTCGACGCGCCCGAACGCCCGCTCGCACACGGCCCGCAGGTCCCCCGGGAGCGGCGACTCGACGACGAGCGGAGCCCCCGTTCTCGGGTGGACGATCTCGAGGCGGGCGCAGTGCAAGAAGGGCCGGTCGAGCCCGTGCTTCTCTTCGAAGTACCGGTTCGAGGGGGCGTGCCCGTAGCGCGCGTCGCCGAGGACCGGGTGGCCGATCGAAGCCAGGTGGCGGCGGATCTGGTGAGTCCTCCCGTGCTCCGGCTCGACGCGAAGCACGCTGTGGCCTGCCGCGACGAACAGCCTGCGGTAGCGCGTCTTCGCCGCGCGCAGCTTGCCGCGGACCTCGAGATCCTCGAGCTTGCGCGCGACGGTGCCAGCGGCGTGCGTCACCCCGCGCACGGCCGCTGCGTACACTTTGCGCGCGCCGGGCGCCGCCAGGGCCGCCTGCCAGTCCGCGACGTGGGCGGGGCGGCGCACGAACACGACGAGCCCGCTCGTGCCGATGTCGAGCCGGTGCACCGGAGCGGCCTCCGAGTGGCCCGGGATCCGTCGAACGCGCGAGAGCAGCGAGCCCGGGTGCTCGCCCTGCGGCGTCGTGGGCTCGTGCGGGGGCTTGTTCGCGACGAAGACTTCTTCGTCTTCGTACGCCGCCACGGGCGGGGGCGCCTCCGACCGCGAGAGGATGGCCACGGTCTCGACTTCGTCGGTGAGCGGGATCATGTCGAGCGGGCGAAGCGCGCCGGCGGCGTATCCTAGGCGCGCGAGGTGGTCGAGATCGCGCGCGAGCGTCTCCGGATCGCACGAGACGTACGCGACGACGGGCGCATCGAGGCGCGCGAGCCCCTCCCTGGTGTCGGGGTCGAGCCCGCGGCGAGGCGGGTTGACGACGACGGCGTCGAAGCCTTCCCGACCCTGCGCGAACGAACGAAGCGCCGTCGCAGCGTCGGCTCGTTGCGCCCGGACGTCGAGCCGCTGCGCCTCGGCCGCGGCGCGCACCTGCTCCACGGCCGGACCGAACGACTCGACGACGTCCACCGACGCGCCCGCCGCCGCGAGCCCCAGGGCGATGCCCCCCGAGCCGCCGAAGAGGTCGAGCACGTGCGGCCTGGGAGAGTGCGCCCCGACGGCGCCGCGAAGCAGGCCATGAAGGCGCGTCGCCTGCCCGCGGTGCGCTTGCACGAAGGACCCGAAGGTCGCGAGCGTCACGGAAGCCCCCGTTCGGTCCCGAGCCGACGCCGCACCCGCGAGGTGCACCGTCTCTCTCCCGAGGATCTGTGGACCGTCGCCGTCGTGGTAGTTCGCCGCCACGCCCGCCACGTCCGGCGCTTCGGCCATCAGCGCTTCCGCCGCTCCGCGCAGCGCCCCGAGCTCGGCGCCTCGCTCGCGCTGGACGACGAGCGTCACGAGGACGCGGGTATCGCTGCCGTCGCGCACTTCTCGCAGGTCGACGGCGTAGAGCGCTCCCGTCGGCGTCTCGCTCGGCGCCAGCACCCCCCCGTGGAGCTCGGCCTCTCGCACGCGCCGCCGGATCGCGCTTGCCGCGCGGACCAGCGCAGGCGCGAGGACCCGGCAATGAGGGACGTCGACGACGTCGTGGCCGCCACCTCGTGCGTAGAGGCCGACCCGCCCCCCCGGCGCCACCATCAACTTCGCCCGCGTCCGGTACGCGACGATCGGCTCCGCTCCGGCCACGGCCTCCACGACCACGCCCGCCAGCGCCGGATAGCGCGCCACGGCCCGCGATACGCGCTCCTGCTTGCGGATGAGCTGCTCGGCGTAGAGCATGCCAATCGCTGGGCACCCGGCGCACCGGTCGGCGTGCTCGCACACGACGAGCGACGGCCGAGGCTGGGCGCTCTCGAGCGGCGGGTTCGGGGGTTCGCAAGCCACGCGGGACTTCATTAGCCTAAAGCGCAAACGCGGGATGCCCGAGCACAGCTACTCGACGTGAACGATGACGGGCCAGTCGTTGTAGTCGCTCCCGCTCGTCGGGTCGGTGTACACGGCGCGGAGAACGACGCGGACGTCCCCCGGCACGGCGCTGCTCGGCACGTGGAACGTCACGAATACGCCGTTGCCGTTGTGGACCTGCTCCCTGGAGAAGGTGATCGTGACGTAGTCGTCGGGCGGGGCCAGGTCGCTCGGGGACTTCGTGGCGGCACCCTTGTTCTTGCCCGCGTAGAGAAGAAAATCGTGCGAGAGGGGTGCCTGGCTGAAGACGTCCGCGATGCCGACCGTGTCTTGGCCACGCCGCGCGACGATGTACCCGGCCGACGTGTGGCCGTCGACCACGATGGCCGGCGCGCGCAGCGCCGCGGCGAAGTACGGATTGGGGCTGATCGCGGGCTGGCAGGGCTGCATGCTCTGCGCAGCGGCCTGGTTCGACCAGATGCGCTGGAACGTGAAGCCGCTGGTGTCGGGCCAGTCGGCGTTCGACAAGCCTTCGCACATGTCCCCGCACTCCCCGCCGCCGAGCGACTGCGCGCTCTCCCATGCGTCGTTCGTCAGCAAGTAGAAGGCGGGCGCGCGGAGCGGGTAAGGGTCCGTCGTCGCCTCGGCGATCTCGTGGCTCGCGGCGACCTGCATTTGCACGTAATTCGCGACGTTGCCGCCGCCGTAGTCGCAATAGGGAATCACGGCGTACGGCGTCTGACGCCCGCCGGCCATCCCCGAGTTGTGGTAGGCGCCGAACGCGAGGCAGGACACACCATCCTGGTCGGTGACGGTGGTCGTCTGGGGGAAATAGACGACGTAGAGCGTCTCCGAATCGGGCGGCGGAAAGTCGCCGTTCTGGATGTGCTTGTCGAGCCAAGGCGGAATCTGCGCGTCGTCCACCGTGTTGGCCGCGAAGTCGTACGCGAGCTCGACGTCGAGGTAGCCGTCCCCCGCGTCTGCCGCGCTCCCGTCCGGGAGCCACGCCGCCCCGTCCGGTGCGTTCGCCGTCCCCTGGCCGACGCAGGCTCCGCCGTCCGGAAGGCAATATCCTTCGGCCGTCTGCTTCCACCAGTCGGTCGTCGTGACGACGTGGTCGACCGAGCGGTAGCCGTCGCGGTTCGGGTCCCCGGCGAAGGTGATCGTGACGATGCGCGGGTTCTGGAGGATGGGGCCCCGGTTGTAGTCGATTTGCGGGATCGGCTGATGGTCGGCCGGATAAGCGTCGGGGGCTTGATCGATGTCGGGGCCGGCGTCGAAGGCCTCCGCCGTCGCGTCCGCCGCCGTAACGTCGGGGGAGGCATCCACGGAGACGGCCTGCGACCCGTTCGAGCCGTTGCAGCCGGAGACGATCGAGAGCCCCGCCGAGGGCAAGCCGAGGACGGCCGCCGCCGCCAAGACCGCAGCGCTACGCATGACCTGTGGTACCACGCGCTCGTCGAGCCATGCCACGAGTGCCCCGAAACTGCGCTGCGTCGGCCGCGTACTGCCCATCGTGCCGGCCGCCCTCCCCTGCGCCGACGTTTTCGCCGTGGCACCGGCCGCCGGCATCGTCGAGGCTGGCGGCGCGCGTGGTACAACCTTGTCCGTGGCCCGTGCCGAAGTCGACATGGCGATGGAACGCTACAGCGCTGGCGACGAGGCCGCCTTCGCCGTCGTCTACGACGCGATCGGTCCGCGCCTCTACGGCTACTTCCTCCGCCAAACCAGGGACCGTTCGCGCGCCGAGGACCTCGTTCAACAGACGATGCTCCACATCCACGGGGCGCGCGCCCGCGTCATTCCCGGGGCGCAGGTGCCCCCGTGGGCCGTCGCGATCGGCCGTCGTTTGCTGGTCGACGGCTTGCGGAAGGGGCGCCGCGAGGTCTTGATGGAAGAGCCCGAGGTGCAGGCGGGCGCGTCGCGGGACCCGCCGGCAGACGACGTCGTCCGAGCGCGCGAGCTCGCGTCGCATGTCGAGCGCGTCCTGGCGAAACTGCCGCACTCGCAGCGGACGGCGTTCGAGCTGATCAAGGGCGAAGGGCTGAGCGTCGCGGAGGCCGCGCAGGTGCTCGGGACGACGGTCGCCGCCGTGAAGCTCCGCGCGCATCGTGCCTACGAGGCGCTACGCGGCGCGCTGGGTGACGCCGCCGTCGGGGTTGTGGAGGGCAGCGGGAAATGAGCGCGTCGCCGCCCTCGGAGCTTCGTGCTCGCGTGCTCGAAGCAGCGCGTCGGGAGCCCGTGCGGACGCGGGCCGAGGGCCTCAAGAGGCAGGTCCTCACCGTGGTCCTCGGCTTCGCGGCGCCGATCGTGGTGTGCTTCGCTCTCGGCGGCCCCAAGGTGGGCCGCCCGCCGGGGTTCGAGGCGCGCGTGCCCGCGACCGTGTGCGGCCGTGGGGGGGTGGCGGCGGGGGGGGGGGGGGGGGGGGGTCGTTCGATGCTCGGGCGGCCGACGAGCGTGCGTGCCGCGGTGGCCACCCTCACGCCGATCGCTTTCCTCGGCGTCGTGCTGCTCGCGAGCGCCGTCTGGCCGGAGACGGCGCTCAGCCACGACGGCCCGCGCGACTTGGCGCCTTGCCTCGTGTACACGCTGATCTTCGCGGTCGGCCCTCTCGTGGCGTTCGCGCTGCTCCGCCGGAGGAGCGATGCGGTCGCGCCCCGCTCGGGCGGAGCGGCCCTCGGAGCGGCAGCCGGGGCATGGGGGGCCGTGGGGATCACTCTGCACTGCCCGCACGTCACGCCGGGTCACGTCGTCTTGGGCCACGTGTTGCCCGTCGCCGGGATCGCGCTCTTGGGTGTTCTCGTCGGGCAGCAGATTGTGGCGATCCGGACGAAGACCGGGTAAGCGCTCTGCCGGATGGCGCGGCCGTTGCGCATCTTGATGGTCTCTTCGGAGGTCGAGTCGCTCGCGCGCACCGGAGGTCTGGGCGACGTCGTCGAGGCGCTCTCCCGCTCGCTCGAGGCAAGCGGAGACGCGGACGTCGTCATTGCGACTCCGAAATACGGCGTCACGCGCGTCCCCCCCGGCGCCCGCTGGTGGACGAGCCCCGTCACCGCCCCCTTGGGCCTCGGTCACGCGCGCTCTCTCGGCGTCCTCGAGGCGCGCCTCGGCCCGCGGGGCCCTCGCGCCTGCATGCTGGCCGACGCGCAGCTCTTCGATCGCGAGGGGGTCTACGGGGACCGCTCCGGCACTTTTCAGGACAACGCCTTCCGCTTCGCGACGCTCTCGAGCGGAGCGCTCTCAGTCGCAGAACGCGCGTGGGACGGAGCGCTTCCCGACGTCGTGCACGCGCACGACTGGCATGCGGCGCTCGCCGTCCTCTACGCGCGGTACGGCCGCGGGGCTGCCTGGGCGCGCGTGCCGACGATTTTCACGATCCACAACCTCGCTTTCCAGGGCGCCGTCGGCGAAGGCGAACTCGATTACCTCGCCATCCCTCGCTCCGCGTGGGACGCCGGGTGGATCCGTCACGAGGGTCGCGTCAATCTGATGAAGGCGGCCATCGAGATCGCGGACCGCGTCACGACCGTGAGCGAGCGGTACGCCAGCGAGATCCAGCACCCCGCCCACGGCTTCGGGCTGCACGCGCACCTGCGCTGGCATTCGGGCAAGCTCCTCGGCATCGTCAACGGGATCGACACCGATTCGTTCGATCCGCGCACCGACGGCGCCATCGCGCGCCGCTACGGGGTGGCCGATGCGCTCCCCGGGAAGCTGGCGTGCAAGAACGCGCTCTGCTGGGAGCTCGGGCTCGACGCGGGAGGGCCGCTGTTCGGGAATGTGTCTCGCCTCCAGTGGCTGAAGGGAATCGACATGGTGCTCGACATCGCGCCGGCACTGGTCGAGCGCGGAGCCAGGATCGTCCTCGTCGGCCGGGGAGAGCCGGAGCTCGAGTCGGCGCTGCGCGACGTGGCGGCGCGCTATCCCGGACGAATCGCTTCGCGCATCGCCTTCGACCCGCTGCTCGCGCGCCGCGTGTTCGCCGGGTCGGACTTCATCGTGGTGCCTTCGCGAGACGAGCCGTGCGGCCTGACGCAGCTCTACGCCATGCGGTACGGGGCGGTGCCCGTCGTGACGCCCGTCGGCGGCCTCGTCGACACGGTGCGGCCGCTGAATCCCGCGCATGCGTCGGGCGAAGGGATCGTCGCCGAGGCTGCCGACGCGATGTCGGTCCTCCTCGCGTGCGAAGACGCGCGGGGGGTATGGCGAGACGGCATCGCGTGGCCGGCGCTGATCGCGCGCGCGATGTCCCGGGACAGCTCGTGGCCGACGAGCGCGAAGAAATACGTCGGCCTCTACGAGGAGCTGACCGAGCGCGGGTAGCCGGCCGGGAGCCGAGGCATCAGGGCGACAGCCGGCTCGGCATTCGCGGAAACGGGATCGTCTCCCGCACGTGCGGAAGGCCGCAGATCCAGGCGACCGTGCGTTCGATCCCCAGCCCGAACCCCGCGTGAGGGAACGTCCCGTAGCGCCGCACGTCGAGGTACCAGCCGAACGCCTCCCGCGGCAGCTTGTGCGCGTCGAGCGCCGCCTCGAGCTTCGCCAGGTCGTCCTCGCGCTGCCCGCCCCCGACGATCTCGCCGTAGCCCTCGGGCGCGAGGATATCCATGTTGAGGGCGAGGCCGGCGTCGCTCGGATCGCGCTTGAAATAGAAGGCCTTCAGGCCGATGGGGTAGCGAGACACGATGACCGGGCGGTCGAAGCCGCCGCTGATGACCGTCTCCTCGTCGCCGCCGAAGTCGTCGCCCACCTTCGCCTCCGGGTGGCCGTTCCTCTGGAGCAGCTCGACGGCCTGCTCGTACGTGATGCGCGGGAACGGCGCCTTCACCCTCTCGAGCGCCGTCGTGTCGCGCTCGAGTACCTTCAGCTCCTCGCGCCGGCCCTCGAGCACCGTCCCGACGACGTACGAGATGAAATCCTCCGCAAGGCGCATGTCGCCCTCGAGGTCGAGGAACGCCACCTCGGGCTCGACCATCCAGAACTCCGCCAGGTGCCTTCGCGTCTTGCTCTTCTCGGCCCGGAACGTCGGCCCGAAGCAATAGACGCTCCCGAAGGCCGCCGCCGCGGCCTCCATGTAGAGCTGCCCGGACTGGGTGAGGTACGCCTTGTCGCCGTGGTAGTCGGTCTCGAAGAGGTTGCTCGTGCCCTCGCAGGCGCTCGGCGTGAAGATGGGCGCGTCGACCAGAGTGAATCCACGGCCGTCGAAGAAATCGCGTACGGCCTTGATGATCGTGTGGCGCACACGCACGATCGCGTGCTGGCGGCGCGAGCGAAGCCACAGGTGCCTGTGGTCCATCAGGAAGTCCGTCCCGTGCTCCTTGTGGCCGATGGGATACTCCTGCGAGGTCGCGGCGAGGAGCCGGACGTCCTTGGCGTCGAGCTCGTACTGGCCCTTGATCTTCGCGTGCTCCTTCACGACCCCCGTCACCTCGACCGACGACTCCTGCGGGATGTGGTCGGCGAGCGCGAACGTCTCGGGCGTGACTGCGCCCTTGAAGACGACCGCCTGCACGATCCCCGTGCCGTCGCGGATCTCGAGGAAGTGGAGCTTGCCGCTCGAGCGCTTGTTGTAGAGCCATCCCCGCAGCGTCACCGTGCCGCCGACGTGGCGGGAAAGCTCGTCGATGCGGGTGTCGATCATCACGAATCTCCGTGGTAACGCGGCTCGGTGATCTGCGTCCAGCGCCCGAGCCACCACACGTAATAGTAGCCCTCCGTATGATCGTAGACGTCCTTGCGGAAGTAGTGGGTGTACGCCGCCGCAACGAAGGGCGTATCGAAGCGAATCTCCTGGGCATAGCCGAGGCAGTCGCCGCAGCGGTCGGGGGTGCAGCCGAGGTCCTCCAACGGGGGCGTCGGGTGGAACCCCACTCCGAGCTCCGCGCAGCGCGAGGCGAGGAAGGCGAGCGTCTCGGGACCGAGTGCGTCGGCGTTGGGCGTCTTCGACTCGAGCACGACCTGCCTCGGGATGCAGCCGCCGTTCGCGCGCCCCGACGCGATGGCTCGCTCGAGCTCGGGTCCCACCGTCTCCGCCACGCGCTTCTCGAGGGAGTCGCGGCCGAGGGCCATCCACGAGCCGATGTGCGCCGCGAAGGCCAGAGCCACGGCGGCGACGGTCAGGTTCTTCCCGGTGCTCGACGTCGACATGCTGGCCCTCTCACCGCCTCGCGAGCCGGGCGACGCGCCGCGCCTCGGCCGCGGCTTGCGCCCGCCGTTCCTCGTCCGTCGCCAGGAGCAGAGGCGGTACGCGCGTCGGCTTTCGGTTCTCGTCGAGCGCAACGAACGTGACGCGCGCCGTGACCGTCTGCCAGCGTTCGCCGCTCATCGTGTCCTCGCCCTCGACGTCCACGTCGATCTCCATCGACGTGCGAAACGTCGCCCTCACCGCCGCATTCAGACGGACCACTTGTCCCACGTGCACGGGGCGCTTGAACCATAGGTCGTCGACGAACGCCGTGACGCACGGGCGCCCCGCATGGCGCTGGGCGCAGATCGCGCCGCAGAGGTCCACCCACGCCATGATCTGCCCGCCGAAGACGGTGCCCCCGACGTTGGCGTGCTGCGGGAGCACGTACTCGACCATCGCCGTCGTCGAGGCGGAGGCAAGCTTGGGCGCGAGCTCGCTCATGACGATTTCAATTTCTCCTTCCCCCACGAAGGGTGTGGCCCTCCGAGCCACGCTTCGAACGCCGCGCGCGACGCCGGAGACGCGTCCTCTCGCGCGGCGAGTCTTACGCGGTCGAGGCGCGCGGGGTCGAGCGTCACGGCTCGCGTGAGGAGCTTGCCGTCGCGCGCGAGCATCACGTCCACGGTCTCGACCGCCGACCTTCCCCGCAGCGCGCCCTCGACGTTGGTGCCTTCGATCCGCTGGCCCGCGACGCCGACGATCTCGTCGCCCGGATCGACCCCGGCCCTCCACGCCGCCGATTCGCGCGCCACCGCAGCGACGGTCGCCAGCCCCGCCTCGACGCGCACCCGAGCCCCGAGCGCGCAGGCCGGAGCGTCCGGCCGCGACGCCGAACGCTCAACCCGAATTCCCACGCGGGCGAGCGCCGGCGCGAGGTCGAGCTCTCCCGGCCTCCGGATCCAGGCATCCAAGACGTCCCCCATCGGCACACCCGCGACGCGCTCGAAGATCGCTTGCATCGCATCCTCCGGGACGGCCCTCTCTCGCGTACCGTACTCCTCCCAGAGGTGCGAAAGCACGCGGTCGAGCGTGGCTCGGCCGCCCGTCCGCGCGGCGAGCTCGAGATCGAGGAGAAGGCAGACGAGTTCCCCCTTGCGGTAGTAGCTGACCGTAGAGTTGGCCGTGTTTTCGTCGGGCCGGTAGAGCTTGATCCAGGCGTCGAAGCTCGTCTCCTCGAGCGCGTGGACGAGGCGCCCCGGCGTCTGCTCGAGGTGTCCGATCTCGGTGGCGACGTGGTCGAGGTATTCCTCGACCGTGGCGAGGCCCGAGCGAACGAGCACGCGCCAGTCGTAGTAGCTCGTCGCGCCCTCGAACCACCAGAGGAGACGCGTGTAACACTCCTCGCCGTACCGATAGGGAGTGAGCCCGGCGGGGCGGATGCGTTTCACGTTCCAGGCGTGGAAGGCCTCGTGCGCGACGAGAGCGAGGAGATCGAGGTACCCGTCGCGGGAGGCAAAGCTCGAAGGGGGTACGAGAAGAGCAGCGCTCGCCCGGTGCTCCAGGCCTCCGCGGCCCCGCGGCGACACGTGCAGGATGAAGTCGTAGCGGTCGTAAGGGAGACTTCCGCCGAAGAGGGCGGCTTCGGCCTCGAGGAGCGTCTTCGTGTCTTCTGCCAGGCGCTTCGCGTCGGCGTCGCCCATCGAGGAGGCAGGCCAGATGGCGTAGCGGTGCGGCTTGCCGAGCACCTCGAAGCGCTCCTCGCGGTGGACCCCCGCTTCGATCGGCGAGTCGACCAGCGTGTCGAAGTCGGGCGCGGCGAACCCCCCGGCCCCGTCGGGCTCGAGCGCGGTGACCGTTCGCCACTCCGCCGGCAGCTCCAGCACGACGCGCGCGGCCGCCCCTTCGTGTCCTTCGACCCCCACGAAGAGCGCCGCTCCGACGAGGAACGCGTGCGTCTCGTCGACGTGGCTCGTTCGCACCGACAGCTCGTGCGCGTAGACGCGGTAGCGAGCGACGACACGCCCGGCCCCCCGCCGATCGACGCGCCACGCGTTCTTGCGCAGCTTGGCGGCCGTGGCCGGCGCCTCCACGGCGAACCCCTCGACGTGGCGCGCGTACTCGCGGACGAGATACGACCCGGGCGTCCACACCGGCATGAAGAGCACGAACGCACCCGGAAGCTCTCCATCCGACCCGCTGGCCGAGACGGTCGTCTCGACGTGAACGACGTGCGTGCGCGGCTCCGGGATCGACACGCGGTGGACAAGGGCGATCGTCATTTCGCAGGCCGCGTTTCTATCATGGGCGGCGAGCCGCCATCGGTTACGATCTGGGCCACGAAAGACGGCGGAGGCGTCGGTCATGCGGCGAGTGAGTCGAACGCCGGTTGCAGGGCTGGGGGCCGCCACATTTGCGGCCGCCCTCCATGGCCTTGGGGGATGCGGCGGGAGCACGGTGGACGTGACCGAGGCTTCGGTCGACGACCGGATCGAAGCCGGCCCCGGTGCGAACGAGGGCGGAAGCGGAGGGTCGCCGAGTTCGACGACCGATGGCGGAAACACGATCGACACAGGGTGCCGAGTCGATCTCGCCTTTGCCTGCGGATCTCCTAGCGTACCTCCCTACGACTGCCCGATCGACGCGGGTCTGCCCGCTTCGACGGGATGCTTCCCCGTTCTGCGGATGATCGACTACGAGCTCTATTGTTGCGGGGGACCTACAGGCGACACCGACGGAGGTATCGGCGCCGACTGCACGGGCAAGCCCTGCGCGAAAGGCCTCGCGTGCTGCCCGTCGAACAACCTGTGCGTACTCGACAACAAGTTCTGTTCCAGTCCGGATTTGGTGGCCTGTACCCGGGCCAGTGACTGCCCGAGCGGAGAGGTTTGCTGCGTCCTGCAGGATTCCACGGCCGGGTCCGGCCCCACCGGATCGGCATGCAAAACGGCCTGCACCTCCACCGGCTCCGCTCCGGATCGGGGGCCCGCGTGCAACGTTCTGGACGCCGACGGAGGAGTGGTGGATTGCCCGGGCCCCGCCTCGCAATGGTTCGCGTGCGAGGCGCAGTCGAGTACGCCCGCGAGCCTCGGCGTCTGCGTCGCGCGTAGTGATTTCTAGCGTCTCCGTCGCCCCCCGTGAAGTCGGAGAACCGAGGTGGACGAGCACGCCGACCCCGGCCGGTAACCTCGTCGAAAGCGGTTGGAAACCACCGGGCGCGCACGATTGCCCGGCAATGGCGATCGCTCTCACCGTTCCGCAGCGGACGCAGAGAGTCGTCCCCGGTGACCTCGACGTCCGCATCCTCGGATCCTGCCGGTACCCCTCCCCGCTGACGCACCGCCTCGCCCGCTCCGCCATCCACTACGTCGGCAAGGCCGACCGCGTGCTCCTCGACAACCGGGTGTCGGGGATCGCCGAGCACGGCGGAGACGCTACGCAAACGCCCTCATTCGAGCTCGGAGGGCCGCGGGACCACATCTTCTTCGATACGTCCAAGCTAAGGTGCGGGATCGTCACGTGCGGCGGCCTCTGCCCGGGGATCAACAACGTCGTCCGCGGTCTGGTCCTCGAGCTCACGGGGAGCTACGGCGTGACCGAGATCCTGGGTTTCCGCTACGGCTACTCGGGGCTCGTCGGCAGTCTGGCGCGCGAGCCGGTGCGCCTCGACCGCACGGTCGTCGCCGACATTCACAACGAGGGCGGGACGACGCTCGGGACGTCACGTGGCCAGCAGGATACGGACGAGATGGTGGACACCCTCGAGCGGCTCGGGATCGGCATCCTCTTCGTCGTCGGCGGCGACGGGACGATGCGCGGCGCCATCTCGCTCGTGCAGGGGATCTCGCGACGAGGCCTGCCCATCGGGGTCGTCGCGATCCCCAAGACGATCGACAACGACATCCATTTCATCGACCGGAGCTTCGGCTTCGAGACGGCGTTCTCGTCGGCCGTCGAAGTCATCCGCGCCGCCCATGTGGAGGCGCGGGGAGCGCTGAACGGAATCGGGGTGGTAAAGCTCATGGGGCGCCACTCGGGGTTCATCGCGTGCCACGCCGCGATCGCCTCGACCGACGTCGACGCGGTGCTCATACCGGAGGTCCAGGTGCGCCTCGAGGGCGCCGGCGGTTTCTTCGAGTTCCTCGAGGCACGTCTGCGCCGGAACGCGCACGCCGTCATCGTCGTCGCGGAAGGGGCGGGGCAGGACCTCTGCGCCCCCACCCCGGCGGGCGTGCCTGGCAGCACGCGCACCGACGCGAGCGGCAACGTGCGGCTCGGGGACGTCGGCACCGTCCTGCGCGACCGCATCCTCGCGCACTTCCGCGAGCAAGGCGCCGAGGTGACGCTCAAGTACATCGACCCGAGCTACTCGATCCGGAGCGTCCCCGCCTCGTCGACCGACGGCGTCTACTGCTGGCACCTGGCGCGGAACGCGGTACATGCGGCGATGGCGGGCAACACCGAGATCCTCATCGGCCGGTGGGGCGGGCGCTTCGTTCACGTGCCGCTCCCGCTCGCCACGCGCTTCCGCAAGCAGGTCGACACGACCGGGGACCTATGGATGTCCGTGGTGGAGTCGACGGGCCAGCCCGTGGCCTGGGTAGCGGCATGACGAGGCACGCCTGAACCCCCGCCCGACCCTGGAACGCAAAGCTCATTTGTCGCCCATCACGGCGGCAGGACCCGCACGTCCAGGTCCCAGACGCCCTTCGCGCCGTCGTATCCGCTCACGAGGACGACGTACGGCCCCGCCGGAAGCTCCAGATCTAGGAAGCTCTTCTGCGCGCCGAAGCCCACGTAGCAGGCTCCGTTCACGGGGGTGCCCGGACAGCCCGGCCCTTGCCGTACGTCGAGGATAGTCGTAAACGCCGACCCCTCCATGTCGAGAACGACCCGCTGCGGCTGCGCGAGATCGAGCGTAACCACCTGCGCGGCCTCCCCGCCCGAGGGGGCCGTCGGCGCATCGCAGGGGCTCGTGTACGTCGCGGTCGAAGTCGACGTGTCGCCGGTGAAGAAGCCCCCCGCGGAAGCATCGACGGCATCCGCGCAGGTGGTCGAGCCGTTCGCGGCCAGGATGACGGGCGCGACCGTCGGGCGGGCGAGGGCGTCGAGGGTTCCCTGCAGAGCGAGCGTGTCGGCGACCACGACGCGGTAGTCCCCCGCCGCGACGTTGCGCTTGCCGATGCGCACGGGCGTCGTGCCCGCCGCGCAGGCGAGGACTCCGGCCGCGTCGCACGCGGGCGTGTCGAGCGAGACGCCGCCGCTGACGGTCGCCGCGAGCCGCTCGACGAGGAGCACGTCGGACGCGGCCGGCCGCGAGAGGTCGAACGCGGCGTGGGG
>VFSW01003421.1_pt1 | contig 23806 bp, 18 predicted proteins | sample 5358111 | NCBI WGS metagenome assembly VFSW01 (sample SAMN11554181, study PRJNA540505) | mine drainage metagenome | isolation source: sediment from site ElyBrook_90M | place: USA: Ely Copper Mine, Vershire, VT | collected 2017
ATATTATATATTTAAAATTATTATTTACTTTACATCTGTTCACAAGTAAAAGACATTACTAGGGGTTTAATTATGTTTATTGAAAAAATAGAAAAAGAAATTTTACTAAAACCTCTTCAAACTGTTGTTGGTATAGTTGAGCGTAAGCAGACAATGCCAATACTATCTAACATATTGATTGAAAAAGGTAATGAAAGAATTCGTTTTACATCGACTGATTTGGAAATTCAAATAACCACAGCAATTGAAACAGAAGCTTATACAGACACCGATATAGCTATTACCCTTGGAGGTAAAAAATTACAGGAGATTCTCCGTATACTTCCAGATCAAAGTAAAGTTTCAATTGAAATAAAAGATAATAAAGTACAGATTAAGTCTAATAAAAGTAAATTTAATCTTCAATCTCTGCCTGCGCTTGATTTTCCTAAACTTAGCAATCAACTTGAAAATTCAAAAACAATCAAATTAAATCAATATGAATTAAAAAAATTGTTAAGCTCAGTACAATTTGCAATGGCTCAGCAAGATGTGAGGTACTACCTTAATGGTGTTCTTTTTGTTATTGAGAATGGAAAATTTAGTGCTGTTGCTACCGACGGTCACAGGTTGGCATATAACGCAATAACGATAGTTGAAAATTCAGACAAAATTGAAATTATTGTTCCACGCAAAGCAATTATTGAACTTTCAAAATTATTGAGTGACGACAACGAAGAAATAGAAATTGAATTTTCAACCCTTCAACTTAAAGCTAAATTTTCAAATATTGAATTAGTCACCAAGTTAATTGAAGGAAAGTTTCCGGATTATAAAAGGGTCATACCTGACTATAACAACCATTTGAGTATAAACAGAACCCTCGTACAGCAAGCTTTGCAAAGAGCTGCGATTTTGTCTAATGAAAAATTTCGGGGTGTACGTTTTGTTCTTACTGAAAAAAATTTATGCATTATTAGCAGCAACAGTGAACAGGAAGAAGCTCAAGTGGAGATTGAAACTGATTATCACGGTGAAGCAATCGATATTGGTTTTAATGTAAATTATCTGATGGATGGATTGAACAGCATCCACACTGAGATGGCAATATTTTCTTTTGGCAACCCTAATAGCAGTATTTTAATTACTTCACCGGAAGATATTGAATTCAGATATGTTGTCATGCCTATGCGTATTTAGTGTATTGTCAAGATATTGATATTTTAAAGCTTTAAAGGTTATGCAATGTTTCACGTGAAACAAACAAACGTCAAGAAAGAAACTTATGAGTGAATACGATTCCAATAGCATCAAGGTACTTAAAGGCTTAGAAGCAGTGCGGAAACGCCCCGGTATGTACATTGGTGATACCAATGATGGTACAGGTTTACATCATATGGTATTCGAAGCTGTAGATAATGCAGTTGACGAGGCATTGGCTGGGCACTGTAATGAAATTAATGTAATTATTCATGCAGACAATTCGATTAGTGTCAGTGACAATGGCCGTGGCATTCCAACTGATATACACAAGGAAGAGGGACGTTCAGCAGCTGAAGTTATTATGACAATCCTGCATGCCGGCGGAAAATTTGACAGTAATTCATATAAAGTTTCGGGCGGTTTACATGGTGTTGGTGTGTCTGTTGTCAACGCTTTATCCGAGTGGTTGAAATTGACAATTTACCGTGATGGTAAGGAACACTTTATTGAATTTCGCCATGGTGACCCGGTTGCACCACTCAAGGTTGTTGGAGAATCAAAGAAGAAGGGAACCCTAGTACATTTTTTAGCAGCTAAAGAAACTTTTGGCTTGATTGAGTTTCATTTTGATATATTAGCTAAACGCCTTCGTGAACTATCATTTTTAAATAATGGTGTACAAATTTCATTGATTGACCATCGCAACGGTAAAGAAGAAAATTTTTCCTTTACCGGAGGGATAAAGGGATTTGTTCAATATATGAATCGCAACAAGACTGCATTGCATCCAACCGTATTTCATGCAATAGGTGAAAAAGATGGTATGACGGCTGAAATTGCAATGCAGTGGAATGATACCTATCAGGAAAATGTGCAATGCTTCACCAATAACATTCCTCAACGTGATGGGGGTACACATTTGACAGCCATGCGAGCTGCGATGACCCGTACCCTTAATAATTATATTGAAGCAGAACAATTGGCGAAAAAGGCGAAGGTAGAACCTACCGGTGATGATATGCGCGAAGGTTTAACCGCGGTATTGTCGGTAAAGCTTCCGGATCCTAAATTTTCTTCACAAACAAAAGACAAGCTGGTTTCATCAGAGGTTCGCCCGGTCATCGAAGAATTAATAGGTCAGCAGATGAGTGCATTTTTATTGGAAAAACCCAATGATGCCAAAATTATAGTGGGCAAAATTATTGAAGCAGCGCGAGCTCGTGAAGCAGCGCGAAAAGCTCGAGATCTTACCCGTCGTAAAGGGGTGCTAGACGGGATGGGTCTACCTGGAAAATTGGCAGACTGCCAGGAAAAAGATCCTGCACTGTCTGAATTGTATTTGGTTGAGGGAGATTCTGCGGGTGGTTCAGCCAAACAAGGGCGGGATCGCAAGTTTCAGGCTATTTTGCCACTCAAAGGGAAAATTCTAAATGTAGAAAAAGCTCGTTTTGAAAAACTCATCAGCTCACAAGAAATTGCCACGCTGATTACTGTTCTGGGTACGGGTATCGGCAAAGATGAATACAACCCGGATAAACTGCGATATCATCGAATCATCATTATGACTGACGCAGACGTGGACGGGTCGCACATTCGCACTTTGTTGCTCACTTTTTTTTACAGGCAAATGCCGGAACTGGTAGAACGGGGCCATATTTATATTGCGCAACCTCCTCTTTATAAAATAAAACAAGGACGAGATGAGCGTTATCTTAAAGACGATTTGGAGATGAAGAGTTATTTGTTGGGAAATGCGCTTAAAGATGCGGCCTTATATCCTGCTCTGGAAGCAACACCTATACAAGACGAAGCATTGGCACAAATTGCCAGACAATATTTTTTAGCAGAAGCGGTGATCGATCGTTTGACACATTTTATAGCTCCAGAAGCTTCACATGCACTGCTCGTTTTGCCTACTCTGTCTTTGGACGATGCAGATCAGGCGCAACAAAGTGCACAATTGTTAGAAGCTGCCAGTGGTGGTGTAATTAAAGTCACTGTCGAAAATGACAACCATGGGGATTTGCGTTTACGACTGGAAAAACTTTTCTACGGCAACTACTCTTTAAGTTATTTGGATAAAGATTTTCTTCAAGGTGGTGACTACACTCAGATTCGACAGACAGCCGACGCACTGAACGGACTTATGAGCTCGACAGCGTATGTGACGCGCGGAGAGCAAAAACGCGGGGTTTCAAGTTTTAAGCAGGCCATTGAGTGGTTGTTGGAAGAGGCTAAGCGTGGACTCAGTATTCAGCGCTACAAAGGTTTAGGAGAAATGAACCCTGAACAACTGTGGGAAACCACCATGTTTGTGAAGAATCGCGTACTACTTCGGGTGCGCATTGAGGACACCATAGCTGCGGATGAAATATTTACGACGTTGATGGGTGATCTGGTAGAACCGCGCCGAGCATTCATTGAGAAAAACGCATTAGGTGTGAAGAATCTGGACGTGTAGGTGTATATAGTAAAAAATATAGTTCGTTCTCATCCACGTTTAATGGCGGCAATTGCCGCAGGTGTCGCTGCCAGCTGGATTCAGCCTCAACAATGGGATCCCGTTGTAAGAACATTGGTAGGCTGGAATGTGACGGTCTGGTTTTACTTGGGTTTGATGGGCTGGCTGATGATACGCGCAACACATGTAAAGGTTCGCCGCATCGCGGAGCAGGAGGATCAGGGCGCAGTTGCCATTCTGGCTATCATGTCAATAGCAGCGATTGCCAGCATGGCCGCGATTATTTTGGAACTATCAACTGTCAAAGGCCTGTCTTTCAGCCTTCGCTTGGCTCATTATGCATTTACCGTGGCAACTGTATTTGGTTCATGGTGTCTGGTCGCAACACTATTCACTTTTCACTATGCGCGTATTTTTTACAGATCACCCATGGAGCGGCGGGCGCTCAGTTTCCCTGATAAAGAGGAAAATCCGGATTACTGGGATTTTTTGTACGTTTCCTTTACCATTGCGGTTGCGGCCCAGACATCCGATGTGGCCATCATGTCGCACTCAATGCGCAAAACGGTATTAGCGCAATCAATACTCAGCTTTTTGTTCAATGTCGCCATTCTTGGCCTGTCGATCAATATAGCAGCGAGCTTGGTTGGTTAATCGGTTCAGACTGTATCGGGTTGCTGGTCTGTACAGGCGCGACGGGGTTAGGTTTTCTTTGTAACCTTTGCGCCGGAAGCGGATTTGATGCTTGTTTTGGATGTCTTCGCCACTGCCTTAGGTTTTACCTTAGGATTGGTAGCCGCTTTTGCTTTAACCGCGGCCTTCGGTTTTGTAACGGCTTTTGGCTTTACGACTTTTCTTACCGGTTTGGCCTTGTCACCCTTTGCGGCTTTGGCTGCGATTAGTTCCAGCGCCGCCTCAAGTGTGATTTCGTCGACCGACACATCCTTTGGTAAGGTGGCATTGACCTTGCCGTGACGCGCATAAGGGCCATATCGACCGCTGCATATTTCTACTGATGCTTTGTCATCAGGATGGTCACCCAGTGTGCGCAAGACGGTGTTGCCGTCCTTGGCCTGTGCCAGTAACTCTACTGCACGGTTAAGGTTGATGTCAAAAATGCTGTCAGAACGGGGAATAGATTTGAATTTACCGTCATGTCCGATGTAAGGACCGAAGCGACCGATGTTGACGATGACATTTTTGTTGGTTTCAGGGTGTAAACCTAATTCGCGTGGCAGAGAAAGAAGTTTTAACGCACTGGGCAAGTCGGCTTGTTCGATGGGCATATCCTTGGGCCAGGAGACGCGCTTGGGTTTGGCTTTTTCGCCTTCAATCACTTCGCCTAATTGCACATAATGCCCATAGGGGCCACGCAGTAAAAGCACTGCTTGCGCGGTATCAGGATAAGTGCCAAGCTCAATGCGGACGTCATCCTGTGTTTCGCCGCCCACACTACGCTTGTATTTGCATTCCGGATAATTGGTGCAACTGATGAAACTGCCGTAGCGACTTAGCTTTTTGGCCAGCGGCTTGCCGCATTCCGGACAGGCCTCGTCCAGTAACTCCTGTGGTCGCTCGATGTTGGTTTTTTCCTTGATCAGCCCGGAAAAGCCTTTCCAGAATTCATCCAGCACACCTATCCAGTCACGCTTGCCATCGGAAACTTCATCCAGTTCGTCTTCTAGCGATGCGGTAAAGTTGTAATCTACATAGCGCGTGAAATGATCGGTGAGAAAACGCGTGACGACGCGTCCGACATCTGTCGGCACGAAACGCTTCTTGTCCAGAATTGCATATTCACGGGTTTGCAGCGTGGAAATAATGGTGGCATAGGTTGAAGGGCGACCGATACCGTATTCTTCAAGAGATTTGACGAGACTTGCTTCAGTGAAACGCGGGGGCGGCTGGGTAAAGTGCTGTTCACCGAACAGTTTGTCCACCGGTAAAATATCTCCTTCAACGAGAGGCGGTAATTTGCCTCCCTGCTCTTCTTCGGCATCATCCACATCTTCCATATAAACGCTGATGAAACCGGGAAATACCAGTACCTGTCCATTGGCTCTGAACAGTGTGTCATCTCCACCCAGTCGAATGTCTGCACTGACCGTATCAAAACGTGCAGCTGTCATTTGGCATGCAAGGGTGCGCTTCCAGATCATTTCATACAAACGTGCCTGGTCCGCGCTCAGGCGGTCGCGCAAGCTGTCGGGTGTGCGCGCAATTGAAGTCGGACGGATCGCCTCATGCGATTCCTGGGCATTTTTGGTTTTGCTCTTGTAGACGGGTGAACTGGCAGGCAAATACTCAGCTGAAAAATGGTCACTGATGTAATCGCGAATTTCGGCAATGGCTTCTTTTGCCAAGCTGACCGAGTCAGTACGCATGTAGGAAATCAAACCTACGGTCTGCCCCCCAATGTCCACGCCTTCATAGAGCGTTTGGGCAGTACGCATGGCACGTTCGGTAGACATGCCAAGCTTGCGTACAGCCTCCTGTTGCAGAGTGGAGGTGGTGAACGGTGCTGCGGCATAACGCTGCTTGGCTTTCTTTTCAATACGCACCACTTTGGGCGGTAATTTTGCATCATTAATTTTTGTAAAAATGGCATCGTATTCTGCCTGACTTTTGATGCTGAGTTGCTCGAGTTTTTTTCCCTGATACTGGAACAGGCGTGCAGAAAACGTTTGGTGATCCTTGTGACTATCCAGATGAACGGTCCAGTATTCCTGACTGGTAAAGGCCTCGATTTCCTGTTCGCGTTCGACGATGAGGCGAAGCGCGGGGCTTTGTACACGTCCGGCGGACAATCCTGGGCGAATCTTGCGCCACAACAGGGGTGACAAATTAAAACCCACCAAATAGTCCAGTGCACGCCGCGCCTGTTGCGCATTCACCAACGGCATGGCGATTTCACGCGGGTTGGCAACAGCTTCCCGTACTGCCGACTGCGTGATTTCATAGAAAACCACGCGTTTCATGTTCTTGCCTTTAAATCCTCTCTTGGCTTTAAGCAGCTCGGCGATATGCCAGGCAATTGCCTCACCTTCACGATCGGGGTCGGGGGCTAGCAGGATGTTGTCAGCTAATGCAGCTGCCTTGGCAATGGCATCCATATGTTTGCTGTTGCGCGCAATGGTTTCGTAGTTCATGGCAAAACCATTTTCGGTATCTACTGCACCACTTTTGGGGACGAGGTCGCGCACATGCCCATATGAGGCAAGTACTTCGAAGTCATTACCCAGATATTTTTTGAGGGTTTTGGCTTTGGCCGGAGATTCTACGATCAGAAGATTATTTGCCATGCCGGAAGTTTAATGTAATTGAGTGGATTGTATGGGGACGAGCAGCTCTTCTATCAACAGTGGGCTGAGATTCTGGTGGCGATCCCATAGTACGATAAGCATGATGAGTTTAAGTTTTTCCAGACCCAAGTCCTTTTGTTGAAGGGCTAATGCACGGTCGATGATAATCTCACGCTCGACGGCAGAAATCATGGTTTGTTGTTCGGCAAACAATAAAAATTGTCGAGCTTCTGCGCTAAGACGCTGAAATTCCAGCTCAGCATAAAAGCGCATTCCCGATTGATTCAGAATGTCGGGATAGCTGTCGGCATTCTGTACATGCAAGGCGGACAGCCATGTCAGCGCTTCATCGATATCATCGCCCTCGAAACCGGCGGCAGAAAGTTTGCGCGAAAGCTTATCCGGTGCAGGGTAGCTGTCCGCGTCGATATAGCTTTCAAATAAATACATCAAGATTTCAAACATAAATTTGCGTCAGTTTAGTGTATGCGTTGGAACAGCCCACCCGGAAGTGCGGCGATGCGGCCTTCAAGCTCAAGCGTTAATAGCATGGCGGATAGCTGGCTAACCGTCAAGCCACTGCGTAGACAAAGTGTATCCATGCTTACCGGATCAAAGCCGATCAGATCCGGCAGGCCCTCGTATTGCGGCGAGTGCTCCCGAACGGTTTCAGGTTTGATTTCAAGAAGTTGAATAGCCAACTCTTCCAGTATGTCCTGCGCCGTGTCGACCAGCTTTGCACCTTGCTTGATCAATTTGTGGCAACCGCGGCTTTGCGGTGAATGTATGGAGCCTGGAATAGCAAACACATCCCTGCCCTGTTCAATCGCTAACCTTGCGGTTATCAGTGAACCGCTCTGCTGGGATGCTTCTACGACCAGGCAACCTATGCTCATGCCGCTGATAAGGCGGTTGCGGCGCGGAAAATTTGCGCCAACAGGCGGTGTGCCCAATGGAAACTCAGAGATTATTGCCCCCTGCTGGGCAAGTTGATGAGCAAGATCGCGATTCGCGGCAGGATAGACTTTGTCCAGTCCGGTTCCTATTACCGCGATGCTGCTGCCCTGCCCGCGCAACGCGCCGCGATGGGCCGCCGCATCAATGCCATGCGCCATACCACTGATGATGCATAACCCTGCATTGCTCAATAAGCTTGCAAACTCTTCGGCATTGTTGATGCCCTGCGGGGTGGCATTACGACTGCCGACAATGGCGAGTGCTGTGGAATTTAATAAATCCAGACGCCCTTTGACGTAGAGCAATAAAGGCGGATCGGCGATGTTGAGCAGCGCTTTTGGGTAATCGACATCGCCTAAAGTGATCAGATGGTTTTGTTTGTCTTCCAGCCAGATCAGCGCAGGTGTGAGCACTTCGTCACTGACGCCTTTGGCAATTGCGGAAGCGACATCGGGTTTGACGAAGGACTTAAGCGATCTTGCAGTTGCCGCTAAAACCGCTTCAGGTGAGCCAAATTCCTTTAACAGGCGTCGTGCGCTCTCCCCACCCAGGCCATGTATTAGGCTGAGTATTAGCCAGGATTTGAGGGATTCATCAGCGTGCATGTGCTACGGAGAGTTCAAGCCGAACTTAACGTGTAAATCATACACCCCGTTTCTTTTCAAAGGGGGTGTGATCAATTTTTTAATACAGCTTCAAGGCGTAGAGGCACGATCCATGAGTTGCACGGGCATGCGCGTGTTCATGACAAGCGCATAGGATACCTTGTCAAACACACGGAACACGAATATCAAACCTGAGCGTACATCCGGCAAAACGAGAGGCTTTCCCCCGTCATCAACTGTGCGACCTTTGCTAAATATGGCGAGCACATGGCCATTTTGTAAACCATCACGAGTACCCTTGTTGAGTGTGATAATGCTGTCTTGCCCTGCCTGAGTTACGCCGCCATAAATTGAAATCACAGTGGCATTGATTTGGCTTTCGGGTGCTCGTGGCAAATAGTTGAGTGGCGTCGGTGTGGATGGCGTAACCAAAAGGTCACCCACAAGGATTTCCTCTTTTGACTCAGTCACCATGGCGGTGCTGACATTACCAAACTCGCTGATGTCAACTGCGCCGAGATAAACAGCTTCGCGACCCAGGATTTCGTGCGTGTCAGGGTCGGTAAAGAGTTTGCCAGGACGAAATACCTGCCATTTTTTTCCTTGGCTTTCAGTCAGACCTTTGGCATATACGATATCGCCAGTGCCGACAATGACTCGTTCATCGGGCACGCCAACCAGTCTTGGTGCTCCTGCTAATATGCCATCATCCACAATCAGGGGTTGGCTCAAAAATGGCTCGATTATTTTGGACGGAATGCTGGGGATGGCATTTTGCCTGCCCTCTTCTGAAATGACCTCCGGTGACAGTCTGATAACACCATTTGTGCTTTCACCCGCATTTCTGCCTATGCTCAGCGAGCCATGCTCTCTGTCCAGAAAAATAGTTTGACCTGGATAAATCCAGTGTGGATTTTTTATAGTATCTTTGTTCATTCCCCAAATGTTAGGCCATTTCCACGGGTCTTTGAAAAACTTGCCGGAGATGTCCCAAAGCGTGTCACCCTTGACCACAGTATATTGGTCAGGTGCGTCACTGCGTATTTGTGCAGTGTTATCAGATTGGCCAGCAAAAGCCAAGACAGGCAATAAAAAGCAAAACAGAGATATAATCTTACGCATGGAAAACCCCGAAAGAGTCAGTGGCAAAGGCGCACAGCATACCGTGGCGCGCTAAATTCTGCATCCAGTTAATTAAATTAGCAAGCATTTATGGCAATCTTACAAGTTTTACAGTATCCCGATGAACGCCTGCACACAATTGCCAAAAAGGTCGTGGAGGTTAATGACGTTACCCGCAAGTTGGTGCGAAACATGGCAGAAACCATGTATGCTGCACCGGGAATAGGCTTGGCGGCAACCCAGGTGGATGTGCATGAACAGATTATCGTGGTGGATATTTCCGAAACGCATGATCAATTAATGGTATTCATCAACCCTGAGATTTTAAGTGCGAGCGGTGAACAGGTCGGCGAAGAAGGCTGTCTGTCCGTGCCCGGTATCTATGAAATGGTGCACCGTGCAAACAAGGTGACGGTGCAGGCACTTAATCAGATGGGCGAGTCTTTCATTTTGGAAGCCGAAGGATTTTTGGCCGTGTGTATTCAGCACGAAATGGATCATTTGCAAGGCCGTGTGTTCGTTGAATACTTGTCTCAACTCAAACAAACAAGGTTGCGCGCTAAGCTGAAAAAGCGGCGGCGCGAAGCACTTTAGGTTAACTGTGAAAATAATTTTTGCCGGCACCCCGCATTTTGCGGCCTGCGCCTTGGACGCGCTCATTAAAGAACATCAAATTGTCGGGGTGCTGACGCAGCCGGATCGCCCTTCGGGACGTGGTATGCAGCTCACTGCAAGTCCAGTTAAGCAGCTGGCGTTGCAATACGGCTTAACTGTTTTACAGCCTGAGAGCCTGAAGACTGTGCAGGCGCAGCAAGATATCGCAGGGTTGGATGCTGATGTGATGGTGGTGGCTGCCTACGGACTGATTTTGCCAAAGGTCGTGTTGGAGTTGCCGCGTTACGGCTGTTTTAATATTCACGCTTCGTTACTGCCGCGCTGGCGTGGGGCGGCACCGATACAGCGCGCGATCCTGGCGGGGGATCATGAGACCGGCATCACCATCATGCAGATGGATGAGGGGCTTGATACCGGCGACATGTTATTGCGCAAAACTTGTCCGATTGAGGCGGATGATAATGCCCAGACTTTGCATGATAAGCTGGCCGGGTTAGGAGCCGCCAGCATACTTGAAGTCTTGCGTCTGCTTGCACAAAACAGACTAACGCCCACCGCGCAGGATAATATGGCAGCGTGTTATGCGCCAAAGTTGCTCAAGAGTGAGGCCGTGATTGACTGGCGACAGGATGCTGAGCAGATTGCACGGGCGGTGCGCGCCTACAACCCCTTCCCGGTGTGCCAGGCTAAGCTGAATGGTGTTGTGTTGAAGATTTGGCAAACCAAGACATGCCCAGATCAACACGGGAAACCGGGTGTAGTGTTGGCTGCGGACAAGAAAGGTATTGTCGTCGCATGCGGTAAAGATGCTCTGCAACTGTTGGTATTGCAACGACCTGGCGGAAAGGCACAAGGTGCCGCGCAATTCATGCAGGCAATGCCAGTGAATGCTGGCGATAATTTTTCGGTCATTTAAATGCACAATATTCAATTGGCAGCCACCCAGATTGTTCAGCAAGTAATGGTGGATGGGCGCAATCTTAACCAGGTGCTTGATGAGTCGCTGCGCAGAAAATCGGTCTGGACGCCTGCGCAGCGTGCCGCACTGCAAGATTTGAGTTATGGTACTTTGCGGTTCTATGGACAATTGAATGCAGTGCTCGATTTGTTGCTGCACAAGCACATGACGGATAATCGAATCACTTATTTACTGCTGGTGGCTTTGTATCAACTGCAATACAGCAAGGCAGCGCAGCACGCGGTAGTGGATCACGCCGTGCGCGCGGCAGATATACTGAACCCGAAAATACGGGGCCTGGTGAATGCGATATTGCGCAATTTTTTGCGAAATGAAGTGGATTTGCTAGCGCAAGCTGCACTCAAGCAGGAAGGTCGATATAGTCATCCTGAGTGGTGGATAGATGAATTAATGAATCAGTATGGAGAAGAGGTCGCCGCTGCGATACTTGATGCGGGCAATGGGCATCCTCCGATGACATTGCGCGTCAACCAGCGGCGCGGTACGACAACTGCCTATCTGGCGCTGCTGGCAGAGCAGAGTATCGATGCCAGGCTGATAGCACCGGATGCGTTGCAATTGGAAAGGCCGGTATCGGTAGATAAGTTGCCCGGATTTTTTGAAGGGCTGGTATCAGTACAGGATGCGGGCGCGCAGTATGCGGCACGACTGATGGATGTGCACAACGGAATGCGTGTGTTAGATGCATGTGCCGCTCCGGGCGGCAAAACCGCGCATCTTCTGGAGCTGGAAGATGTTGAATTGGTGGCACTGGACAAGGATGAAAAGCGTCTGCTGCGTGTGTCCGATAATTTACGGCGTCTGGGTTTGGTTGCAACGCTTTTGTCAGGTGATGCCGCAATCCCCGCAGAATGGTGGGATGGCAAGCCATTCGAGCGCATATTGGCCGATGTGCCCTGTTCTGCCACTGGCGTGGTGCGCCGTCATCCGGATATAAAATGGCTGCGCAGGAAAAAAGATATCGCGTCTTTCGCTATACAGCAGTCCGAGATTTTGCAATCCCTGTGGAAGTTGTTGGCACAGGATGGCCTGTTGCTTTACGCCACCTGCTCTGTATTCAAACAGGAGAATCAGGATGTGATAGACGGGTTTTTGGCGAAGACCCCAAAAGCGCGACAGGTGGATTTGCCGGTTGGCCAGTTGTTGCCGAACGATCAGCATGATGGGTTTTTCTATGCCTTGTTGCAAAAAACAGCTTAAAGTTTTGCTGGGACTGTTAATGTGGCTGTGTGCCACATGGGTCTATGCGGATGGCATAGATGTGCGCAAGGCGGAACTGCGAAGGACGGAGGACGGCTACCAGTTTGTGGCCGAATTCAATGTTAATTTGAATTATGTGGTGCAACAGACTTTATCATTGGGCGTACCGCTTTATTTTGTAGGGGAGTTTTCGCTGACCCGTTCGCGCTGGTATTGGTTGGATGAACAAGTTTTTCAAAGTGACCAAACAATAAAATTATCTTATAACGCGCTTACCCGGCAATATCGTATTTCACGAGGCGCATTATTTCAAAATTTCGCCAGCCTTGATGAAATGATGCGCATTCTGGATCGGCAAAATTCTGCTTATATCCCTTTTGATTCAATGAAAAAAAATGGCAGCTATACCGCTGCCGTAAGATTGCGCCTGGATACAAAACAACTACCGAAACTGATGCAGGTGAATGTGCTGACCAGTAAGGACTGGGATTTTGATTCAGGTTGGTATCGCTGGGTGATACACCCGCCTGAAGGCATCGTGCGCAATGCAGGAAAGACGGAGTAACTGCGCTTGAAATACCTGATCATCTTGAGCGTTGTTGCAGGTACTAGTCTGTTGTACCTGCTGTCCAGCAACAGCAGGAATACTGAAGTCTTTTCCATGAATTACTACAGCCTGCTCGGCCTGATGGGGTTGCTTGCCGCAGGATTACTGGTGTTGGTGGGCGTTCAGATATGGCGATTGCGCGAAAAATTAAAAAACAAGGTATTTGGCGCCAAGTTGACGCTCAGGCTGGTGCTGTTTTTTACCTTGATTGCAGTATTGCCTGGCATTCTGGTTTATGCCGTCTCGGTGAATTTTTTGTCCAAAAGTATAGAATCATGGTTTGATGTGCGCGTTGAGAAGGCGCTGGAAGGCGGCCTGAGCCTGGGCAAAAGCAGTCTGGACAACAGCTTGAAGGACTTGACGAAAAAAACCCAGTTTATCGCGCTCTTGCTGTCTGAAAAAAATCCTTCCCAATTTCAGAATGCCTTGACACAGTTAATCGATGAGGGCGCGGCACAGGAAACGACGCTGTTTGATACCAGAGGCAAGATAGTTGCCTTTGCTGCCATTGATAATGTGTTGTTGCCCGACGTTCCGGGTGAGAAGCTGATACAAGAGGTGCGTGAAAAAGGGCAATATGCTGCAATTGAGGAGTTACCAAATAAATCAATAGGCTTGCGCGTGTTAGTGCTGGTCAGTGCCAATAGCTATTCTGGAGCCAACTATATATTGCAATTTAATCAGGCCGTTCCAAAACAGGTTGAAACTGACGCAGAAACAGTGCAGGCGGTTTACCGTGATTATCAGGAGCTAACGCTGTCCAGGGTGGGGTTGAAGCGCTTATATGGAATTACGCTGACACTGTCCTTGTTGGTGGTCTTGCTTACCGCCATCTCGGCGGCATTCTTCATCAGTGAACGATTGGGTTCATCGCTGGAAGCGCTGGCCGAGGGCACGCGCGCGGTTGCGCAGGGCGACTTTACAGGTCGACATCCGATACGCAGTAGCGACGAGTTGGGCGCATTGACGGGTTTGTTCAATCAAATGACACATCAGTTGGCGGATGCTAAGCGCGCCAGTGAACAGCAAAGGCGCGAGGTTGAAAGCGCCAAGGGTTATCTGGAGAGTGTACTCACGCATCTTTCTTCAGGGGTGCTGGCGCTGGACGGCGAGTTTCGCCTGCGTTCGGTGAATACCAGTGCAGAACATATTTTGGATGCACCCTTGCAGGAAATGCAGCGCATTTCCCTGCAGCACATCGCGGAAAAATATGTCCTGTTGAACACCTTTTGCCAAACCATTACTGCAGCTTTCTCTGACACCAATAATGGTGAGTGGCAGCGGCAAATTGAAAGGTTGAGCAGGAATGGCACACAAATTTTGCTGATGCGCGGAACACGCCTACCGCAGGGTGCGGCGGCGGGTTTTGTGGTGGTTTTTGATGATATTACTCATCTTTTGCAGGCCGAACGGCAATCCGCCTGGGGCGAGGTAGCCCGGCGTTTGGCTCATGAAATCAAGAATCCGCTCACGCCGATACAGCTGTCCGCTGAGCGTTTGCAATATAAGCTGAGTGGCAAACTCGAGGAGGTTGATGCGAAACTGTTGCAGCGAGCAACTCAAACTATCGTCAGCCAGGTTGCAGCGATGAAAAACATGGTGAGTGATTTCGCTGATTATGCGCGCGGTCCGGTGTTGAAGCTGACAAGTCTGGATATGCATAGACTGATCAGGGAAGTATTAGGTTTGTATGAGGCAAATGCCGTTCCCATCACCTTGCATTTGCAGGCGAGTCGCGCCGAAATTAATGGAGACGCAACACGTTTGCGCCAGGTTTTACACAACCTGCTGCAGAATGCGCAGGATGCATTGCAGGGTGTACCCAATCCCCAGATAACTTTGAGCACTGAAAATGTACAAGGGGAAATATATTTGCGGGTGTTGGACAATGGCAGCGGTTTTTCCGAAAACGCGTTATCGAGAGTTTTTGAGCCGTATATGACGACTAAAACCAAGGGTACCGGTTTAGGGTTGGCAATTGTGAAAAAAATCATCGAAGAGCATGGCGGCAGGATAAGCGTTGAAAATCATGTAAATGGCGGCGCCTGCGTAAATTTCAGTTTGCCGCTGAACGGGGAGCTAGAAGCATGAGTAAACAGATTTTAGTAGTGGATGATGAAGTTGGCATACGTGAATTGCTGGCGGAAATATTGTTCGACGAAGGTTATCAGGTCACACTTGCCGAAAATGCTGAACAGGCACGTCGTTTCAGACATGAGCATGAGCCTGATTTGGTATTGCTGGATATTTGGATGCCGGATATTGATGGTGTGACGCTGCTAAAAGAGTGGGTTGAGCAAGACTTGCTGACCATGCCTGTGGTGATGATGTCAGGTCACGGCACGATAGAGACCGCTGTGGAGGCGACGCGCATCGGTGCAGTGGATTTTTTGGAAAAACCGATTTCGATGCAGAAATTGCTGGGTACCATAGCACGCGCGATCAAGGAGGGTGCAGCAAGACCGCAACTACCCGTTGCCGATGCTGTGCAAAACCTGATTGTCGAGATTGATGGCGCAGCCAGACATTTTACTTTGCCTCTGGATTTGCCACTGCGCGAAGCGCGTGAGCATTTTGATGCAATATATTTTGATTATCATTTGCAAAAAGAAGCCGGCAATGTGTCGCGTGTGGCTGAGAAAATAGGATTGGAACGTACGCATCTGTATCGCAAGCTTAAGCAGTTGGGTATAAAAGTCGTCAAAAAAGGCACTGATAACGAGGCATGAACGGATTTTCCACTGCATAAGAACGGTCATTAAGTTGGCAAGCAGGTTGATGTATTGCGGGCTGTGCGGCATAATTCTATAAATTAACTATTTGGTATTAAACATAAACCCATCCCAAGGGATGTTCGGAGGAGTCAGTATAATGACAGCAAATCGTAGCATTACACCACCAAAATATAATGACATAACCGGTGCAATCCGCATGCTGGCGGTCGATGCCGTGCAGAAAGCGAATTCCGGTCATCCGGGCGCGCCTATGGGTATGGCAGAAATTGCCGACGTTTTGTGGAATCGTCATCTGCGCCACAATCCGGCTAACCCGAAGTGGCCTGGCCGCGATCGGTTTATGATGTCCAATGGACATGGCTCAATGCTGGTTTACGCATTGCTGCACTTGTCAGGATATGACCTGCCGATCGAAGAGTTAAAGCGTTTCCGTCAAATGCATTCCAAGACTCCTGGGCACCCTGAGTATGGCTATACCCCTGGCGTGGAAACAACCGGCGGTCCGTTAGGTCAGGGCATCACCAATGCGGTGGGCATGGCCATGGCAGAAAAATTGCTAGCGGCAGAATTCAACAAGCCTGGCCATGAAATCGTCAACCACCATACTTACGTATTTATGGGTGACGGATGCATGATGGAAGGTATTTCGCATGAGGCCTGTGCGCTGGCCGGCACCTGGGGTCTGGGCAAGCTGATGGCATTCTGGGATGACAATGAAATTTCCATCGACGGCCACACGAATGGCTGGTTTACTGATGACACGGCAAAGCGCTTTGAAGCTTATGGCTGGCACGTTGTTGCCGATGTACAGGGCCATGATCCTGTTGCCATCGACGCTGCCATTCGTGCAGGTCACGCGGTGACCGACAAGCCGACTTTGATTTGCTGCAAGACTATCATCGGTGCGGGTTCTCCAAACAAGGAAGGCACGCACGACGTGCATGGCGCAGCATTGGGCGATGCTGAGGTTGCTGCAACCCGTGCGCACATCGGCTGGAACTACCCGCCTTTTGAAATCCCTACTCACGTATATGAAGCATGGGATGCACGTACACGCGGCGCAGGTCTGGAAAAGTTGTGGAACAACAAGTTCGCTGAATATCGCGCAGCTTTCCCTGCTGAAGCGGCTGAATTTGAACGCCGCACCAAGGGTGAATTGCCTTCCAACTGGAAAGCACATGCGGCTGCTGCTATTGCACAGATAGACGCAAAGGGTGAAACCATTGCGACCCGCAAAGCTTCACAGAACGCGATCAACGCGCTGGCGCCAGCGTTGCCCGAATTTTTGGGTGGTTCGGCCGATCTGACCGGTTCCAACCTCACGAACTGGACGGGCTGCAAGCATGTTCACGGCAAAACTACGGGTAACTACATCAGCTACGGCGTGCGCGAGTTTGGCATGTCTCACATCATGAACGGTATGGCCTTGCACGGTGGACTGCTGCCGTTCGGTGGCACCTTTCTGATGTTCTCGGAATATGCTCGCAATGCATTGCGTATGGCAGCCCTGATGAAACAGCGCGTGATTTTTGTCTACACCCATGACTCTATTGGTCTTGGCGAAGATGGCCCGACTCACCAGCCTGTTGAACAAACTGCAACCCTGCGTCATATTCCAAATATGGACGTATGGCGTCCATGCGACACGGTCGAGTCCATCGTGTGCTGGGTTGCGGCTGTTGAGCGCAACGATGGCCCGACCAGTTTGATCTTTAGTCGCCAGAACCTGGCTTTCCAGAAACGCGACGCAGCACAAATCGCCAACATCCGCAAGGGTGCTTATGTCTTGTCAGAAGCGGCAGGTGGCAAGGTTCAAGCAGTGATCATTGCGACGGGTTCAGAAGTAACGCTGGCATTGGACGCACAAAAGGCACTCGCGACAGAGGGTATCAACGTACGCGTTGTGTCCATGCCTTCAACGACCGTATTTGACAAACAGGATCAAGCTTACAAGGATAGCGTATTGCCTCGTGGCGTGAAGCGCGTTGCCGTTGAAGCGGGTGTGACTGGCGGTTGGTACAAGTATGTTGGTCTGGAAGGCGCTGTCGTAGGTATGGATTGTTTCGGCGAATCAGCCCCTGCGCCGGAGTTGTTCAAGCACTTCGGCTTCACCGTGGAGAATGTGGTTGCAACGGTAAAAAAAGTTTTGGCTTAATTGATAAGCCGCAAGCACTTGTTAGCGAGACATTGCGTTAAGTAATGTCGAAGCTAAAACGTCGTCATGACAGTTAAGAGTGTTTTATAGCTTGACGATGTTTCTGTGAGGTATTGCGTTTAGTAATACCGAAACTAGATCGTGGCGAATGCTGTTTAAGGTGTGCTGTAAAAATTTAATAATCAGAGGGGAAAAACATGGCAATTAAAGTCGGTATCAATGGTTTTGGTCGTATTGGTCGGATGGTATTTCGTGCTGCGGCAAAGGACTTTCCAGAAATAGAAGTCGTTGCAATCAATGACTTGCTGGAGCCTGATTATCTGGCTTACATGCTGCGTTATGATTCAGTGCATGGTCGTTTCAACGGCGAGGTTGGTGTTAAGGGCAATAATTTGGTGGTTAATGGGAAGGAAATCCGTCTGACTGCCGAGCGCGATCCTGCGAACCTGAAATGGAATGAAGCGGGTGTGGACATCGTGATTGAGTGCACAGGTTTCTTCCTCGATCAGGAAAGCTGCCAGAAACACATTGCAGCAGGCGCGAAAAAAGTGGTTATGTCGGCACCTTGCAAAGATACCTCGCCGATGTTCGTGTACGGCGTGAATCACGATACATACAAGGGAGAGGCGATTGTGTCCGCTGCTTCCTGCACAACAAATGCACTGGCACCCGTTGCCAAGGTATTGAACGACACCTTCGGTATCAAGCGTGGCCTGATGACCACCGTGCATGCGGCAACGGCAACGCAAAAGACTGTTGACGGTCCATCCAACAAGGATTGGCGAGGCGGTCGCGGTATTCTGGAAAACATCATTCCTTCCTCGACAGGTGCTGCTAAGGCTGTGGGAGTGGTATTGCCCGAACTGAAGGGCAAGCTGACGGGTATGGCTTTCCGCGTACCTACTTCCGATGTATCTGTGGTTGATCTGACGGTGGAATTGAATAATCCTGCCACTTACGACCAGATTTGTGCTGCGATGAAGGCGGCTTCAGAAGCAGGCCCATTGAAGGGTGTACTGGGCTATACGACAGAAAAAGTGGTCTCTACGGATTTCCGTGGTTACACCTGCCCGTCCGTTTTTGATGCAGAAGCAGGTATTGCACTTGATCCGACTTTCGTTAAGGTGGTCGCCTGGTACGACAACGAATACGGTTACACATGCAACCTGATGCGTATGGTTCGTCATATCGCGTAACATACAAAGGGCTGGCCGGGTGCCGGCCCTTTTGATTTAATCGTACGATTCAAAGGGAAAATAATGCCTGTTATTAAAATGACTGATTTGGATCTCAAGGGCCGGCGTGTCCTGATCCGTTCTGATCTGAATGTGCCTGTTAAAGACGGCAAAGTCACATCTGATGCACGTATTACCGCTTCCATGGCGACGATCAATGCCGCACTAAATGCGGGTGCACGTGTGATGGTAACCTCCCATTTGGGGCGCCCGGTTGAAGGCGAGTATTCAGAAGAAAACTCCCTCAGGCCGGTTGCAGATGTGATCGCAAACAAACTTGGGAAGCCTGTGCGTTTGATTCGTGACTGGATAGACGGTGGTTTTGATGTGGCCGATGGTGAGTTGGTATTGCTGGAAAATTGCCGCTTTAACAAGGGCGAGAAGAAAAGCACGGATGAACTTGCGAAAAAATATGCCGCGTTGTGCGACGTGTTTGTCATGGATGCTTTTGGGACGGCGCATCGCGCTGAAGCATCGACTCACGGCGTGGCAAAATTTGCACCCACCGCAGCAGCAGGCATTTTGCTGACCGAAGAGCTGGAAGCGCTTACCAAGGCGCTGCTGAAACCCGCCCGTCCTATGGTTGCCATCGTGGGTGGATCCAAAGTCTCAACCAAGTTGACTGTGCTGGAATCGCTGTCAGAAAAATGCGAGCAGCTGGTAGTCGGCGGCGGGATTGCCAACACCTTTTTGAAGGCGACCGGTCATCCGGTAGGCAAATCGCTGTGCGAAAACGATTTGGTTCCGACAGCACAAGCGTTGATTGCAAAAATGACAGCGCGAGGAGCTATCATTCCCATTGCAACCGATGTGGTGGTGGGCACCGCAGCGCCCTTTGTGCCAGGCAATGAAAATACCCCGGCTATCCTGAAGTCAGCTAACGATGTGGCTGAAGACGAGATGATCTTTGACATTGGTCCCAAATCCGCACAAGAAATCGCCGACATCATCATGAAGGCTGGAACAGTAGTTTGGAACGGTCCGGTTGGCGTGTTTGAATTTGATCAGTTCGGAGAAGGCACCAAGACCATCGCCAAAGCAATCGCCGAAACCAGTGCGTTTACGCTGGCAGGCGGCGGCGACACGATTGCTGCCATTCAGAAATACGATATCTTTGATAAGGTGTCATATATCTCAACAGCAGGTGGTGCGTTCCTTGAATTCCTCGAAGGCAAGACTCTGCCTGCAGTTGCGATTCTTGAAGAACGCGCTAAAAATAATTAATTAGGAATCACATGCTGCGTAGAACCAAAATAGTTGCAACGTTGGGGCCGGCCTCCAACGATCAAAAAGTGCTGGAGCAAATGATACGCGCAGGCGTTGATCTGGTGCGCATGAACTTTTCCCATGGATCGGCTCAGGATCATGTGAATCGTGCAGAGATTGTGCGGGCAGCAGCGAAAGCCGTTGGCCGCACGGTGGGGATTTTGGCAGACTTGCAGGGACCTAAAATCCGTGTGGGCAAGTTCGAGAATGAAAAGATATTGCTCAATAAGGGCGATACTTTTGTTCTGGATGCTGCCCTGAGCGGTCTGGGTAATCAACAATGTGTAGGCCTTGATTACAAGGAGCTGCCGAATGATGTCAGCGCGGGCTCTGTGCTGTTGCTCAATGATGGCATGTTGGAATTTGATGTAATCGAAGTAAATGGGTCCAAGGTTATTTGCAAAGTAGTGCGCGGCGGTGTACTGTCCAATAACAAGGGCATCAATCGCAAAGGTGGCGGCTTGACGGCCCCTGCACTGACCGAAAAGGATATGGAAGACATCAAGACGGCAGCGCTGATTAAGGCTGATTATCTGGCGATTTCCTTTCCGCGCAGTGGTGACGATATGCGTTTTGCGCGCAAGTTGATGCACGAAGCCGGGGGTCAGAGTCTGCTGATGGCTAAAATCGAGCGCGCGGAAGCCATTCCGGCATTGGCAGATATTATCGATGCATCTGATGCCATCATGGTCGCACGCGGTGATTTGAGTGTTGAAGTTGGTGATGCTGCCGTACCAGGATTGCAAAAGCGCATGATCAAGATGGCACGTGCCAAGAATCGTTTGGTGATAACCGCCACGCAGATGATGGAATCGATGATTACCAATCCGATTCCGACTCGCGCTGAAGTGTCAGATGTGGCTAATGCGGTACTGGATGGCACGGACGCGGTCATGCTTTCGGCGGAAACTGCGGTCGGCGACTATCCGGTGGAAACCATCGAAGCGATGGTGCGAATTTGCGTGAATGCAGAGCGTCAGACGGATGACCATGATATTGATCGTCGCGGTTTGACGCATAAATTTACCCGGATCGATCAATCGATTGCGATGTCGGCGCTGTTTGCCGCCTCGCACTTTAATGTGAGGGCAATTGTGGCGCTAACGCAATCGGGCTCTACGGCCTTGTGGATGTCGCGTGTGAATGCGGGTGTACCCATCTTTGCTATGACACCTGTAGAGCAAACCCTGACCAAGGTAACACTGTTCAGCGGCGTGCATCCGGTTTTTTTCCCTAGCAGAAGCGTTCAGCAACCTGCTCAGGAATTGATAGATGCAGAGCAAAAACTGGTTGAACTGGGCTATGTCAAGGAAGGCGATCTGGTCGTGGTGACGGTAGGCGAAGCCGTGGGCAAATCGGGTCATACCAATACCATGAAAATCGTGAGGGTCGGCGATCATCACAAGAACAGCATTTAACTATTATGTTTTTTCCTGCACCTTCGGCAGGCGAATATGAATTTTAATTAATCAGGAGAAAAAAATGGCTTTAGTATCTTTGCGTCAACTTCTCGATCACGCGGCGGAAAATAGCTATGGTTTGCCAGCGTTCAATGTTAACAATCTGGAGCAGGTCAAGGCCATCATGGAGGCTGCTGATGAATGCAACAGCCCAGTTATCATGCAAGGCTCGGCCGGTGCGCGTAAATATGCAGGCGAACCTTTTCTGCGTCACCTCATCGAAGCCGCGGTTGAGATGTATCCGCATATTCCTGTCGTCATGCATCAGGACCACGGCGCATCTGAAGCGGTCTGCATCAACGCGATCCGCTCCGGTTTTTCCAGCGTGATGATGGACGGCTCATTGCTGGCTGACGGAAAGACGCCCTCTACTTTCGAATACAACGTGAATATTTCCCGTCGTGTGGTTGAAATGTCTCATGCGGTAGGTGTTTCTGTCGAAGGCGAATTGGGTTGCCTGGGTTCCCTGGAGTCCGGTCACGGCGAAAAGGAAGATGGTCATGGCGCGGAAGGCGTGCTGAGCCACGACCAGTTACTGACGGATCCTGAAGAAGCTGCAGATTTCGTGCGCAAGACGGGCGTGGATGCATTGGCGATTGCCATCGGCACATCGCACGGCGCATACAAATTCACCAAGCCGCCCACTGGCGATACGCTGGCGATCAGCCGCATCAAGGAAATCCATGCGCGCATCCCTAACACACACTTGGTAATGCACGGCTCTTCTTCAGTACCTCAGGAGTGGTTGGAAATCATCAACCAGTTCGGAGGTGCGATGCCGCAAACATATGGCGTGCCGGTCGCAGAAATCGTCGAAGGCATCAAGCACGGTGTCCGCAAGGTGAACATTGACACGGATCTGCGCATGGCTTCAACTGGCGCGACACGTCGGTACCTGGCACAAAACCCGAAGGATTTCGATCCACGTAAATTCCTTGCGGAAACCACCAAGGCGATGAAAGCTATTTGCAAAGCAAGATATGAAGCGTTTGGCAGTGCAGGTCAGGCCGGTAAGATTAAGCCGATCTCGCTGGATGTCATGGCAGCCCGCTATGCCAAGGGTGAGTTAAATCCTATTATCAAATAAATAGGCAGTATTTTAATAGCCGTAAAAATGGCCGCAGATTGCGGCCATTTTTACATCAATCACTTTTGATACTACCAGTTTTAAGCATTGCTTATCGGCGAGCGGCATTGGTAGCTTCAGACAGCAAAAAATCCTTGAATGCCAGAGCTGCGCTTGATAGACGCTTGTTGCGGCGATGGGCGACGAACCAGTGACGCATCAGCGGGAAGTGTTCAACGTCGAGCGTCACAAGACGGTGACTTTCCAGCTCAAGTTCAATACTGTGCAATGACAGGATACCCAAGCCCATTCCTGCCCGCACAGCTTGCTTGATGGCTTCATTGGTTTCCATTTCCATGCTGATGCGCGGCTGAACACCATGCTGTGCGAATACCCGCTCCATTGCACTGCGCGTGCCAGAACCCTTTTCACGCGATAAAAATGTTTCCATTGCAAGCTGATTAAAACTGATGTGCTGTAGTGCGGCCAAGTGGTGGCCGGGATCAGCAATCACCACCAGTGGATTGTCCAGGAATGACTGAAAATCCAGATCAGCTCCTTCGGGAGGTTGCCCCAAAATGGCAAGATCGGTGCTGTTGTCGCTTAATTGCTTGAGCACAGCATCACGATTCGCGACTTGCAGAATTACGTTGATACCGGGATGAAGCTGGCAAAACTTAGCCAGCAATTGCGGCGTGAAATAGTTGGCGGTGTTAACTACCGATAAAGTTAGTTTGCCTTGCCCCAGGCCTTTCATATCGTCGAACACCGCTTCCATTTCAAGCAGTTGTTGTGCAATGTTGCGCGCATAGGGAAACAGTTCGCGCCCAGCTTCAGTGAGAAAAATTTTTTTGCCCAT
>VFSW01003422.1_pt1 | contig 23806 bp, 19 predicted proteins | sample 5358111 | NCBI WGS metagenome assembly VFSW01 (sample SAMN11554181, study PRJNA540505) | mine drainage metagenome | isolation source: sediment from site ElyBrook_90M | place: USA: Ely Copper Mine, Vershire, VT | collected 2017
GTATATATTTCCATCAATCTATACTGCTTACATTATTATATATTACCTTTGCATTCTGTACCGCCTGCCAATCAATCAACATGCGCTTACAGAAACCTTAACAAATCAACGGCATTTAATTCAACATATTATGGAAGATAAGAACAAACCGGCGCAGATGAACATAAACATTGAACTGCCCGAAGATGTAGCCGAAGGCATTTATTCAAATCTCGCCATCATCACTCATTCCAATTCGGAATTTATTGTTGACTTTATCCGCATCATGCCCGGAGTGCCAAAGGCCAAAGTAAAAAGCAGGATACTGCTTACACCGCAGCATGCCAAGCGATTGCTCAAGGCCCTGAAGGAAAACATGACCAGATACGAGCAGGTGCATGGCACGGTGGACGATACCGAGGTAAATGCCATACCGATGAATTTCGGCGGACCAACGGCACAGGCCTGACAGGATGATAAAAGCTGAACACTCCCTTTAGAATGGGTAGTTTAGTGATGCGGTTCATTAAACCTGTCGCCTGATGTTCAATGTTAAATTTTATTTCCGCCTCATCCGCCCGGCTAACCTGCTGATGATCTTGTTTACCATCTACATGGTAAGGTTTGCTTTTATCCGACCTTTGTTTGAATTGAACGGACTATGCCTGCAAATTCCCGAAAGTACTTTCACCGCTTTCTCTCTTGCCTTTATTCTGATAGCCGCCGGAGGTTATGTAATCAATGACTATTACGACATACAGATTGATTCGCTTAATAAGCCCGACAGGGTTGTTATAGGCAGGCAGGTTACAGCGAAGTCTGCCCTTGCGCTTTACCTCGTGCTTACCATTTTGGGCCTGCTTGCCGGTTTTGCTTTTTCGCTGCTTACCAGCTTACCTTGGACAGTTTTCATGTTCTCAATGTATGCCGCGGGTTTATGGCTCTATTCGCGGGCGCTTAAACGCATGGTTTTAATCGGTAATCTGGCAATAGCCCTGTTCATCGGATTCCTACCTTTTGCATCGGGTATGGCAGAATACAGCGCCGCCATGAACAGATATAGTATCTTTCTTGTTACATCCTCACTGTTTTCAGGTATAAGCATTCTTTACGGCATATCGCTGTTTGCTTTTCTCTCAACCCTTGCAAGGGAAATAATAAAAGATGCCGAAGATTTGCGCGGCGACAGGGAAGCCGGCCGCCGCACCATTCCTGCTGTCCTGGGCATAAAAGCGACAAAGGGCATTGTAGTGGCGCTGATGCTGATAATTTTACTGTTCTTTGCAGGCGTCGAGTTACATTTTTCAGGAACGGGCTCCTTCCTCTTTTTCATTTTTGCCACAATTTTCGAAATCATGGTGGTGGCTTTAAGCATTAAGGTTATAAGGGCGGCATCGAAGCAGGACTATCATGATATAAGTTCCTGGCAAAAAGGGTTGATGCTTTTTGGCATCTGCTTCTTATTTTTATTTAATCACATTTTAAAGGAAACGGGAATACGCTTACACTGAAATAATCACAAATGAAAAAATTAATACTGGCATCGCAATCGCAACGGCGCAGGCAACTTCTTGAAGAGGCGGGATTGGCTTACACACTGCTTATAAGAGACACCGATGAATCGTACCCTGCCACACTGAAATGCGAGGAGATAGCCCGTTACGTAGCTGAAAGAAAAGCGGAAGCTTTTGGTGAAAATGATATTCCGGATGACACCGTGCTGATTACCGCCGACACCATCGTATGGCTGCCGGGTAAAGGCAACGGGAGCGGCAATGAAGGAACAGCCCTCTTTAAGCCGAAGGATGAAGACGACGCGATTGCTATGCTGGGCAAATTGTCGGGGAGGATGCACACTGTTGCAACCGGCGTATGCCTGCGCTCAAAAGCAAAGCGGAAGGTATTTCATGTATTGACGAATGTTTTTTTCAAACCGCTTTCGCTGGAGGAAAGGAGCTATTATGTAAAGAATTTTGAACCTTACGACAAATCGGGATCCTACGGTATTCAGGAATGGATAGGCGTTATAGGCATTGAGCGTATTGAAGGATCGTACACCAATGTAATGGGTTTGCCAATTAAGGAACTGTACGAAGAATTAGTCGCCTGGAAGGAATAGAACCCCGGCAAAAGCCTGTTGCCCGAATCCGATAAGCATGAAAAGGCAGGTCAGCTACTTTATGCCTTCTGCTTTAACGCATCCTCAACTCTCTTTTCCGCAAGCGATTTTATTGCGGTAGATAGCACCCATATTATAATGAGCATGATGATCATAAGGAACATAAGGATATATTCGGTAAAGCTGAACATGGTAAGCAGCCCTCCCGATTCTTTTGACTGATCCGCCGCTGCTTTTTGTGTGGCAATGGTTACCTGATCTACTCCGGAGGCAGGCGGTGCAGCAGCCGGTGCGGCAGCTTCTTCCTCCGAACCTTCGGTCTTAATGTAGGCAAGCAGCGATTTTATCTGGTCGTCACTTAATGCCTGGTCTGGCATGGGAATCATGCTGTTGTCCTTGAATAGTTTTACCGCATCGGCATCGCCGGCCTTTACCATTGCCTGCGAACCTTTTATCCACTTTATTAGCCATGCTTCGGGGTGCCTGTCGCCAACGCCTTTAAGGTCGGGGCCTACCAATTTTCCTTTCCCTATGGTATGGCAGGTGGCGCAAATGGTTTTGAACAGAGTAGGACCCTGGTCATCGGCAAAAGATTGTACAGAAGGTGCAGTAACCAGTACGGATGCAATAAGCAGGGAGTAGATTTTCATAGATACGGCTTTTTTTAATTGATGGTTGATTTTATTCTTTCAGCCGTAAAAGTATGAAGGGGGGGGAGAAAAAATTATGACATATATCACATTTTTCAGGGCACGGACAAATTCAGTCGCAACCGTGTGGCTAATGCCCGTGTCAGGTATAAAACCGAGCTATTTTAACAAGTTGATCGGGGTTGGTTATTTTTATTTTCCTTTCCGATAATTCTATGTTTTTTTCTTCACAAAGTTCCATGAGCAGACGCGTTGCCGTTTCGCGTGCCGTTCCTATAAGGTTTGCGAGTTCTTCGCGCGTTATGCTAACGTTTATGGTGCCGTCTTTTTCTGTACCGTATAATTCCTTCAGTACAAGTATTCCCTGTGCCAGACGTTCCTTAACGGATTTCTGTGCAAAATCGGTAATGGTATTTTCGGCTTCCTTGAGCTCGTTGGAGAGCAGTTCCATCAGCTTAATGGCTAGTTTAGAGTTGCCTTCAACCATGGCGGTAAACGCTGCCCGCGGAAAGTAACACAAAAATGTTCGGTCGAGCGCTATGGCTGAACAGGAGTAGGTGTCGCCGCTCAATATGGCTCTGTAGCCCATAATGTCGCCATTGCGGGCAAGATGTATAATTTGCTCCTTGCCTTCGCCCCCTGCCTGCACAATTTTTACCTGGCCGTCTCTTAAACAGAATAGACCTTGAGGGTGTGCGCCTTCCTCAAAGATTATTTCGCCCTTTTTTACCACCATGCACGACTTGGCACTGTTTAGTTCCATTACCGCTTCGTGGTTTAGTTCGGAGAAAACCGACCTTTTTCGCACCGGACAGTTATAACAATCTGTTTTAGCAGCTTTTACCACTTCAAATAAATTACAGTGCAAAGGTACGATAAAAGCAGCCGCAGCACACTAATTATGACCAAGAGTTTCCCATCAGGCAAGGGGTGATAAGAAATGACGGCTAGCCGCCGCTCTCCATCTGCCTGCGTTTGGAGCGCATCCATAAGAGGATGGCTCCGGTACCCGTGATAGGCAACAGTGCGAGCAGCAAAGTGGTTTCATTATACGCCTTTTGTGTGCGCTTGGTTCCGCCCGCCTGACACAAGGGGCAGGCAAGGGCTGAAAGGGGAAGCAGGGAGACAGCCCCGAGAAACAGGAAATATCGTATTTTCTTCATTGGCGGTTAAATGAATTTGGCAATAACAATTACTATTAGTACAAAGGGCAGATATGCAAAGGATCCGAACATGAGTCCGAGCGCCGATTTGCGATCGGGCTTGAGGCAAAGCCGGTACGAAAGCATTGTAAGACTGAATCCGGCAGCCACCATCAGCCAGGTTACACCGATACCTGCCGAACAATACATGTGAAGCAAAAGGCATGCAGGTATTATCAGGAAGGTGGATATAAGTATGATAACAGCCGAGGTTTTGTTCGTGCCTCCTGCAGGCATCATTCTTATACCGGCTTTTTTATACTCCTCGTCGAGCAGCCAGGCAATTGACCATGTGTGAGGGAATTGCCATATTAACTGAAGGGCGAAGAGCATGCCCGCCTCCATAGTTAATCTTCCGGCGGCAGCCACGCACCCGATTACCACCGGAAGCGATCCCGCCACCGCACCCGGTAAAATGGCAAAATAATTTACTTTCTTCAGCGGCGTGTAAACTACTGCATACAGGATGGCTGCCGCAGCGCACAAGAGAGAGCAGGTCAGATTTATTTCGGACAGGAGCGCCAGGCCGGCCAATCCGGTAACCGTGGCAAAAATCAATGCCTCGCTTGCCTCCATTCGTCCGGATGACAATGGGCGGTTGCAGGTGCGTTTCATAAGTTTATCCGAACCGCGCTCTATAACCTGATTCAGCGTATTTGCGGCTCCGGTAACCAAAAAGCCTCCTGACGAAAGCAGCCAGATGGTTAATGGATCCACCAGCCTGTTCACAGCCCAGAGGTAAGCCATGGCTGCAGAAAATACGACAAGGAAGGACAAGCGCACCTTCATCAGCTGAAGATAGTCGGACACTTTGGCTTTTATATCGGCCCTTATACCCGTTATTGCTATGGATCTGTCTTCTGCCATGTGTTACGACAAATAAACCAGATAATACAATACAGGCCATACCGCTACCACAAAGTACCAGTACATGCTGCAAACGGCTATCCTGTTGCCGGCATCTTCGTGCGACTTTAAGCCCTTTATGGTGTACCACAGGTAAAGCAGGATCAGGATTCCGGCTAAAACATGAACCCCGTGCAAACCTATAAGTGTATAAAAGAATGCGCCGTAAATGCTCGAATGGGTGGTAAGCCCGAAACTGATAAGCCTTAGCCATTCGCTGCCCTGCACTGCCAGAAAGATTACTCCCAGAGCTATGGAAGTAATAAGCATGGAGGTGGATTTGCCCTGAACCGAACCGTCCGCCATATATTTTTGCCTGAAACGGTATAGGGTATAGGCGCTTGCCAGCAATACAAGGGTGTTGAGCGCAGTAGCTTCAACCGGCAGGCGGGGCTGCCCTGCCGGAGGCCACATCATTACATTGGCGCGGTTTACCATGTATGCACTGATAAGCCCGGCAAAAAACATAGCCTCGGTGGCAAGCACGAAGATCATTCCGAATACGCCGTTGGAAGCTATTCTCTTTTCCGGTAAGGGTACTGTAAAGCCGGTTTGCATTGTGCAGAAGTATTAATGTGGCAGGGTAACATCGCGCGGAACCGCCGTAATATCGGGATAAACGCCCATGAAAAAAGCAAAGAGGATGAGCAGAACTGCGGCTATCACTATAAACAGGAACAGGGGTTCGTACTTTAGGTGCATAAAGTTGCGCATTACAAGGGCTGTTTTCCAGACCGCAGTGGCAAAAATGAAGGTAATAGCCAGGGCAGGCGAAAATATATAGCCTATCACAAGACTTAGAGAGAGCAAGGCAAGCAGCGTGAACAATACCCTGCCGTAATTCGGATGTCCGTGGTACTCGTGCGCGGCATCGGGAAATACAATGTTGTCGTTATTCTGATTGATAGTTTCCATTGCAATAATTATTGATTGTTGATATTATTTGGCTATGTAAAGCAGAGGGAAGAGGAATATCCAGATTAGGTCTACCATGTGCCAGTACATACCGGCAAGTTCCACACGGTGGAGGTTTTTGCCCTTTCGCACCTGCATCATAATAATGAACATTACAATCATGCCCACCAGCACGTGCGTGCCGTGCAGGCCTGTCATGATATAGTAGAACGACCAGAAAAGCGATCCTACATGGTCGCCTGCCTGTTGCAGGGCAGGGCTGGTAAAGGTGAACCCTTCATTTATTTCGCGGTAATATTCAATACCTTTATCTATCAGGAACATGAATCCGCCGGCTATGGTGCAGCTCATCCAAATAAGCACTTTGGAGATATTGCCCTTTTGTGCCGCCTCGTGCGCCCTAACTATGGTGTAACTGCTGCAAAGCAGCACTACGGTATTAAGTGCGCCAATGAAAGTGGAGGTATGAGCAGCCATTTCCTTCCATTGCGGGTAACGCAGGCGGTATTCCAGATAACAGGCAATAAGCCCGCCGAAGATAACAAGTTCGCCTGCAATAAGCACCCATAAGCCCATTCGGCCCTGCGGTACTTTTTTAATATTAAGTGAAAGATGCTGCGGATGGGTTGCTTCCATATAAAAATTAGTTTTTTGTGTTGGTAACTGGTTCTTCCTGAATATTCTGTGGCAGGTAATCCTGGCTAGCACCCGGCAGGCTGTATTCGTACGGGCCCCTATAAACAACAGGATATTCTTTGAAGTTGCCATGCGGCGGAGGAGATTCGGCAAGCCATTCGAGCGTAGCCGACTCCCACGGGTTTTTTACACCCTGCTTTGCCTTGGCAAAACTGACAACTACATTATATATAAATATGAACTGCGAAAGAATTAGCGCTATGGCCGAAATGGTGCAAATCTTTTCGAAAGTAATATAGGGTTCCTTCATCACCAGGCTGAAATAAGAGTAATCGTTGATACGGCGGTGCTGCCCTGCAAGCCCGTTGAAGAACAACAGGAAAAAGGTGCCGTTAAAAAACAGGAATGTGAGCCAGAAATGCAGCTTGCCGAGGGTTTTGTTGAGCGAGCGGCCTGTGAACTTGGGGAACCAGAAATAGACGGCGGCGAAGAAGCCGAAGAATATATCGGGGAATAAAGTATAGTGGAAGTGCGCAATTACAAAATAGGTATCGTGGGCATATATATCAAAGGTGTTGGAACCAAGATAGAGGCCCGTTAATCCGCCTATAAGGAACAGGCCAACAAAACCTACCGCCCACAACATGGGCACCGTAAGCCTTATGGTGCCGTTCCACATGGTAGCCATAAATGAAAGGAACATGCCCGCAAAAGGTATTGAGATAAGTATGGTTCCTATGCTGAAAAAGGTAGCCATGCGCGGGTCGATGCCAGCCACAAACTGATGGTGCGCCCAAACCAGCACCGAAAGAAACGCCGAAATAAGCGCCAGGTAAATTATTGGCTTGTATCCGAAAAGGGGCTTTCGTGAAAATACAGGGAAGACTTCGCCCAGTACGCCCAGTGAAGGGAGCAGCAAAACATAAACCTCCGGGTGGCCGAAGAACCAGAAAAGGTGCTCCCAGAGCATGGGGTCGCCGCCGCGCGCCGGGTCGAAAAAGCCGGTGCCGAGAACGTTGTCGAACAGGAGCATGAAGGCTCCGGCAACAAGTGGCCCCACCGAGAACATGAAAATTACTGCGGCTATATCAATAAACCATACTACTATGGGTATACGCATGATGGTCATTCCCTTCGCCCTTTTGTTGATGGTGGTAACAAGAAAGTTGATGCCGCCCATGAGCATGGATACCAGTTCCAGCGCTACGGCCAGTATCAGCATGCTGGTTCCCGAAAATAGAGCCTTAAAGAATTCGGGATTATGGTTCAGATAACCGCCTGCAGAAAGGGGAGGGTACATGGTCCAGCCGCCGCCAAAGGCTCCGCCGGGAACAAAGAATGAGGAAAGAAGTAAGATGGCGCTGAATAAAAATATCCAGAAGGAAAGCATATTTAATGTAGGAAACGCCATATCGTCGGTGCCAATCATTAAAGGAATAAGAAAATTACCCAAACCCGAAAGCAGCACCGGCATACCTACCCAGAAAACCATGATCATGCCATGAATTGTAACAAATGAATTGTACTGCTGTGCGCTAAGGCTGCCGAACAGGGGAATGGATGCGTTGGGGAAAGCGAGGTTGTATCTGAATACGTAAGCGAGGTATCCGCCGACTCCGGCCATAATACATCCCATCAGGGTGTATTGTGCGCCTATGACCTTATGGTCGGTTGAAAACACATATTTTGACCAGAAGCTTTGGGGATGGGTAGCTGATATTTCCATATACTTATCGGGTTATATTATTTTGACGCCATTTTGTGTGCATGCGCTGCGTACAGCGAATCGGTAAAGTGTCGGTAAGCCTCATCCGATTCGGCGACAACAAAATTCCTCATCTTAGAGTGCAGTACCCCGCAAATCTGTGTGCAGGAGATGTCATATTTGCCTTCTTTGGTTATATTGAACCAGCGCACCAATGTCCTGCCCGGCAGTACATCCTGCTTAAACCTTGCATTGGCAAGGAAGAAGCTGTGAATTACGTCCTGTGAGCGCAGCTCAAACACTATATTCTTATTTACCGGAACATGGAGAGAGCTGCTCATCTCATCCACCACCACATCATCGGCGGTGTTCAGGATGCCGTCCGGTCCCGGATAAACAAATATCCAGTTCCATTGCCGCGCTATTATGCCTACATGCACATCGGCCTTGGCGGGGGCAGCCTCTATTTCAGACCAGGCTCCGTGTTCCTGATAAAGTATTACAAAATCACTTGCAAGAAGCAACCCCATTGCAATAATGACCCATTTGAAATGCTTTCGCTTTTCGCCTGTTATGTATTCGGCTTTGGGAGCCCTTTTGCTGTTGTTGCGGAATAGTGGATAAAGCAAGATGAAAAGGCTGATGAAGAAGGCAATGCCGGCGAACACCGTTATCAGCCAGAATAGATCATCTATCTTCTGCCCGTAGGTGCTCACATTTTCCGGAAATATACTCATAGGGGATATTTTGTAGCGCAAATTAACTCGGCTTTGGGAGGCAAAAAAGTGATATTAGTCACAAAACAAGTTGATAAATGTCAATTAGTTCAAATTGGCATTAAACTGTCAGGTTTGACTCCAGTGGTTGCAGCAGGAAGATTAATATATGTACAAAATTTCCGCGGGAAATTCTAACGGTGCTGTCAGATCCTGATGCCTATCAGCAGGATATCATCTACCTGTTCCAGTCCACCTTTCCAGCGTTCAAGGGCGGCGGTAATTATTCTCCCTTGTTCTTCCATGGGCTTTGCGGCGGCTGTCAGTATGAGTTCCTGCATTTGCTTATACTTAAACTTTTTGCCTTTTGGTCCCCCGAACTGATCTGCAAAGCCGTCGGTGAAGAGATAGAAGCAGCCACCCTTTGCCCCCCCGAAGGAGGGAAGTGTGATTGTATGGGTGGTGAATGGCTTGGGGTTATCGCTTTTACCAACAGGTTGCTTGTCGCCGGCAATCTCAACCAGTTTTACTTCTATCCCACTTTCGTGGGATAGGGGGGCTGTAAACCAAAGTGGGTTATATGCCCCGCTCCAGCTTATGGGGGGCGGCAGGGTGCCGCGGGTGGGGGTAAAGGAGAGCAGCGAGATGTCCATGCCGTCCTTTATTTCTTGTTGTTTATCACCCATTACATTTTTTTGCGAAAAGGTTTCGAGAACAAGCTCGCGCACTTTGTCCAGTAGTTTACCGGGTTCGGTTATATGAAATTCCTTTACGGCGCGGTTAAGGGCATTGGAGCAAACCACGCTCACCATGGCGCCCGGCACACCATGCCCGGTGCAGTCGGCTGCTGCCATGAGCACCCCGCCAGTTTCTGAAGGCAGGGGTGTAATCCAGTAAAAATCGCCTGCCACAATATCCTTTGGCTTGTATAGCACAAATGAGTCGGGGAAATAATTCCTGATAAGTGAAACCGGAGGAAGGATAGCTTCCTGTAGGCGTTTGGCGTAAGTAATGGAGTCAAGAATATCCTTGTTCTTTTCGTCCACAAGTCCTTTTTGTTTTTCAACCTCCTGCTTTTGCCTTTCAATAAGCGACCGTTGTTTTCGTGATATGCGTAGCGAGCGAAGTATAATGATGGCTATAACGGCTATTGCAAGTGTCATGAACACAAATAAAGCAAGAACCGCCTGTTGCTTTTTGTTTTCCGCATCCTTGGTTTTTGATTCCGCGGCCTGTTTCTGAATTTGTGCATCTTTTTCCGCCAGTTCCTTATCTTTATTGGCAGTTTCATATTTTGCCTCCATATCGTTCAGGTGGTTCCTGCTTTCCACATTTTCTATGGTATCTTCCAGTTCGGTGTATTTGAGGTGGTAATCGTATGCCTGCCGGTAAGCGCCTTTCTTCGCATTGGCTTCCGACAAGCCTTTGTAACTCTCCGCCAGCACCCCGTTCGACTGGGTTCCCCTGATCATGCCTATTGCCGCGTTGAAGTACGAATTGGCCTCATTGTACTTATTTTCCCCCAGGCAGCAGTTGCCGATATTGTTATCTATCTCCGCCGTCACCTCATAAGGGTTTGAGGTTTTCCGGAATTCGGTCAGAGCCAAATTAAAGTTTTTTAATGCCTCGGCATAATTCTTTTTATAATAATATACATCGCCCAATCCTTGGTAATTTTTACCTAGTTCATACCCGGTGCCTTCCTTCATAACGGTCCATATAGGCAGTTCCAAAAGGTAGTATTCAAGGGCCTTGTCGTAGTTATTTTTACAGGTATAGGCAGCCGCTATTTCCTGATACAGGAAGCCTTTAAACTGCAAGGAAGGCTTTTCTTTTTTCGATAAAACATTCAAGGCGCAAAGAAAATATTTAAGCGCCTTATCATTATCACCCTGACCAAGATATACATTACCGAGTCCGGCAAAGGCGGCAAGCATCTTTGAACTGTCTGCGCCGTAAGATTGGAGCGCGTTAATTTCTTTGAGGTAATTGGTCATGGCCTTGTTCCAGTCACTTTCATTGCAGCCGATGTTGCCAAGGGTATGCAGGGAAGACAGGATATAGTGTTTGCTTTTAAGCTTTTCGGCAAGCTCCAGTTCCTGGTTAGCATACCTTTCTGCTTCTTCGCCGCTTCGCGCATACCCATTGGCAATATCATCGCATATTTTCATTTTTACCGAATCAGGCACTATTGACAGCAGGCTTGTCATCGAGTCGATTTTTCTATTGGCATTGGCGGTCTGGGCGTGCAGGCAATTGCAGACACCAGACAGCAGGCATGTCAGGAAAAGCAGGTAAGCCGGTGTTGAATATTTGCCGCAAGCAGACCTATAAAGCTTTATCAGAAGTATAAAACGCACGTATAGTTTTTTAATGCCTTGGCATTGGTGATGATACTGATCCGTTAATACTCAAGTCGTTTGACTTAATATTTCTTTAAGCAAATGTAATGAAGAAAATTTAACCAACCCAAAACTTGCAGGAATACACAATAAGTTCTGCGCTTTGTGTATTGCGGCTTATATTACCACCTCCACTTTCTCCCTGTGATGCATCACGAGCAAGGGGATCTCCGTTTTTTGAACAATAGCCTTCGACATGCTCTTGTTCATCATGCGTTCTACCAGCGACCTTGTGTGGGTCGACATTACCAGCAGGTCATATGTTCGGCTCCTCGACAGTGTTCCAAGTTCATGCAATACATTCTGTACATGTAATAGCTTATATGAGAAATCATGGCTTTCTAATTTTTCAGCAAGCATTTTCTTGTAATTAAAGAACTCCTTTTGCTGCGATTTTAAAAATTCCGCTTCATATATGTGCGTAATCTGTATCTGCGGCTTATGCTTGCCGACCAAACTCAATAGCAATTTCAGGGCTGCAATGTCGCTTTTATGGAAGTCGGTGGTGAAAAGTATTTTATTAATACCCTTGTATGCTGCCTCTGCGGGAATTGCAAGTAGCGGTATCTTCGATCGCACTATCACCTTATAGGTGTTGCTGCCGATAAAGGCTGCCTTCAGGCCGCTTGCGCCGTGGGTACCCATAACAATCAGGGCGGGCTTTTTTGCTTTTATGGTAGCCGAAATCACGCCGGGAGGCTCGCCGAAAGCGCTTGCATATTCGCATTTGATACCGTCTTCGGATGAAATGGTGTTGCACTTCATTTTAAGATGGTGGTGCGAGATGAGCTCCGCCTGTTTTATCTCATCGTTAATAAAAGTTTTCGGTGAGGATGTAACCTGGTAGGGCAGGAGGTAGGCATTTACCAGGAGCAATTCAGCTCCCTGATCCTTCGCCAGCCCTATGGCATAGTTAAGTGCGTTGTCGGCATTATCGGAAAAGTCGGTTGGCACCAATATCGTGTACATCGCGTTCAGTTTAAAATTCAAACATAAAGCAAGCTGCACATTATTCTTATGATGCGCGTCAAGGAGAATCATGATACATATCAAAGTACCCGCTGTATATGCGGTAAAATCTGCGGTAAGGCGTCGGTACCTGTACTGCCGGAGTTTTCAGGACGGTTTATGTCCTTGCTGTCCGGCGCTCCGACACTGAATGACAGATTTTCAATGACAGGTTCACCATCCAGACGTACCGAAAGATTGCTCACCTGTAAAAGACTCGCAGCCACTGCCATTCCCATAAAGCTTTGGTGTTGAATCCAAAGGTAGTGCAGGCCGGGCAAAGGGGTTATGACTTATATCAGGATACAATTCCGTACAGGCGACTAGGGTAAGGAGGAATTCATTCCATTCAGCAGGAATAAAATGAGAGGAAAACCACGGCGTTGCCAAGCCTTTAAAACCAAACCGATTCAATATTTGTGCATATTTGGGACATTAAACTTTCCAAGGCCATGGCAAAACAGCGCTATATTTTGGTTGAAGGAAAGTATGTTTATGACCAGTATCATAATAAAGCCCGCCGGAAATTTTAATCTTTGAAAAATGGCAATACCGGAATATTCAATCCCCGATGCGAGGTTCAGAGGGCTTAGCGAAGCTGAAGTAAAAGCAAGCAGGGAGACTTGGGGAAGGAACCTGCTTACCTATCATGAGGGCAGGGCATGGGCAATACTTAAAGGCGTTCTGCTGGACCCTATGATGATTCTGCTGATGATAGCCTGCAGCATCTACTTTTTTACGGGCAAACCCAATGAGGGCGTCATTATGGCTGTGGCGCTGGCCTTCATAGCTGCCATATCCATTTATCAAAGCTTCCGGACCGAACGTGCCATGAAGGTATTGAGTAAGCTTAGCCAGCCTTATTCAAGAGTGATACGGGACGGACGGAAAATATCTATCCCATCGGAAGAATTGGTAAAAGGCGACCTCATGATTGTTTCCGAAGGGGAGCAGGTTACCGCCGATGCCGAAATAGTGGAATACAACGATATCTCGGTGGATGAGTCGCTGCTTACCGGTGAATCGGTTCCGGTAGCCAAGGATATGCTTGCCAACAAATTATTCTGCGGAACAACCGTTACGTCGGGGCTGGCCCACGCACGTGTTACTGCAACTGGCAACAATACCCGCCTCGGGCAGTTAGGTATCAGCATGGAACGCACCAAACGTGGAAAGACGCCGCTCGAGGAGCAGGTGGGCGTTTTTGTGCGGAGAATGGCATTACTTGGTTTATCCACCTTCGCGGTGGTGGCCATCATCAATGCCATAAAAACGAATAGCTGGGTTACAGGGCTTCTGGAAGGCCTTACACTCGCCATGGCGCTGATACCTGAAGAAATTCCGGTGGCGTTCACCACATTCATGTCGCTGGGAGCGTACAGGATGATAAAAATAAAAGTCCTTGTAAAGCAGCCCCAGACAGTAGAAGCCCTGGGCGCCGCCACGGTTATATGCGCCGACAAAACAGGCACCATAACCGAAAACAGGATGAAGGTGCAGGAATTATACGATGTACGCCGCTGGCAACAGGCAGATATGCAAACGAACAGACGTGAGGCGGAGGAGATCATGCTGTATGCAAGGCTCGCAAGCGAGCCTATTCCATTCGACCCTATGGAAAAAGCAATAATACAATCTTTTGACGATATGAAGCTGTCGGCAGGAAACTACAAACTGGTAAAGGAATATCCCCTGGCCGGGCACCCTCCGTTCATGACCCATGTGTACTCCGATACGGAAGGCAGGCGTATAATTACATGCAAAGGCGCTCCCGAAGGCATTATAAGAAATTCATTGCTGACAGAGGAGCAAAAACAGAAGGTAAGGGCAATTCAGGAAGAAATGGCAGGAAAGGGCAACCGCGTGCTTGCCATTGCGGTTTCAGATTTCGCCTTGCCGGAGCTGCCTTCTTCCCAGGAAGAATTTAAGTGGCGCCTGCTTGGGCTATTAGCCCTTAGCGATCCGCCCAAGAAGAATATAGCAGAGGTTATAAGGCAGTTCTACACCGCAGGCATTAAGGTAAAAATGATAACAGGCGATTATCCGCAGACAGCCATGGGGATTGCAAAACAGATAGGGATGGAGAAGCCGGAGAGATGCATTTCGGGGGAAGAGATAAGCAGCATGGACGATAAAAAGTTGGCGGGCATTGTGGACGATTTTAACATTTTTGCACGCGTTCAGCCCGAAATAAAACTGAAGATAATAAATGCTATGAGGGCCAACGGCGAAGTAGTTGCAATGACAGGCGACGGAGTAAACGACGGCCCTGCGCTGAAGGCGGCTCATATCGGAATAGCAATGGGCGAAAGAGGGAGCGAAGTAGCCAGGCAGGCCGCTTCAATCGTGCTGGTGAACGAAGACCTGAAAAGCATGGCGGATGCGGTGGCGCTCGGGCGGAAAATATATTCCAACCTGAAAAAGGCCATACAATACATCATCACCATCCATGTACCTATCCTCTCATTTGTGGTGGTACCCTTGCTGCTGAACTGGCAATATCCGTCTTTGTTCAAACCGGTGCATATTATTTTTCTGGAACTGATCATGGGACCCACGTGCAGCATCGTTTATGAAAATGAACCTATGGAAGAGGCTTAGATGATGCAGAAGCCGAGAAAATTTGCATCCAACTTCTTTTCCTGGCGCGAACTGTCATTGAGCCTGCTGCAAGGATGCATTGTTGCAGTCGGGTTGCTCTCTATTCTCTTTTTCTGCATTCAGCATTCGGTCAATCCCGATAGAACGCGGACATTTGTTTTTTCCTCGCTTATCTTTTCAAACATCCTGCTCACCATAACAGGGCGGTCAAAAACAAACACCATTCTCACTACTATCCGCTACAGGAATCACCTGCTTACTTACATGGTACTGCTGCAGCTCCTGTTTCTGTTTATCTTTATCGGCTGGGGGCCGATGCAACAAATATTTTCTTTCGTTGCCATCCCGCCTCATTTTTACCTGATCGCTTTTTCGGTTTCATTCCTAACCGTGTTCTGGATAGAATTATTCAAGCCGGTGATGAAAAAATGGGGCTTGCAGAAAACCTGAAAGTTTTAGGGTAAAATTGAATCTGCTGCATGGCACAATGCATGTATAATTCCTGAACAGGAGGCATTCATGCCGGCCCTGCTAAGTACTGTTTTTAAAATTGCATCCTCAAAGAATGGAATATGAATAATAATAGCGATGCAGCCTGTTGCTGCGCCGCAAGGTCAGGTTATTTATTCAACATTATTTTCTTTTCGGTAACGGAGTTCATGCCTTTCAGGGTTAGTATATAAAGCCCTGAACTGTAAGAGCCCAGATTCAGGTAAAAGGTATTCTTCCCGTCAACATTCAGTTTCTCCGAACTAAGAACCCGTCCGAGTACGTCGGTAACAGACATGATGTATTCGCCGTCAGGAATATCGCATTGTACCTGTACGGAGCCCGTTGTAGGATTGGGGAATATATTGATGTTGTCCGCCCATGAAATTTCGTTTACACCCATGTTGCAGTCTCGTACCACCACACGAATGGAAACCGTTGAAGAACATGCGCCCTTGGTTACGGTAACACTATACTGTATTGACCCCGGAGGTCTAACCGTTACCGATGAGGTAGTGGCTCCTGTACTCCATGAATAGGTACCTCCGCCCGTGGCTGTAAGCGTGGTTGAGTCGCCCGCACAAATGGTATCCTTGCCTGATACGGAAGCAGCAACCGCACTGTCAACAGTTACAGTAATGGTTGCGGTGCCGGTGCAACCGTCGCGTCCTGTTCCTGTTACGGTATAGGTAGTGGTTAACGTGGGCGAAGCCACAACCACAGGTCCCGAGTTTGAGCTTAAACCTCCCGACGGCGCCCATGCGTATGTGGATGCCCCGCCGGCATTTAATGTTATTCCCGGTGCCCCCGAACATATAGTAGCGGAAGGCGGGATAACCGTAACCACAGGTGTCGGATTAACGGTTACTATAACAACAGTAGTTGAAGTACACGCTCCATTCGTACCCGTTACGGTATATGAAGTGGTAATGGCAGGACTCGCTTTTACAATTGAACCTGTTATGGCGCTTAACCCGGTGGCCGGGCTCCATGTATATGATGATGCTCCACTAGCGGTGAGTGTAACGCTATCGCCCGAGCATACCGAGGCGGGAGAAGGTGTTACTACAACTGTAGGGGTGCTATTCACCGTAATGGTAACGGTCTGGGTAGAGCTGCAACTGCCGCTGGTGCCTGTTACTGTATAGGTGGTTGTAACCGTAGGATTGGCCACAACCGAAGAACCCGTTATGGCGCTTAGGCCTGCCGCCGGAGCCCATGTGTAAGTGCTAGCCCCGCTTGCAGTTAATGCCACTCCGCTGCCGCCTGTGCAAATGGACGCCGATGGCGGTGTAACAACAACCGTAGGGGTTGGGTTTACAGTAACCACCACGGTTGCGGTAGCCGAACAAGGGCCGTTGGAGCCGGTTACCGAATAGATGGTGGTTATTCCCGGTGCCGCCTTAACATTCGGACCGCTGATGGAACTCAAGCCGGTTGCCGGACTCCAGGTGTATGACGTTGCTCCGCTGGCGCTAAGGGCAACACTGTCGCCAGAGCACGAAGGAGCAGGATTAGCCGGATTAACTGTAACTGTAGGCGTGGGATTAACGGTTACCGTAATGGTTTGTGTAGCGCTGCAACCGTTGGAACTTCCGGTTACGGTATAAGTGGTTGTAACATTCGGGAAAGCGGTAACCACCAGTCCTACTATATTGCTTAACCCCGCCGGAGGCGCCCATGTATAAGAGTTGGCTCCGTAGGCTCTTATTACCACACTGTCGCCGGAACAAAGGTTTGCCGAAGGGGGTACCAGGGTGATCACGGGAGTGGGTTTAACCGTAACCACTACCACATCGGTGTACACGCAGCCACCAGAAATACCGGTAACAGTATAGGACGTGGTGGTTGCAGGGCTTGCTTTTACAACGGGTCCGATGGTGGTATTTAATCCTGTTCCGGGGCTCCATGTATAGGATACAGCTCCGCTTGCAGTAAGCACAACAGTATCGCCGGAGCAAATCAAAGCTGAAGACGGGGTAACGCTCATGCCGGGGGGTTGTGTAAGGGTAACCATTGCCGAGGCTGTGCAGCCGTTGGCATCGTTCACGGTTACGGTATAGCTTCCGGCCGTAAGGCCTGTGGCGGTTGCGTTTGTTCCTCCCGCGGGAGTCCAGTTGTAGGCGTATGGAGCGGTTCCTCCGGCAACAGTAACGGTAGCCGAGCCGTTGTTTCCGCCGTTGCAGGTAACGTTGGTAAATGCCGAAATGCCGTCAGTAAGGGTCGCGGGCTGGGTGATGGTGGTGGCGGCGGTTGCCGTACATCCGTTTTTATCGGTAACGGTAAGGGTATAAGTGCCTGCCGACAGCCCGGTGGCGTTGGCGTTGGTGCCACCCGATGGCGCCCAGTTATACGTATAGGCAGGAGTACCCCCGGTGGCAGTAGATGATGCCGTACCTGTGCTTCCTCCATTGCATTTTACCGAGGTGTTGGATACTGCCAATGTCAACACAGGCGGCTGGGTAACCGTAACGCCTGCTGTGGCAACGCATCCGTTTTTATCAGTGAGGGTAATGGTGTAAGTTCCCGCAGACAAGCCTGTGGCTGTAGCATTGGTACCTCCTGACGGGGTCCAGTTATAGGTATAAGGCAGTGTTCCTCCGGAGCCGGTGGCGCTTGCTGTGCCTGTGTTTCCTCCGTTGCATTTAACCGGGGTTGATGAAGCGCTTACTGACGGGCCTCCTATGCTTGTAACTGTAGTTTGGGCTGTGGTGGTACATCCATTATTATCGGTAACCGTTACTGTATAGGTCCCCGACGATAAGCCGGTTGCCGTGGCATTGGTTTGTCCGCCCGGGGTCCAGTTATAGGTATATGCCGGTGTGCCGCCTGCTGCGGTTACCGAGGCTGATCCGTTGCTGCCCAAACAGGTGGATGGCGAAGATGAAGCGGCGGCGGTTAATAAAGGCGGCTGCGTGATGGTAGTAGATGCCGTTATGGTACACCCATTTTTATCGGTAACGGTCAGCGTGTAAGTGCCTGCCGACAAGCCCGTGGCATTGGCGTTGGTTCCTCCCGACGGGGTCCAGTTATAGGTATAAGCAGGCGTACCCCCTGTTACGGTGGACGATGCGGTTGCCGAGTTTCCTCCGTTGCATTTAACCGGAGTATTGGACAGGGTTAAGGTTAGCACAGGCGGCTGGGTAATGGTTGTGGATGCTGTAACGGTACATCCGTTATTATCGGTGACTGTGAGCGTATATGTTCCGGCAGACAAGCCTGTGGCGTTGGCATTGGTACCGCCCGAAGGTGTCCAGTTGTATGTATATGCCGGTGTGCCGCCTGTAACCGTGGAGGAAGCCGTTCCGGTGTTTCCTCCCCCGCATTTTACAGGGGTGTTCGATACATTTACAAGTAGTACAGGCGGTTGTGTGATTGTGGTGGAAGCGCTTTGCGAGCAGCCATTGGCATCGGTAACGGTAAGTGTATATGTTCCGGCAGACAAGCCTGTGGCGTTGGCATTGGTACCGCCCGAAGGAGTCCAGTTATAGGTATATGCAGGCGTGCCCCCTGTTACGGTGGAGGATGCAGTTCCTGTATTTCCTCCGTTGCATTTTACGGGAGTATTTGCAATGGTTATGTTTAGTGCAAGCGGTTGAGTTATGGAAATGGAAGCGGTTTTGGTGCAGCCGTTGGCGTCGGTAACGGTAAGGGTGTATGTTCCGGCAGACAAACCTGTGGCGTTGGCATTGGTTCCACCAGAGGGTGTCCAGTTATATGTGTATGCGGGCGTGCCGCCGGTTGTTGTGGATGAGGCAGTTCCTGTGCTGCCTCCGTTGCATTTTTCAGGTGTGCCGGAAACCGATACCACAATCAGGGGAGGCTGTGTGAGAGTAGCTGAAGCGGTTGCCACACATCCGTTTTTGTCATGAACGGTAACAGTGTAGGTTCCCGCCGTAAGTCCTGTGGCTGTTGCGTTGGTCTGTCCGCCCGGAGCCCAGTTGTACGTGTAAGGCAAAGTGCCACCTGCGGCAGTAGCCGTTGCACTGCCTGTTGCGGCTCCATTGCATTTAATATTGGTTACGGAAGATATACCCGCGGTTAATCCCCCGCTAATGCTTGTTACGGTAGCCGATGCTGTTGCGGTACATCCGTTTTTATCGGTAACGGTAACGGTATAGCTGCCTGCCGAGAGACCGGTTGCCATGGCATTGGTTTGTCCGCCGGGCGCCCAGTTATAAGTATAGGCAGGTGTGCCGCCTGCGGCGGTAACGGATGCCGATCCTGTACTTCCGGTACAAATTGTCGGATTAGCCGAAGCCGCCGCCGAGAGTGCGGTTGGCTGGGTAATGGCTGCCGTGGCGGTTGCTGTACATCCATGGTTATCGGTAACGGTTACCGTATAGGTTCCTGCGGTCAATCCTGTTGCAGTGGCGTTTGTCTGCCCGCCCGGAACCCAGTTGTAAGTATAAGCAGGCGTGCCTCCGGCGGCTGTCACCGTTGCGCTTCCTGTTGCTCCGCCATTGCATTTTACGTTTACAATTCCACCGGTGGTTGCGCTAAGAGCCGCGGCCGGCTGGGTAATGGTAGCCGACGCGGCAGCGCTACATCCGTTTTTATCTGTCACCAGAACAGTGTAAGTTCCCGCGGTAAGCCCTGTTGCCGTGGCATTGGTTTGCCCGCCCGGCGCCCAGTTGTAGGTGTATGGGGGCGTTCCGCCGACGGGGGTTGCTGTTTCACTTCCTGTGGCGCCACCGTTACATTTTATATTTGTAACAGAAGTTATAGATACTGTGAGTCCTCCGGCATTGGCCACAGTAGCTGCGGCTGTGGCTGTACATCCGTTGGCATCGGTAACGGTTACCGTATAGGTGCCGGCCGAAAGCCCTGTTGCCGTGGAATTTGTTTGTCCGCCCGGCGCCCAGTTATACGTGTATGCCGGTGTTCCGCCGCCGGCGGTTACCGAGGCGGTGCCGGTATTTGAGAGGCAGGCTGAAGGGGTGGTAGATGTTGGGGCAGTTATGGCTGCGGGTTGTGTTATGTTTGCAATGGCGGTGGCCGTGCATCCGTTAAAGTCTTTAACCGTAATGGTATAACTGCCTGCGGTCAGCCCTGTTGCTGTGGCGTTGGTCTGTCCGCCGGGTGTCCAGTTGTATGTATAGGGCGGTGTTCCTCCCAATGGATTTGCCGTGGCGCTGCCTATGGCTTCTCCGTTACATTTTTCATTTACAATACCGGATACGGTTACGGTTACCCCGCCTATGCTTCCAACAACGGCAAGAGCTGTTGCAGTGCAACCGTTGGCATCAGTAACGGTAACGGTATAGTTGCCTGCCGAGAGGCCTGTGGCAGTGGCGTTGGTCTGCCCGCCCGGAACCCAAACGTATTTATATGCAGGTGTGCCTCCAGAGGCTGTTACCGTTGCACTTCCATTGCTAAAGGAACAGGATGTAGGAATGGTGGATGTGGCAACCGTCAGTGCTGCTGCAGGCTGGGTTATGGTTGCCGCAGCTGTTGCAGTGCATCCGTTGGCGTCGGTTACGGTAACCGTGTATGAACCCACCGTGAGGCCAGTTGCCGTGGCATTGGTTTGTCCGCCAGGCGCCCAAATATATTTATAGGCAGGTGTTCCACCCGATGGATTTGCGGTTGAGCTGCCCGTGGCGCCTCCATTGCACTTTACATTAGTTACAGTTATGCTTACGGCAAGCAGGGCGGGCTGCGTAATGGAGGCAAGGGCTGTGCCCACGCATCCGTTTTTGTCTTTAACGGTAACGGTATATGAACCGGCGGTTAGTCCTGTTGCCGTGGCATTTGTTCCTCCGGCAGGCGCCCATGCATAGGTATAAGGGGCAGTGCCTCCCGAAGGGTTTGCTGTGGCGCTGCCAATGCTTTCGCCATTGCATTTTTCATTAATTATTCCGCTGATGGTAACTGTAAGGCTGCCGCTGTTAACCACGGTGGCTCCTGCGGTTGCAGTACAGCCGTTGGCATCGGTAACGGTAACGGTATAGGTACCGGCAGAAAGCCCGGTGGCGGTGGCGTTGGTTTGTCCGCCCGGCGCCCAGTTGTAGGTATATGCCGGGGTGCCTCCTGAAGCCGTTACTGAAGCTGAACCGGTATTTGCAAGGCAGTTTGTCGGGGTGGTTGAGGTAACTGCTGTAATGGCTGTTGGCTGTGTAATTACAGTAGCGGCGGTTGCGGTGCATCCGTTGGAATCTCTGACAGTTATGGTGTAGGTGCCGGCGCTAAGTCCGGTTGCGCTCGCATTGGTACCACCGGAAGGAGCCCAGTTATAGGTGTAAGGCGGGGTTCCTGCACTTGCGGTTGAGTTAACGGAACCATTGCTTCCGCCGAAACAACTTTCATTTTTTGTGGTGGCTGCGACAACATTTACTCCGCAGGGGGGCGGTGGAATAGCTACTAATACCAGATCTAATCCCCCGCCGCCTAAAACAGGGCCTGAACTGCAACTGGCTGAAATGGTATATACGCCGGGCGCTCCTTCGGCAACATAGGCATGGCTTACATCAACTCCGTTGTTTACATGCCATTGAGCAAGGAATGTGGCACCGGTCCAGGAGTCAACAAAGGGTCCGGATAGTCCGTTGTTGCATGTAAAACTGCCATAGACATAGGTGCCTGCTATGGAGGTGGTAATCTTACCTGTAATGGTACCACCCAAGGGGCCTGCTGTATCCTTTATTGATGAAGTAAGGCTTGCAATGGTAATAGGCGAGCATGCACCGGTGGCATAAAATGCAGCAGCCATATTGAGGTAATAGGGGTTATTATAGCCGTTTTCGGTACAAACAATAGTATGTAGTCCTGCCGCAGGAGCCGAATAGGCATACACTTCAGCCGTTGCAGAGTTGGCTATGTTTGCGGTATTAATGTGTGTTGCAGGATTTCCATCAACGGTTACCGGTCCGGTACCCGGGCCGTTCCAGCCATTGTAGGTAATCAGTATCAGCTCATTCGGGTTGGCTGTTGTAATGTTGAATGTACTTGCACCAGCTGCATTTACGGACGCATCGAAGTGTACGGTGCCATGGCATTGTGCGCGGAGCAAAGTACTTTGTCCGAACATCATAAAGGCGACAGGGAGTAGCAATAAAATTCTTTTCATAAGCATTTATTTAAATTCAAAATGTCGTTCTTAAAGCAAATTCCTCCTTTACAATTGGGCAAAAATGAAGCAACCGCCGTTTGGGGCTTGTGTATAAAAGCATCATCAACAATATTGCTGTACCACCCAATCCGGCAGATGCAACTTCTGTTTCAGGATACTCTCCTAAAGACATGAAAAGGAGCAGAAAAGTGTTGTAAAGATGCTGCATATCCATTATAAAAAATGCCGTTGACCACATCCATAAGTGCAATAACAAAATACAAATATATCGTAAATCTTAATTATTTCCTAATAATTACCTCATTTTAATCCGATGATATGGATCAGGCTATAAACAATGAGGTATGCCAAAATTCCCTTCAGCCGCAGTTGAGGCCTCAAACAGCTATAAAAAACAGACTTTTAAGGCTATGCGTTTTAAATAAGTTTACAATGACTTTTATTTCCGGCAGGAATCAGATTGTAAATATTCTCAAATCGAAGCAAAAGCGCAACAGCAATCTTTAAAATAGTGGAAATGTGTAAGCTTTACTTATAATTATACAAGGGTTGAGCACGTTAATATCCTGATATTTGTTGCAGGATGAGAACGATTTTGCTTATAGATGATAATATCGAAATACTCGAGAATTTTAAAGAGTATTTCGAACTGGAAGGATATAAGGTACTCACTTCAAATAATGGAAACATAGGTATTGCACTTGCCCTGGAATTTATACCTGATTTAATTATATGCGATATTTTAATGCCCGGAATGGATGGATACGAGGTTCTGCACCGGCTTAGTAAATCCGCTAAAACCTGCGAAATACCTTTTATTTTCAGTAGTTCAAAGTCTGAAAAAACTGACAGAATGTATGCGCTGAAACTTGGTGTCGATAATTATATAGTTAAGCCCTTCGATCCTAAAGATCTTTTAAAGATGGCAGACACCTGCTTTAAATCATTGAGTAAAAGAATCCTGCAAAGCTGATTAAATAAATATGTACTTTGATGAAGGTTTAGTGCCTAAGTATAAAATCACATACCTTTATTCAATATTCCTGTCACTTATGTGCTTAGGTTTTAGAAGGCCCTCCATACATAAAAGAATTGCTGCCCGGACATCTTTAAAGCGGATAATTAAAACATCACTTGGGTTAAAAGCTCCCAGGGGTTGCGGGTGGCTTACTAATCCCAGGCAGTATAGGCGTATCCTTGAACGTAGAATATACAAGTTATTGGATAATGTACCGAAGCAGATAAGTAATGTACAGCCATTATTAGACTTGCTGAAACAGGTAAGTGATTTTGGAAAATATTATGGGGTCAGAGAGTAATGTACCTGTCTCTTATAAACATATCCGAGCCCACGAGAATAAGGCGAATAGCGGTTACCGGGTAAATGGTGAAAAAAAAAAAAATGG
>VFSW01003423.1_pt1 | contig 23804 bp, 32 predicted proteins | sample 5358111 | NCBI WGS metagenome assembly VFSW01 (sample SAMN11554181, study PRJNA540505) | mine drainage metagenome | isolation source: sediment from site ElyBrook_90M | place: USA: Ely Copper Mine, Vershire, VT | collected 2017
GCGACATACGACAGTCAGGAAAAGGTAACCGAAAACATAGATGTCAAATTTATAGTTATCTAGGGACTAGGGACGCAAAAGCAGCGCTGCATCAGCACAGCTAAGGGGCGCGAGGCGCCAAAGGGCTTTGCGCGCTACCCTCCTATCTTGAACATCTTGGTGCCGCAGACCGGGCAGGCTCCCGTCGTCGCCTTCCTACCATTCTTCATGGTGACTTGCGTCGGATTCTTCATTTCCTGCTTCTGCTTGCACTTTACGCAGTATGCTTCTACCATATAACCGCCAGATATATATCCCACTCCCTTTTTAAATACCTCGCATTGCCGCGGCCGGATTGCGGTTGCACGGCGGGAAGCGCGCTCAGAGTTTGTGGGCGCTGAAGTACTCTTCGCCTACCGGAGTGAGGACCGGCTTGCGCCCAACCTCTGCCAGCAGCCCCACCCTTATCAGCTCTGCGGCCTTTTGCCTGGCTGCAGAGTAGGATAGGAGTCCGCTGTCCTCCAGGTGGCTCGCAAGCCTCCCTATTGTGACAGGAGACCTCTTGGCACGCCTGAGCAGCTCCCTAACGGGCCCGTCGGCCTGGAACGAGAGCGCATCAAACTGGCCCGCGAAGAACGGGGCAAGCTTCGAAGCGGCTAAAATGTGGCCCCCTTTGAGCAGCGAAGCCCCAAGCTCGCTTATGCAGGATGCGTCTGCGAGGACGGCGGCCTTCGGCTCCAGGGTGAGCGGCGATAATTCGCTGCGATTGTAAGGATCGACGCGGCTCTTGACCTCCATGCCGTCGACTATAACGAAGATCCTCTGGGTGAACGGATGCTGCATGCCCACGGCGCGGTATACGCCAATGTGCGCGGGCGCCACTGCGTGGTCTGGATAATTCAGCTGCGGCGAAAGGCGCTCTTCGATGCTCCACCTGCGCTGGCTTATCCTGATCGCCGAAGGCCATGTTGAGCCTCCGCTGGTTTCCATAACGACTTCGTACGCTTCTAACGTTTTGCTGGATGTCATCTCATGCACCGATGCATGCTATGCGCGCTTTTAGATATTTATTCTTTTGGGTGGGGAGCGCATTGTGGGCTAGAAGGCTACTTATATCAAAGTATACAAATATTTAAATATGTATATTCCCACTAATATAGTGGGATTTATATGCAGATTCTGGTAAAGGTGGACGACAAATGGAGGATAAGGCTGCCTAAAAGGGCGCGCGATGCAATGAAGCTTACCGGCAGGGAACTGCTGGAGATGGACCTGGAGGACGGCAAGATACTGATAAAGAGGCCGTCCGGCAAGCTGAACCTCAAGAGCCCATTCATGCGTGACATAATTGAAAGGCCGATAAAGACGGATTTCGTGGTAACGCTGGAGATGATCAACAAGCTGAGGGATGAAGTTTGGAACCCATAATTATGCTGGATACGAACATACTGATATTCGCGGAGCTGGAAAACTGTCCCGAGCACAGCATCGCAGTCAGGAAGCACCTCCAATTCGCGAAACACCATAGGTTCGCCACAAACGTGGTTATAATATCGGAGCTCTTCCATTTCCTGCAGCAAAACCTGGGATCCGAGATTGCCGCGGAGAGGATATCTGACATACTCGCAGGCGGCTCGATAGAGTTCCTAGATATCGGTGCGGCTACGTTAAACAGGGCCGCAAAGCTGGCGCGCGATTTCAGGATGCAGATAAACGACGCCATAATCGCGCAGCAGGCGATCGACACCGGAGTCGCGATATTCACAGATGACGTAAGGGACTTCTCCAAGCTGCGAAGTATCCTGCAAGTCTACTCCCTGAGGCAGGATTGATACTGCAAGGCAAGCTTTTTTATTCGTAGTGTCCCATCCTTCATTATCTGGTGCGCGGATGGACAAGAACTACGATTACGCAAAGGTGGAGGAGAGAATCCGCAAGTTCTGGGCAGATAGCCGCATATTTGATTTCGACCCAGGCAGTGCGAAGAAAGTCTACGCGATAGACACCCCACCACCCACCGTGTCAGGGGATATACACCTGGGGCATGTATTCTCGTATTCGCAGCCGGAATTCGTTGCGCGCTACAAGAGGATGCGCGGCTTCAGCGTATTCTACCCGTTCGGGTTGGACAACAACGGCCTGCCCACCGAGCTGCTAATAGAGAAGAAGTTCGGCACGACATCGGAGAAGGAGGGTAGGGAGAAGTTCGTAGAGCTCGTGAAGAAGGAAATCGTACCCTACAACGAGAAGTACATAGAGCTTTTCAAGAGGCTCGGCATATCTGCGGACTGGAACCTGCTCTACCAGACGATAAGCGATGATGTGCAGAAGGCGTCGCAGAAGTCGTTCCTGGAACTGATCAAGATCGGTAGGGCTTACAGGAAGGAGGCGCCCATCATATACTGCCCGAGGGAAAAGACCGCGATATCGCAGATGGAGCTCGAGGATAAGAAATTCGAAGGCACGATATACACAGTAAAGTTCGCGGACGACATAACGATTGCGACCACGAGGCCGGAACTGCTGCCCGCATGCGTTGCAATATTCGTGAACCCGGATGACGAACGATGCAAGGCGCTGCTTGGAAAGAAGATAAAGATACCGATATTCGACACCGAGGTGGATGTTCTATCGGATTACAGGGTAAGCCAGGAGTTCGGCACCGGCATAGTCATGTGCTGCACCTTCGGCGATCAGACAGACATCGAGTGGTACAAGGCATACAACCTGCAGCTCAGGATAATAATAAACAAAGATGGAAGGCTCGAGCACCCGTATTACGGGGCAATGTCGATAAGCGATGGACGGGCCAAGGTTGTCGACGATCTCAGGCGGAGGGGACTTATCCTGAAGGAGGAGAAGATAAGCCAGGTAGCCAACGTGCACGACAGGTGCGGCACAAAGGTTGAGTTCATAGTCAAGCCGCAGTGGTACATAAAGTACCTGGACCTCAAGGACGAGTTCATCAAGATGGGCCAGCAGATAACTTGGTACCCGCAATACATGAGAGTGCGCTTCGAGAACTGGATAAACGGCATCAAGTGGGATTGGTGCATATCCAGACAGAGATACTTCGGAGTGCTGTTCCCCGTATGGTACTGCGGCGTGTGCGGAGAACCCGCATTCGCAAACGAGAATGAGCTTCCGGTCAATCCGTTTGTGCAGAAGCCATCTGCAAATTGCAAGTGCGGGTCGTCAGATTTCCTTCCTGAAACTGACGTAATGGATACATGGGCGACGTCATCGCTGACGCCGCTGATAAACGCGCACTGGGCAACCGACGGAAAGTACATGGACAAGATACTGCCGATGGATCTGAGGCCACAGGCCCACGACATAATAGCGTTCTGGGCGTTCACGACGGTGGTAAAGTCCTACTTCCACACCGGCAAGATACCCTGGAAGAGCATAATGATATCAGGCCATGGCCTAAACGCGGACGGCAGCCCGATGCACAAGTCGACAACGTCCGCTGGCCCGGTAGAATACATTGACAAGTATGGCGCCGACCCGATAAGGTACTGGGCGAGCTCATCGGTGCTCGGACTCGATACCCTGTTCGAGGAGAAGGCACTGGTGACCGGAAAGAGGCTCGTGAACAAGATGTGGAACCTCGCGCGTTTCATAGAGCAGGCGGCGCAGGTTTCGTCGGCGACGGGCGCGCAGAGCCAGAGCATATTCGACAACTGGATACTCTCGAGGCTGCAGACGGTCATAACGGACGCAACCGCGAAGTTCGAGGAGTTCGACTACTTCTCTGCGAGGAGGATAGCCGAGGAGGGCTTCTGGGAGTTCGCCAACGACTACCTTGAGTTCGTCAAGTCGAGAGTGTATGACGGCGACGAAGTTGCTAAGCAGACTATAAACACGATATTCCTAAGCTACCTCAAGCTGCTCGCGCCCTTCGTGCCGTTCATAACCGAGGAGCTCTATCAGTCGAGCTTCGCAGGAAAGGAAGGACTTGGAACTGCAAAGTCGATACACATATCGGAGTGGCCCGAGCAGATAGCATTCGATTCCAGCCTGGCGCGACCTGGTGAGCTCGGCGCAAGGATACTCGTCGAGGCGAGGAAGATGAGGCACGACAAGGGCATGCCGCTCAACAGCGATCTCTCAGAGATGATACTGTTCACGAAATCACAGTCTTTACTTGAGCCGGCGGCGTTGCAGGAGGTAAGGAAAGCGGCAAAGGTAGAGAAAATCTCATTCTCTGATACAAAGACTGATGGAAACGAAGTCAAGTCGATTGGATCGGATGCTTAGGCTCCTGCAAGGTGCGCAGGTATCGCGCCACCCGCGATGACCGCCGCGATCATGACTCCCAAAAGCAGCGCCATCCAGAACACGATGAGGGCGATAGTCCACAGCGGGTGGGCGCCCCTAGGTTTCATTCCGGGCCTCTTGTCGTATATCAGGCTCACGGGGAACGACATTATCCCCGCAACGCCCCACGCGAGGTAGAGCCCAAGGAGCCCCAACGGCGCGGATGTCAGGCCGAGTGCAAACGCTGATATGCCGTAGTAGAGGAGCACTATCCCGACAAGCAACGCGAAGAAGCCCATGTAGTGGAGCTTGAGCCTGTTCCACGTGCAGATGGCGAGGCCGACTATTATGAAGCCGAGCATGACGTAGGGATCGAAGAATAGGCTGTTGTAGGGGCTGGGGAGCGGCCAGGTTATCTCGCCTACGAGGCCCATGATTATTATGAAGACGCCGATGACGAGAAGGGGCACCATTCCGGGCTTTATGTACTCGAAGATATCGAGCTTGCGCCCCTTCCTGTAGTTGTAGTAGAGGCCTGCGGTCATGTAGAGTATTATCGCTCCAGCAAATGCTATGGTGATTAGGCCAATGACCAGGTTGTCTATGAACGCAGCCATGCCTTGGCGTCTCTGGAAAACTATTAATATATTTGTATTTTATTTCTGCGCCTTGGTGCAAGAATTAAAAGGGTTTTCCTTCCATATAACGTTGGTGCATGTATGGCAGACAAGATAAGGTGCGCGCACATACTCGTGGAGAAGCAGTCTGTGGCGCTGGAGATTCTGGACAAACTGAACAAGGGCGAGAGTTTCGCGAAACTCGCTGAGCAGTACTCGACGGACGGAACGAGGAAGAGGGGCGGCGACCTGGGCTACTTCGGAAGGGGGATGATGGTGAGGGAGTTCGAGGAGGCGGCCTTCAAGCTCAACAAGGGAGAGACGTCGGGCCTTGTGAAAACCCAGTTCGGCTACCACATCATTAAACGGTTGGAATAAGTGTTAATGAAAGTTTCAAGGAAATGGAACTAAGTGCCTACTATTCTTTTTTGTCTCCTTTGAATTTCCATGGAACACCATACTTATCTGTAAATTGTCCATAGGTTCCAAACGGCATATTTTGTAGCTCCACGGAAAGTGCTCTGCCTTTATCAGCTCTTTCTGCAAGTTTATCAAAGATTATTTTTATCTCGTCATAGGTTCCACCTATGATGAATATACCAAGATTGTTACCTTGTTTTGGCTCCCAAGTTGGAGATGCCATCCAATCTGATGCAGTAATTTCTATAGCACCGCTTTTCAGGTGAGCATTAATAATTCGGTCATGCTTCTCTTTTGGATATTGAGCTTTCATAGGAGTATCAGCAAGCTTTGTGAGAGTTAGTTCTCCTCCAAGACATTTTTGGTAAAATGTCATTGCTTCTGCACAATTACCGTCAAACAAGAGAAATGGTTCGGCACGCAACATAGATTCCAACCTGTTACACATAGATGTAACTTAAAATAATAATACTTTTGGCTATTAACTAGTCGTTTGATAAAGTATTAAGAGACCAAAATTCAACCTTTCAGACGACAAGTTATAGTCGGCTACCACATAATAAAGAGGCTCGATTAGGATCAGACGTTCCGGGGGACGTACTGCTGCCCGCTCTGGTTTATGAATATCGTGTAGGTGGACCCAACGAAGCTGCTGTTCGTACCCGTGCCGTTGAGCCATAGCATGACGGTGTATTCGCCCGCTCCGTACTGCCGGATGAGTTTGTTCATGTTGAAGGACACGTCAAAGCCATTTCCGTTCTGGACGTACCTGTCTGCAACTATCGTCTGCAATCCCTGGTAGTAATCTAGCGGGTTGTTAACCACGCCCGCGACTTCGGCCCCATAGCCGTACGAGAACGTAGCATTGAGCTGCGCCTGCGTCATGTTCCGCACCAGAGCATCATCGCTCACCGTTATTGATGACAGCGTGTACTGCGTTGTGTTGCCCGAAAGGAATACCTCGCCGTTGGAGTAAGACGGAGCGTTCGAGTTCCATTGCGTGTAGTTGTCTATGAAGTCCTGCACCAGGTAGATCCTGCCGCCGTTGTACGCTATCCCTATGCTCACCTGGTTGTGGTACGGGTTGAGTATGTTGTCCCTGTGCCCGTTCTGGCAGCATGCCGAGTCGTTGTACACAAAATTGTGCTCCATCTGCTGCAATGCTGCCTGTGGGTTTATGTTGCCGCTGCAGATCGAGGCGAAGCAGACCGAGCTCTGCTCGAACGCTATGTTTTCGCTGACTGCGCCAAGGCCTCCAAGCAGGGCGTACCTCATGTAGGGCTTCATCCCGTATATGTCCCAGTGGCTTATGTAGTAGTAGTTGAACATGCTGTCGGCGTGCTGTTGCGCCGACGGCTCATACGACAGCGTTACCGGGGGCAGGCTGTAGTTCGCCCTGTCCCTGTTTATGAGGGCCAGGGTGTAATTCACAAGCTGCGCCTGCTGCATGTTGCTCTGCTGCACAGTGGTCGTGATGCTGCTTGTGCCTCCCGGTATGGTCGTGCCCGCGCCGGTTAGGCCGGAAACGTAGCCAAGCACCTCGTTCTTTATCGTCGGACTGATTATGAATATAAGGACAACTACCAGGACTACCAGTATGAGCCCGAGCAGAACGCCCCCCGCAGACATGAATTGAGAGCGCAGCAGGCTTATAAAAAGTTATTCCTTTCATTCGGTTGTGCCCCACTTGGGTGCGTTTCGAGGGCTCCAATTTTTAATATTTTGTTACCAAGCAGGTGCATGGAGATAATACTAAGGTGTGGCTGCAAGGTCACGGACGAAGGCAAGTTCGTCGTCGGCGACTTCTGCAAGCAATGCGACGAGTGCGCCCTGATAGAGAACCTGCACCCATTCGGGAGCATGCGGCTCAGGAACGTGATGTGATCAGTCCTTCCTGTCTACGCTCATCCAGAGGTAGAGCGATGCGATGGTGCCGTAGGGCTTCCACCGTTCTGCGAGCTCGGAGAACTCGCTGCCGCTAGGGTAGTCCTTGAGCTTGTACGCGATCTTGATTGCGCGCTTGATGCCAAGGTCATCCCTTGGCACTATGTCTATCCTTCCCAAACTGAACATCAGGAACATCTCGGCCGTCCATCTTCCTATCCCCCTCACTTCGTCGAGCTCCTCGATTATGTCCTCGTCGTCCATCTTCTCGAACTTGCTCAGCTCGAGCCTTCCATCCTTGATCCTTGTGCAAAGATCAACAAGGTAGGAGTACTTCTGCGGCGAAACGCCAGCCGCTCTGACCTTCTTCTCCGGGGTGGCGAGGAACCTCTTGGGCGATGGCAGCCTATTATTATATAGGGCCCTGAATTTCCTGAGTATCGAGTCGCCAGCAGCGCCAGATATCTGCTGATATATTATCGAACCGACTATGTGCTCGTAGTAGTCATCGGGTGGATCTACCTTTATGACCTTGAGCCTCTTTATGATCTTCTTGAGCACCTTGTCGCTCTTCGAGAGGTGGCGCATGCCCTTCCTCCACACGGCCTTGTCGCGTATCGTTTTGATCTTACGTTTCATACTCTCACCTGACAATAGCATTGCAAAGGTATTTATGTTTTGGAATCGAGTAACGCACGGTGTTCCAACGTTACATAGGATTGCAATTTTTGCTTCCATATGCGCCCTGTTCGCGGCCGTTGTGCTTCCCTATGCACAGGTCGCCACACCATACAGCAATTCCACGCAGGTTGGCTACCATATTGTAAACATATCCACATACGGAACGGGCAGCGTTGTGATCGGGGCGTACCTGGAAAACTTCACGCAGAACTATATAACGCCAAACGAGTCCGGCGTGGCTGTGGATGGCCACGACTATGACCTCAACCTCAATACGCCCCTGCCGTTGTACTCGCAGAACCGCAGCTACGTGACGCTGGTGAGGGTCAACTACATACCAAGGCAGCACACGGTCGATTTCAACATATACCAGCTACAGCCTCCTACCACGACAAGCACAACATCGATACCAAGCACGAGCACGACGAGCATAAGGATGTCAACAAGCATCCTGCCGCCCCCAACAACCACAACAATACCGACGACGACCACGATAACGCAACCGCCCGGAGGTATAGCGGGGGCATTCCAGCAGATAATAGCCTTCTTCAAGGGGCTCTTCACGCATCTCTAGCTACAGGACCGTTCCGCCCGCAAACATGCGCGGCTCATCCTTCCTGACCAGCAGGAAACCCTCTCCCTTGTTGAGCGCTAGCTGTGCGCTCAGGCTTATCTCGTAGGCGGCGCCCGACTGCACTATCTTGCATACGCTTGATCGGAAGCCGCTCACAAGCCATATTTCACTGTAGTCGAATCCTTTCTCCTTTACCATAGGGCTTATCCTTATCTGCGCGGATATCTTCGATCCCTTCTTTACCGGTATCTTAGAGAGGATGTCCCCCTTGCTTATTTCGTCGGACTCCGCGCCCTTTATCGCAAGACCCACGCGGGTGTTCGCCCCCGCCTCCTTGACGTCCTGGTCCTGGCTCTGTATAGACCTTACGCTTATCTTCTTGCCGGAGCTGGAGAACAGCTCGTCGTGCACCCTTACCGTGCCCCTCTTCACTATCCCGAGAAGAACGGCGCCAATCCCCTTTACGTCGAAAGAGTGGTCTATCTCGATCACGGGGTCGCCTTCGCTGCTTTTCTGCACCGAGGCGAAGTGATCCAGTAGCTCGTCCTCTCCCAGTGTCTTTGACTGGACGCCCGACTTCTGCATTATGGCGGATGCGTCGTTGTCGGAGGTAAGCACGGGGCTCTTACCCAGGATGCCGCAGCCTATTATCGATTCGCCGAAGAGCCGGTCTATCGACCTCGTGCTCACCAGCACGTCATCCGTCAGCGTTAGCACTTCGGCTACCGCGTTAAATTTTGTAGCGGGGTTGGAAGGCGTCACAATCACGAAAACGCTGTCGCCCGACTTCCTGTTGTAGAACGTTATGCCATTCTCAGAGCCCTTCTTGCCCAGCCGGGCCGCAAGCTCGGGATCGTTCGGTATGGAAATCAGGGTATGCCCCAAGGAGCTCACTTCTTAGATTTTGGAAGCGCGTAGAACTGCTGCTTCGCGTCGAATACGAGGGTCACGCCCTTGTACTTCTTGACTACCTGGTTTATGTGTTCCTTGTAGAACTTTAGTGCGTCTATGTCGCCCTTTGCGGCTTCCCTCTTATAGGTCTGGCAAAGGTCGCAGTTGTGCGGCCTCCTCTCGAAGCCGCCCGCTTTCTTGTCGAATATCTTAAGCACTACCTTATCAACTTTGTTAGCCACAGCATCACGCACAATAGATATACGCGTCGAAGATATTTATGGGTTGGTGTTGCCCCGCGGCCCGGGGAGTCTAAGTATGCCGTCCGACACATAGGCACCCTGTGGGCCGAGCTCGGCGATGAGGTGCCCTGGAGCAAAATGCCGTGGGAATTTCGCCATCAGTATGGCGACTTCCCTGCCTACGCCGAGCAGCTTGAACTCCCAGCGCCCCTCTCCCGGCCAGTCTTCTATGAGTGCGTACTTGAACAGGCCGGATTCGCCCAGCTCGACTTTGTAGAGGCCGTATCCGGGAGCCGGCTGGTCGGCGGGCCCCTGCCACGTATAGCGCGAAACCTTTTGCCTCACATTCCATATTTTGCCGGCATCGGAAAAACGGCGCAGCTCCGGGTGCACCATGTCCGGCAAGGTGTACTCGAACGGAACGGGAGCGCACCTATGATGCAGCCTCATCCCATCTGAATCGGCCTCTATTATATCATCGCCAATTCTGAACTCGGGCAACCCTATGTCTATTTTGCCGAGCAGCACGCTTCGCCTGCCTATGCTCATCCTTATCGAGTGGAATGTAGCAATATCGTTGCCATCACCGTCCTGCGTAAAATTAAGCGCGTCGGGGTCTGCATCGCACGCGAGGTAAAGCGCATCGTCGCCCAGCGCGTCGTGGGGTATCCTCATATTGTATTTTACATGTTCTAGTACGCGCATGTCGAGTGGCTTTTCGATGAGCGGGTTCCTCCCCGGTTTCGCCGAAACGTGGAAGAATGCACATTTATCGCCCTTGAAAAGTTCGACAGTGTAGTAGAGCGCGGTGCCACCGCTGCCTTCGTTGTATTCGTCGTTCCTGACGAAGATCGCGACAAGCATTTCGCGGTTGGCCATGCTAAAAGCGGAAAGGTCGGATGAGTTCATGTCCGACCAGCTTCCGCTGGACTCAAACTGAGAATGCTCTGCATCGGGGCGTCTCTCTTTGCGCATAGGTTATCATCTGCTTGCCAGATATTTATGTTTTACTTGACGTCTATTGAAGGCAGGTTTGCCAGGGAATATCTCCTGCCGCGCCAGTCTATGTGTTTCATCTTGGCGGCCGTTGCAAGGTTGGCGAAGAGCACGAAGCTTATTATCATGGATATCGGTATCGCAGAAAGCCTGCGCGATGTGGACCTCATGCAGTTCTTCCATATCCCCATTGCGAAGGGCAACAGGAAAACCAGGGCGACGGGCGATACGGTGACTGCAAGCGCAATGCCCGACAGAAGGAGCAGTATTTGGGCACCGTAGTATGCCAGGCCATAATAGAGGACATTCCTGTTCCCTAGCAACGACAGCGCTGTCTGCCTGTTGGCCCATTCCCAGAAAGAAGAGAAATTGTCGTAAACCATCACCTGGGCAGAATTCCTGTTCACGTAAGCTATACGCAGTTCCTTCGCCTTGGCAAATTGGGATATCGCAGTGTCGTCAGATAAGGATCGCTCGAATATTCCGAACTCCTTCTTTCCAACGAGCCCTCTCCTGAACGCCATGGAGCCTCCCCATGCGAATCGTGTCACTTTTGACTCCATCATTCCGTTGCCGACGAAGCCCCATACCATCTTGACCGACGACCAGAATCCCAACACGGGCATGAAGTACGGATACGCCGTAGATGCGCCTACGCCCGGATCCTGTAGCGGAGCGATCAGGTACCTTATATGATCTCTGGCGCAGTACACGTCAGAGTCGATGTTCACGTAGATGTCATACTTGGGATACTTCCTCATGGCGGAGATTATCGCAGCGACCTTGCCGCTGCAGCGCTTGTACCTTTTTGACGATATGCTGTGCCTTATCCCTGCTCTTCTTATTGCGGGCATGGCCTTGTCCGAATTGCTGTCCACTATCGCAACCAGGTCGTAGTTCTGGTAGTCCTGGCGCTTGAGCGATTCGAGGTTGTTCAGCAGCGACGGGTCCACGCCCTTGCAGGGAACCATCACCAGCACCTTGTCGGTTTGCGTGGCCGGCGCGTACTCTCTTTCCCGCTTCCTGAAAATCGGCGACACGGTTATTAGCATCAGGCCGAGCCAGGCCAGCGAGATGAATGCGACGAATGCGTAGAGGGCGATTCCCATGGGGATACCTATTCATTCTTTTTTATGAACCTGATGTTCGCGTCGATCGCCTCCAGCACGTTCTTTATCGACAGTTCTATGTCCTGGCGCCTGTTCGCCTTCTTCGAAAACAGTTGCACGACTTTCCTCCTTGCCCTGTAGTTGTGCTGCAGGCCCAGGTTCATCACCATCTTGGGGAGCGTGTTCATGTCGGGCACGTAGAGCCCGATGAGCTTGCTCCAGTTTCTTATCGTCCACTCGAGTATCAGGTCTGTTGCAATCGGGTTCCTAGAAATGAGCTGGGGCAGGAAGCCAGAATCCTGCAGCCTGACATCCTTCGAGAACGAGAAGGCGAGCGCCCTCTTCAAAAGGCTTACATCTCCGAATGCGCTGAAGGACCATAGCAGGGCCCTCTGATCGGCGGGCAGTTTCGCCCTCTTGTAGAGCGCGACCAGCTCATCGAACTGCTTGGCACCGCCGGCCACCGCCACAGACATGAACATCGCGTTCTTCAGATTCGGGTCGACAGTGGCGCCGCGCCTGTAGCGCCCGAAGAGCTGCCCAGCCATCTTGATCGCCTTTGGATTGCGCACCAGCACAAGACGCATCATCGCGTCGCCCCTCGCTATCTTGCTAGACGTGTTCTCCTCCTTCCTTTCTGTCCACCCCACCCTATTGAGAAGTGCTATGTTGTAATCGGTAGTGAGCCTCTCGGTTTCGCCGCGCCACTTCGTGAAGAAAGAGAGGATCCTGAACCCGTCGTGCGCCGATATGTTGGTGTCCGCGACGCGGAGCCCGTCTACGTGCGCCGATATGTTTGCATCAGCCGGAGGGCCGGCGCCCAATAGGTACAGCCTAACGAAGTCCATGTATTCAGAAAGGGGGATCTCTCCTGCACGGGCGCCGGCGAAGAGGTCGTTTTCTATGCCCCAAGCGTCAACAGCGCCGATTTTCCCCTCCTTTATCGCGGATCCGAGCGAATCGATCATGCCATTCGGGTACCTTACCCTGTAGAAGCCGTACTGCCCCGAATTGAGCTTCACCCATGCCTTGCACCCTGCACCGAGTTTCCGCCTCCCGTTCCTCATCATGAGAAATGCGGGGGCCTTGCCGTCGACAGAGTAGTGGACCGGAACCGGCCACCTCCCCCGTGCGGTGCTGCCAGATATCGTGAACCTTTTCTGGCTGAGGAACAGGCTCCCGCCCGCCTCCTTGACATCTATTATCGGATAGCCCTGCGTGTTGATCCAGTAGCTGGCGACGCCGTCTATGCCTAGGCTCTTGCCGGCGGCCTTCGCGGCGAGCTCTAGCGCCCCCCAGAGGTCGTGGCGGGTTGCGTTCGAATAGCTGTTCTTCCTGAGGTATATGTTGAGGCCCCTCCTGAAGATCTCCCCGCCTACGTAGTCATCCATCATGCGGAGAACGCTGCCGCCCTTCCTGTAACCGATGTCGTCGAACATCTGCTGTATCTGGGCAATGTTCCTGACAGGCTGGCTTACCGGGTGGCTGTCCCTGTACCCGTCGGCGGCATAAGCGCGCGCCAGTTCGAGGTTCAGGTACCTGTCCATCGCCTTCCATTCCGGGAAGACCGCGTCCATCGCCTTGTACGACATGTAGGTGGCGAAGCTCTCGTTCAGCCATATGTCATCCCACCACTTCATCGTGACGAGATCCCCAAACCACTGGTGCGCAAGCTCGTGCGCGACGATCTCGGCGATCCTCTGCAGCGTTGCGCTGGCGGTCTTCTTAGGGTCGCAGATCAGCTCCGCCTCCCTGAACGTCAGAGCACCCCAATTCTCCATCGCGCCGGCCGCGAAATCGGGAATCGCGAGCAGGTCTATTTTCGGGAGCGGATACTTTATCCCAAAGTAGCGTTCGTAAAACCTTATGAAGCGCCTCGCGTAGTCCATCGCCGTGCCAGCGAGCGCCCCCTTACCCGGCACGGTTACCACACGTATTTTCAGCTTGCCCAGCTTCGATTCGAGGAAATCGTAACTGCCAACGCCGATGTAGAGCAGGTAGGTGGACATCTTCGGCGTTGTCGCGAATGTGACAACCTTCTTCGATCCGCTGCCCGCTGCCGACTTTATTTCCATGTTGGACACGGCGTCGAGCTTCTTTCCGATCACGAGCGACAGGTCGAAGGTCGCCTTGAACTCCGGCTCGTCGAAACACGGGAACGCGGTGCGCGCGTCAGCGGCCTCGAACTGCGTAGTCAGCATTGTACCCGGCTTGCCGTTGTACTCGTATCTGCTCCTGTAGAAGCCGTAGAGCTTTTCGTTGTGCGCGCCCTCGAAACTTATCCATATGGACGCCTTTCCTGATATCTTATTGCGGAAGGCGAGCTCCAGCTCCTCGCTGTCTTTTATAAGCCGGATTGACGCCTTCTGCTTCTTTCCTTTTGACGTTACAAATGCGCCTTTCATGGCGAGTTGCTTGGCATTCAGCCTGATGCGGTTCGTGGCCTTGATGATCTGCACGCTTATGTCCTCTTCGCCGCTATACCTTGGCCCCGACATGTTGGGCTCTATCCTTATCTTGTAATTGGAAGGAAGTACGTTCCTGCCCAGTGTAACGTGCGGCGTTTCATCCATTACATCACTGTTGGCCGTGGGCGTGCTGCGAGATATCAAACGATTCCCTTCTGATCTTGTACCTGTCCTCCTCCGCATAGCCGTTGTAGTGCGCGACAAGTCGGGTGTGCGCATCTTCCTTCTCGAAGCCAAGCCTGCTGAGGAGCGATATGGACCTCTTGTTGAACCCAAACACGTCGGCGTATATCATTTCGACGCCGAGTTTGCGGAAGCAGAACGAGGAGAGCAGAGCCACCGCCTCTCGGGCGTAGCCTCTGCCCCAGTGCTCCCTTCCGATCCAGTATCCTATCTGGCAGCTTTTATCGCTCGGATCCATCGAGATGACACCGGCGGCTCCGATGAGGGTTCCGTCGTTCATGTGTATGCCGAAATGGTACGCAATCCCGCTCTTCATCGACGCGTTTGCAGCATCTATGAACGAGAGCGCATGCTCCTCCATATATGGATATGGGAAGGCGCCGAAAGACGCCGCGTTGTACGCTATCTCGTAATCGTTCGCGTTCCTGGAAAGCGCGCCTGCATCGCTGGCAGACAGCCGTTCAAGGAAGACGCGGAACCCACTATTTTGCACTCTCAGATGCCCACCATTACAATATATAGAACTTGCACCCAAATGTGTTTATAGCTTGTGCTCAATGTGTGATCCAATGCGAGTGCTGAATGCGATGCCGCCCTACAACCTCTTTGGCCTTGAGGACCAGGACTACGAGAAGGCTAAGGTTGTTGTCCTGCCGGTGCCCTACGATTCAACTTCAACTTACAGGACAGGCTCCAGGGATGGCCCGCGCGCGATAATCGAGGCGAGCAGGCCCATGGAGCTTTACAGCGAGGAGCTCGACGCGGATATAAGCAAGATAGGGATCTACACGCTGGAGGAAATAGAGCCAGACCTGGACTCGCCGAAGAAGACCGTAGACAGGATAGCGAAGGAAGTATCAATAATACTAGACGACTCAAAGATGCCGCTGCTGCTGGGCGGTGAACACACCATTGCGGTCGGCGCGATAGCCGCAGTGTCAAAAAAGTTTAAGGACTTCAGCGTGCTGCACTTCGACGCGCATTCAGATTCGAGGGATGAGTTCATGGGCAGCAAGTACTGCCACGCATGCATAATGGCGAGGGCGAGAGAGCTGTGCAAAAGCTGCTACAGCGTAGGTGTACGCAGCACTGATGAGGAATCCGCCAGGAAGTACTCCAAGGATACTCTTTACATGAAGGACATGCAGGGCATGAGCACCAAGCAGATCGTTGACAAGATACTCGAAAACACGGAAAAGAACCTTTACATAACAATCGACCTTGATGTCCTCGACCCGAGCGAGATGCCGAGCACCGGGACGCCGGAGCCCGGCGGCATGCGGTACAACGAGCTGAAGGGCATACTGAAAGGCCTGCTGAAAGAGAGAAAGCTAATAGGGATCGACTTCAACGAGATGTGCCCGATACCCGGGCTAACTGCGCCTAACTTCCTTGCCGCGAAGCTGATATATGCGACTCTGGGGTATGCATTCAGCAATAAATAGCATGAAAGGCGAGGGTCCTGTAGAAATGCTTTTATATTTTACCATCTAAATATCTATATGGTAGAATGGCATGGTAAAGACAACTATAAATTTAGATACTGAAGTATATAGGACGCTTGTTGAAGAGGCAGTGAGACGGTACGGAACTACAAAGAGGCTATCGGTGCTAATCAACGAGAAATTGAGGGCCGCCAAGAGGCATCCTGGAAACATAGCCGACGAAACGTTTGGAACATGGAAGATGAAGGAAACCGGCGCGGAATATGCGAGGAGGTTGAGGAAGGAATCCGAGCTTAGGGAAAAGAGGTTGGGGATTGCATGACACAGATTGTATTCGACACCACGGTCCTAATAGATCATTTGAGAGGGCACTCTCCCGCACTACAGCTCATAAAGAAGGTTGAGAGTGGGGAGATTGCTGGGAGCATATCGGCCATTACGGTGGCGGAGCTCTTCGCGGGTGGCGATTCTGGAGTAGAGAAAAGAAGGGAATTGATAAATCGCCTTGTCAGCCTGTTCGAAATCGTGCCGTTAGATAGGACGGTAGGCGAAAATGCTGGAGCAATAAAAAGAGAAAGCGGATGTTCGTTAGTGGACTCGATGATAGCCGCGACGGCAATCATGCTGAATTCCAGGCTTCTAACAAGCAACATCAGAGACTTCGATTGCATAAAGGGCCTCGAGTTGAAAAAGCCATACTGAACGTCATGTAACTGAATAGATTCCACCGTTGCTTTTGCTTCTTATCACAAAAACTCCTCCCGACCCATACACAGTAAGCTGGTCTATAGCTGCCGTCCGTACAATCGATGGCGATACGTTCTGGTGCCCCGAGAGCACGGACTGGAATGCCTCTAGCTTGACGATTGTCATGTAGGAATAGGCGAGGCTGGAAACCCGAGCCTGCAGCGTGGAGTACGAGTGGATCGCGGATATCAGCAAAACCGCTGCAATGCACGATATTCCGACCAAAAGTCCATATAGGGGCATTCAATCACCGCAAAGGTATTCGCACACCTGCATGCTCCGGTTCGGGCGGTTCAATGGAAAGCAGTAGTAGTCGCTTTCCGTGCAGCGCAGGTAGTTGCCTGATGCAACGGTAAGGTTTCCAATCTGCAGGCTCGAGTAGCTCAGCAAGTAATGTTGGTCTACACTTTGAAGCGCGGCCGCAATGCATTGGGAATTCGTCTCTGCTATGCACTTTCCGAAACCCGCGTTTGCGTGGGTAACGCCCTCTATGTCGAATATTGCATTCTGCATGTTTACACCTTGATAGGGCCCCGAGGTTGACATGGCGTAGAACTCCTTAGCTGCGTATGCACCAGCGCTCGCCAGCACCAACGATGCGACCAACGCTTCAACCAGGGCCGCCTGCGCCTTCATTCTCATGTTATCTCAACTATCGAGGACCCAAGGTACAGGGTCTGGTTCAGGTCCGAGTATTTGCTCCCATTCAGGTGCAATTCAACCACGAAGCTTAACGGCTGTGACGCGTTGCAGGATAGGTATTCGGTGCCGACAAAGTTGCATGCTGACGAGTTTGCATATCCAGAACCCGCAAATGCGGATTCCTGGCCATTGAAGATGTTGACGAGTTGCGCCATGCCGCCGGGGTTGCTGCTATACGAGTTATTATATGCGTCGAGCTGCCCCACAAGGTTTGCATAAGATGCGGAATACCTAGTATAGCCGCTCATATTTACCAGGTGGTATGTGCCGTTCTGAAGGGCCACATATGCGGAGTACGGAACCGGGTATGCATCCGACCCGTATGCCTCCAGCAACCTTGCATAGCCATAGACGACCCCTGCGCTGCTGACAAGCTGCGAATAGTTCTTGCTTGACGACAGGTTTGCCCGCAGCGATAGGCTTGAATTCTGTATGCCCACGATAACATTGTAGGCATAGCTCTTCTGCTGCCCTATCACGCTTACGTTCAACTTGAGTGGCTGTGCGCCGAAGCAGTAGTACCTGTCCTCTCCGTCCCATGTATAGGGGTTGCAGCGGTTGTCAGGCGTGTCAAAGCCCCAGGTGTTCCCTCCACACTGCGCGGGCTCAGGAAGCACGCCGCCGCTATACCAGCCATGGTAGGCGCAATGCGACGCGTACCAGAAGTTATAGAGGGCAGATGGCTGCGCAAGCGGGTAATTAATCCTCTCCCCCGACCCCCTAATCGAGCCGGTAAGTGACTGGGATGAAAGGTTGGGCCCGCCCGTCATGCCGCCTTTTGATGGATACGCTATGAGCCGCCCCGTAAGGTTCTCCACAAGAAGTACGTTGTTCCCTGTTGCCACCACATGGTCCAAAATCCGCTTTAGCCCTTGAGATTCCGGCACAGCAGAGAAAACCAGAATTCCAAAACCGTTTACCACGGAGCTGAGTTGCGTGGGGGATATTGAAAGTCCATCATAGCCGGCGATGGTGGAATTCACCGTGACGGACTGCCCCGGTGCGTTGACTATCAAGTATAGGCTGGTGCTGGAATTAGCTGCAGTTGAATTTGGCAGCGCAAGGAAGATGCTCAGGCCATTTGCGCTGCTGCTGACCGGGGCTCTTGCCATTAGGTTCCCAGTTATATTGGAAATCCCATTGTAAATGCCCTCCTGTACGCCACTGAACTGCGTGTACACCGCTATTGCAAAGACGCAGAAGGTCGCCACGGCCCCGAGAAGGAGCAGGAACTCGATGCTCGATTGAAGCCTATGCTGTGCCCTCATTCGAATTCACCTCAAGATAGTATACCTCGCCTCCTATCGGCAGGATCCGGTAGAAGGAGCCTTTTCCGCCGTATGGGAGGGTGCCCCGATTGAACCGCTCAAGCGAATAGTTGGTCCTGCCGACGTCGTAATTGAGCAACTGCTCCGCACCGGTAAGGTTAAGCCCGAGCCTGTCTATCAGGAAAACAGAATGTTGGGCCCTCGCTTCCATCCCGAGCAGCTGCATCGAGTGGCCCGCGCCGCTGTAGGCAGAGCCAGCCAAGGTCGCCGCGCTCGCAATGAAGACGGTAGAGACAGAGAGGAATGCCACGATGCCTATTATTGCATCCATCGTGGCGAATATCGATTTTATCCTTTTCATGCTATCAGGTGCTGCCTAATATTCCAAACTGGCGCTCCGGCGATATGCTGTAGTTGATTGCGTTTTGCGCTCCCGACAGCGAGTTCGAGAGGCCACCGAGCTGCGTGGTCCAGTTGGAGCGGATTCCGGCAAACGCGGAGAGGAGCAGCATCGCAAACGCCGCCGATATTGCGATAGAAACGACGATATCCAAAGCTATCTGGCCCATCATTGAATCACTAGCTCACTACAAGAGTGCCGTTCTGCGCGATCTCGCTGTAGAGCTCGGCAACGCCCCCCATCCCGCAGATCTCCGCCCTGTCGAGCGATATATTGCCCGGCATCGGGTAGCTTTGGTTCCTGTACAGTATAGAGGCGCCTTCCGCGGTAAGGTTGCACGGGTCGGGCGGAAGGTACGCGTAGAACCTTCCGCTCTGCTGCCCAAACTGCATCGCTATCTGCCCGGCGAGCTGCTGCATGGACGAGTTCTCCTGAAAAGCGGAGATGGATGCGCTGCCGAAGAGATAGAGCTTCAGCATGACCACGGTCGATGCTGCCGCTACCGCCATGTATATCAGGAACTCCAATGACGTCTGCCCCTCCATCATATCAACTAGCTGCCCTTGGTGAGGTTCTTGAGCTCGCTCCCAAGCTGCGAAGAGATGCTGCCATTTGTGCTGTTGGTGAATGCATGCAGCGCCGTGCCTTTCAGCGACAGCACCATCGCGAGGGCCACCACTATTATGATGCCGACCGCGGACAGCATCATTATGTACTCCAGCGAGCCCTGCCCCCTTCTGCCCCTTGCCATGAGGGCGACCGCCCTCAGTTCCGTCGAGTATGGAATTCCTGCCGTCATTGTTTCACCTATATAGCGCTTATCGCGAACATCGAGCTCGCCTTCAGGACCAGCATCCCGAACGAGCTGCACAGCACAGCGGAACACGCCCGGTCTATTGCGCTGCCGGCCTCCCACCTGAAGTGCATGAAGCACTCCATGGCGATGAAGGAGGCGAATACCACACCCACGCTCAGGAGCCCCAAATGCCCCAGCCGGTTTATCTGCGATGCAGATGCAAGTATTCCGGAACTGATGCCCGCGAACAGGGGGAAGAAGAGGACTATTCCTAGGAGGCTCACGAACCTCGCGTTGCCGACCTGGCCCGCCCTGCCGATTTTATCGCGCATCTGCGCCTGCAGGCCGTTTGCAAGGTCCGACAGCTCCATTTTTACGTCATCCCCTGTTGACAGCGCCTTGTTTATGATGCCCCCTAGGCTCGATGCAGTGGATCCTTCCGAGCCAGACAGCCCGTGCAAGAACGCGGACCTGTCGCCCAAACTGTATCTCTCCAGCCTTTTTTTTATTGCCACGGCGGCATTCGGCATCGCCGCGGACCCGTCGAGCAGGGCGCGGCCCATGCCTCCGTTTTTCCTGTATGACGACAGCATCGCCTTCACGAAGCCATAGGAGTCCGCTTCCGCGCCGGTTTTGTGCTTGGCGCGCACCCTTGCCATGTAGATTGAGCCCGACGCCGCCGTAAAAATGGCGCAGGGGATTATGCTTCCGTGAATGCCGGAGGCAAACCCCGCCACGCCGAGAGCTATCGCCGATGCCTTGTACACGGAATTATGGGCCTTAAGCTTCATACACACCTACCAATTTTATCCTTGCGATACCGTACGCGCATGGAAGAATGCCGAGCATTATGGATGAATAGAGAAGCAACAGCAGGCCCGAATAGTAGAGTATCGAGTAGCCCACAAAGGCAAAGGTGAGTATAGAGGGAACTATGGTGCTGGCAACGGTCGCTGCGATAAGGTATCTCTGCAGCTTCCCGGAGTCGTTCTCCTTCGCTTCATCGAGGTATCCCTTGAGGGAGATGGATGCACTCTGCGCGGCACGCCTTATCGAGCCGCCAAGGCGATATTCTTCCCCAAGTGACGAAAACGATGCAAGCAGCCTGCCGTTTCTCCTAATGCGCCATGTCTCCGCCGAGATCGCCCTGCCAAGATCCTGGCCGCACGCGAGGCGCTTGGAGAGGCGGGCGAGCACCGATTTGACCTGGCCGTCGAACTTTGCGGCCGACGAAGCAGACGAAAGAGATTCTGCCAGCGTCCCGCCCAGGGCCATCTTGGACACAATCTCACGTAGCGATGATGCAGCCTGCGCCATGTCTTTTTTCATGCTGGCGGCTGCATGGGCCCTGATCTTGAAGAAATAAAAGGCAATGAAGCCCGATGCGATTATTGGCAGGGATATCAGGGAAATCGCGCCGAACATGGGCACGAGCACGGCGAATATGCAGAACGCAGGGGCCACATCTAGTGGAAATCTCCATTTTTCCCTCAATATATCACCTCGCTGCAACCTCCACATAAGAAAGGCGCGCGGATTCCTTCAGCCTCTTTTCCCTTTCCGCAAGCTCCACGGCCGCCAACTGCATCCCAACCTTGTTTGCCTCTGCAAAGGTCCGCGTTACTTCGGACGCCAGCATGGATCTGGCGTCTAATCCACCCTCCGATGCGACAGTTAGCAATCTCGGTTGCGCGCCGCCGGAGCCCCATAAGTACTCGGTTATGCTTTTCACGGAACGGGATCCATTCCTATCGCGCCCCATAAACACCGAGACATCGAGGTTCGCAATCAGGTAATCCTCAATATGCATCGGGTTCGACCTGAGTCGAGAGATGATGCCGGGCCCGTCGCCATCGCTGTGCATTGTGGTGAGGAAGGGGACCCCTACATTGGCACCAGCGAACACCTCGTTTGCCTCGTCACCCCTTATCTCGCCGATGAACAGGGCATCGGGCCTCATGTGCAGGGCATTCTTTATCTGCTCCCTGAAACCGATGCGGCCGCCACTGGTGCCCCGCAGCTTTACCACGTTTGTGAGCGAAGGGGCCAGGGCAATCTCGCTTATGTCCTCCTCTATTGTAATCACCCTGGTCGCAGGGCCGAGGAACGAGGACAATGCGGACATCAGCGTGGTCTTGCCCGCTCCGGGCGCGCCGGCAATGACGATGTTCTTGCCCGCTTCGAGGGCCATCCACAGATATGCGAGCATCCCAGGCGAGATTACCCCGGAGGAGATCAGTTCGGTGAGCCCGACCGAGTGGGGATGGCCTATTCGCATGGAGGCGGAGCCTCCCGTTGGCGAGTAGGGACGCCCCTGTGCATGAATCCTGACGTTGCCAACTTGAGCGTCGATGATCGGATTGGCGGAAGTGAGCTCCGTGCCGGAGCTGGCCGCCATCTTGTTTATTGTGTACCTGAAATCGAGCTCACCGCCAAACCTCAAGTTCGTAGTGCACCTGCCATATCTTCTATGGTAGACCGCTATATTGGAAACGGGGGAGTTTATCTCTATTTCCTCTATCTCGCCTGAATCTTCCAGAAGCATGCTTATCGGACCGAAGCCCGCAGTGTCATGAGCGATGACGTATGATAGGTAAGCCACTAGGCCGGGTGCAAAATGCTGCCTAAGCGAGTCGTTCGCAGCTTTAAGCGCAAACTTGAACAATTCGGCAGCAGGTATGCAGCGGCCTACCATCTCGTTTATTACCTTCTCTTTTACAACTTCGAGCGCATGGATTTGCTGGCCTCCGAGTGCCGCCAAGTCCATCAGGTACATGTAATCATGGTCGAAAGTCCCTATAGACCTGAATTTAGACCTGTCAGATTCCAGGAGCTCCTTGGCGCGTTCCGCAGTAATCATAAAGGTCAGGGGCGTGCCTAGATCATATGCCTTGCTGCCATCTGACACGCCCCTCTTGGAGATGAAGGACAGTGCCGCCCCAAACCTCATCCGTCCACCTATGTTTACTTCTGTAAATGTATGTATAGCACGGTATAGTATTTATACTTTTGCTACAATAAGACATTAGCGGCAGTGCGGCGTTACTTGTGCCTGAAGACTTTCATGTTGATATGAGTGGAAAACTTTCTAGAACAAAAACGGTAGGAATCGCGTGTGTAAGCCCGGCTTTAAAGAAGCATAGTGGATGTGCTTTGAGTAAAGATTTATTAAAGATTTTTAGAAAGAAACTGTTTTCATCTAGCTCTAAGCCTAAAACAGAAAACGCAAAGATATACGCCATTTGTATAGCGCTCCTCATTGAAGATAGACTCTCTGAAATAAAACGACTAGTAATATGCAATGATGAAGACTTTGACCTTGTTAGAACTTATCTTTTACTTTTGTTTGACTTTGCCCAAATAAATTTTGATATAATTAACATAGCAGAATTAAGGAAAACTACAGGGACGCACTTCAAATCGCCAGCTGATAGTTATGCAGCGCATTACAGAATCAGAGGCTCTAAGCGAAGTAAATGGAATAGAGGCGTAAAGCTCAACGTAGTTGAAGTAAATTACAATACCGTATGCTCATATTGGAAAAGGCTAGTATAAGCGCGGAGTAAGTGAGGGCAGCCACCCAAACCAATCACGCCCTTTGCAGGGTTGGCCAGCTTGAATACTCAAGCTTTTTACAGGAACTGTTCACTTACACAATTGATTGGGCTGATTAAGTATTTATAGCTATCGCGTCAATGCGTACCGCCCTGCACCGCATCTGCATTTAGAAGCGCTGCGGTTACCCCGAGCTGCGCCGGGTCCACCGAACATGGAGCCTCTATCTCCCCTTCAACCACCCCGTCCCTCAGCTGGTAGAGCAGGAAGGCGGCCCTCTCAAGGTTCTCTGCTTCCATCTTGCTCCTCAAGGCAAAGCTGTAGCGCGATCTCTCAAGCTCGATCTTTCTGGCCCGACTTGCCACCTCATCGTGTGCATCCGGGTCGGTGATTCCGGCGGCCCTTAGTAGCCCTGCCGACCTTCCAGACGCGTGAGCCTTTACCGCTATGTCTATTACCTTCGAGCGGAAAACCGAAACACCATCCTGAAGCGCCTGCCCTTGCATTTTATCACAGTTTTTTCTGTATTTTAAAGAACCCACACCTAAAGGTGTGGGATTTCTATCAGTTGGGTAGTCTCTTCT
>VFSW01003424.1_pt1 | contig 23802 bp, 21 predicted proteins | sample 5358111 | NCBI WGS metagenome assembly VFSW01 (sample SAMN11554181, study PRJNA540505) | mine drainage metagenome | isolation source: sediment from site ElyBrook_90M | place: USA: Ely Copper Mine, Vershire, VT | collected 2017
GTGATGCCGCGGGCAGTCATTTCGCGCTGCAGCGCGCTGCCGAGCATCTCATCGAAGTGGGTCAGCGGCCGGTCCTTGCGGACGAACAACTCCACCTCGGCACCCAACCCGCGGAAGGAACTGGCGAGCTCGCAGGCGACATAACCGCTGCCGACGATCGCGACCCGGCGAGGCCGCTGCTCGAGCGCGAAGAAACCATCCGACGTAATCCCCGCGTCGGCGCCGTGCAGATCCGGAACCGCGGGGCGGCCGCCGGTGGCTATGACGATGTGCCGGGCGGCGAAGCGGCAACCGGCGGCCTCGACCGTGCCGGCGTCGAGGAAACGTCCACGCCCCGCGACGTACTCGATTCCCTTGGCGGCAAGGTTACGCTCGTAGATCGCGTTCAGACGCGCGACGTAGCCGTCGCGCTTGCCCTTGAGGGCGAGCCAATCGTGGCCGGTGCCGCCGACATCGAAACCGTAGTGATGCGCATCCTCCAGCGCCTCGGCGATCTGCGCCGCGTTCCACATGACTTTCTTCGGCACGCAACCGACGTTCACGCAGGTGCCACCCAGCCGCTGATATTCGATCAACGCGGCCTTCGCGCCGTATTGCGCGGCGCGTTGTGCGCAGGCAAGACCACCGCTGCCGCCGCCGACGACCAGGAGATCGAGAATTTGCTCCGACACGCTGTTCCCCCGGAAAGCGACCATGATATACCGCGCGGGCGTGGCGGCGGCCTCGATGGACCTCGCCGCGGTCGCTGCCGCGGGTCTGCTAGAATCTGAGGGGTGAACAATCCACTGCTCGAAACCAGAGAATTACCCGCATTCGACCGTATCCGCGCCGAACATGCGCGGCCCGCGATCGAGCATGTGCTTGCCGAAAACCGCGAACTGATCGCGGCTCTCGCCGCGAAACCCGACCCAAGCTTCGAGTCCGTGGTCGTGCCGCTCGAGGAGGCCGCCCATACCCTGAGCCGCGTTTTCTCGCCGATCAGCCACCTGAACGGCGTCGCCAACTCGCAGCAGATCCGAGCCGCCTACAGCGAATGCCTGCCGCTGCTCGCAGCGTACACCGCGGAGCTCGGCCAGAACGCGGCGCTCGCCGCCGCCTACGCGAAAATCCTGCGTGAAGAAGGCGCCTCGCTCGCACCGGCGGCCCGTAAACTGGTCGAAAACACGGTGCGCGACTTTCGCCTGGCGGGCGTCGACTTGCCGGATGAACACAAAACGCGGCTGCGCGAGATCTCGCAGCGCCTGGCGTCGCTCGGCGCGAAATTCGCAGAGAACGTCCTCGATGCGGCGGGCGACTACACACGACCGATCCGGGATCCGGCGGAACTCGCCGGACTGCCGGCCGATTTCCTCGCACGCGCCGCCGCCCAGGCGGCCGAGGCGGGCGTTCCGGGCTGGCTGTTGAAACTCGACCAACCGACCTACATGGCGGTGATGAGTTGCGCCGAGAGCGCGGCTTTACGCCGCGACATCTACGAAGCCTGGGTCACACGCGCCTCCGATCGCGGCCCGAGCGCCGGGCGTTTCGACAACGCCCCGCTGATCGAGGAGATCATGCGCTTGCGCCACGAACTGGCCGGGCTCCTCGGCTACGTTTCGTTCGCGGATTTCGCCCTGGCAACCCGGATGGCCAAGAGCGGCCGCCAGGTGCGGGAGTTTCTCCATGACCTCGCAGTCCGTTGCCGGCCGGCGGCGCTCGCTGAATTAGCCGAACTGGAAGAGTTCGCCGGACGCAGGCTGGAAACTTGGGACATGGCGTTCTACTCGGAACTCCTGAAGAAAAAACGCTTCCACGTCTCGCAGGAGGAACTGCGTCCCTACTTCCCGCTGCCCAAGGTGCTCGAAGGCCTGTTCACGGTCGCCTCACGGCTGTACGGCATTCAGGTGCGCGAACGCCCCTCGGTCCCCGTCTGGCACCCCTCGGTGCGCTACTTCGATCTGTTCGGCGGCGACGGTCGTCTGCTTGCCGGCTTCTACCTCGATCCGTACGCGCGCACTGAGAAACGCAGCGGCGCGTGGATGGACGAGTGCGTCGCCGCGAAAGCCTTGCCGACCGGTGACGCACTGCCGATCGCGTATCTGGTGTGCAACTTCCCGCCGCCGACGGACAGTACGCCGTCGCTGCTGACGCATGACGATGTAACGACGCTGTTCCACGAGTTCGGGCACGGCTTGCACCACATGCTGACCCGCGTCCGCTACCCAAGCATCTCCGGCATCAACGGGGTCGCCTGGGATGCGGTCGAACTGCCGAGCCAGTTCATGGAGAACTATGTCTGGCGCCCCGAAGTGCTGCCGCTGATCTGCGCGCACGTCGAGAGCGGCGAGCCGCTGCCGCCGCAGTTGCTGTCGCGCCTGCTCGGCACCCGCACGTTCCATGCCGCCCTCGATACGCTGCGCCAGATCGAACTGGCGTCTTTCGACTTCGAACTGCATGCGGATTTCGATCCGGCGCGCGGCGCCGACGTCGCCGCGAGGATCGCCGAAGTTCGGCGGCGCATCGCGGTGGCGCCGGCCGCCGAATTCAACCGCCTGCCCTCGAGTTTTACGCACATCTTCGGCGGCGGCTACGCGGCGGGGTACTACAGCTACAAATGGGCCGAGGTGCTCGCCGCCGATGCGTTCGAGGCTTTCGAGGAAGCCGGTGTTTTCGACCGACACACCGCGATGCGCTTCCACGACGCGATTCTTGCCCGCGGCGGCAGCCTGGATGCGATGGACGCGTTCGTCGAGTTTCGCGGCCGCGCCCCCGAGGTCGGCGCCCTGCTGCGCGCCACGGGCATCGCCGCCTGAGCCCCGCGGCCGTTGCCTGTGCTAAGTTTCGCGACTTGGAACGTCAATTCGCTGCGTGTGCGGCTCGCGCAGCTGGGTCTGTGGCTCGGCGCCAACGCGATCGACGTGGTCGCGCTGCAAGAAACGAAGCTGAGCGATGAGGATTTCCCGCATGCCGAGATCGAGGCACTCGGTTATCGCGCCGTTTTCTCGGGACAACGGACCTACAACGGCGTCGCGATCCTCTCACGTCTGCCGCTACAGGCGACCGTTGCCGGACTGCCGGGCTACGAGGATCCGCAGCGTCGCGTGATTGCGACGACAGTCGGCGCCATTCGCCTGATCAACGTTTATGTGCCCAACGGCCAGTCGGTGGGCTCCGACAAATACGCTTACAAGCTCGCCTGGCTCGTTCAACTCGAACGCTTTCTGGCGCAACAGCTTTCGGAGCACGAGCGGGTGTTGATGGTCGGCGACTTCAACATCGCGCCGCAGGACCGCGACGTACACGACCCGGCATCCTGGCAAGGATCGGTGCTCGTCAGTGAGGCCGAGCGAGCGGCGTTCGGGCGTTTGACCGACCACGGCATGAGCGACCTGTTCCGTCGATTCGAACAACCCGGCGAGTCCTTCAGCTGGTGGGATTACCGTCAGGGCGCGTACCGCCGCAATCGCGGGCTGAGGATCGATCTGATGCTCGCCTCGCCTGGACTCGCACCGCTTTGCCGGTACTGCCGTATCGACCGCGAACCGCGCACCTGGGAGCGTCCCTCCGATCACGCTCCCTGCACCGCCGGCTTTGACTTAAGCTGCGTCGGGGCGTGAACAGGTCGCAGAACGCGCGCAGGCACATGACACGACGCCGGGCTAGGGCATAAGATCGGGCGGATGCAAGCCCTGCGCCGCAACGATTACGACGTGACGAACACGGTCCAGGTCAGTTCGACGGTCGCGGTGACCGCCGCGGTGCGCGAATTGTTCCTCACGGCGTGGCCCGACGAACCGTTCGACCGGGTCGCACGGGCGTTTGCGGACTTCGACCTCCTGTTCACCGGCCGTATGCCCGGGTATCACGGTGTCGACACGGTCTATCACGACCGCCAACACACGCTCGATATGACGCTGGCAACAGCGCGACTCGTGGTCGGCTACGAACGCGGCAGCCCGCCCGCCTCACGCCTCGGGGTGGATCGCGCGGTGATAGCGATGGTCGTCGCGCTTTTCCACGACGCCGGCTACATCCGTGAAAGCGACGACCGGCAGCACCTGAACGGTGCCGAGTTCACGCTCTACCACGTCGCCCGCAGCGCCCGTTTCATAGCCCGCCTCCTGCCGCAGATCGGCATGGAGAACTGGGCGCCGATCGCCACGCGCATCGTACATTTTACCGGCTACGAAATGCCGCTCGACCAGATCCGGCTCGACGATCGTCGCGACCGCAAGCTCGGCCATTTGCTCGGCACCGCCGATCTGATTGCGCAGATGGCCGACCGCTGTTATCTCGAGAAATGCCGCGACCGGCTGTACCCGGAGTTCGTGCTCGGCGGCATCGCGGCGAGCGCTGCGCAAGGCGCCGCACCGCGTGTTCGCTACAGCTCGGGACTGGATCTGTTGCGCCAGACGCCGGGCTTCGTGCATACGACCCGCCTCGAGCGCATGGAAGGTGAATTCGAACACGCCTACCGGCACGTCGAGACCCTGTTCGGTGGCGAGAACCCTTATCTGCAGGCGATCGATCAGAATCTCGCCTATCTCGACCGGGTGCTGAGAACCGAGCGTTGGCGCATGCTGCGTCGCAATCCACCGCTTTTCACCGCCCTGGACAATCAGTTGCCGCAGGTGCGTGTCTTGATGCTGGATCGTTTGAAGAACTTGTGGGCCTGAGGCTTCTGGCGGCCCGCGCCTAGAACGGATCGATCCGCGCGACGTAGCGTGCATGCAGATCATCGAGTCTTGCCAGCACCTGCGGCTTGCCGGCGAGTGGCGCCAGGCTGATCGCCTCTCGCAACACATCGGCGCTCAGGTCGCGAAGAGCGCCGTCCGCAAGCGGCGCAAAGCTGTAGTGCCAGGGTTCGGAGTGAACCGCCGACACACCGCCCCGATAGGGACGGAAGAACCCGTAGCGCGCCGCGTGCCGCTCGAGCCAGACATCAAGGCCCGCGAAAGGCCCGCCGTCGGCGTACTCATCCGGCGTAAGCCGCGGCGTGTGGCCCGCCGCGGCAGCACCACGGTCGAACAGATCAAGGTCGGTTCCCCAGTGATGCCGGCTCGCACCGGGAATCGCCGACCATAATAGTATCGCCTCGACACGCGCTACGGCGGACATCGTGGTCACGTCGAGGCGGGTTCCCGCAGCGTCGTACACAGGCCGTTCGCCGGCGTACTTCTCATTCCAAATCAGCATCTGCCGCTGGAAATCGCGAAAGCCGCTGGCCGGCACCAAATCGAACCCGTCGGCAAGCGCCGCCCGCCGCATGGCCATGAATGGCACGACGACATTCTTGTGCAGTGCACACCCAATCTCCGGTTGCTCGACGATGTGAGTGCGGGCGCGGCCCGTCAACTCCGCCGAGTTCATGCGCGACCGGCCTGGGTGCCGGGTGAGGCCACGACCCGGTCGAGCGCGGCGACCAAGGACTCAGGATCCTGCGCTCCGGAGAGTGCAAATTCGCCGTTGAAAACGAAGGTGGGCACACCGGTCAAACCGAGCGCCGCCGCGTGCCGTTCGGCGGCGATGAGGGCATCCTGGCCCGTGCGTAAAACGAGTACCCGACCCACCTCCCGCCCGTCGAGTCCGGCCTGCGCGCCGATGCGGACGAGTTCGTCGACGTCGCCGATATCGCGGCCCTCCTCGAAGTAGGCGTGCATCAACTGCTCCAAGACCTCGGCCTGTTTACCGCAACGCGCCCCGAGCGCCACCAACAGATGCGAACGACGCGTGTTCGGCACACGCGTCTGCAGATCGAAGCGAAACGCGATGCCGACCGATCGCCCCAGATCGACCAGAGTCCTGCGCCCCTCTTCGAGCGCGCTCGGACTGAGCCCACGCCTGGCGAAAAACTCCTCTCGAGCCACTCCCTCCGGCGGCAAGTCGGCGTTCAACTCGAACGGCCGCCAGATGACCTTGGGCGCGTACTGGGGGCGTGCATCCAAGGCGGCGGCAAGGCGTCTCTTGCCGAGGTAACACCACGGGCAGACGGTATCGGAGTAGATGTCTATGCGCAGCGGACGGTTCATGATGCCGGCATTGTACGCGGGCCTTTATGCCCATGGGTCGCGGCGCGTATCATGCGCCCGGACAGCCGCTGTTGCGGCCGGTAACAGAAAATGGCGTCCAGCCTGCGAAACAAGTACTTGCTGCTCGCCTTGTCGGCCGTCACGGCGATCACCTGCCTGCTCGGCGGCCTCGCTTATTTGGAACACCGCACCGACGCGGCGAGCATCAGCGCGCTCGCCAACGGCACCGTCGCAGAGCAGCTCGAGTCGGGCCTGGAAGCACGCGCACGAACTCTTTCGAGAGTGGCGGCCATGCGTCTGGCCGGCCCGATGAAGGCGCAGGATGCCGCGGCAACGGCCCGCGTCGGCCGCCGCTTGCTAAAGTTCGCCGACGTCGCGAGCCTCCAGGTACTCGACGACCATGGCCGGGTGGTGTTCTCCGGCCGCGGCGAGGCGCCAGCCGCGGGGACCCGCAAGCCGTATACCTACGAGTCGGCGCTGCTTGCAAATCCGGCCGACGCCTCCGGTGCCCGTCTCGGGACACTGCGACTGCAGATGAGTCGCGCGAGCCTCGAACAGTTCCTCACCAGCTTGCGCCACGAGCTCGCTCGCCAGCAGGCGCTCGATGCAAGGCGCGTGGAGACCGGTGTGCTGGGCCTGAGCCTGTTGTTGCTGGCGCTCGGCACGGGTGGTGCCGCGCTGTTCGCCGCCCGGCTCACGCAGCCGATCTCTCAGCTCGTCAAGAGCGCCGAGCGCATCGGCCAGGGGGACTACACCCAGCCATTACCGGTGCTGCGGCATGACGAAATCGGCGGGCTGCAGGCGGCGCTCGAACAAATGCGCCAGAAATTGCGCGAGACGGCGGTTACAAAGAACTATCTGAATACTGTGCTCAACAGTCTGAGCGATGCGGTGCTGGTCACGTCCCCGGACGGCATCGTCAAGAGCTGCAATGAAGCGGCATGCCGGCTGCTCGGTTATGAGCCGGGGGATCTGATCGACAAGCCACTTCTCGACTTCGTCGACGCTGCGCATCGGACCGCGTTCGACCCCTCGCCGAGCGCCTCGGAGGCTCGCGAGACCGTCCTGCGCACCGCGCGCGGCCAGACGATTCCGGTCTCGATGGCCGGATCGGCGATCAGCACCGACGATCCGCAATTCCAGGGCAACATCTACGTCGCACGCAACATCACCGAACGCAAGAGGGCCGAGCGCCGCATCCGCTACCTTGCCCGCTACGACACATTGACCAAGATGCCGAACCGCATGCAGTTCCAGCACATGCTGCAACAGGCGATCGCCCGGTCGCGGCGCAATCAGCGCGCGCTTGCATTGCTGTATCTGGACCTGGATCGATTCAAGGAGGTGAACGACACCTTCGGCCACGCGGCAGGGGATCGCACGCTCGAAATCCTCAGCGAGCGCCTGACTCGCAATCTGAGCAAGGACACCGTGATCGGCCGGCTCGCCGGTGACGAGTTCGCGATGTTCGTCGATGACCTGCCACCCGACGTCGATCATCGCGCGGCGATCGGTGCCCACGCCCGAACGCTGCTCGACGAGATCAGCCGTGCCTTCTACGTGAATCAGCAGGAGGTGTACCTGACCGCGAGCATCGGCATCGCCATCTGCCCGCAAGACGCGGAGAATGTGATCGACTTGATTCGCAACGCCGACGCCGCGATGTATCACTCGAAGCAAAACGGCGGCAATTCGAGCGCGTTCTACGTGCCGGAAATGAACGCCGCGGCGGTCGAGCGGCTGATGCTGAAAAGCAAGCTGCGACGGGCGCTCGAGCGCGACGAGTTCGTGATTCTCTACCAGCCGAAGGTGGATCTGCGCGACGGTCGCGTCGTCGGGGCGGAGGCGCTGCTGCGCTGGCGCCTGCCGGGACACGGCGACATTCCACCCTCGCATTTCATCCCGCTCGCCGAGGAAACGAACCTGATCCTCGGCATCGGCGAATGGGTGATGAACCGGGTTTGCGCCGACTACAGGCGATGGCAGGACACCATCGCCAATCCGGGCCGAATCGCCATCAATCTTTCCCTGCGTCAGCTGAAACAGGTCGGCTTCATCGCGCGCTCGCGTGCGATCTTCCGCAAGCACGAGGTTTCGCCGACCTGTTTCGAACTCGAGGTCACCGAGACGACCTTGATGACGGACCCGAAGCGCACCATCGGGCTGCTCAACGAGCTGTTCGGCATGGGGGTGAACCTCGCGATCGATGATTTCGGGACCGGCTATTCATCGCTTTCTGCATTGCAACAATTTCCGATTGGCACCCTCAAGATAGACCAGTCATTTGTCCGTGATGTGCCATACGATTCGGACGACGCGGCGATCGTGCGCACGATCATCGACATGGGCAGGAGCCTGGATCTCGAGGTGATCGCCGAAGGCGTCGAATCCGACGAACAACTCGAGTTCCTGCGCTCACACGGCTGTCATTTCGCGCAAGGCAGGCTGCTCGGGGAGCCGATGGCCCAGCAAGAATTCCTCGCGATCCTCGTCAATCAAGAACAAGGCCGGGTCGCCATTGGCAGCCGTGGCCACCAGGCGGGCCGAGCGGGCGGCTCGGCACAACCGCCACTGCAAGCCTCTTAGACTGTAGCGGTCGCCCACCGGCGACCGGGACGACGAGGAATCCCACCGAGATGCTCTGCGCACGCGATCTGACCCTGCGGAGAGGCCCGCTACCGCTTCTCGAGCACGCGAACTTCATCATCTACCGTGGCGAGAAGGTTGGCGTGACCGGCGCGAACGGGGCAGGAAAATCAAGCTTGTTCGCGGCCCTGCGCGGCGAACTGACGCCGGATCGTGGCGAAATCGACGTACCTTCGGGGCTTAAGATCGCACACGTCGACCAAGAGATCGGCGCAAGCGGACGCGAAGCGCTCGATTTTGTGCTGGACGGTGACGGCGAATTGCGGCGTGTCGAGTCGGCGATCGCGCGTGCCGAGCGCGAGGACACGCCGATGGAACTCGCCGAGGCACACGCCGTTTTCGCGGCGATCGATGGCTACCGGGCGCCGGCCCGAGCGGCGGCGATCATGAACGGCCTCGGCTTCGCGGCGGCGGACCTGCGTCGGCCTGTCGGTGAATTCTCCGGGGGATGGCGGGTGCGGCTCGCCATGGCGCGTGCTCTCGGAGCGCGCGCCGAGTTGCTGCTGCTCGACGAACCCACCAATCACCTGGATCTGGACGCGATCCTGTGGCTCGAGGATTGGCTGCGGACGTTCCCGGGCACGCTGCTCGCGATTTCGCACGATCGTGAGTTCCTGGACGCGGTCATCGGTCGGGTATTGCATGTGGAGAACCGCACCGTGCGGGTCTACACCGGCAATTACTCGCAATTCGAGCGAAAGCGTGCCGAGGATCTGGCGCAGCAGAGCGCGATGCACGCCAGGCAGGCGCGCCGCATCGCCGAAATCAGCGCGTTCGTCGATCGCTTTCGAGCACAGGCAACGAAGTCCCGGCAGGCACAGAGTCGATTGAAGATGCTGCAACGAATGCAGCGGATCGCCCCGGCACACGTGGACAGCCCGTTCACATTCGTATTCGAAGCACCTCTGAAGACACCCAGACCGCTCGTGACGCTGGAGAACTCGGCCTGCGGGTACGGCAACCTGCCGGTCCTCGCCGGCATCAACGCCTCGATCGGACCGCAGGACCGAATTGCGCTGCTCGGCGAAAACGGCGCCGGCAAATCGACACTCACCCGGCTGCTCGCCGGCGCCACGGCGCCGCTCGCCGGTCGGCGGATCCCGGCAGCGGACCTGTCGATCGGCTATTTCGCGCAGCATCAACTCGACCAGTTGAATGTCGCGGAAAGTCCCTTCTGGCACCTGCGACACCGTGCGGGATGCGAATACGCACAGGCCGAGGAACAGCGCGTGCGCGATCACCTCGGCCGCTTCGGCTTCCAAGGCGATCGCGCCTTCGAGGCGGTCGGTCGATTCTCCGGCGGCGAGAAGGCGCGGCTCGCACTGGCATTGATCGTCGCACAGCGTCCAAATCTGTTGCTGCTCGATGAACCGAGCAACCACCTGGACATGCAGATGCGCCACGCCCTGACAGTCGCGCTGCAGGGCTACGAGGGCGGCCTCGTCATCGTATCGCATGACCGGCATCTGATCCGATCGGTGGCCGATTCGCTCTGGCTGATCGCCGACGGCGGAATGCGCGAATTCGACGGCGACCTCGACGACTACCAGGTCTGGTTGAAGACTCGCGCCCGCGGCACGCGCAATGCCCTGCAGAGCACACCTCGCAGCGCCCGCCCGGATGCTCCGTCACAGCCGGCGCCACGATCACGGCCGCGGCTCGGGGCGCTGCGCCGCGAACTCGCCGAGATCGAACGGCGGCTCGATGCCTTGAGCACCGAGCGCGATGCGCTCGAGGGCGCCTTCGCTGGCGGGGAAACATCGCCTGAGCGTTTCGCCCGCTACGGCGAGCTCACACGTGAATTGGAGGTGATCGAGGAGCGCTGGCTGCAGGTCGGCGCTGCGATCGAGGCCGGCGAGGCGGACCATGTCCATTGAGAGGCGCGGCGGCCTGTATTCGATCCGGGCCGCGGCGCTCGCGTCGGGTTTGAGCGTCGAGACCGTGCGCGCCTGGGAACGTCGCTACGGCACCGTGCAAACCCGCCGCGACGAAGCCGGTCACCGCGTCTATACGGCGCACGACGTCGCGCGCCTGCGGCGCCTGAAAATCGCGACCGATTGTGGACACGCGATCGGCAAGATCGTGCATGCCGCCGATACCGATGTCGACCGCATGATCGCCGATGCCAGCCCGGCTCTCGGCGCGAGCGCGGCAGCCCAGGCAATCGCCAGCCGCATCATCGAGGCCGCGGAGCGGTACGACGTCGCCGGCTGCGATCAGGCGATAGCCACTGCCCTCACGCTGCTGCCGCTGTCCGCGGTCGTGCGCGAAATCTTTGCGCCGGTCCTCGGCGAAGTCGGCAACCGCTGGCACAGCGGCGCATTCGCCATCGCCCAGGAGCGGCTTGTATCATGCGCCATCCGACGACAGCTCACCGCGCTGTTGAACAGCTGCGCATGCAATACCGCGACCGCGGGTGCCGCGGTCGTGTTCGCGACCATCAGCGGGGAGATGCACGAACTCGGCATTCTGATGCATGCGGCCCTCGCAGCCAGCCGGCGCGTTCGCACGCACTACCTCGGCGTGGACCTGCCGCCGGAGGAAATCGCCGAGTTCGCGCGGCGCGCGCGCGCAAGGGCGGTGGCGATCGGTCTCCTGATGGCGGACAATCGCGCGGCAGGACTCGCGCAACTGCTGAGGCTGCGCGAGGTCCTGGCCCCCGAAATCGAACTGTGGGCCGGCGGACCCGGCGCGTTGCCGGACGCGCCATCGGGCCTGCCCGAGGGCATCGTGCACATGACCGGCCCCGTCGACTTCGATACTCGGATCGAACTGCTCAACCAGTCCGAGGAGTGAGCGTCGCCGCGCGCCCGTGATCGGTGGCGGCGACGATCCTGTCCAGCGCGGCGTCGGCAGCCGCCTCGAAGGCCGCAACGATCGCGCTCATCCGGTTTGCCCTCGCCGGGCGCATGACCCGCGCATCGATTCTCACGAGCGGGACGCGTTTGCCGACCTCACCGAGGCGGGCGACGAAATGTGCCTCGACCGTCGGCACGCCGCCGCCGGACGGATAACGGGCTTGGAAGGCGAGCACCTCGATTTCCAGCCGGTACCGCGAGCGCATCACGGATGCCGCGGGCACCACGTTGCGCAGACCCGAACGGGCCCTGAATTCCTGCACGGCGAGTTGCTCGATGGTCTCGTCGAGCGGCGCGCTCCAACGCGAGCCGGAGAAATGGCTCAATCGTCCATCGGGGTACGAAGCGGCGATCCAATCCGTGTCGAGCCCGGCGCGCACGAGCGGCGTCAGCACCTTCAGATCCGCAGCGATACGAGGCCCGCGGGCGCCGCCGCGCGCCGAAAGTTCGTATTCGACGGCCGGGGCCCTCCCGCTTCGCAACAGCGATCCGGTGCAAGAGGCCACACAGATGACGCCGGCGAAGATCAACGCGCCGCGCGCCGCAACCCGCCGAAGACTCATCGCGGCACCTCCACTCCGCCGTGAGGCGGGCGGTAGAGAAGTTGCGACGGATCCCGCGCGAGCGAGCGTGATAACGCGCGCAGGTTGCGCGCCGTGCCACGGGCCTCGCGCAGCAGATGCTCGAACTGCGGCAGACTCTGACGCGAGAGGCGGCTCAACACTGGTCCGTTGGTGGCGATCAATCGATCGAGCCGCCGGGTGGCGTCGGCCAGATTGGCGGTGATGGCGGTGACATGCGTCAAAGTGATGCGGATCTGCGGCGCCGTGGCGGTCGCGGTCTCGCGCAAACGCGTCGCGGCTTCATCGATCTGCTGCGAGGAACGTCGCAACTGCGCGATCAATTGCCGCACATCGCGCATCGTGGCCGGAAGACGCTCACTTGCGAGCCTCGCGTTCTCGATCGTCGCACTCAGAGCTGCAACGTTGGACTCGCTGAACACTCGATTCAATCGGTCGACGAGATCGACCGCGTGGGTGGTAAGTTCCGGCAGACTGCCGAGGAGCACGTCGAAATCCGACGGTGCCGACCGGATCAGCGGATGATGCGGGCCACGCGCGAGCGGGTGGGGGGGCCCGGCACGGGCATCCTGCTCCAGATCGATGAACAGCAGGCCGGTGACGCCCTGAAGGCTCAGCGAGGCACGTGTGCGGCTGTCGATCGGTGCGTGGGTGTCGATGTCGACAACCACGCGAACGCGCTTCGGTTGTGTCGGATCGAGCATGATCCGCACGACCTTGCCGACGTCGACACCAAGGTAGCGGACTGGGCTGCCCGTCGTCAAACCGCTGACCGACCCACGGAAATATATCTCGTAGCGGGCGTAGCTGCGCTTTTCACCGTGATCCGCATACCAGAATACGAACGCCGCCGTCATGGCGGCGACCAGCATCACGAACGCGCCGACGGCGACGTAGTTGGCGTCTCTATCCATGTCCCTCACCCGCTGCGGCGCGTGCGCGCGGCCCATGAAAATAAGCCTGGATCCACGGCTGCGGATTCGCCGCAAGGCCCGAAGGCGTGCCGCAGAGCATCGCACTGTCGAGGATCACGCCGATCCGGTCACAGGTGCGAAACAGCGTATCCAGGTCGTGGGTGATCATGACGACGGTCAGGCCGAGCCGGGCGTGAAGGTACAACAGTAGCTCATCGAACGCCGCGGCGGAAATCGGGTCGAGCCCTGCGGTCGGCTCGTCGAGGAACAGCAGTTTCGGTTCGAGTGCGAGTGCGCGCGCGAGCGCCGCACGCTTGATCATGCCACCGGAGAGCTGAGCCGGATACTTTCCTGCGCTCTGCGGCGGCAGGCCCACCATCGCCAGACACAAGGCGGAGTGCTCCTCGAGGGCGGTGCCGCGGACACCGCGATACTCGCGCAGCGGCAATTGGACGTTTTCGGCGACGGTGAGCGAGCTGATCAACGCACCATTCTGGAACGTAACACCGAAGGACTGGACGAAACTGCCGAGCTCGGAACGCGGCAAGGCACCGATGTTGCGACCGTAGACCTCGACCGTGCCCGCCTCCGGCCGCCTCAAGCCGAGTATCGTCCGCATCAACACCGATTTTCCGGTTCCAGAGCCACCGACGATGGCGAAGATCTCGCCCGCGGCGACTTGCATGTCGAGACCGTCGTGGATCAACTGCGTGCCAAAGCGGCTGACCAAACCACGCACGCGGATCACCGGATCGGGAGATTCCGCCATGCTCAGAAGTCCAGCCGCACGTACAGTATGGCAAACAGTGCGTCGGCGAAGATCACCAGGAAGATGGACTGCACGACGGCGAGCGTCGTCAGGCGCCCGAGCTCGCGTGCCGAATCGCGCACACGCATGCCGCGGTAGGTGCCGACCAAACCGATCAGCGCGGCGAAAACCGGCGCCTTGATCAGACCCGCCCAGAATGTGGTCGGAGCTATCGCCGCATGCAGCCGACCGATGAATTGCGGCCAGGGGATGTGTAGCTGGAAGTGCGCAAGCAGGCCGCCCCCGGCGATCCCCATCGCATCGGCGATGACGGTCAACAACGGCAGGGCGAGGATGAGCGCCAGGACTCGCGGCACGACGAGCAACTCGATCGGATCCATGCCCATCGCCTGCAACGCGTCGGTCTCCTCGTTCAGGCGCATCACGCCGATTTCGGCGGCGAATGCGCTACCGGATCGTCCGGCGACGATGATCGCGGTCAGCAACACCCCCATCTCACGCAGCACCGATATGGCGATCAAGTCGACGACGAAGATGTCGGCCCCGAAGAGCCGCAACTGCTGTGCGCCGAGATAGGCGACGATCACGCTGATCAGAAAGGCTATCAAGGAGACGATCGGTATCGCGGTGACACCGGTCTCGTAGAGATGTCTCGTCAACGACGGCACACGCAGGGCGCGCGGATGCAACACGGCACGGCCGAGCACCGTGATGATGCGGCCGAGAAATTCCGCAAAGAGACGCGTCTGCTCACTTTGCGCCAGCACCCAGCGACCGAGCCGCTCGACCGGTCTGCCGGCGCCACCGGCCTCGGCCGGGTGCGGGGCGGTGCCGCCACCGGCGCGCAGGTCCTCGAGGAATGCGATATGCCGCGGCGGATTGAGGTGTTGCACGGACAGGGGGCTCGCGCAAGCACGCGCCAAGTGGTTCAGCAGCGCCCAAGTTGGGCCGATGCCGGGCGACTCGGCGGCGGACCAGTCGCAGGTGACGGCTCCTGGCAGGGTCGGCGGCAATGCATCGATCAGCACCCGCAGCGGACCGAGTTCCCGCGCCGACCAGTCGCCGCCCAAGACCAAGCGCCAGGCCCCGCCGCCGCCCTCGAGCGCCAGCGAACTGACTCCAGGTTCGTCGGTCGGCGGGTGCCGCGGCATCGGCTCGATGTTAGCAGGCCGGGCAACCGCTGTCCCCGGCATTGCCGCAGACACGCCGGCCCTTTACAGCGGGCGCGCCGCGCCGCATAGTAAACGGACTGTTCAAGGGCAAACCCGCCGAAAGGCGGGGGCGCAAAGCCTCCGGTCTAAGGATCGTCCCAGCGGACGTTCGATGATAGCGGGGTCGCCAGCACCGCCACGGCACGAGCCGTGCGCCTGGAAGCCCCGGCTTCTGCGCCACCCCCAGAACAGCAGATGATCGTGCCGCAACAAACCAGTCTTCCGGGGGGAAGCGCAGATGGCACTCAGGGAAACGCGCTCGCGAGGCGCTGATCATTACGGAACCCGTCAGCATCCGCAACGGGTGGTGCGCCCGCGCAACCAGGATGAGATCGCGAAAATCCTCGCCGATGCGCGCGCGCATCCCTCACCGGTGCGGTCGGTCGGTGCCGACTACTCACTGACACGTTGCGCAAGCAGCGACGCCGGCACCTCGCTCAATACCGGCGCGCTCGACAAGATTCTGGACTTCGATGACGGCTGTGTTCGGGTACAGGCCGGCGTGCGGGTCGGCACGCTGGTGCGCGCACTCGCCGAGCGCGGGCTGGAACTACCGCTCACCCCGGAAGTCGGCAACATGTCGGTCGGCGCGCTCGCGGTAACGACGCTGCCGCAGGCATCGTATCAGGAAGGGCTCGCGCAGATGGCTTCCTGCGTCACCGAGATGAAGCTGATCACGCCGCAAGGCCGGCAGATTACCGTGACCGAGCGCGATCGGGACCTGATGCGCGTGCTGCGCTCCAGCCATGGCCTGCTCGGGGTCGTCCACGAGGTTGTGTTGCGCATCGAGACCTTGAAGCCCGTGAAGATCGACTACCAGAACTACTCGCTTGCCGAGTTCGCTCTGCGCTACGCGAAAATCCTCGCGCAACCCGCGGCACTGCGCTTGCACATCGCCCCGTTTTCCGAACGTGTCACCGTGGAGCGGCGTATCGTGGATCACGAGGCAAGCGTCAGTCGCTCCGGCATTTGGCAGATTCGCAATTCGGTGATGCGCAACGTCCTGCCCGCGTTCGGCACATCGGTCGGCAGCGTGCTGGCGACACCGGGTTTGCGTGCCGCGGTCCTCACCGGCGTACATCGCGCGCTCAACGCGACCCAGAGCCGAGCCTCGCGCGGCGTCGTGATGCATGCGCACGAGTGGATGCGTGATCTGCCCTCCGAGGCTTGGAAGGCGCGCCACACCTACAGCGTCTGGGCTTTCGCACAGGCGGACTTTCCGTCACTGCTGCAAAGCTACTCGGCGTTCTGCCGTGCGTACTACAAGAAATATCGTTATCGCTGCCATCTCGTGACCGGCGCGAGCCGCCTGCACCGCGATCGGAACTCATTGTTCAGCCCGAGCCACGCCGGCGACATGGTCACGCTGGAACCCTCCTCCACCGGCGAACAGGGCTTCGAGGATTTTTTGATCGACTTCAACGAATTTGCATCCGCGGCCGGCGGCAAGCCAACGTTCAACCAGACACGCGCCCTTACGACGGAGCACGTTTCCAAGGCCTTCGGCGAGCGGGCCCGGCTGTTCGGCGCCCTACGGCGCCGAACCGATCCACTGAATCGCCTGCGCAACAGCTACTTCGCGCAACTGTTGGATTGAGCCGTGCCGGCCGGGGGCATCACATCCTGTCCTGCGCATGCGCCTCGAGGAGCCACAGGTGCTTGTCGAGATCGCGCGATATGCCCGTGAACAGGTCGGCCGTGCCGGCGTCGCCGAGTTTCGCGGTGTCGTCGATCGCCTTGCGCACAGCCTTGCCGAATGCGGCGACCTGGGACGACAGATAGTACAGATGGTCCTTGCCGGCACTGATGTTCAGCGGGTAATTTTTGAGCTTGCTGCGCTTCGCCGCCACGGCCACGGTTCCCTCCACGGCTCCACCCAACGCGGTGACGCGTTCGGCGATCTCGTCGATTTGCGCGAGCAGCAGGTCGGAAATCTTGTCGAACAACTCGTGCAGCGCGATGAAATTCGGCCCCTTGACGCCCCAATGCGCCTGCTTCGCCTGACTCTGCAGGTCGATCGCCTCGGCAAGTCGGTCGTTGAGCATTTCGATCGCATTGCGTCGCGTCTTCTCGGGTAAATCGATCTTGGACTTGTACATGCCCGGCTCCTCAGGGTTGCCTATGCGGTTCGCGGGACATTCTGCGCCATTCGGCGCCGGCTCAAAAGCAGGCCGCTCAGAGTTCGACGCTGCGCGAACGGAGTCGAATGGCCACGAAGATCAAGGCAACGCCGACCGCGATGCCGATCCAGGTCGCGCGATGCGTCGCGAAACCGACCGGATCGATCAAGCTCCAGACGTCACCCGGGGCGGCACTGCGTCCGGCGACCGGAAAGCCGGCGAGGGCGAAGATGGAGCCCTGAAAATCGTGGAAGGCGTCGCCGGGATACCCCATGAACAAACGCGAGGTGACTGCGTGCGCGAGAACACTCGTGCCGAAGAACACGCGCTCAGCCCAGATCGCCCCGAGCGGCGGCAGGAACGACCACAGGGTCAGCGCACGCCGCGCCCACGCCGAGACGAGCAGCAGCCACCCGGCGACCGGCAGGAACCATACGGCCAGCGTCGCGATCACATACACCCATAGAACCTGAAGTTGCAGCCATTGACCGGGGTTCCAGAGCGATGCGCCGATCCATGAGCGCGCGCGCACGGAAACCACGAACGCGATCGTGAGCGTGGTCAGATCGGCAATCGCGAAGTAAATGAACGGGATCACGAGCAGCCCCATGAGCAGCTTCGAGAGCACGGTCGCCGTGTCCGAAATCGGCAGGCACTTCCAGAATAGAATGCTGTGATCGCTGCGTTCCGAATGCAGGCAGTCGAGCAGATACCACGCGGAATACGTGGTCATGGCAAGCAGGAAAACGGCGCCCGAGGCAAACAGCAGCACGCCGCCGAGTGCCCCGCGCTGCGGCGATACATTCGACAGCACCACGTCGACGTGGCCGAACAGCGCAGCCAGCACCAACAGGGCGCCGATCAGCGCCGGCACGACCCAGATGGCGCGGCTCTCCCATATTTCCCGGCGGATCAGCCAGAAATGGCGCTTCATGCCGGTCCGCTCGAGAGCTTGGCGACGAACAAGTCGGCAATGCTGGGGACGCTCACATCACCGAACGCGCCGAGTTTGGCACGGTCAACGCCATCGAAGTAGAGGACCGTTGCGCCGGGCGAGCGACGCTCATGGAACGGGCGCAGCGCCCGCGCCTCGCTCAACTGCTCGGCGCCGACCGCGACCGTCGCGTAGCGCGCCGCGACTTCATCGAGCGAGGTGTCGAGGACGATACGTCCCTTGTCGAGGAACAAAATGTCCGTGAGGAGATTCTCGATCTCCTCGACCTGGTGCGTCGTGACCAGGATCGAGCGCGTCTCGTTCATGTAATCCTCGGTCAGCGCCTCATAAAAATGCCGGCGCGCAATCAAGTCCAGGCCAAGCGTGGGTTCGTCGAGCACGAGCAATCTGGCGTCGATCGACATCGTCAACGCCAGATGCACCTGGGTCTTCACGCCCTTCGACAGTTCGCGCAGGCGACGCTCGAGCGGGATCCCCGCCTTGCCGAGCAACGCACGTGCGCGGTCGCGCCGGAAGCGTGGATGGACGCCGGCGACGAAGTCGAGTGCCCGATCGACTCGCAACCATCCGGGCAACACGTCGATGTCGGGGATGAACGATGCCTCGCACATGAGAGCGGCCCTCTCATGGAAGGGCTCGCGGCCGAGGACGCGCAAATATCCCTCGTAGGGCGCAAGCCCGAGCAAGGCGCGTAGAATCGAGGTCTTGCCGGCACCGTTCGGGCCGATCAGTCCGACGATGCGGCCGGGCGGGATCACAAAGCCGACACGATCGACGGCAACATGGGCGCCATATCGCTTGGTCAGGTCGCGCGCTTCGATGACGGGTGCCATGAGCCTTCTTAAAAACGTCGGCTCGCGACGCCAAAATCGGGCGGCCGGACCGGTGTTGGCGTCGCCACTGAGGGCTCGGCGAGCAGTTCGCCGGCGGAGAAGCCGAGGCGCCGGATCCTCTCGAGCACCCGCGGCCATTCCTCGTTGCGAAAGCGCCGCCGCTCATCGGCCAAAAGGGTTGGGCGTGCGCCATCGCCGACGTACATGCCGCGACCGCGGCGCTTCTGGACGAGGTGTTGCTCGACGAGTTTCTGGCGATAGATCGGTTGGCGGTCGTTCCAGGGCGAATTCATCGATCGGCTAACCCATGTCGCAGTGTCTTACCCTACTACAACAGCAAAGTAATGAATAGGTTCCCGACCCGCCGCACGTCGATCAACCCCTGGGGTGCGGGCGGACCGTTTGTGCCAATAACCGGCGGGGCACGTATGCTAGCCGGCATGGATATCGCTGACCAGGATGGGCAACTCATGCTGCGCTACCGCAGTGGCGACCTTGGCGCATTCGAGGCGCTCTATGCCCGCCACAAGGGACCGCTCTACCGATATTTGCTGCGCCAGGTCCATGACCCGGCAACGGCAAGCGATTTGTTCCAAGAAGTATGGTCCAAGGTGATAGCGGCACGCCATCGCTACGAGGCCCGTGCAAGGTTCACGACGTACTTGTTCCACGTCGCTCATCACTGCGCAATCGACCATTATCGACGTGGTCGGACGGCGCCGATGCCCACGGGCGCCGCCGAGCCGGCGGCGGGCGTGCCCGAGCCGCAAGTGCCGGAGTACGAACTGCCCGATCGGCGGGCGGAATTCGGCGAGCAGCAATCGGCGTTGTTCGCGGCGCTCGCGGCGCTGCCGGCGGCACAGCGCGAAGCATTCCTGTTGCGCGAAGAAGGCGGACTCGCCGTCGAGGAAATCGCACGCGTCACCAACGTCGGCATTGAAACCGCGAAGAGCCGGCTGCGCTATGCGGTTCGCAAGCTGCGCCTGGCGCTCGCCGACGCGCCACCCGCGCCGCAGGCAGGGGTTGCCGGCGCGGCGCCGGCCCGCCTGCGGGCTTCATGAGGATCCTGGGGATGAATGAACCGGACGAGGACTTCGAACGCTATCTGCGCGGTGACAGCGACCTGTCGAACGCCTACCGGCGCGGCGTGCGCCTCACGCCGCCCCGCGTGCTCGATCGGCGTGTGTTGGCAATGGTGCACAAGCCGCAGCGGCTGCGTAACCGCCACGATGTGTTCGCGTATGCCGCCTGCGCACTGCTCGCGATCGTGGTGCTGTTCGCCATCGAGACCGGACCGCACCACGCAAGCCGCCCGAGCAACGACGCGCCGCGGTTCTTGCCAACCGCCGTGCGCAGCGCCGGGCAAAGCCGAGGCGAGGAACCGGCCAAGCTTGGAATGCCGGCGATTCCGCAGATCCTGCCTGAGTTGCACCGGCATGCGCGGCACACACGGGGATGCGCAGCCCGGGTGGCGAATCACACGCCATCCTCGCGCCATTTGGGCTACCATTCGGCTCTTTGCGCGCGGAGCATTTAGCATGAAAAAACCCGTTACCGTCACGATCACCGGCGCGGCCGGCAACATCGGCTATGCGCTTGCATTTCGCGTCGCGTCCGGTCAGATGCTCGGGCTCGACCAGCCGATCAATTTGAATTTGCTGGAAATTCCCGCCGCCGTCGGCGCAGCGCGGGGCGTGCTCATGGAACTGAGCGACTGCGCGTTCCCGACACTGCGTTCGGTCAGCGCGAGCGACGAGGCAAATGTGGCGTTTCGGGACTGCGATTTCGCCATGCTGGTCGGCGCACGACCCCGCGGACCGGGCATGGAGCGCAAGGACCTGCTGCTTGAGAACGCGAAGATCTTCTCCTCGCAAGGCAAGGCGCTCGACGCCGTCGCCAACCGGAACGTGCGCGTACTCGTCGTCGGTAATCCGGCTAACACGAATTCTCTGATCGCCCAGCGCAACGCCCCCTCGCTGCCGCCCGGGAACTTCACGGCGATGACCCGGCTCGACCACAATCGCGGCCTCGCGCTGCTTGCGCAGAAGGCGGGCACTGCGGTCTCGCAGGTGAACAAGCTCACAGTCTGGGGCAACCACTCGGCGACCCAATACCCGGACATCCATCACGCGAGCGTCGACGGCAAGGCGGCGCTCGACGTCGTCGGAAAAGACTGGTTTCGCGACACCTTCATACCGACCGTGCAGCAGCGTGGCGCAGCGATCATCAAGGCGCGCGGCAGCTCCTCCGCCGCATCCGCCGCATCGGCCGCGATCGATCACATGCGCGACTGGGTGCACGGCACGCCCGCGGGCGACTGGGTCAGCATGTCGATCCCCGCCGACGGCAGCTACGGAATTCCGGAAGGCGTCATCTACTCGTATCCGGTCACCTGCCGGGACGGCGCATATCACATCGTGCAGGGACTGCAGATCGACGAGTTCAGCCGCGAGAAGATGCGCGCAACCCATCAAGAGCTGTGCGAAGAGCGTGACGGCGTGAAAGACTTGATCTGATGACCCAGCCCACGCTCTGATGACTGCCCGGTCAATCCTGCACGTCGACATGGACGCCTTCTATGCGTCCGTCGAACAGCGGGATCGACCGGAACTCGCGGGCCGCCCCGTGATCGTCGGTCATGCCGGACCGCGCGGTGTCGTGGCGGCCGCAAGCTATGCGGTGCGCCGTTTCGGCGTACATTCGGCGATGCCGATCGGTACGGCACTGCGGCTTTGTCCGCATGCGATCATCGTGCCGCCGCGGATCGCCCGCTACCGCGAAGTATCAGCGATGCTCTTGGCGATATTCCTGGAACTGACGCCACTCGTCGAACCCTTGTCGCTGGATGAAGCCTTCCTGGACGTGAGCGCGAGCCTGCGCCTCTTGGGCGATGCGCGCTCCATCGGTGAGCGGATACGTCGGCGCATTCACGCACAAACCGGCCTCACCGCCTCGGTCGGCATCGCACCGAACAAGCTGGTCGCCAAGATCGCGTCGGATATCAACAAGCCGGATGGCCTGTGCGAGATCTCAGCCGTGCAACTGCCCGCGGCCCTCGATGCGCTGCCGATCCAAAGACTCTGGGGGATCGGGCCGAAAACCCTGCCCGCGGTGCACGCCGCGGGGATCCATTGCTTTGCTGATCTGCGAGTCGCGAGCGAGCCGCTGCTGCGGCAGCTCTTCGGCCGCCATGCCGCCACGATGCGCAGGCGCGCCGCGGGAATCGACGATCGCGAGGTCAGCGCCGAGCACGACGAACAATCCATCAGCGCCGAGCGCACATTCGAGGCGGACCTGCGCGACCCAGGCGAACTGCAGACCCAACTGTCGATGCTCGTCGAGCGCGTCGCGACCAGGCTGCGTGGCACGGCCTCGAGCGCCGCGCTGCTCGGGATCAAAGTGCGGCTTGCCAATTTCACCACCCACAGCCGCCAGCGATCCTTCACACCCCCCGTACGCGACACCGCGGCGCTCTGGGCGAGCGCCTCGGAACTTCTCGACACCTGGTTCGGCGAGCACCCGCGTGCGGCGGTGCGGCTGCTCGGGGTTTCGGTGTCCGGACTGCGGTCCAGCGCGCAGGCCGATTTGTTCGATCACGGGCCGGTCAAGGCCGCGCGGGTGGATGCGGCGGTCGATGAGGTGCGCCGCCGCTTCGGCGAGGGCCTGCTGATGCGTGCAAGCCACATCCGCCGCGCGCCGGGCTGAGTCGCACGGCGCTTCTCGTGGCTTGATATCATCGGCATCCGCCATGTACACGAGCCACTTCGGCCTAAGCGAAAAGCCGTTCGCAATCACGCCGGACCCGCGTTACCTCTACATGAGCGGCCGGCACGCGGAAGCCTTGGCGCATCTGCTCTACGGAATCAACGAAGCCGGCGGATTCGTACAGCTCACGGGCGAAGTCGGTACGGGCAAGACCACCGTCGTGCGTACGCTGCTCGCGAGGGTGCCCCCGCACGTGGACGTCGCCGTGATACTGAACCCGAGGGTCACGCCGGCCGAGTTCCTGCAAAGCATCTGCGAGGAACTCGGCGTCAGCGTCTTGGAGGCCGAGCGCTCGAGCATCAAATATCTGGTCGATGTGCTGAACCGGCGCCTGTTGTCGGCGCACGCGGCCGGTCGACGCGTGATCCTCATCGTCGACGAGGCACAGAACCTCTCGGCCGAGGTCCTAGAGCACGTACGTCTGCTCACGAATTTGGAGACGCCGACGCAGAAGCTGCTGCAGGTGCTGCTGATCGGCCAGCCGGAACTGCGCGAACTGCTGGATCGCACTGAACTGCGCCAACTCGCCCAACGGGTCACGGGCCGATACCACCTGAGCCCGCTGAGCCGGGACGAGACGCGGCATTACGTGCGCCATCGGCTGCGCGTCGCCGGCGCCTCCACGGAGATCTTCACCGAAGCCGCGCTCGGCGAGGTACACCGGCTATCCTCCGGGATACCACGCGTGATCAACGTCTGTTGTGACCGCGCGCTGCTCGGCGCCTATGCGCAGGAGACGCCGCGGATCACCGCCGCGCTCGTCCGACGCGCCGCCGCCGAAGTGTACGGCCGCCGGTTCGCGCCGGGGTGGATCGGCTGGCTCGCGGTTGGCATCGCGGGAATCGGCTTCTGCGCGGTGCTGTTTGCAGGCTGGCGGACGTGGGGCGGACCCACGGGGCGTCCGCGGGAAGTCGCCGCGGCGCAGCCGGTCCGCGTCGCGGCGAGCACAGCGCTCGCACGGAACGCGACCCGCATCATCGCGCCGCACGCCGCCAAGCCGGTGGTCGCGATGGCTGCACCGAAGAAGCCGCCACCGCCAAGTTCAAAGCCACCCGGCGCATCGGTCGCCGACCTGCTCGCGGGGGTGGCGCCGGGCGGTGGGGGGGAGGGCGCGGGGGGGGGGTTGGGTGGGGGTGGGGGGG
>VFSW01003425.1_pt1 | contig 23799 bp, 19 predicted proteins | sample 5358111 | NCBI WGS metagenome assembly VFSW01 (sample SAMN11554181, study PRJNA540505) | mine drainage metagenome | isolation source: sediment from site ElyBrook_90M | place: USA: Ely Copper Mine, Vershire, VT | collected 2017
GCTGGGACCGGAGCCTCGGCTACCATGCGGGCCTGCACGGGCGCGATAAAGCGGTACCCGCGGCGCGGCAGGGTTTCCACGTAGCGCGGCGTGGCGGCATCGTCATCCAGCGCTTCGCGGACCTTCTTGGCGGCGATGTTGAGGCCGTTATCGAAGTCCACTAGGGCGTCGGTCCACAGCTTGCGGGCCAACTCTTCGCGCGTGACCACCTTTCCGGGATGCTCCAGAAGGGCCGCCAGAAGCTGGAAGGGACGCTCCTGCAGTTTGATCTTCCGGCCGTGTTTGCGCAACTCGCCCTGCGTGAGGTCGACTTCAAACACACCGAATTGCAGGAGCTGTGGCGCGCGGTCTTTGGGGTCCACGGGAGAGGCCGCCTTGGCCGGTCATACGCGAGTTTAACATCCCGCCGCGGGCCGTTCCGCGCGCGGCGCGGCGTCAGCGGACATAGCGGGGCGCTTGTCCCGCGCCCCAGGGATCGTACCGCGAGGCGAAGCGCACACGCTCGCTGATGGACGGGTGATCGTAGAGCCAGAATTCGATGAACGGGCTCGGGTGGGGATCGTCCAGCGAGACTTCGCCCAGGATCTGAAAGGCGCCGGCGGCTTCGTCGGAGGCGTTCGGCACAATGCCGTGGATCACCTCCAGGCCGTAGATATCGGCATGGTGTTCCAGGACGCGGCTGAAGGAGCTGGAGACCGGTTCGGAGAGGAAGCCGAAGACCGCCAGGGCCAGCAGCAGGACGGGCAGGGAGGCCCAGTCGCCGGCGGCGCGTATCTCCCAGCGGGCGCCCCAGCGCGCCAGCGCCCAGCCCATGGCGTGGTAGGCCAGGAAGAGGAAGACCAGGATGCCGAGCATGGCGGCGCCGATGCCGATCCAGACGTGGCCCAGCACATAGTGCCCCATCTCGTGGCCGAAGACGAAGAGGGTCTGGCCGGTGTCCATCTTCTGAATGGTGTTGTCCCAGACCACTACGCGTTTGGAGGCGCCGATGCCGGCGACATAGGCGTTGAGCGACTTCAGCTTTTCGCTGGCGCGCATTTCGAACATGCGGTCCGGGGGAATGTCCAGGCCGCCGCGCGCCACGACCTTGCCGATGGCGGCCACCAGCGCGGGCTGCCGGGCGGCCAGCGGCTCGAACTTGAAGAACAGGGGTTCGATGGCCAGCGGCTCGATGAACATCAGAAAGACGACCATGGGAATGGAGGCCAGCCAGAAGTAGAACCACCACCGGCGCGGGCTGCGGCGCATCGCCCCATAGAGCACCCAGGCGGCCACGCCGGCGAGGGCGAAGGCGAGGATTTCGCCCTTGGTCCAATCCCAGAACCACGAGCCCCAACCCTGGATGGATTGCTCGAAGCGGACGGCCAGGCGATGGCCGTACATCGCGGCGGGCAGCTCCAGCGTGTCGACGGCCAGCAGCAGCAGGGGCGCGAAGAGATAGGCCTGGAGGATGCGGCGGCGGGTGGCGGATTCGGCGAAATCGCGGAAGCGCGGGGCCACGCGGAAGGCCAGCAGCGCGACCAGCACCAGCATGCCGTAGGCCACGGCGATGAAGTGCAGACGGTTGCGGGCGGCGGCGTATTCGATGGCTTTGGCGAGTTTATCGGGCGGCAGGGTGTAGGTCCTGGCCGCTAAGAGCAAACCTGGAAACATATTTCTCCTTTTCCCCAGACGGTCTGGCGGCCCACGCCGGTCCACTGGCCGGCGCGCAGGTAGGGCAGGAACTCGCCCAAATCGCCATCATATTCCGAGTGGCCGGTGAATCCGCCGAGGGGGTGGATCTGGCCGGTGCGGCTGGAGCGGCGCTCGGCCGAATGCCACTGCAGATCGCAGTGCGCCAGGCGCACGCGGGCGGCGCGCTCGCCCATGGCACGGAAGTCGATCTCGAGGGGACCGGGCCCATAGAGCGCGCGCAGGGTGCTGATGCGGTCGCGGAGGCGGGCGAAGAGGACCGGGAATTCGGGGCGGGAGACGAGCTGTTGTCCGGCTTTCATCTCGGTGGGGGTGACGAATGCGACGCGCACGCGCTTGGCCGGCTCGGGAGCGGTGGCCAAATCGACGGACTCTTCGCGCTCTTCGACGGAGATCACTTCGGCGCGCGTCCAGTGCGCGAAAGCCCCCGCGAAGCGGCGGCGGATATCGCCGCGGACATCGAACAGGTGGGCGTCGAAATGGAATGCGCCGCCGGGCGGGATCTCGAGGCCGTCCAGGGGCGTGGCGCGGAAGACGAACGGGCGCGGCGCATCGGCCAGGCCGCTGGGGCCGCCGGCGGCGCGCGGGGCGAAGATGCGGCCGTACTCGGGTTCGCCGGCGGTTTCGTGCAGCATCATGCCGAAGGCGCCGCGCAACACGTTGCCCGCTTTACCCGGCGGAAAGAAGAGCGATGGGCCGGCGCGGCAATGGAAGCGCAGCCGGATGCAAGCGAAGGTCACGTTGGATCAACCGGCGGAAACCGCGGCGGCCGCGTCATAGAAGCCCTTGCCCGCGGCGGCCAGGCGTTCCAGCAGGGGCGCGGGCCGCCAGTGATGGCCCAGGCGCGCGCGATACTCGTTCACCTTGGCCAGCACGTGCGGGAGGCCCAGCGAATCGGCGTAGGCCATGGGGCCGCCGCGATGGCGCGGGTAGCCGAAGCCGTAGGCGTAGATGACGTCGATATCGCCGGGGCGGATGGCGATGCGTTCGTCGAGCACGTTGGCGCCCTCGTTGGCCAGCGCCACCATGATGCGCGAGAGGATCTCTTCATCGGAGACCGGCCGGCGCGCGATGCCCCGGGCGCGCGCCGCCTTTTCGGCCAGCTCCTCGACCAGCGGATCGGGGATCGGAGCGCGGCTGCCGGCTTCGTAGCGATACCATCCGGCGCCGGTCTTCTGGCCGTAGCGGCCCATCTCGTAGAGCCAGTCCGGCACCGGCGATTCGGGACCTTCGGCGCGGCTCTGGCCGATGGAGCGGAGGTGCTGGCGGATGCGCGCGCCCACGTCGATGCCGGCGATATCCTGCATGCCGAAGGGCCCCACGGGCATGCCGAAGGCGGTCATGACGCGATCGATCTGGGCCACGCCGGCGCCCTCTTCGAGCAGCAGGTAGCCCTCGCGCAGGTAATAGGCGAGCATGCGGTTGGCCACGAAGCCGAAGCAGTTGCCCACCACCACGCCGACCTTGTTCAGCTTCCGGGCCAGCTTCAGCGAGGCGGCGATGGTTTCGCTGCCGGTGGCGCGGCCGCGCACGATTTCCATGAGCTTCATGACGTTGGCGGGGCTGAAGAAGTGGTGGCCGATGACGCTCGCCGGACGGCCGCTGGCCTGCGCGAACTGGTCGATGTCGAGGGTGGAGGTATTGGAGGCTAGCAGGCAGCCGGGACGGGTGACGCGGCCGAGGTCGGCGAACACGCTCTTCTTCAACTCCAGGTTTTCAAAGACGGCCTCGACCACGATATCCACGTGCTCGAAGCCGTCGTAGGTGAGGGTGGGGCGGATCAGCGACATGACCCGCTCCACCTGTTCGGCGGTCATCTTGCCTTTGGAGGCGGAGATTTCGTAGTTTTTGCGGATGGTGGCGAGGCCGCGGTCGAGTTCGGCCTGGCCGGTCTCCTTGAGCAGCACGGGGATGCCGGCGTTGGCGTAATTCATGGCGATGCCGCCGCCCATGGTGCCTGCGCCGACGACCGCCGCCGCGCGGATTTCGGCGGTGGGCGTGTCTTTGGGGATGCCGGGGACCTTGGCGGCTTCGCGCTCGGCGAAGAAGAGGCGGATCAGGTTGTGGGATTCGGCGGATAGCACGCAATCGGCGAACAACTCGATTTCGCGCGCGGAGCCGGCGTCAAAGCCGTGCAGGACACCGGCGGCGATGGCTTCGACGGCGGCATAGGGCGCGTGCGCGCCGCGGGCCGTTTTCTTGAGGCTGACGCGGGCGGCATCGATGGCGGCAGCGGCCGCGCCGCGGTCCGCGATGCGGGCGTCCTGCTCGCGGACCTTGCGGATCTGGCCGGCGGCGGCGCGTGCGTGCGCGAAAGCGATGGCGCCCGCCAGCAGGTCGCCATCCACAAGGTGATCGACGATGCCTTCGGCGAGGGCCCGTTGAGCGGCGATGTGCTGGCCCAGGGTGCAGAGTTCCACCGCGGCGGCCACTCCGCAGAGGCGCGGCAGGCGCTGGGTTCCGCCCGCGCCGGGGATGATGCCCAGCAGCACTTCGGGCTGCCCGACCTTGGCGCCCGGCACGGCCACGCGATAGTGGCAGGCCATGGCGAACTCCAGCCCGCCGCCGAGGGCCGTGCCGTGAATGGCGCACACCACCGGCTTGGGGCAATCCTCGATGCGGCGCAGCAGCGCGTGCACGCGATGGGAACGGTCCAGCGAAACTTCACGGTTGGGGATAGTGCCGAACACCTTGATATCGGCGCCGGCGATGAAGGTGTTGCCCGCGCCGATCAGCACGGCCGCCTTCACGGCGGGATCGGCGGCGGCCCGCGCCACGCCCGCGTCGATGCCCTCGGGCACGCCCGGGCTAAGGGCATTCACGGGCGGATTGTCGATGGTGATGATGGCAACGTCGTCTTGGACGGTGTAGTGGACGAGATCTGGCATGGAGATGATCCGATCCATTCTAACCCGCTGCCGCCTGGGTATTGAGCGCTTCACGAACCAGGCGGGCGAGGGTGTCGGGCAGGAAAGGCTTCTGCAGAAACGGCGCGCCGGACTCCAGGATGCCGTGGTGCACCATGGTCTCGTCGGTGTAGCCCGACATGAACAGAACCTTGAGGCCGGGGCGGAGCAGGCGGATCTGTTCGAGCGCCTGCGGGCCGCTCATCTCCGGCATGACCACGTCGGCCAGTAGGAGGTGGATGCGGCCCTGGAATTCGGCGGCCTGGCGGATCGCGTCCTGGCCGCGCCCGGCTTCGAGCACCTGGTAGCCGCGGACGCTCAGGACTTCGCAGATGAGCCTGCGCACGCGCTCCTCATCCTCCAGCACCAGGATGGTTTCGGTGCCTCCCGGCAAGGCGGGCGGCGGCGCCGGGGATAGCTCCGCCGCCTTGGCGCCCGCCGCGGGCAGGTAGATCTTCACGGTGGCGCCGCGGCCCGGCTCGCTGGAGATGGAAATAGCGCCGCCGCTCTGCTTCACGATGCCGTAGGCCGTGGCCAGGCCCAGGCCCGTGCCCTTGCCGGGGGCCTTGGTGGTGAAGAACGGCTCGAACAGGTGCGCGCTGATGTCCGGGTCGATTCCCATGCCGGTGTCGGTGATGGCCAGGGTGACATAGGAGCCCGGCCGAAGGTCCGGATTCAAACCGGCGTAGGCCGCGGGCACATCCACGTTGGCGGTTTCGAGGATCAGCTTGCCGCCGCCGGGCATGGCGTCGCGGGCGTTGACCACGACGTTCATAATGACCTGCTCCAGTTGTCCGGCATCGGTACGGACGGTGGCGGGATCGGCGGCCGGCACGGTGATCAGCTCGATGTCCTCGCCGATCAGGCGGGAGAGCATCTTCTCCATGTTGACGATCAGGAGATTCAACTGCACGGTGCGCGGGGAAAACGGCTGGCGCCGGCTGAAGGCCAGGAGTTGATGGGTGAGGGCGCCGCCGCGCTCGGCGGCCTGGCGGATTTCCTCGATGGCGGCGCGCTGGGGATGGGGCAGGGCGGCGTCGGCCAGCAGCAGGTCGGCATAGCCGGTGATGACGGTAAGCAGGTTGTTGAAGTCGTGCGCCACGCCGCCGGCGAGGCGGCCGACAGCCTCCATTTTCTGGGCCTGGCGGAACTGCTGCTCGAGGCGGCGGCGCTCACCGCGGCCCTCGGCCTGGCTCATCTCGCGGCCCACGGTCACGCCCAGGCGCGAAAGTCGATCGCGCGCGATGTGCCCGGCGGCGCCGGCCTTGAGGACTTCCAGGACGGCTTCCTCGGGCACCGGGCCGGAAATGGCAATCAACGGGATGTCCGCGCCGGTGTCGCGCAGGATTTCCAGGACCGCCAGCGGGTCCAGGCGCGCGTTCTCACCGGCCGCCAGGATGAGTTCCCACTTGCGCGCCAGGGCCTGGCGAAAGGCGGGCGCCGCGGCCACGGTCGCATAGGATGGCACGTAGCCGCCACGCCGGAGTTCCTCGGCGAAGCGGGGCGCGTCGGTATCCCGGTCCGAGACGATGAGCACGCGCAGCGGCACGAGCATGTATAATCCCCCGGCGGCGGTTTCTTCCAATTTCACCAAGGTTGGGCCGCGCGGATGAACCGCCGCGCGCGAGTTGGAAGTCATTTGGCCCGCCGGCCTTTCCAACGTGTATCATAACGGAAGATGCCGGGCTCGCCACCAACCGTGCGGACGGAACTGCGTACGGGCAATCTGCCGCTGGCCGCCTGGGGGTGGTTCGCACTGCTGCTGCTGGCCTCGTACGCTCCTGTGCTGGGGCGTCTGGCGCGGCAGTGGGACAGCGACCCGGACATGGGCCACGGCTTCTTCGTGCCCCTGGTGGCGGGTTTCATCGTGTGGCAGAAGCGCGGCCAACTGCGCGCGCTGCCGCTGGCGCCCAACTGGTGGGGCCTGGCGGTGGTGCTGTGGGCGGGACTGCAATTGTACATCGCCACGCTGGGCGCGGAGCTGTTCCTGGCGCGGACCGCGTTCGTCATTTCGCTCATCGGCGCCGTTCTGCTGCTGGGAGGCGCGGCCTGGGTGCGCGCCCTGGGATTCCCGCTGTTTCTATTGTTCTTCATGGTGCCCATCCCCACGGTGGTCTACAACAGCATCACCTTTCCCCTGCAACTGCTGGCCAGCCGCGTTTCCACCGAGGCCCTGAACCTGATGCAGATCCCGGTGCTGCGCGAGGGCAACGTGCTGGAACTGGCCGAGCAGAAGCTCTCGGTGGTGGAGGCCTGCAGCGGCATCCGCTCGCTGCTTTCGCTCACCTTCCTTTCGCTGGTGTACGGATATTTTTTCGAGAGCCGCACGGCCATGCGCGTGCTGCTGTTCTTTTCCACGATCCCCATTGCTATTGTGGCCAACGCCAGCCGCGTCACCCTGACCGGCGTGCTCACCGAGTACCGGCCGGAGCTGGCCGAGGGCTTTTTCCATACGGCATCCGGCTGGGTGATCTTCATGGTGGCGCTGGCGATCCTGGTGCTGCTGCACCAGATTCTGAATTGGGGGTACCGGCGTTTGCATGCCCGATAAACAGACAGGCTGGCTTGGCAACAAGTACGCCAGGGTTTTGACCCTGGTGCTGATCGCGCAGACGGCGTTGTTCTACGCGGCCTCGCGCGGGGAGAAGGTTCCCGCGGGGCGCCCGCTGGACCTGTTTCCGTTGCAGATCGGGAGCTGGCAGGAAGCGGAGAACTATCCCGTCGAGCAGGAGATCCGGGACCAGCTCCGGGCCGACGATCTGCTGAACCGCCTGTATCAGGACCCGTCGTCCCACGCGGCCGCCAACCTGTTCGTGGCGTACTTCAAGACGCAGCGCACGGGGCAGTCGCCGCACTCGCCCAAGAATTGCCTGCCGGGATCGGGATGGGAGCCGGAAGCCACCGGCACGCTGGACGTGGCCGTCGAGGGGCAGGCGCGGCCCATCCGCATCAACCGCTACGTGGTCTCGCACGGCGACGAGAAGAGCGTGGTGCTCTACTGGTACCAGAGCGAGCGCCGGGTGATCGCCAGCGAGTTCGCCGCGAAATTCTGGCTGGTGATGGATTCCATTCGGTATCACCGGAGCGACACCGCGCTGGTGCGCGTGACGGTGGCCGTAACCCACAACGACCAGGACGCCGCGACCCGCGAGGGGGTGGCGTTTGTGCAATCCGTATTCCCGGTGTTGAAGAGCTACCTTCCGGCTTAGCGGGACGCGCTATTTCTCGCCGCCCAGAAACTGGAGCAGCGCCGCATTGAAGGGCGCGGCGCACTCGAACTGCGGCACGTGCCCGCAGGCGTCCAGGACCACCAGTTTGGCGCCGGGGATATCTTCCGCCAGGGCCTTGCCGGCGGCCAGCGGGACCAGCGCGTCCTCGCGCCCCCAGACCACCAGCGCCGGCGCCTTGATGGCGCCCAGCTTGCCGTCCACCATGTCTTCGCCGCGCAGAATGGAATCGATGAAGCGTTCGGTGGTATAGCTGTCGTTCTTGTGCAGGTGCAGCATGAGCGCCTGCTCGGCGAACGCGTCGCTGGCGAACGCCTTGCCGAAGAAGACCACGGACATGAGCTGCTTCTCGCCCTCGATGGTGGCGGGGTCCAGCCCCACCAGGCGCTCGCGCGTCAGGGGCGGCCCGCCGGTGCGCTGCTGCGAGTAACCCGCGCTATCCACCAGCACCAGGCGATCCACCTTGTCGGGATGCGCCAGGGCGAAGTCCATGGCCACCCAGCCGCCCAGGGAATTGCCCACCAGGGTGGCCTTGGCGATACCGACTTTCTTGCAGAAGGCGTCCAGAAAGTCCACCAGGGTGCCGACGCGGTAATTGATCATGGGTTTGTCGGACTGGCCGAAGCCGACCTGGTCCGGCACATAGACATGGAACCTGCCGGACAGCGCCGGAAGGGTGGAGGCCCAATTGCTCCGGTCGCCCCCCAAGCCGTGCAACAGAATAACGGCCGGGCCGGAGCCGGCCTCCTGGTAATAGATTTTCTGGCCGTAGATCTCGACGGTTTTGATGGACGGCGGCTGGGCCACGGCCGCGGCGGCGAAAGTCAGAAACAAGGCGATGCGCGCAAACATATTCGTGACGGTCCTCCGGGTTACGGTTGATTGTACGACCCAGCCGGCGCAACATGCAACCGCATCCGAGTATACTGAAATGTTCCAAACTTCGAAGATATTTCCATGAGTGCCATCGCCGAAACCAGTCCCCTGAATCGCTCCATTGGATTTTACGAAGCCAGCATCGGCAAGAAGGCGGTCATGGCCGTCACGGGCGTCATCCTGTTCGGATACGTGCTCGGCCACCTGATCGGCAATTTGCAGATCTATGCCGGAGCGGAGCAGATCAACCGCTACGCGCGGTTTCTCCATTCGCACCCCATCCTGTTATGGATCGTGCGCACCGGCCTGCTGGCCTCCGTGGTGCTGCACATCACGGCATCCGTGCAACTGTGGCTGCTCAAGCGGAGGGCGCGTCCCCAGGCCTACGTGAAGAAGGACGACGTGCCCGCCAGTTATGCCGCGCGCACCATGATCTGGAGCGGCCCCATCATCGCGGCCTTCGTCATTTTCCACGTGCTGCACCTGACCACGGGCAGCATCGTGGAGATCAAAGAGCTGGACGTGCACGCCAACGTCATCTCCGGGTTCCAGCATCCGGCCATCGCCATCTTCTACATCATTGCCATGGCGCTGTTATGCCTGCATCTCTACCACGGCCTCTGGAGCATGTTCCAGTCGCTGGGCCTGAACCACCCGCGCTACACACCCATCCTGAAGAAATTCGCGGCCGCGTTCGCCTGGTTCGTGGCCATCGGCAATATCTCCATCCCGGTTTCGGTGATGCTGGGCGTGCTGAAGTAGAGGAGCGCATCATGGAACTCGACGCCAAAATTCCCGCCGGCCCGATCGAGACCCTGTGGGACAAACACAAGTTCAATCTGAAGCTGGTGAATCCAGCCAACAAGCGGAAGTACAACATCATCGTGGTGGGATCGGGGCTGGCCGGCGGCAGCGCGGCAGCCACGCTGGGCGAACTGGGATACAACGTGCAGTGCTTCTGCTACCAGGATTCGCCGCGCCGCGCGCACTCCATCGCCGCGCAGGGGGGCATCAACGCCGCCAAGAATTATCACAACGACGGCGACAGCGTGTACCGGCTGTTCTACGACACGGTGAAGGGCGGCGACTTTCGCGCGCGCGAGGCCAACGTCTACCGGCTGGCGCAGATCAGCGTCAACATCATCGACCAGTGCGTGGCGCAGGGGGTGCCCTTCGCGCGCGAATACGGCGGCCTGCTGGATAATCGGTCTTTCGGCGGGGCGCAGGTTTCGCGCACATTCTACGCGCGCGGCCAGACCGGCCAGCAGTTGCTGCTGGGCGCGTACCAGGCGCTGGAGCGGCAGATCGGCGCGGGCCAGGTGAAAATGTTTCCGCGGCACGAGATGCTGGACCTGGTGGTGATCGGCGGCCAGGCCCGCGGCATCGTCACGCGCGATCTGATCACGGGCAGGATCGAGTCCCACGCGGCCGACGCCGTGGTGCTGGGCGCCGGCGGCTACGGCAACGCCTATTACCTCTCGACCAACGCCAAAGGCTGTAACGCCACGGCCATCTGGCGGGCCCATAAGAAGGGCGCATATTTCGCCAATCCGTGCTTCACCCAGATCCATCCAACCTGCATCCCGGTCAGCGGCGAGTATCAATCGAAATTGACCCTGATGAGCGAGTCGCTGCGCAACGACGGCCGCATCTGGGTGCCGCTGAAGAAGGGCGACCGGCGGCCGCCCGGCCAGATTCCCGAGGAAGAGCGCGACTATTACCTGGAGCGCCGCTATCCGAGCTTCGGCAACCTGGTGCCGCGCGACGTGGCCTCGCGCAACGCCAAGGCGGTTTGCGACGAGGGCCGCGGCGTGGGCGAGTCCGGGCTGGGCGTGTATCTCGATTTCCGCGACGCCATCCAGCGCCTCGGCCGGCACGTGATCAAGGAGCGCTACGGCAACCTGTTCGACATGTACGAGCGCATCACCGGCGAGAATCCCTACGAAGCGCCCATGCGCATCTATCCGGCCATTCACTACACCATGGGCGGGCTGTGGGTGGATTACAACCTGATGAGCACCATCCCCGGGCTGTTCGTGATCGGCGAGGCCAACTTCTCCGATCATGGCGCCAACCGGCTGGGCGCCAGCGCCCTCATGCAGGGCCTGGCCGACGGCTACTTCGTTCTGCCTTACACCATCGGCGACTATCTGGCCACCGCGCAGCGGGTCAAGGCGGATACCAGCCACGCTGCATTTCGCGAGGCCGAGACACAGGTGGCCGGCCTGACCAGGCGGCTGCTGGAGATCCAGGGCACGCGCACGGTGGATTCCTTCCACCGCGACTTAGGCAAGCTGCTTTGGGAGTATTGCGGCATGGGGCGCACCGCCGGCGGCTTGCGCCAGGCGCTCGAAAAGATCCCCGCGCTGCGGGCCGAATTCTGGCGCGACGTGCGCGTGCCCGGCACGGGCGAGGAATTGAACCAGTCGCTCGAAAAAGCCGGCCGCGTCGCCGACTTCTTCGAACTGGCCGAGCTGATGTGCCTGGACGCGCTGGACCGCAACGAGTCCTGCGGCGGCCATTTCCGCGAGGAGTACCAGACGCCGGAAGGCGAGGCCCAGCGCAACGACGAAGCCTACGCCTACGCGGCGGCCTGGGAATATCGCGACGGCCAGCCGCCCGCGCTGCACAAGGAACCGTTGCATTTCGACTACGTGCATCCCAGCCAACGGAGCTACAAGTAAATGAAACTCACTCTGCATATCTGGCGGCAGCGCAATGCGAGCGAGAAGGGCCGCATGGCGCGTTACGAGGTCCCGGACGTCAATCCGGAGATGTCGTTTCTGGAGATGCTGGATGTACTGAACGAGAGCCTGATCGCCAAGGGCGAGGAGCCGGCGGCCTTCGACCACGATTGCCGCGAGGGGATCTGCGGCATGTGCGGTTTCATGATCAACGGGGTGGCGCACGGTCCGCAACGCGGCACCACCGTGTGCCAGTTACACATGCGGCACTTCAAGGACGGCGATGAGTTATACCTGGAACCGTGGCGCGCGCGGGCGTTTCCGGTGATCAAGGACTTGGCGGTGGATCGCGGCGCCTTCGACCGCATCATCGCCGCGGGCGGATTCATCAGCGCGCCCACGGGCAGCGCGCCGGATGGCAACGCCATCCTGATATCCAAGGAAGCGGCCGACATTTCCATGGACGCGGCCGCCTGCATCGGCTGCGGCGCCTGCGTGGCCATGTGTCCGAACGCCGCCGCGGCGCTGTTCACCGCGGCCAAGATTACGCACCTGGGGGTGCTGCCGCAAGGGCAACCGGAGCGCCACGCCCGGGCGGTGGCCATGGTGGCGCAGGCGAGCGCGGAGATGTTCGGCTACTGCACCAATGTCGGGGAGTGCGAGGCGGTGTGCCCCAAGGAGATTAAGCTGGAAACGATCGCGCGCATGAACCGGGATTTTCTGAAAGCGGTAGTTACCGGCCGCGGGTCGGGGTCGTAGCTGCGCTGCCGCTTCGCCGGCGTGTCGATCTCCCGGAACCCGGGGGCGTTGGGAGGATGTCCCCGGCAGGCTGGCGCAGATCTACTCCGGTGGCCTCCCATTGTGCGGCGCCGTCCGGGCCGGCGGTGCGCTCGCGCGGCACCAGCACCAGGGTCCCGGAGACCCAACACTCCACGGCAGGGGACGCGCTTCGTGGAGACCTGAGGATGATATTTCCGGCATCGTGGCCTGCCACGATGTCGTGCTGGTCCGTCCACTCCGGCTCGAACCAGCCGGACCCCCATGCGCCCCGGCCTGGGGTAGGCTCCTCCCATTTCATCACCAGGATGGTTCGCTGGTCCTAGAAGACCCACTTGTACGATTTCCGCCTGGCCGATTCCAGCAGAGCGAAAAGGGGCGTGTGCCCGGTAGGATCCCGGAGCTCCAAACGGGTGCTTCCGTCTGCATCACGTTCGAGTTGGGCCGCGAACTCCGTGCCGGCCAAATCGGCCTTGAGCCGCGCCACGACCGGTTTTCCGGTGATCGTAATCAACGGACGACAGTGAAACAGGAGCCGGGGCTCGGCCGGCCCATCAGGCTGGAAAAGATATCCCGTACGAACGGCGCCCCGCGCCACAAACACGAGCCCTCACGTGCGGCGCATTGGCGCCCACGTCATCGCTGGCACGCCTCGGGCCGGCCGCATTGTCAACCAAGGCTGCTTCAGCGGCACGGTCCGGGCTCTCACGCCACTTTGCGCAACCGGCTCACCCGTCCCACTTCCACCCACTCCACCACCAGGATATTCCCCACGTGATCGAAGCATGCGCCGTGCGGGCACACGAACTTGCCAGGCGTGAAGTGATCGCGTGACTGTTTGCGCAACTCACCCCACGTTTTGGCGGCGCTGTCGTCGCCTAAGTTCGCGATCACTTTGTTGTCGCGGTCCATCAGGGTCACGCGCGCGCCCAGGTCCGGGATCACGAACTCGCCGTTCCGTTCGCCGAAGTGGCATGGCAGGTTGACCCCGCCGACAAAGCCCGCGTGTTGGCCGTCCAGGGTGAAGTACTGCAGGCGGGCGTTGGCGCGGTCTGCTACCAGCAGCCTCGGCTGCGGGCCGCGCAAATCCACGGTGATGCCGTGCGGGCAATCCAACTGGCCCGCATCCTTGCCCTTGCCGCCAAAAGTGCGGATGAACTCGCCCTTGCTGTTGTATTGGTTGATATAACTCGACCCGTAACCGTCGCCCACGTAGATATCGCCATTGGGCGCGATGGCCAGGTTCGTCGGGCTGTACTTAGTCGCCGGCTTGCCGTCCTTGTCCACCTTGTAGAACTCCGACTCCTTGGGATAACCCAGCGTGAATACCTCTTCGCCGTCGAGCGTGGTCTTCACCACGATCCCGCGTCTGGTGTCGCAGAGATACAGAAACTCCGTGCTGCCTTCCTTGCGGATGTGCAGGCCGTGCGCGCCGCCCTGAAACTCCTTGCCCCACGACTTGACGAATTTGCCCGCGTGGTCGAAAATCACCATGGAATCGTGGCTCTCGCTCGAATCGTTCACGGTATGGTGCACGTAGATGCGCGCCTGCGAGTCCTCGCACACCCCGTGCGTATTGCCGTACTTGATGTTGGCCGGCAATTCGCCCCAGTCGTGAGTGCACTCGTACTGGTGGCCGCCCTCGCCCAGAATCGGTTTGGCGCTGCCGGATTTGTTCTGCGCGCCGAGGATGATCGGTCCGTAGCCGGCCAGCGCGCCGGCCGCTACGCCGCGGACGAACCCGCGGCGGGATGTTTCGGGCATGTACCCCTCCTGCTGCCCGGCCATTTTAGCAGAATTGTGCTTTCATAGGGATGTGTCCGTCTCTCAGTTCAGCTTTCCCACCACCATCCTGTTCGGCCCGGGCGCGGCCGCGCGGCTTCCTGAGGAATTGAGCAAGCGCGGCATATCCCGCCCGCTGCTGGTGACCGACGCCGGCCTGGCGCGCACGCCGGTCTTCGATCGCGTCGCCGGCCTGGCGCCGGGCGCGGTGGTTTTTTCCGCTGTCGCGCCAAACCCCACCGAGCGGAACGTGCTGGACGGCGTGGCCTGCTACCGGCAGAACCAGTGCGACGGGATCGTCGGGCTGGGCGGCGGATCGCCGCTGGACGCGGCCAAAGCCATCCGCTTGAAGGTGACCCACGAACTGCCGCTGGCCGATTACGACGACTTGCTGGATGGCGGCAATCGCATCTCGGCCAACGTGCCGCCCTATATCGCGATCGCGACCACGTCGGGGACGGGCAGCGAAGTGTCGCGCTCGGCCGTGATCACCATCGGCGCCACCAATCGCAAGACGGTGGTGTTCAGCCCGCACCTGATTCCGGTGCTGGCCATCGCCGATCCGGAGCTGACCCTGGACCTGCCCGCGGCGCTCACTGCCGGCACCGGTATGGACGCGTTCACTCACAACGTGGAGGCGTACATCGCCAGGGGCTATCATCCGCTGTGCGACGCCATCGCGCTGGCGGGCGCGCGCCTGGCTTGGGAGAACCTGCCGCGGGTGATGGCCGATCCGCGCGGCGTGGAAGCGCGCTCCCAGATGATGATGGCTTCCCTCATGGGCGCCATCGCGTTCCAGAAGGGACTGGGCGCCACGCATTCGCTGGCGCATCCGCTCTCGTCGGATTGCGGCATGCATCACGGCACGGCCAACGCGGTGCTGCTGCCGTTCGTGCTGGAGTTCAACCGTCCGGCGGCCGGCGCGCGCATGGCGGACCTGGAGGCGCAATTCGGCGGCGGCGAAATCGCGGCCCTGGTGCGCGATTTGAACCGGCGCGTGGGCATCGCGCCGCGCCTGCGCGATTACGGCGTTGACGAGGCCGCGCTCCCGGCGCTGGCCGGTAAGGCCATCCAGGACGGCTGCCATCAGCTCAACCCGCGGCCCTGCACGCGCGAGGATCTGCTGGCGCTGTATCTCGCGGCGCTGTAACAATCTGCGCGCCAGCCGCCGAAACCCGCTAAAATAGCCTTGACGAATGCAGGTCTTGCAAGCGGGACAACACAAGCTGATCTTCCTGGAGCTGGAGCCGGAGCTGGTGGCCAACATCGCCCGCCAGGCCGGATTCGAGGCCAAGCTGAAGGAGACGCCGCGCAGCATCCTGCTGGACCTCACGGCCGCGGGCAGGCAGGCGCCGCTGCTGCTGTTCGATGCCGCCGATCCGTCCAACCTGGGATGGTTCTCGCGCTGCCAGTTTTATGTGGATGGGCGCACCGGCGGGGTCATGCAGACGCCCATCAGCCTGGCCAACAAGCGCGACCGGGGCGGCAAGGCGCAGCCCAATTCGGTGCGCGTGAACATTGCCAAGGAACTGCCCGCCAGTTTCCGGCTGCCCGGCAAGCAGCCGCTCACCGAGCAGGTGCTCTACGCGCTGCTGTTTAACTTTCTGAGCGCGCTGATCAAGACGGGGGTGGCGGTGTGCGGCGGCGGGGCGGTGCAGGCGCTGGCGGGCCGCACGGAAGGCATCGGGCCGCGGAACTGAACGAATGGCCGGCAAACCGGAACCGTTCCCGGCGTGGTATAGTGTGGACTGAAACGGAGTTGCGCCCGGAATGCGGGAGTAATTCAGTGGTAGAATGCCAGCTTCCCAAGCTGGACGTCGCGGGTTCGAACCCCGTCTCCCGCTCCATATTTTGAGCAACTTAGCGCATCCACCCTCATCCCGTTTTACCTCGTTTACCTCGGAAACCCGGTTTGCTTGAAGAATCGGCAGCGGCAGCTCGCTCTGCCGGCTTGCGGCCAGCCAAAGCAAGCTCCAACTTGGTTACCGCTTCCCGCCGGCTTTCAAGATCGCTCTCGGTGTACGTATCGATAGCGACCCCGATCGCGTGCCCACGTTGATCGGCGGCCACTTTCGGGTCGACGCCCTCGTTATGGCCGAGACTCGCCTGGGTCCTGCGCAGTACCTGAAAGTTCACCCACCCGAGTCCGATCTCTTCGAGCTTCTTCTGAATGTTCCGCCGCAGAAAATTGTCACGCGACAAATACGTGCCGCGTTCGGACGGAAACACCAATGCATCCGGACCTGTATCAGAAGAGATGTTGCGCCAATTATCAACCTCGCTGGCAAGATCTGGAGGCAACGCCGCTTGCCTCTTGCCGCGCTCGGTCTTTGGGTCGTCCAGAAGACCCCGGTAAACGCGTTGAGCGATCTCGATCATCTTTGAATCAACCCTTGCCCATCGCAGCGCAAGAATTTCTCCGGGCCGCATCCCGACCAAAACTGCAAGCAGAAAAATGATCCTGTCCCTCAGGTCCAAGACTGACAGGGCCAACCGGACCTGTTCTTTGGTCATCGTACGTTTTGCCCGAGTTTTCGCTTCTTTCGGCGTAACGAGGGAACCCGCCGAATTCCCTGGGACGATCGAATCCTCCGCAGCCATCTTGAAGATCGCGTTCAAGTCCCACCGAAGATGGCTTACCACGCTCCGCGACAGCGAGCGTGCCTTGTCGTCGAGAAACCTCTGCAGTCGATCCCGGGTAAGATCGCTCAGATCGAAGCTCTCGAATGCCGTAATCAGATGTGTTCCAATTCGTTCTGTTGTTGTCTGGTCTGTTGAGTCCTTCCATTTCTTGCGTCGCTGAGGAAGGTACACGTTTGAAACGTATGCCCTGAAATTTGTGGGCAAGGCTTGACGCTGCCCTGCCCGCTCGTTCAAGGGACGTAAGTGTTCTTGCAGTTTCGCCCATGCTCCTCCCTCCGTCAGATCCGCACAATGGCCAAGGACCTTTGTCCTCCCTATTCCGTCCTCGCGGTACTTTCCAATCCACACCCATCTGCGGCCATGCCTTACCTTTCGAACACAGCCGCGTTGAAATCGCTTTCGACGCACGGTTTTCCTTTCCGGCGTCTCCGGCGCTGTTTTCTGGTCTGATTCGCATCGTACCACTACCGGCCCCCAGCGCTAGTTCTTTAGCTGGCCGCTCGCTTCCGCCCAGTGGCTTCGACCTCTCTGAGCCACTGCTCTAGCGATTCTCGCCTGAAGAGAACCCGCCTGCCGATTCGCACTGTTGGGAGGTGCGGGATCCCTCGAACTTTGCCATTGATAACGTTGCAGAGGTGGGCTCGCGAACATCGGACGAGCGTGGCTGCCTCGGCCAAATTCAAGACCTTGGGAATATTTGCGTGCTCGAGCTCGACGGGGCGTTCCACTTCGCTAAGGCGCTCAGTATAGGGTGCTACTGGATGAGAGGGGCCGGCAGACATATAGTCCTCTTGTTTCTTCGTACTTTAAGGCGCAGGAGCCAAGGAAGGCCCGCGGCGTGTCGAACCGTCAGTACGATTTCATCTGCGCCGGCGAATGCGGCTGATGTGCCCCCGCTGTTCACCTCGAGGGAGAGGCTCTTGGGATTCATATCCTCGTTTATATGGCTTGTCCTGTTTTTTCTCAAATGGACCAACGTGCTGATACTAAGGGTGCTGCCGTCGCTGGCTGAATCGTGCTGAAACTTAAGCACTTGAAGACGGCGACAACAGTAAGACCTCAGGCACGGGCTGATCTTCGTCCGTGCCGGCACCTCAATTTCAGGTGATCGAGCGGTCGACCGCTCGCCTTTTGTCGCCCTCACTGTCGGAATCCTTGTACAGCAGTTCGTTTGATTGTTTACGGACGCATCCATCACAATCGCAGCAATGGACCACGTTGGCCTCATTCAGGAACTGCACCGTCGCGAGTTGCCCGACGGAGGTTGGAGCTTTTCCGGGTCATCGCAGATGAGCCTGGAGACTACATGCCTAGCAAGCTTCTCCGTGCTGGCGGAACAGCCCTCTTCAGCTCCGCACGTTGTTTGGCCACTCCTGCACGCGCAACTCTCCGACGGCAGTTGGCCATCGTTTGTCGGCGATGGAGAGCCCTCGTGGACAACTGCGCTTGCCATATGCGTATTGAACTCAGCAAACGATTCGTCGGGTGCCAGAGAACGAGGTCAATCATGGCTCTTGAAGACCAAGGGCCGAGAAGGGGGCTGGTTTTGGCGTTGGAAATTCAAGCTCGCGGACCGAGCGGTTCGATTCGACCCAGACCGTTATGGATGGCCCTGGCTCTCCGGCTCCGCCAGTTGGGTCATTCCCACGGCGTTTAGCGTCATCGCCATTAAACAATTCACCGCATGCAGCCGGACCGAGGTGTCAGAAAGACGAATTCGCCTGGGCGTCGAGATGCTTCTGGATCGCACGTGCGTCGACGGAGGCTGGAACTCAGGAAACAGCATCGTGTACGGGGTGCCGCTACGGGCTCACCTTGAGGCGACGGCAATCGCGCTGTTGGCGCTGCAGGACGAGCAGCGAAGTGAGCTGATTCAAAGAAGTCTGGCGTGGCTAAAGAAAGAGGTGGCCCGCGTCGATTCTGTTTCCAGCCTTGCGTGGTGCATTCTCAGCTTGTTCGTATACCAGGAGTCCGTTGAGGCGCTGAAGAATAGGCTGGCGACGATCATGGGAGACGGCCGCGACATCCGGAACAGTGCCACACTCGCCACCGGGCTTCTAGCCCTGAAGTGCGGCGAGATGATTCATCCGTTCGTGGTGCTGCGATGAAGCTCGATCGGCGACGATTCCTTGGCTCTTCAGTGGGTGTGGCCGCGACAGTGGGGATGACGGCCGAATGGGCTTGGCCGAAGCACTCCGTCTCGTATCGGAGACCTTGTTCAGCTGTAGCGGTGCTGAATGCTGACGAGTACTCAGAGAAGATCGAGGCGCTCCTTCTGGATGGATTGCGGTTGTTCCGCCTGAACGTTCTTGGCAAGACGGTTCTCCTCAAGCCAAACCTCGTTGAAGACTTACCGGGACCCGTAAACACGAGCGCAACTCTTGTCGGAGCGGCGGCACGATCGTTCCTTCGTCTCGGCTCCGCCCGTGTTGTGATCGGCGAAGGCCCGGGACATCAACGGGACACTGAACTCGTGGTGCAGTCCGCGGGTCTGAAGCCGCATCTCAGCGAACGGCAGATCGAGTTCGTGGATCTGAACCGCGACGAGCTCAGGAAAGTGAAGCTGAAAGCCAATTACAGCGGCCTCGGAGAGCTGTGGCTGCCGCGCTCGGTTCTCGATGCCGACTTCGTTGTCTCAATGCCCAAGGTGAAGACACATCACTGGGCAGGAGTCACCCTCAGCCTAAAGAATATGTTCGGTATCGTGCCGGGAATGAAGTATGGCTGGCCGAAGAACCTACTGCACTGGAGTGGAATTCACGAAAGCATCCTCGACATCTGCGCGACGGTTCCGATTCACTTCGTGATCGCAGATGGCATTACCGCCATGGAAGGCAATGGACCTCTTCAAGGAAGCGCTCGCCAACTGGGAAAGATCGTGCTTGCCGATGATCCTGTCGCAGCCGACGCGACCTGCGCACGGCTGATGGGGTTTAATCCGCTACGAGTTCGGCATCTCTCTGGTGGGTGCCATTTTTTAGGGAACCTTCGCGAGGACCGTATCAGGATGTTGGCGGAAGGAGTCGGAGCACCGACGCGCCCGTTTTCCGTACTGCCAGAATTCCGCTATCTCTTTGCGGCGAAGAGCTAGAGGAAGAACTGCTGGAGAAAGTCTGGTTGCGGCCAACGGCGTCCGTGAAACAAAGGGAATGAGGAAAAGTGGTTCCCTTGAAAAAAAGTGCAGTGCATCCCGGCGAGCCTGATCTCTTGGCTTCCAGGGCTGCGGTCCGAGCCGGAAGGAATGAGGAAAACTGGTTCCCTCGATAAAAAGTGCAGTGCATCCCGCCGAGCCTGATCTCTTGGCTTCCAGGGCTGCGGTCCGAGCCGGAAGGAATGAGGAAAACTGGTTCCCTCGATAAAAAGTGCAGTGCATCCCGCCGAGCCTGATCTCCTGGCTCCCTGGGCGCCGGTCTCGCCGGGAAGGAATGAGGAAAAGTGGTTCCGTCGAGAAAGAGTACGGCGACTCTCCGGCGGCCCTGACCTCCTGGTTTCCTGGACGCGGGTCTGAACCGAGAGGAATGAGTAAAAGTGGTTCCAGCAAATAAAATGTGCTGGGATCATTCTTCGTCGCTGAATTGGAAGGTATCCCGAGAGCCCGAGACGGGGTGGGTTTCGCGAGAGACCGAAAAGTTGAGGAGCCCGCAGAATGATTCTGCCTTAGTATGAGGCTTCAAGGAGCCCCGACGAGTGTTCTCCTCGATCCAAGAGTTGTCCGAGAAGCTAGAGGCCGCCAAGTACGTCACCGATCCCGTGACGCTGAAGGTGATCTATCTAGCGGCGCAAATGCAAAAGCCGGTCCTCGCGGAAGGGCCGCCCGGCTCCGGGAAAACAGAGCTCGCCAAAGTAGTTGCTCTCGCGGCAGACACCACTATCGAACGTCTTCAGTGCTACGAGGGTATCAATGAAGATAAGGCAATTGGCAAGTTCGATGAATCGCTGCAGCGTCTCTACCTGAATACACAGGGCGCCGCTTCAGGTACGGAATGGGCGTCCCTGCGCCGCGACCTCCATACGCTTGAGTTCTTCCAGGAAGGACCACTGCTGCGGGCGCTTCTGTGCGAGAAACCGTGTGTCCTGCTGATCGACGAGATCGACAAAGTAGGCGAGGAATTCGAGGCGGAGCTCCTTGAAATCCTGAGTGACTGGCAAATCTCCATCCCCAAGATCGGCACGATCAAAGCGAGGAGCCGTCCTTTTGTTGTGCTGACCTCGAACGAGGTTCGCAGGATCGGCGATCCACTGCGGCGCCGCAGCCTGTACCTTCGGTTCGAGCACCCCTCGATCGAGCGGGAGACCCGAATCCTGGAAAAACGGACGGCCGGAACCCACATGGATTTGCATGGACAGCTCGCCGGGTTCGCTCACGCGCTTCGGGGCTACACGCTCGAGAAGCCGCCCTCGATCGCAGAGATGCTGGATCTGGCAGAAGCACTGAAAATCCTGGGTGTTCACGAAATTAGCGCCGATTTGCGAGACGTGTTGTTACCCCTCATTGCGAAGACACAGAATGATCGCAAGCGGCTGTTGCTGAGGGATGGGTTCGAGAGCCTCGTCTACGACACACAGCATTACAGCAAAGATTTCGACGAGGCAGAGCGTGGACAAGGGGAACAGGTATGCTCAGAGCGACGGCGTTTCTAGGCATTGTCACATTGAGCCCAGCGTTTGCGGGCGAGCCGCTCAGCGTGCGCGAATACGAGGAGCGCTGCGCGAGCTATTACGCACGCCAGTATGGAGTTTCGCCAGCCCTCGTTCGAGCGATCATTCAAGTCGAATCCGCGTGGCAACCAGGAGTGGTGTCCTCGAAGGGCGCGATGGGCTTGATGCAACTGATGCCTGCGACTGCGGAGCACTTTGGTGTGACCCATCCGTTCTATATTCACGAAAACGTTCGCGGCGGGGTCGCCTACCTGGCAGAGCTTCAGGAGTTGTTCCATGGCGACCTTCGTCTGGTCATAGCTGCCTATGCTGCCGGCGAGCGGCCGGTCCTCGCGCGGGGGCTCGATTATTCGTCGGAAGAGGTTTACACCTACGTTCAACGGATCGGACAACAGTATCGCGCCGAATTGAGGCGCACAGGAGGGAAATAGTATGCGCCATCTAACGGCCTGCATCTGCATGTTGATCTTGCTGGGAAGCGCTTCGGGACAAACGAAGCAGAGTCCGACGAGGCCAACACCACCGGTAGTCATCGCGCCCGTAGGCAGCGGGGCAAAGCTTGATCCGGTGACCCTGACGCGCGCTAGCCTTGATGAGAAGGTGATCACGCTTCGGCTGAGTCCGCGAGTAGCTACCTCGATTCGGATGCCAGAGCCCGTTAATTCGGTTGTCATTGGGGATCCAGAACGCTTCCAGGCTGAGCATTCGGAACATGAGCCGGAACTCGTGACCGTAAAGCCAGTTTCCGCCGCACCGGCGCAGACGAACCTGTTGATCACGACGACTCTGGGGCACCAACTGAATCTCTTGCTGATCAGCTCCGGTCAGCAGAGCGGCGGAACGCAGACGGTAGATGTGTTGTTGAAGTACGGCAAGCCCACGGGAGGAAGCTTCCTCGTCGAGGATAGTCCTCTTTCTGCATCACTGGTCGCTGAAACGCAGAAGCTTGATGTCTCAGGCAAGCCGCCCGAGTTGGCGTCGATTGGTCCACAGGCGACGTCACTAGCCGGGCTGATAAAGGCAGCGCCTGTCGATACTTCGAGCACTGTCGACGAGAAATCAGCCGCGGTATTGGACAAATTACTCGACCGCCAGAAACGGGCGTCGCTTCCGGTCTTGTATGCGCAGCATCCAGGCCAGATCGATGCCGGACCGCGAATCAAAGCGGGCGTCAGCGAGGTGCTCGACCAGGGACAGGATGTCGTTGTTCTGTTTTCCGTAGTGAACCCGGCGAACCATGCGATCGAGATTCTGCCGCCACAAGTTCAGCTTGGAGGCAAGGTCAAGAAAAAGTGGACAACGGCGGAGCAGTTGCGCGTAATCGATTTCCGATTGAGCACGAGGCGTTTGGGCGCCGGACAGCGGGCGGATGGAGTTGTGGTTTTTGAAAGGCCAAGTTTCAAGGAATCGAACGAGACGCTCTTCTTGCAAGTCGCCGATTCGGGCGCGGTTGATCTTCCGGCGCTCGCACCCATCGGTTTCGGAATCAGCAGTTTTCGAGGAGGTTCAGCGCATGAAGTCCGATGATACAACCAGGCGAATCGAACCGGCAGAGGACCGCGACGATAATATCCACGTCGAGCACGAGGTTGAAACTGAGGCGGCAGAGGTGCACGAGCCGCAGCCAACCGGATGGGCGGCGCAGCTTCGGCAAATCATGCAGCGGTCTATGCAGGGGGAGGCCAAGACTAACGTCAAACGGCAACAGCTCAAAGAAGACCGAACGAAAAGCTTTCTATTGCTGGCCGGGCTGACGGTCGTGCTTTCTCTCGCGTTCTTTGCAATGTTCTCGACACCGAACAGCCGAAAGGACATCGGCAGGGCGGACCATCCCAATCTCGGCCGCGGGCGAGGCGCAGAGAACCCGGATACAAGCCACTCGGTGACGCCTCTACTGAGCGCCGACACTCGGCGCCCGGACGACAACGCAGGTAGCCTGAGTCCGGAGGACATCCGCAATACGGCGAAGCAGCGCATGTTGGCGCAGGCAAGTCCTTCTTTTGGAACTCTTCCGGAGCCGCCGCCCGAGGTTCCCCGTCCGGAGCCGAAAGATTACGCTTTGAACAGGATTCAGTTTCCTTCGGACACTCCAGAACAGACACCACCTCCACCAGTTCCGAATATCGAGAAGCTCACAAAGGCGTCGCTGGTGTTTGTCAGCGCGACGTCGGGGACGCGCGGATCTGCTCCCGCGGTGAGCAATGTCCAACCAGCAGTGCTTGAACGGAACTCGGAGTTTATGGCACTTCCGGCTGGGACTCGACTTGTCGCTCGGTTGCAGACGCCAGTGAGTTCCGCGGTCAAGACACCCGTCGTTGCCGCCATCGAATACAACTATGAGCGCGACGGCGAGACTGTGATTCCGGCGGGATCAAAGGCATTTGGAGAGCTTAGCCAGGTTAACGAGCAAGGCTACGTCGGTATCCAGTTCCATTCGATCCAGTTGCCAGATGAAACCACGCAGAAAATTGAGGGGCACGCGGTCGGATTGCAGTATCAGCCGCTCCGGGGCGAGGTTACCGGCCGTAATACGGGCAAGAAATTTCTGGTTCG
>VFSW01003426.1_pt1 | contig 23792 bp, 21 predicted proteins | sample 5358111 | NCBI WGS metagenome assembly VFSW01 (sample SAMN11554181, study PRJNA540505) | mine drainage metagenome | isolation source: sediment from site ElyBrook_90M | place: USA: Ely Copper Mine, Vershire, VT | collected 2017
GTGTTTACGCTACTTGCGGTGGCCGGGCCTCTGCTATGGCTCGGGTACCACCAGAACTTCTACCACGATCCGCTGGACTTCATGCGTGGGCCTTATTCGGCATCCGCGATCGAGAAACGGACGTCGCCGCCGGGCTCGAAGCACTATCGCGGGTGGCACAATCCGGGGTGGGCACTGCTCTACTACACGCGCACGGCGCAGGTGGTTGCCGCAGCGTGGGAGATGGGCTTTGCCGTGATGGCGGCGGCGCTCGCCGGGGCGTGGATCGCTCTGCGGCAGAGGGCTGCGCGGGCTTCGCTGCTTCTGTGGGTCCCACTGGCCTTCTACATATACGCGTTGGCGTATGGATCGGTGCCGATCTTTATTCCGCAGCTCTATCCACACTCGTATTACAACTCGCGTTATGGGATGGAGCTGCTGCCTGCGCTGGCGCTGTTTGCGGGCCTGGCGGCTGCGGCGTTGGAGCGGAGAATGGCGCGGAGTCGAATTGCCGCGTGCAGCCTTGCCGGAGGAGATACTGCAAAGGCCAGTCTTGGTGTTGCCGCTTCCGGCGCGACCAGCGTTGCCGCGCCCAAGCCTGCTGTGTCCAATTCTGCCGCGCCCACGCGGCTGACGGTGCGGCCGCTGTATCTGGCGGCGTTGGCGTTGGTGTTGTTGAACCCGCTGGCAATGGTCTACGGAACGGATCTGGCGCAGCACTGCGCGGAGGCGATCAAGCACCACTCGAGCAATTTGCTGGCGGACTACGCGCCTCCATTGGTGCTGAAGGAGGCCCTGGTGAACTCGACGACACGCGTTCCATTCGAGCGGAACCTGGCGCTGGTGCTGGAGGAGCTTCCGCCGGGCGCGCCGATCCTGATGCAGGAGTCGGACCACATTGGAGCGCTCGAAGACGCTGGCGTCCCACTGCGGCAGACGATCAATGAGAGCGATTTCGACAGTTGGCACGCGGCCTTGCGGTCACCGGCGGAGCATGCATCGTACATTGTCGCGTTCGAGGGCGATGCGGTTGCGAAGGCCGTGGAGGAACATCCGCAGGGACTGCAGGAGCTGACGGTCCTGTGCGGGACGGGACAGCCTTGCGCGCGCATCTATCAGTCGGAGCGCTTTGGGGCGACGAGATGAAACATGCAGCGACACAACAAGGGGGTCCTCCTCATTCGCTGCGTTCAGGGCCGGAATGACAACTTAATAGAACAAGAACGACTACATAATCATTGGTGCTACTATCGCAACGAAGAGAAGATGCCAATGTTGGTGAACTTACCGATCCACTTCAGCACGCTCGAGCAGGTGGTCTTCCTGCAGGGCACGACGACGCGCCTGCTGATGGCGTGCGCGATGGGCGGCATCATCGGAGTGGAGCGGGAGTGGCGGCACAAGGCATCGGGGGTGCGCACCAACATGCTGCTGTGCATGGGATGCGCGCTGTTCACCGTTCTCTCCGGTGTGCTGGCCGGGCCGGAGACGGCGGACAAGAGCCGTGTTGCGTCGAACATTGTGCAGGGGATCGGCTTTCTCGGCGCGGGGTTGATCCTGCATACGCGCAGCCGGGTGTTGGGACTCACCAGCGCGGCCACGGTCTTTGTGGTGGCGTCGGTTGGGATGGCCTGCGGCGCGGGGTTGTATGTGGAGGCGGCGATCTCCACCGCGATCGTTTTCTTCGCGCTGCGGTTTATCGGATTACTGGAGGCGCGTTCGGGATGGAAGCACTACCCGATGTTGTACGAGGTGCGCGGAAGCGACGAGAAGACGATGTTCGATGCGGTGCTGGCGGTGCTGGACCGCGAGCATCTGCGGCTGAACATCGTGGAGCGGGACACTGTGGGCGAACTGCGGCGGGTGACGTTCATGCTTTCGGCGAGCAGTGCGCGGCATCGGCAGTTGCTGGCTGAACTGGTGGCCAACGACGCGACGGACAAGGTGGTTGCGTTCCGCGACGAAGAGGAGGACTGAGATCGAGAAGACTGGGCAGGCGACGATCCCGTTTGTGAAGGCACATGCGTGCGGCAACGACTTTCTGATCCTGGAGGATGCGGTGGCGGGCGGTGCCCATGCTGCGCTGGCGCGACGGCTGTGCGCGCGCAACACCGGCATTGGCGCGGATGGGATCGAGTTTCTGGATCGCGCAGAGCTGCGGCACGTCGCGGGCGATATTTTCCTGCGCCTGTTCAACTCGGATGGCAGCGAGGCGGAGCTCTCCGGCAATGGCACACGTTGCGTGGCGGCGTGGCTGGCGCACAGCGAGGGACGCAACAGCATTGCGCTGGGCACCGAGGGCGGAGTGCGGAGTTGTCGCGTGATCGAGGCGTGCGGTCCGGTCTATCTGATTGAGAGCGAGATGAGTGTGCCGCGCGTGACGCAGCGTACGATCGAGATTCCCGGCGTGGGCGTGGTCGAAGGGGCTGAGGTGAATGTGGGGAATCCACACTTCGTTCTCTTTGTCGGACGCGAGGACTTTGGCGCGTACGGATTGAGTTGGCAGGAGCTGGGCGCGAAGATCAGCACCAGCCCTTTGTTCCCGCATGGGACAAATGTGGAGTTCGTGCAGTTGCTTTCGGAGGGCGAGATCGCGTTTCGCATCTATGAGCGTGGGTGCGGCCCGACGACCTCTTCGGGGACCGGGACTTGTGCTGCATCTTCCGCAGCGATGGTCTTGCGCGGTGCAGAACGCGAGCTGACGGCGCTGGCCGAGGGCGGCCCGCAGCGCACGGCTTGGCCCGCGAACGACGCGGCGATGCGGCTGACCGGGCCGGCGGAGATCGTATGCCAGGGAACGGCGTTCCCAGCGGGCCTGACGGATTCAGACAAGCGCGCGGCGGTGAAAAAATGAGCGCCGCGGAGCGCGCGCGCGTGAAGCCTGCCGCGCTGCGGACAGGTTCTACACTGGCTGTGCTGTCGCCCGCGAGTACGCCCAGGCGCGACCAGGTGCAGGCAGGGATGGAACGTCTGCATGGGCTTGGCTACAAGACTCTGCGGATGCCGAATGCGCTGAAGCCTGGGCCGCTCTACTATGCGGGGACGGTGGAGCAGCGGGTCGGCGATCTTCATGCGGCATTCGCCGATCCGAAGGTCGATGGGATTGTCTGCACGCGCGGAGGATGGGGATCGGCGGAGCTGCTGCCGCATCTGGACGCGGAGCTGATTCGCGCGCATCCAAAGGTCTTTGTGGGGTATAGCGATCACACCTCGCTGCACACCTGGCTGACGCGCGAGGCGAATCTGGTGACGTTCTATGGGCCGATGGTAGCAGCGGACTTTGCGCGGGCGGAGGGCTTCGACCATGCGAGCTGGCAGTACGCGCTGGGCGGCGAGGCGGAGTGGTCGCTCACGGCCAGCGATGGGCTGCGCGTGCTGCGCGCGGGCCTTGCCGAGGGGACGCTGGCGGGCGGATGCGTCTCGCTCTACGCGGAGGCGCTGGGCACGCCGTACGCCGCGCTGCCGGCGAGCGCGGGTGCGCCGCGCATTTTATTTCTCGAAGACGTTGCGACCAAACCGTACCAGTGGGACCGGATGCTGCTGCATCTGCGCTACGCGGGGATGCTACAACATGTGAGCGGCATCGTCTTCGGCGATATGCGGCAGTGCGTCGCGCCGGAGGAAGAGATGTGGCTGGAGGCGGCGGTGCTTCATGCGCTCGACGACTTCGCGGGGCCGATTGCGATCGGGCTGCGCTCCGGCCATGTAGATGGCGCGAATGTGACGCTGCCGCTTGGCGTGCGCGTGCGATTGGATTTGAGCGCGGCAGAGAATCCGCGCGTGGAGTTTCTGGAAGCGGCGGTTGCGGTCTAGCCTTGTGAGGGTATGCAGAGTTCAAAGCACATCCATCTGATTGGGATCTGCGGGACGGCGATGGCGTCGCTGGCGGGGATGCTGCAGGCGCGCGGGCATCGCGTGACGGGCTCGGACGCGGCGGCGTATCCGCCGATGAGCGACGTGCTGGCGGGGCTGGGGATTCCGCTGCCGCAACCGTATGCCGAGGCTAACCTGACGCCAAGGCCAGACCTCGCAATCGTCGGCAATGCGATCTCGCGGGGGAACGTGGAGCTGGAATATGTGCTAGACGCGCACATTCCATTTACGTCGATGGCGGCGGTGCTGCACGACGAGTTCCTGGCGGGGCGCGAGTCGCTGGTGGTGGCCGGAACGCATGGCAAGACGACCACGACCAGCATGTTGGCGTGGATCTACGAGGTCGCCTCACGGACGCAGCCGGAGCTTGCTCCATCGTTTCTGATTGGTGGCGTGGCAGAGAACTTTGGCAGCAGCTTTATGGTGCGACCGGAGGTCGAGGGAGTGAGGCAGCCGTTCCTCCTCGAAGGCGACGAGTACGATACGGCGTTCTTCGACAAGGGGCCGAAGTTCCTGCACTACTTCCCCGACGCGGCGATCCTGACCCACGTCGAGTTCGACCACGCGGACATCTACGCCGATCTTGCGGCGGTGAAGACGGCGTTCAAGCGGCTGGTGAATCTGATTCCGCGGCGCGGGCGGCTGGTGGCGTTCGATGGCAGTGAGAATGTGAGCGAGTGCGTGGGGCGTGCGTTCTGCGCTGTGGAGCGGTACGGGTTCCGCGCGGAGTCGCACTGGCGGCTGACGAATCTGCAATCTGCGGGAACGCAGTCGCGGTGGACGCTGCTGCGCGCGGGTGAGCGCTTGGCCGAGCTGCGCCTGCCGATGGCGGGCGAGCACAATGCGCTGAATGCGACGGCCGCTGCGGCGCTGGCCGCCGGACAGGGCGTCCCGGTTGCTGCGATCGTCGAGGCGCTGGCGACGTTCCGCTCGGTGAAGCGGCGGCTGGAGGTGCGGGCCGAGGTGAACGGCGTGACGATCATCGACGACTTCGCGCACCATCCGACGGCCGTCCGCGAGACGCTGCGCGCGCTGCGTTCGGCGTATCCGGGGCGACGGCTCTGGGCGGTTTTAGAGCCCCGGTCGAACACGCTGCGGCGGAATGTCTTTGAACACGAGTTGGTGGAGAGTCTTGCGCTGGCCGACCGCAGCGTGCTGGCGGAGATTTTCAAGTCGGAGGCGATTGCGGCGGGCGAGCGGCTGCATCCAGAGAATGTGGTGGCGGCGTTGCGCGCGCGCGGGCTGCAGTCGGCGGTCTATGCGGACGCGGACGCAATCGTCGCAGCGATTGCGCCGGAGTTGCGCGCGGGCGATGTGGTTGCGATCCTGTCCAACGGCGGCTTCGGCGGGATCTACGACAAGTTGCCCAGGGCGATCGGGAGGTTGTGCTGACAGGCGGCGGGCAGGATGGCTTCGATAGCGTGGGCGACACCGTCGTCGCGGTTGGACAGACCGATGCGCCAGCCGCGCGCGCGGGCCAGGGCCTTCAGGTCTTCAGGCGCGTTGTCCATGAGGACGGCGCGGCCGACGGCTTCTAGCATCGAGACGTCGTTCCAGTTGTCGCCGATGGCGAGGACCTGCGATGCGTCGATGCCCTGCGCGCGGGCAAGCGAGAGCAGGGCAGCGCCCTTTGAGCACTCCGCGGGGAGCATGTCTAGGATGCAGAGATCGCGCGCTGCGTACTCGGTGCGGTGCAGCGTGAGCCGGTGGGGTGCGGACTCGGGTGCGCTGCCTGAGACCACGACGCCGGGGTGCTCCAGCAGGCGCGCCTCGGCGCGTGCCATACGTTCGATGGTGCCGCAGAGCATGGCCTGGATCGGCGAGGTGGAGATGTCGTCGAGTGCGCGCTCGATGGGCTGCACCGGCACGATGTAGGGTTCGTTGGCGGCCATCCAACGGCCGATACTGGCGTTGAGCTGGTCGATCTGCTCGACGACGAGCGCGCCGCGCATGTCCTCGCCGTCGGGGCCGGTGCGGTCGAAGGTGAGCACGAAGGCGTTGCTGAAGTCCTGCTCTCCCTCGCCGCGGATGGCTGCGCAGAGCCAGAGGGCAGTGGCGTGGGGGAGATGGGTGCAGGAGAGAAGCTGGGAGGGAACAGCGTCGGGCGAGGAGGAGAAGTCGCCGGAGGAATCTGTGCCGGATGCCCCGAGGGTGCGCGTGACTGTGCCGTTGGAGCTGATGAGAACCGAGGCGTGGTGCAGGCCGAGCGGACGCAGGACGCGCAGGGCGAAGCTGTGGCGGCGGCCCGTGGCGATGACGATCTGGATGCCGGCGGCCTCGGCGGCGCGCAGGGCGGCGAGGTTGCGCTGGCTGACGCGGCTGTCGTCGCCGATCAGCGTGCCGTCCATGTCGACCGCGATCAGGCGTGGCGCGACGAGGCGAGGCGCATTGGGGTGGGTCGCTGTGAGACGGACTGTAGCGTTGTGAGCGGCTGTCGGCATGTGGCACCCGGATCGAGTATAGAGGGTGCGGAAGGACTGCGCGTTCGATGGAGCAGGGCACAAATAGGGAACACGAAGAGGAAGCACGAAGGGAGAAGTTGCTATTCTGGACTGGACGCGATGGAACTACAGCAAAAACTCGATGCACTGCGCGGTGCGCTGGCGGAGTTGGGTTCCGTGCTGGTGGCTTATTCGGGCGGCACGGACTCGGCGTTTCTGGCGTATGAGACGCACCGTGCGCTGGGCGAGCGGATGCTGGCGGCGATTGCCGATTCTCCATCGCTGCCGCGCGCGGAGCTGGCCGCGGCGCTGGACTTCGCTGCCGAGCACGGGGTTCCGGTGCGCATCCTACAGACGCGCGAGTTGGATGACCCGCGGTACGCGCGCAACGAGGGCGACCGTTGCTTCCACTGCAAGGACGAGCTGTTCACGCAGATGGAGGCGGCGCGGCTGGAACTCGGCTTCGCCCACATCGCCTATGGGATGAACGTGGACGACCGCGGCGACTACCGCCCCGGTCAGCAGGCGGCCGCGCTGCACCATGCGCTGGCTCCGTTGGGGGCGGCCCGCCGGGGGCACGCAGGAGATCCGCGCGCTGGCGCGCGAGGCCGGACTTGCGCTGGCAGACAAACCGGCCAGCGCTTGCCTGTCGTCGCGCATCGAGTACGGGCGCCCGGTGACGGTGGAGAACCTGGGCCAGGTGGAGCGCGCCGAGGATGCACTTCATGCGATGGGCTTCCTGCATGTGCGTGTGCGGCACCACGGCGAGCTGGCGCGGGTCGAGATTGCGCGCGACGACCTGCCGCGCGCGCTCACGCTGGAGATGCTGGACCGCATCGCCGCCCTGCTGCGCGCTGTGGGCTTCGTCTACGTCACGTTGGACACGCAGGGCTACCGTACGGGATCGATGAACGACGTGCTGCCAGTCTCGGTACTCGACCCGGCGCGGCAGAGGAAGGCGTGAACGCGGACGGACTCTCTCTGTGCGACCTGCACGGGCCTGTCTGAAAGCTGCATTTGGCGCCGCTTGCGAGCCGGTGCCCAACCCCGCCTATAATCGTGTCACCGCGTGGAGGCCGTTGCGATGGGCAGGAGCGCAAGCCGGAGGAAGATCGTCAGCATCACGCTCGGCTCCGTTCTTCTGGTACTGCTGTGTACGTTCACGGCGCTCAACGCCTTCTCGCTCAAGTTCCTCAACCCCGCCACCATCGGCGAGATCGCCGTCTTTACCGGCCTCTCCGCGCTGGCGTTTCTGCTCTTCGTCGCGGTGCTTGTGCTGCTGGTGCGCAACGTGCTCAAGTTATACGACGACCAGCGCAGCAGCGCAATGGGCACGCGGCTGCGTACGCGCATGTTGTGGGGTGCGGTGCTGGTCTCGCTGGTGCCGATTGTCTTCATGTTCCTCTTCAGCTACGACCTGATGAACCGCTCGGTGGAACGATGGTTCTCGCAGGACCCCAACGAGATGCGCAACGACTCGAACCTGCTTGCGCTGGAGCTGGCGCAGTACACCTCGGCCAACGCCCGCGTCGAGGCCGAATCGATCGCCGCATCGCTGCCCGTTCCCGGCGGCGGCGCGGCGAAGCCCTCCCCGCGCAGCCGGAGCGCGAAGAGCGGCCAGCCCGCGCGGGACGGAGACGCGTACGACAGAGACGCCATCGACCGCACCCTCCGGCAGCATGAGATCACCCTGCAGAACGGCTTCGCCGTGATCTACCGCGATGGCCGCGCCGTCGATGCCTTCCACATGCCGCAACGGTCCGCCGTCCCCGCCCAGGTGAAACCATGGCTCACGCAGCAGAGTGCAGGCGATGGGGAGGGCGTGGCCGCGCCAGCCACGGCGTCCAACCGCGGGCCGGGAAACAATCTCCCGGGGGACGAGTCCATCGACGCCGCCATCCTGGCCGCGGCCCAGCGCAACGACCTCCCCATCTTCTCCGCGGGCGACACCGACTACGCGCTGGGCGCGGCGGGCATGAAGCAGGGCGGCATCGCGGTGGTCGGCCTGCCCATGCCGTATGGACTGTTGGGCACCGTGACCCGCTTCCAGAACGCCGTCGACGACTACCGCAAGGAGTACGCCCAGCGCCGTCAGGTGCGCACTCTCTACATGCTGCTTCTGTTGATGATGACGACGGTGGAGATGTTCGCATGCAGTTGGCTCGCGCTGCACCTCTCCAAGCAGGTGACCAGGCCGGTGGAGGCGTTGGCCGACGCCATGGAGGCCATCGCCGCCGGAGACTACGCCCACCGTGTGGCAGAGAGCGCCACAGAAGAGCTGGGCGAGCTGGTGCGCAGCTTCAACCGCATGGCCGCCGACCTGGAGAGCAGCCGTCGGGCGGCAGAGATCTCGAACATGCAGCTCTCCGCGGCCAACGCCACGCTTGAAGCGCGGCGCGGCGAGTTGGAGACCATGCTGGAGACCATTCCCAACGGCGTTGTCACGCTCGACACCCGCCGTCGCATCGTGCTGGCCAATCGCGCGCTGACCGAGATGCTCGACCCCGGCGGGCAGACGCCCTTCATCGGCACCTCCATCGAAACCATCTTCCCCGCCGAGGCGATGGAGACGCTGGACCACCTGCTGCGGCGCAGCCATCGCATGGGTTCGGCCTCCGGCGAGATGGAGATGGCAGCGGCGGGGGTTGGCGCGCGCGGCGGCGCAACCATGTACCTGCTGGCCACTGTCGCCCTGCTGGAGACGGGAAACGTCGCGGAGCGCATCCACCGTGGCTATGTGCTGGTGCTGGAGAACGCGACCGAGCTGCTGCGCGCGCAGAAGCAGTCGGCATGGAAGGAGGTCGCCCGCCGCGTGGCCCACGAGATCAAGAACCCGCTGACTCCGATCTCGCTCTCCGCCGAGCAGATTCTGCGCCATGTAGACCGGCTGGGCGCAACGCTCGCCTCCGCGCAGGTCGAGTCGCCCTCCATCGCCGTCATCCGCCGCTCCGGCGAGGTCATCACCGCGTCGGTGGAGACCATGCGGGCATTGGTCGCCCAGTTCTCCGCGCTGGCCGAGTTTCCCGCCGCGCAGCCGCGTCCCGCCGACATCAACCCCATCGTGGAGAACTCGCTCGCCCTCTTTGCCGGACGCTTGCAGAACATCCGCCTCATCCAGCATCTCGCGCCCGGCCTCCCGCTCGTCCTCGCCGATCCCGAGGCCATGAAGCGCGCGCTGGGAAACCTCATCGACAACGCCGCCGAGGCCATGCAGCAATCCCTGCTGCGCGAACTGCGCATCGCCACCGCGCTGCTGCCCAGCGGTCTGGTCGAACTCACCGTGTCCGACACCGGCCCCGGCCTGACCGAGGAGATGCGCGAGCGCCTCTTCCTCCCCTACTTCTCCACCAAGCAGCGCGGCACCGGCCTCGGCCTCGCCATCGCCGCCAAGATCGTCCAGGAGCAGCAGGGAACTATCCGCGCCGAGAAGAACCACCCCACCGGCGCCCGCTTCATCATCGAACTCAAACCCGCGGCAAACTCGGACAACGATCCGCCCGCCGCCGCAGCTCAGCCGCAATCCGAACCGGAGGCACAGACCGCACGAATCGCCGCCGCAACTACAACTTCCTAAACCGCAACACCACTACAATCGGAACTGACAACCAGCAACCTGCATCCTGCACCCTACTTTATGAACCACGTCCTGATCGTCGATGACGAAGCTGAGATCCGCGACTCGCTGGAGAGCATCCTCAGCGAAGAGGGATACCTCGTCACCACCGCCGCCACCGCCGGCGAGGCCCTCACCCTGCTCGCCGACGCCATCTACGACGTCGTCCTGCTGGACATCTGGCTGCCCGACCGCGACGGTCTCGACGCTCTGACGGAGATCCGCCAGATGGACTCCGCGCACCTGCCGGAGGTGGTCATCATCAGCGGCCACGGTACGATCGAAGCGGCCGTCCACGCCACCAAGCTCGGCGCATACGACTTTCTGGAGAAGCCGCTCTCGCTGGACCGCACCCTCATCGTGCTGAAGAACGCGATCGCCGCGCGCCAGTTGCGCGAGGACAACCAGGAGTTCGTGCACCAGCTCAGCTTCCGCATCGGAGTCACCGGCAACAGCGTGCCGATGAAGGCGCTGCGCCAGCAGATCAAGCTGATGGCGCCGACCAACGGCCGCGTCCTCATCTACGGCGAATCGGGCACCGGCAAGGAACTGATCGGCCGCGCCATGCACGCCGAGAGCCTGCGCAAGGACCGCGTCTTCGTCGAGCTGAACTGCGCCGCCATCCCCGAGGGCCACATCGAGACGGAGCTCTTCGGATACCGCCGCGGGGCCATGTCCGCCGGCCCGGTCGGCAGCGGCGCTCCGCTGGAAAAACGCGGCACCTTCGAGCGCGCCGACGGCGGTACGCTCTTCCTCGACGAGGTCGGCGACATGAGCCTCAACACGCAGGCGCGCGTGCTGCGCGCGCTCGACGAGCAGGGCTTCCTTCCCGTCGGCGCAACCCACCCCGTCCACGTCGATGTGCGCGTCATCGCGGCCACCAACAAGGACCTCGAAGAGGAGATAGCACGCGGCAACTTCCGCGAAGACCTCTTTTACCGCCTCAACGTCATCCCCTTCTTCGTCCCCCCGCTGCGCGACCGCAAGGAGGACATCCCGCTGCTGGTCAAGGAGTTCTTGCAGGAGTTCGGCCAGCGCTACGGCCGCCCCCACGTCGAGATGCACCCCGACGCCCTCGATGCCCTGCGCCAGTACCACTGGCCGGGCAATGTCCGCGAGTTGCGCAATCTGGTCGAGCGCGTGCTCATCCTCAACCCCAAGACCCAGCGCATCGAGCGCAAGCACCTGCCGATGCTGGTCTACCGCGACCCGCACGATCCCGCACGCGATTCCACGAAGTCCTCATCCCGCAATGATGAGTTCTCCACCCTGCTGGAAGCCCGCGAGGCCTACGAGCGCGACTACATCCTGAAAAAACTGGACGAGTGCAGCGGCAACGTAACCCGCACCGCCGAAGCCCTCGGCCTCGAACGCAGCCACCTCTACCGCAAGATGCGCGCCCTCGGCGTCAGCGTGAAGGAGTAGAAGCGCGTATCGCTCGTCTGGCAGTGGCATCGTCAGTCCAGCGCGTTTTTATAGCTTCCCTGCATTTTCCAAAGCGCAACACTCTATACCATAGGCAAAAATGCTCTAGCTCCGGTCGCCGTGGTCGACCGGCGGCGGAGGACTCTCCGGCCTGGAGGCGTTGCGCCACGACGGCGCGCCTTTCGGTGCCTTCGGCCCGTTCTGCGTGTCCTCCGGGCTGGAGATTCCAACCAGCCGAAGCATCTTTCCCAGAAAGCGGACAACAGGGTTCATAGTTGCTGGCTCCCAATATAAAGCTACGCTATCCTTGAGCCATGTGCTTCTTTGCTCCTCAGATCTATTTTGTGCTTCGCAAGCAACGACCCACACGCCGGGCGCAATCCCTCTTTGCGGTCTTGCTCATTGCCGCGGCAGCCACTTTCACCGCTCCTGTGGCGCGTGCGCAGGACAAACCTACGCCGCCCGCGCCCGACCTTCTCGTTTTTACCAACGGCGACCGGTTGACCGGCCAGCTCGAGCGCGGTGTCGGCAGCGCCGTCGTCTTCAAGAGCGACGCGACCGGCGAGATCACCGTCCCGCTCGACAAGGTCGCGTCGCTGCACTCCAGCGGCAGCTTCGCCGTGCTGCGCAAGAACGTGCCGGTCAGCCGCGGCTCGGTCGTATCGGGGACCATTGCATACGCCGACAAGATATTGACCGTCGCGACCCCTCTGGGGGTAACTCAATCGCTGCCGGAGGACCAGATCGCCTACATCATCGACCAGCCCACCTTCCACCGAGAGATGGAGAAGGCGCCCGGCCTGCTCTACGGATGGCGCGGCTCCATCAATGGCGGAGCGACCATCGTGCGCTCCACCGACAACGGCTCCACCTACACCGTCGGAGTGGCGCTGGTGCGCGCCATCCCCACCGTTCCCTTTCTGCCCGCGCGCAACCGCACCAGCTTCGACCTGCAGGAGACCTACGGCAAGCTCACCCAGCCAGTGATCCCGCAGACCGCGCCGCCCTCGCCGCCCATCATCGCGCTCACCAGCATCTTTCACAGCGATGCCGAGCGCGATGAGTACTTCTCGCCAAAGTACTTTGCCCTGGCGCGGACCAGCTTCGACCACAACTACGCGCAGGGCCTCAACCTGCAAGATGTCTTCGGAAGCGGCATTGGTTGGACCGCGATCAAATCCGCCCGGCAGGAGCTGGACGTGAAGGCCGAGATGCAGTACGAGAAGCAGACCTTCCAGAGCGCGTCCAGCGACCAGAACCTGGTCGGCTCGACCTTTGCCGAGACCTACAGCCGCACCCTGCCGCACAAGCTGGTCGTCAATGAATCGGCCAGCGCTCTGCCCGCGTGGAACAACACCAGCGCCTACTCCGCCAACGCCTCGCTGGGGCTGGTGCTGCCGGTCTTCAAGCGCCTCGGCCTCACCGTCAGCAGTATCGACAACTACCTCAACAACCCTTCGGTCGGCTACAAGAAGAACAGCTTCCAGTTCATCACCGCCGTCGCCTACACGCTGAAGTAGGCGGGAACCCGCCCTACGGCGCAGTCAGGATCTTCATCACCGGGTCGGGCAGCGTCTGGTCCGCGTTCTTCAGCAGCAGCGCCACCTGCCACATCTGGGTGTCGGTCAGCAGATGGTTGAATGCGGGCATCCCGGTCAGGCGAATCCCATTCGCCACCTTCCAGTAGGTCACGCCTGGCTCGTCGTCGCTGACGCCGACGACGGAGCTGTTGGCGTGCTTCTTCCACAACTGCGGGGCCGGCGGGTACATGTACTTGGCGAATGCCGCGTCGTGCCCCAGAGTGCCATGGCAGCTCGCGCACTGCGCGCGGTACACATGCGCGCCGCCCTCGAAGACATCCTCGCCGGAGCCGAAGGGGGCCGTCTGCATCTGGCTTGCAATGCGTGCATCCAGCGGGATGCTGACGATCTGTTTCTCATACGGGAACGGTTTGTCCGCGGTCGCCACCGGCGGCGAACCCCATCGCAGATACACCGCAACTCCGCCCACAATCGCCACGGTTGCCAGCACAAACCCCAGTACCACCTTGCCGCCTCCGTCGCCTGAACCTCTACTCTTCGCCATCTGGATTCCTCTCATTCCGGTTGCCGCCGCGCCCTCCAGGTGCTCGAACGGCGCGTTGGATGTTCTAATAGGGGATGGCTGCGGGCGGAGAAGTCCGTCGCGCCGACCTCGCCTCCAACGGTACCAAAAATGGAGGCGCGCAGGAGTTCTCGTTGATCGTTCGTTCGCTGTCCCGTTCTACCGTGTGCAACCATGCTTTGGCAACAGTGCTGATGGCGGTACTGTTGGCCGCCTCCCCCGTTCATGCGCAGTCCACGCGCAGACCGGCCCGTGAGACCAACGCCAACCGCAAGGCACGCATCGCGCAGCAGGTCACAGAGACATACACCCATCGCTGGGAGGTGGGCGGCGGCGGCGGCTTTCTGCGCTTCCGCAGCGGTTCGATCAACCAGAAGAACAACGAAATCTCCTTCTGGATGAACACCACCTACTATCTCAACCAGAAGCTCGGCCTCACCGGTGAACTGCGCGGGTACTACGGCAATGCCAAGATCCAGAACTACAATAGCTACGCGAACCTCGTTGGCTCGCCGCAGATCTCCGAGTACCCCTTCCTCGCCGGCCCCACCTACCGCTTCCGCCTGCGCCAGAAGACAGCCATCAGCGTCTTCGCCCTCGGCGGCACAGCCATCGGCAAGTTCGACGGCGACCTCCATAACAAGACTGCGGCGCAACTCGGCCTCTGGCCCTCCACCAGCGCGCGCCCCGCATTCTCCCTCGGCACCAACGTGGACCTGAACCTATATCCCAACTTCGCCTTCCGCATCGCGCCCAGCTACCTGATGACCACCTTCGGCGGATCGGTGCAGAACAACCTCGGCTTCGAGATGGGCCTGGTCTACCGCTTCGGCCGCCAGAAGTAGGCATTGCGACCGCTTCCGAAGATTGGGCGGCGGGAGCAGCGTCGACTGAAGAGAGGTGTGCCATTGCGACCCACCCCATAGATCTAAAATGCTATCGATCCGGCGGTGTTGCTGGGGGTTTCGCCGGTAGCGGTGGCCCAGTGCGTGGGGTCGATATTGGGGAAGATGCTGTCCTGGGTTTCGATCTCGGCGAGGCGGTTGGTCTGGTACAGGTCGAGCGTGCTGGCGGACTCGAATGCCTGCCAGATGGAGTGCAGTTCGAGGAACTGCCGGTTATGGGTGGAGAAGCGCCTCTCGGCGTAGTCGCGGGCGGCACCGGTGGTGATGAGGGACTGCCAGTCGGAGGATTCGAGCAGCAGCAGCTCGCGGCAGAGCTGCTGCACGATGCGCTTTCCCATCTCCGAGGCGCGCCACCTGCCCGCGGTGGCGACCTCGCGGACGCAGCGTTCGGCTGGATAGATGTGGGAGTAGGTCCAGGCGGTCTCCGGGTTCATCCAGACTTGGTGGTTGCCCCCAGTGCCCCACGATCCCTCGCGCAGGACGATTGGGCTGGCCGTCTGCGCGCGGCTGAGGTAACAACTGCAGGGGGGGGTGGCGATGCTGCCGGCCGGGTCGCGCGCTGCGCGAGCATGGAGGGCGCGGACGACGGCCTCCAGCCACTGTGCGCCCTCGAACCACCAGTGGCCGAAGAGGTCGGCGTCGAAGGGTGCGCAGACCACCGGGGGCGCGGAGGGGTTGACGCTGGGCTGGAGCGTCTCGGAGACCAGCGAGGCGAAGTGTGGGGCGTGCTCCTGGGCACGCTCGGCGGCCCCATGGGGCGAGTAGATGAGCTTGTCGCCGATCGCGACTCAGGGGCCGGTGACCTTCCAGTAGCGGTGGCCGCCGGGGAAGCGCCGTTTGTGGAAGTCGAGGTAGTTGGGGTCCGCGGGGTAGCCGGTGTCGCTGGACCAGACCTGCACGCCGGTGCGGGGATCGCGGGCAAAGACGACGGCGGTGGCGCGGCCCTCACTTGCGCGGTCGATGGCATAGGTCTGGTAGATACTGCGTTGGGACTCTTCGACCAGGTGGGTATCGACGAAGAAGAACTGCAGGCCGCACTCCTCCAGCGACTGCTCGATGCCGATGCGGTGGAATGGGGGGCGGGGTTCGGTGATGTCGGCGTCGAGGACGGGGTAGCTCCACAGGCTGGCGGGGCGGTAGCCGCACTCCGGCAGCCAGATTCCCCTGGGTTGCCTGCCAAAGTGGCGGATGTGGGTCTCGACCGCGGTGCGGAGCTGTGCGCGGACGCTCTCGTCGGTGCCCAGCAGGGGCATGTACGCATGGGTGGCGGCGCAGGTGAGGACCTCGATGAGGCCGGCGTCACTGAAGTGGCGGAAACCCTGCACGATGTCTCCGCCGAGGGCGTTGAAGTCGTCCAGCGCGGTGGAGAAGAAGCGGCCCCAGAAGTTGGCGTTCTCGGCTAGGGGCGCGTCTCCGGACTGGAGGAAGTAGGCCTCGTCCTCGCGCGCGGCGAGCACCTTGCGGGCGGCGTACTTGGGGAACTCGGCGCGGAAGAGCGGGTGGGCAAGCTGCTCCAGCAGGATGGGCGAGAGGTTGATGTTGAAGCTGGCGGGGATGCCGTCGCGCTCCAGGTTGGCGAGCACACGCAGCAGCGGCAAATAGCTCTCGGCGGCGGCCTCGTGCAGCCACTCCATGCCGTGGGGCCAGGTGCCGTGGTTGACCACATACGGCAGATGTGCGTTGAGGGTGATGGCAAGATAGCCTGCTGGAATTGTTTCCGCCATCGTGACAAATTACCTCGAAACACGAATAGACATGCAGTTGGAACAGGTTTGCCGAAGGGGCCGACGGGTAGATGGAAAATATCCGATTCCGGCTTCGCCAGGATAACGGCCTCATGGAGAATGACGACTTCGCAGGGCTTTCGTTGGAGCAGTTTCAGAGATCGTGCAATGTGTCGCTCCACAATACAGTGCGGGATTCTTCAATCCAGTGCGGGGATTCTTCGCTGCGCTCAGAATGACAATTCACAAAGGGTACTGCGCTCAGAATGACAATTCTTATTTATTTACACCAATCGTGAATATTACCCAGCCGAAGCGGCGGTCTTGCGTGCGGGGCGAGGCCGCCGGGTTTACTGGTTCGTATGATGCTCGAATGAGGAGCTGGAGTTGCCGCCCGCGGCTGCGGTCACGCCGACCGCGATGGGTGCGGTGAGCGTGAAGCGAACGACCGTCTCCGACGGGACCCGCACCTGTTGGCCGCGCGTGATCGCCTGCGCGCCCGCGCCGAGTCCTCCTCCGGCCGCGGCCCCGATGGCCGCGCCCTTGCCGCCGCCGAAGATGCTTCCCAGGATGGCACCGACAACCGCACCGCCGCCGACCTTCTCGGCGGTGTTCTTGCCGCGGCCCGTGCCTTGCTTGGAGTAGGCATCGGTGGAGACCTCGATGTGCTTTCCGTTGCGGTCGATGGCGGTGAGCGAGAGAGTGAGCAGGGAGTCGCCCTTGAAGTGCGCGGCGTCCTGCACCGCGTCCACATGCCCGGTGACCGGAGTGCCCTGCGCCAGGACGATCATGCCGTCGGCCATGACGTCCGAGGCGATCTCGCCGGTGAACTTATCGCCGGTCTGCGTGGTGGCGCTGTCCAGCGTCTGCGTGATGCGCACTGGGATCGCGGTGCCGGCGGCAAGGGTGATGTTGTGTACGACCGGCGCGGGCGGCGGCGGCGGTGTATTGGCTACGACAGGCGCTGGCGTTGGCGTGGGAGTGCTGCGGACGATGGGTGCGGGTGCGGCTGCGGACGGCGGTGCAGGCGCGGCAGTGATCATCGGCATAGGCTTGCTGGGCTTTACGGCGGACGCGTGCATTGGGATAGGCGCAACAGTGGGCGCGGCCGCGGACGGTGGCGCAACGGCGGGCGGCGACTGCACGACGAGGTTGTCAACCACCGTCTTGACACCGGCGATCTGGGCCACATCGCCCGTGGCGATGGTGCGCACTGTGTCGCTGGTGACGCGGCCGTCCAGGGTGACGACGCCGCCCGAAACGGAGACCGGGATCGGCTGTCCGCTGAGGTGCTGGTCCGCGGCGAGTTGGGTCTGAACCTGCGCGTTCAGGCTGGCGTCATTGCCGGTCGAGGGCTTGCTCCTGCAGCCCGCGAGCAACAGCGCGAGCGAGATGGACACGAGTACGGTGCGTGCCGAGCGTGCAGTGCTGATGAACCTGTAAGCAACCATTGCTTTCTACTCCTCTTGGTGCGGCTGTTGCCAATGTTAATTGCATCTCACAAATTGGTGTAGAGGAAAGATGCGACCGTCCCCTGGAAGCTCCTGGGGGAATTCCGCCCTGTGAACCATTGAGGCTCCCCCTGGGTTTGGAGATGAGTGCACGGACTGCCTTTTAATCCCGCGGAGCCGAAAAACTCTTCTGGAGGTAGTATTGTAAGCATCCAAGAAGGAATACGGACAACGCGTATCCTCCGTCCCGGCTAGCGGTACAGCGGACAACGGAGGATGGACAGCCGGGAAGATATAACAGGGAACGGACAAACACCTTGCCTAAGGTTGAACAGGAGAAGACGATGGCAGACAGAGAATGTGGAGTGAGCGGCTTGGGACTGTTTCTGGCGGGACTGGGGATCGGTGCCGTGATCGGCGTGCTGTATGCGCCGAAGGCTGGCAAAGAGACACGCGAGGACCTGTTGAACGGGGCACGCGAGGCCAAGGAGAAGGCGGCGGAGCTGGTCGAGCAGGGCAGGCAGATGGCCGCCGACCTGGTTGACGAGGGCAAGCGGCAGGCCAAGGACTCGATCGACAAGGGTCGCGAGTACTACGACAAAGGCCGCACCCAATGGGCGCAGTACGTCGAAAAGGGCAAGGGTCTGATCAACGAGCAGCAGGCCAAGGCGGGCGCCGCGGTCGAGGCGGCGAAGGATGCCTACGTCAACACGACCGTCGAGAAGCCGGCTAAGGCTTAGGGTTAGGCGGCGGCGTCCCAGCCGATGAGCGCCGGAGGGGACGGCAGTGCAGTCGGCTGGGCTATGGATTTGCGCATGGAAGGGGACGAATGGCGATGCTGGCGATGTGGTTCCAGGAGGCAGATTCGGTCTCCGCGCTGAATACCAGGCTTTTGGCGGTCTTTCTCGGCGTGGTGGCGTTGACGATGGTGGCGCTGGCCATTGCCGTGGTCGTGCTCGCGGCCCGGTCCGTCAAGGCCATCCGGGGGCTGGTGGAGACGGTCGACGAGCTGAAGCAGAAGGCGCTTCCGCTGATCGACTCGGCGACCGAGATCAGCCGCACCGCGGAGTCGCTGCTGCGCGAGAATGCGCCCAAGGTGAAGTTCATCGCCGACAATCTGGTGGAGACCAGCGACTTGGTGCGCGGCACGGCGCAACACTTTGAACGGACGCTGGCCGACGCCAACCTGCGCACGCAACGGCAGGTGGCGCGGGTTGACGGAATGTTAACAGCGGCGTTGACGGCGACGGTGGAGGTCGTCGAGACGATCGGCAACGGGATTCGCGTTCCGGCGCAGAAGGTCGCGGCGCTGGCGGCCCAGGCCAAGCTGCTCGCCGAGGGGGTCCTGGGGAAGATCAGGTCGGCGGCTGCGGGAACGCGATTCGGGGGCCGATAGCTCGCGAGGCAGAGCGCGGGCCGCTTCTACGAAATTTCTCCAAATGGTGTACAGTGCCGCGGTGCAAAAAAATACGGGGATTCTTCGCTGCGCTCAGAATGACAATCATTGTCGGTCTATAGCAATCAGGGGAATGCTCTAAGATAGGAGTGTGGCTTCCTCTGTCTTCGATCCGCCTGTTGCATCCACGATTGACCCTGCGTTGTCGCGCTCCGTGCGGCCGAAGATTGGCTTCGTCTCGCTGGGCTGTCCGAAGAACCTGGTGGACTCCGAGGTGATGATGGGGCTGCTGGACCGCGCGGGCGGCGAACTGACGGCACACGCCGAGGACGCGGAGATCCTGGTCGTCAACACGTGCAGCTTCATCGACTCGGCCAAGCAGGAGTCGGTGAACGCCATTCTGGAGATGGCGCGGCACAAGCGGTCGAACGGCGGCAAAGCGTGTCGGCTGATCGTGGCGGGATGCCTGGTGGAGCGCTATCGCGACGAGATTCGCAGGAACATTCCCGAGGTCGATGCGGTGGTCGGTACGGGCGAGTTAGAGGCGATCCTGGAGGCAGCGGGATTGAGCGCGTCAGTTGCGTTTGTGGAGACAGCCTCGCCGTTCAACATTCTGGTGGGCCGCGCGTCGAGCGCCGTGCATCAGCACTCACACCCGACTGAGGTTGGAGCACAGCTTGCGACGCAGTTTCGCGCCGAGGGCGATCTGCGCGAGCGGCAGGGACGGTTCTCGCGGGAGCACTGGGAGGGCGCGACGGCTGCGTTGCCGGAGTATCTGTACAGCGACGAGACGCCGCGGGTTCTGACGACGCCGCGGTCGTCGGCGTACATCAAGATTGCAGAGGGGTGCGACCATCCGTGCAGCTTCTGCATCATTCCGCAACTGCGCGGCAAGTTCCGCTCGCGGCGGCTGGAGTCGATCGTCGCCGAGGCCGAGCGGCTGATCGCGCAGGGCGTGCGCGAGATCACGCTGATCGGGCAGGACACGACGTGCTACGGCGAAGACATGGGGCTTCGCGATGGCTTGGCGACGCTGCTGGACGCGCTGGCGGTGTTGCCGGGACTGAAGTGGCTGCGCTTCCTCTATGCGTATCCCAACAAGGTAACGACGCGACTGCTGGAGACGATGGCGCGGCATGAGACGATTGCGAAGTATCTCGATGTACCACTTCAACATGCTTCAGCTAAAGTATTGAAACAGATGAAGCGAGGAGGTACGTCCGAGGTCTTTCTGCGGCTGATCGAGAAGGCGCGCGCAATGGTGCCGGGGATCGTGCTGCGCAGTACGTTTATCGTCGGCTTTCCCGGCGAGACGGCGGAGGACTTTGCGCAGCTTGAGGCGTTCATCGCGGCGGCGAAGATCGACTGGCTGGGCGTCTTCTGCTACTCAGACGAAGAGGGCGCGGCGGCGTTTGGGTTGGACGCGGCGCTGAAAGTTCCGAAGCGCACGATCGAGGCGCGGCGACGGAGGCTTATGAAGCTGCAACAGAAGATCAGCGCACGGGCGAAGGCAGCGTGGGTGGGCAGGGGAGTCGATGTGCTTATCGAGGGCGAGAGCGACGAGACCGAGCTGCTGTGGCAGGGGCGCACCGCGCTGCACGCGCCGGAGATCGACGGCAAGGTGCTGATCAACGACTTCGGCCCGCATGAGACACTCGTACCCGGCACCTTCTACCGCGCGCAGATTACGGAAGCGCACGACTACGACGTGGTGGCGCGGATTGTCGGATAGAGTGTTTCCAGCGATAGTGTCGAGTGCCGCTCCACGAACAAAATGCGGGGACTCTTCGCCGCGCTCAGAATGACCACAGATTTTTCAGAAAGACACTGCGTTATTGGTGGAGGAAGAGGAGATAGTTGCCGTAGCCGATGATGAGGATGGAGGCGATCAGAAGGGCGAGGCCGGCGGAGACCAGAAGCTTGGTGCGCGCGCTGGTTCCGTTCCACTCCTTGAGCAGGAGGCCCCAGATGGTGGCGAAGACGATGATGGAGGCCATGAGCAGGGTCCAGGAGGAGAAGTCGTAGATTCCCATCTTGGTTTTGGCCATGGAGTTGAAGAAGAACTGAAACTACCAGATGATGCCAGCGAGGGCGGCGAAGAGGTAATTGGCGATGAGGGTGGAGGGAGCGATGCGGTCGTATGTGGAGGCGTCGAGGGGGTCGAAGTCGACCATGGTGTCTCCGGCTGCGGGTGTTGCGCGCATGGGGTTGACGCCGGGTTCTCCGCCGAACTGGCGGTAGGAGCGGTTTTTGAGGATGAGGATGGCGGACCAGACGACGTTGGTGACGAAGCCACCCCAGAGGATGACGATGAGGACGGGGAGGTTCTGCCAGACGTCGAGGCGACCTGCGGCGAGCAGGTGGGGCTTGGCGATGGCTGCGATGGGCGCTCCGGCGTCCAGGCCGAAGGCGAAGAAGGCGCTCATGAGGCCAGCGAGGATGGCGATGGCGATGCCTTTGCCGAAGGAGAAGTTCTGCTCGCCGGACTCGATGAGGGCGTCGGGGGCGATCTCTTTCTCCTTGGAGAGGCCGGCGGCGCCGTTGACGGCGACGGCGATGAAGCCGATGAGATCGCCGAAGAGGGTGACCTGGCCGGAGTGGGTGTGTGCGATGGCGACGATCTGACCGTGGTAGATGGGCGGGACGAGGGTGCCGAAGACCATGCAGAGGCCGAGCGCGATGGAGTACCCGAGGGCGAAGCCGAGGTAGCGGATGGCCAGGCCGAAGGTGAGTCCGCCGACGCCCCAGAGCGCGCCGAAGAGGACGACCAGGCCGAGGTTGTGCGGGTCGGCGTGCCATGCCTCGGCGAGGATGGCGAAGACGTGCGGGACGAAGAGGGCAGCCATCACGGTGGGCGCGACGATCCATGCGGCGAAGCCCTGGATGACCCAATAGACCTCCCAGGACCAGCGCTTGATCTGGCGGAACGGGATGAAGTTGGTGGCGGAGGCGAAGCCGCCGATCAGGTTGTAGATGACGCCGAGAAACAGATTGGGTCCCACATGGCCTCATTGCTGCGAGAGATGGATGCGGTGAACAATGCGGATGGAAACGAGTCCATCTTACCTGAGCCGGTTGCAATGTGGAAATGCGGTCTGGATTGGACTAAGGTGAAGAGCGAGGTCTGTCGGTTCAACCCGGCCCGGGGCGAGAAGCTGCGCGCCTGGAGAGGGAAGCGGGGGGAATTGTGCCGCGGCGCAGCCGTCCACTGGCGTACGCGAGGACAGATGGACTGAGGTGGGTACGAGCTGCTGTCCAGACAGATCGGCGTTGATGAGACGATATTGAGGGGCTGGGGGAGAGGGTTGCGAGTTTCGCTGTTTATCACTTGCTATAACGACACGCTGTTCCCGGAGACGGGCCAGGCGATGGTGAAGGTGCTGGAGCGGCTGGGGCATACGGTCGATTTTCCGGCGGGGCAGACCTGTTGCGGACAGATGCACTGGAACACGGGCTATCAGGAGGAGGCGCTGCCGCTGCTGCCGCGCTTCGTCGAGCAGTTCAAGAACTCGGAGGCGGTGGTGAGCCCATCGACGAGCTGCGTCGCGATGATGAAGGACCACTACCCGATGATGGCGGAGCGGCTGAAAGATGAGCGGCTGAAGGCGGAGGTTGCCGAGCTGCTGCCGAAGGTGTGGGAGTTCTCGGAGTTTTTGACGCAGAAGCTGGGGCTGGAGGACGTGGGCGCGTACTATCCGCACCGCGTGACCTACCACGCGAGCTGCCATGGCTTGCGCAGCCTGGGTCTCGGCGACGGGCCGGTGCGGCTGCTGCGCGCGGTGCGCGGCATCGACCTGGTAGAGATCGAGGACCTGGAGCAGTGCTGCGGCTTTGGCGGGACGTTTGCCATCAAGAACGCGGAGGTGTCGAGCGCGATGCTGGCGGAGAAGGTGCGCGGCGTGCTGAACACGCGCGCGGAGGTGGTGACGGGATGCGACAACTCCTGCCTGATGCACATCGGCGGGTCGCTGCACCGGCAGCGGACGGGCGTGCGTCCGGTGCATCTGGCGGAGATACTGGCGGGGGAGTGAAGAACAGTGGCTAGTGGGTAGTGAGTAGTTGGGAGTGTTGTTCGGTGTGCGAGGAGTTTTCGCTACCCACTATCCACTACTCACTACGCACAGGGGGGATGCGATGAGTGGAGCGGGGTTGGACCCGAGGACGGCGTCGAAGTTCCAGGCGGCTGCGCGGACGCTGCTGGGCGATTCGCAGATGCGCAGGAACGTGCGCCATGCGACGAAGACGATCCAGACCAAGCGGGCGCGCGTGGTGGCGGAGATGCCGGACTGGGAGGCGCTGCGCGAGGCGGGCAAGCAGATTCGCAGGCATACCATGCGGTGGCTGGATTTTTATCTGGAGCAGTACGAGCGCAACTGCGCGGCGGCGGGCGGCGTGGTGCATTGGGCGCGCGATGCGGAGGAGGCTCGGCAGATCGTCGTCAAGTTGGTGAAGGCGAGCGGGGCGCAGGGCGAGAGTCCGAGCGATACGCAAAAAACAACAACAGAGGTCATCAAGATCAAGTCGATGACGACGGAGGAGATCCAGCTCAACACGGCGCTGGAGGCGGCGGGCGTTCATGCGTATGAGACCGACCTCGCCGAGCTGATACTCCAGCTTGGACACGACCAGCCGTCGCACATCGTGGTTCCTGCGCTGCACAAGAACCGGGCGCAGATCCGCGAGATCTTCATGCGCGAGATGAACCTGCCGGAGCTGGGCGGGACGCCGCAGGACCTGGCGGACGCGGCGCGGAGATTTTTGCGCGAGAAGTTCCTGCGGGTGAAGACGGCGGTGAGCGGGGCGAACTTCCTGGTGGCGGAGACGGGCGGGGTGTGCATCGTCGAGAGCGAAGGCAATGGGCGGATGTGCCTGACGCTGCCGG
>VFSW01003427.1_pt1 | contig 23790 bp, 20 predicted proteins | sample 5358111 | NCBI WGS metagenome assembly VFSW01 (sample SAMN11554181, study PRJNA540505) | mine drainage metagenome | isolation source: sediment from site ElyBrook_90M | place: USA: Ely Copper Mine, Vershire, VT | collected 2017
AAAGCGATTTGTCTATTGAGCCTGATCCGCCTCCCTGCGAGTTTACAAGGTATTTCAGGAAAGTAGATGCTTGAATCGCATAATCAAGCTCTACCTCATAGTTGTCTGAGCCTTTGATGACCGCCTTGAGATCTTCGCTTCCAAGATTCCTTATGAGAATTTGTCCCAGATCTGCAGAGTCAGAGTATTGCATATCGGTGCCTATCCACTGCATTGCGGGATTGGATGGCAATGCTCCGAAGACTGATTCTTCGACGTACTGTGCTGTCTCGGCTACCTGTAAACCAATTGAAGGTGAGTAGGACATTGTAAATTAATCACTTTAGATGTAATCACAGGGTCACATAATCAATGAACGATCAGAAGCTTGATACTTCGTGATGAATTCTCTCAATAGTACGAATTCCAACTTGTGTCTCCAAATCCATAAAGAATAAACTAGGATTCTGCGTAAACTTTGGTTACATTGTCCCGCACCACTGAAGAACAGGTCGAACAAGTGCACTCTACTACTGCGGAAGAGTACGCAATGATCAGAGCAGTCCTATCACGAATCACTGGATTAAGGCTAATGATGGTTGGAGTGGCAATAATAGGTGCAATCTCATCATTGTACGTTTATGGTCTAGTTGCCACTGCACAAGTTATTTCAGGCAATATCAATGCATTTTCCTTGGCTCAATCTGATGCTATCTTTGCAATCGTTCCATTCATTGGTATAATTGGTTACTTGAGTTACCGCGTGAACAAGCACATCCGTAGACTCAGCCATGGAAGATACGAACCTCCAGTAGAGGAAGACTAGAGCAAATCCCTAGGTCACGCGTTAATTTACTGTTGAGCGTTGAAGCTTTACAACAAACACAGTGTCGTATCTATCAGGGCTAACCTTCGTGTCAGGCCCTGTCTTTGGGCCGTTTGAGAGTGTCATCAAGAGCCAGTTGCCAGAACCATCGACTGTGCTTTGCTTTTGAATCAGCACTTGCCTGATCGATTCAGTTATCTTTACCATTCCATTGTAACCCGAGATGTTCGGGCTCGAATACGTCTGAGTGTAAAGGTGAACCTCGACAAGGTACTGATAGAGCCAGCGCGAGTTTGGGCTATCTCCTATGTTCTGTGGCTTGACAATTGTCTCTGAGACAGGCCCTATCTCGATCAATGGAACGAGCCTCTGTTTTTTCCTGCCAAATGGAAAGATCTCAATGTCGAGTCCGTTGTTTGCGAAATTCTCAGTCACAGGCGTGGCGTCATCGCTTTGATAGGAGATGTTGTTTTGAAACACTGTCTGCAATGCGGCGAGCGGGTCAGGCGAAGTCAAAGTCAATCCTCGACTCGTCCAATATTATATTGGACTATTGGAATCCCGCTTTTGCCCAGCAGTTCCTTTGCCTCACGATAGCTCGACGCGGCGCGAAAGCCTTTGGGCGTTAGCTCGTATCTTGGTCCTGTTCTCGTCACGAGAGCCTCGGCCTCAAGCTCTGAAACGAACTGCTTCGCGTTCATGAAAGATATATTCGTCGCGCACATGATGTGCGTTAGACGCCTACTACCTTGGCTCAGCGCAAAGAGAATATCCAGTGCCATTTCGGTGTGGGAGCGCCTCTTTGAAGAGGGCTTTGTGTTGATCCGTCCATCATGTCCCTGTTTAAGGGGAAGCCAGTCTTCGAATCTTTCCATTTTCCCGAGTTCTCCTATTCGGTGTCAATCCAGAGATACGTCCAGTGATAGTTGCTGAAAATGTTCGACTGATTGAAGTCAACTGTTGTGCTCACGTTGGTGAGGGGCGCAACGTTCGCGAAATAGACCCATTTCGTAAGGAGTGCACTCCCGCCCTGGCCCGCAATAGTCACTGTGACATTTGCCCAATGCGAGAGAGATGTGTCGTTTTGGAACAAGACGAAATAGACTTGGATCGTGTTGTTGTCGATTCCGTGTGTCTGGAGGATTTTGATTTGAAAGTGTCCGCCTACTGTTTCGTACGCGCTTCCAACGTGGCCGCCGTTTTGAAAAGAACCGGCTACCGTGTAAACTGACACTCCTGTGATTATTGCTACGATTGCGATAATTGCAAGGACTATCCGGAGTGGGACGTATGTTGATTGGTGTTGAGTTTTCAATTTTTTCACTGTAAGCTTAATTTGTCCAGGTCGAAGGATTCACGACGCGCACTTTCTGCGTTGCCTGAATTGGCATCGCAATCGATTCATCTGACTGCTTGTAACTTCCGGTAAACTGGATGTAAATCGGCCCAGTTCCTTGCGTACTTGGCACGGTGAAATCCGCGAAATAGGAGCCGACTCCTTTGTCGTCCTGGGTCGGAGTGATTGTTCCAAGCGTGGTTGCTCTCTGTATTCCTTCGTACACCTTGGCTTGAAGAGAAGACGGGTTGAATGCGCCATCTTTCACAGAGAGAAAAAACGCGGAGAACCTGATGGTACTGCCGGCTTCGATCTGGTCTGGCGCGGTCAGCGTCACAATGATGAGATTCTGGCCAGTCCTTATTCTCCTAGTCTTGAGTGTCATTGTTCAAAGCAAACCTGTTGAAACTCAATCAAACTGAAGATCCCGAATCATTTTCTCAATCTCTTCCAAACGCTCCAAAATCTGACTTTTCTGAGAGTTGAACCGGTGCATGTTTGAATCCCTGTGCCGCTGAAAATCGATCCAACTGCCAGTGTTGTAAGAACAGGGCCTGCACTGATAGTGCTGCGAACTGCTCATTGGAGTTCAGAGTCCTGGTTGTTGAATTGCCCATAGTCTATTGGAGCGTCGACATTGGTCATTGAACTGACTACTCTGAAACCTGTGCGAAAGTTGTTATTCAGAAACGCCTGAAACTCATCCTCAATGTTCTTGAGGGCGGCCTGATACTGCTGTTGCTCCTGAGGAGTTGCTCTTCTGAATCTGAATCTCGCTGCAACCCAACGGGCTTCAATGTCGGCTAGTTCGGTGGAAATTTCGATTTGTAGGGGAAGTGATGTGTATTTTTGAAGGCGCATATTGATGTAGGAATCTACCAGACCCAAGAGATTGTTCAGCTCTGTGTCGTTAGTAGTCACAGAATATGCAAGAGTAAGTTCATCCTTGCACTGGTTCAGGGATGAATATGTTCCCATTTGTTATCAAACCATTATGGTCGAAGATTCAATAGGGAGTCGTGACCTTCGTCGCCTTCGACTAAAGAGGATCCTTCGAGCTTCATCTTTGTCTATGGAGACGCCCAGAAACTCGCCAAGATTCTTGAAAGCGCGTATGAATGTCTCTTGCTCTTCTCGATTAAGTTCGCTCAATTTTTTCATTCTGATTCATCTCTCAGCCCAATTCTTCGGTCGCATTGTTTCTCTGTACTCGGTTCTTGCTTTGCCCCTCTCTCCACTTCTTTTCGATCCGAAATTGTAAATCTTGAACTGCTCGATCTTAGCGTAATCAGGTGAGGAGTGCCATACTGAATCTGTCAGGACCTCGTCCTTTTCATTCAGAATCGTCCAGTGGTTCTTCCCGTAATGCAGGCCTTGCTCTACCCTGATTATTCTCGGCTTCCATCCAGGGTTTCCCTCTTCCTCTACGTAGACCCAGAATACCTTGGTTGGATCGTTGGCTCTGACAAAATCGAGGCCTGCCTTCACATCTCCTACGGCGATTTCGTCTCCATCAATGATGAAAAGATAACCCCCTTCGCGGACGACAGCAAAAAACAGGTCTCGCTTTTCGACTTCAAGCATTGGTTCAGTTGGAAAGACTACGAATTTCTGGGGATTCCCGCCAGTGAGATAGAATCGAGGATCAAAGCGCGATGCAGTTTCTGAAATGATTCTTTCAGTGCAATCCTCAGGCAGCTCGGCAAAGTCGAAGTACCTTCCCTCAAGAATCAAGACGACGTCAACATATTGACAAATTGAATCTAGCGATGACCTGAGATACTCGGCCTCTCTGTAAATGGAATAACCAGCAATAATTGGGGCGTCAGCGCGTGGAATGAAAAAAGAGAAGGCGGTTTCGTGGCTCTGACCCACAAACGATGAGGGATCTGTCATCATTACCACTAAAACCTGCTCTTTGTTTCGGATTCTGCTTATGCAGTCAGGATTCTTACGAATGCGTTTGGCTGAAGTACAGCTGCGGCCACACGATGCGATGCAACAATGTAGAAGTCGCGCTCATCGATGCGACGCCACACTTCTACCATGAGATCGCGGCTTATGCCTAACGATACAGCTCCCCCCACACCAATCCCTCCTGGATTGGTTCCTTTGTAAGATGCTTTGAGGAATGCCTGCGCATGGTAGGTCGTGATCGCTGGGGAACCTGATCCCGTTCCTGTTGGGACTTTCGTTGACCTAACTACATCGACGCCATAGACTTGCGGAACCACACCTTGTTGTATTGGTCCAACGCTGCCGAAGTAGAGGTACTGCGAGATTGCAGTGTCTTTGAGCAGAGAGTCATACTGCACAGGATGCAGACAAGCGACGATGTCTCCTGGATTCACGGCGTAGCCTTTCTTTTGGATTTCTCGCAGTGCTGATGCAAGGCGAGCCCCCTTGAAAGTCATGCTTGATGTGATCGAGCTTTCTACTGTGACTGATTCGTCTCCGTAGAGAGTTGCCGCTGGTGTTGCGCTGTCGAGAGCTGACAAGATTGTGGCATCTTCATCAATGAGTGCCGCCGCCTGGAAGCTTCTTTCAACTGCTTGCACAACGTCTGGGGTTGCAGATTCCATGACAACATATGATACTCTCTGCTTTGCGCCTGTCTCAGTGGGAGTGGCGGAAATTTCGTTGATTGTCTGTGTGACATCCGTCGGCGCAGTGTCTTCAGTGAGAGAGGCGAACTCTGCGGTTGTGATTGTGGTAAAGTTGATCTGCTTTGAGCCCTTTGGAATCTCCTTAACCTGAACGAATCTTCGAAGGTTCGCAGGGAGATCCGGAGGGAGCACGATCATGTCAGGCGACCATATCTGACCTAGTGCACCTGTTGCTCCTGAAGATGGAATATCTTCTTTGACCAGTGCCATGGCACGCATTTGCCGGGCTATATTCTGGAATCGCTTGTGCTCTTTGACTTCTTTTGATTCCTCGACCGCCTGTCCTGCCTCAGTGCCCGAGACAAGAGCCTGTGGTTTTGGAGTTTCTTTGGTCCTTGAAGCCTCGGTGATCAGCGAGCCAAGCTTGCCTATTGCGGCATCAAGCTCGGCGACTCCTTTGAGTTCGACGGTGTAGTCAGCTTTTGTTTGAGCAGAATCTTTTACTGCCGATTGCTCGGCTGGTTTTGATTCGGTTAGTGTTTCTGTCATCTTCAACTATTCACTTTGTTATAATTTTCAGTTTGGGTTTTGTTACCTTTGGCGTGCTTTCCTTTACGCCGCTCTGGACGTGAAAGCCTGGATTGGTTGGAGCGTTCTTCAGGGCGGTGTAAAGATCTGGCGCACTACCTTGAGTAACCGGAACCTTGTCATTTGTTATGGCAAGGGGATTTGTTTCTGGAGGATAGTCCATCTTTGGCATTTCAATCTTGGACTTGCCTGTGCCTTGATAGGCTGGATCCATCTGGACTGCAGATCTTGCGTCAAAATTCTGCGGCGATTCTGGAACTGTAGGATGCTTCAGTTCTGGACTTGCAATCTTGTCCCTATCTGCGTCTGAATCCAAATCCATGTCGTCTAGAATTGCGAATTGAATTTCGCGCGCGATTTTCCAATTTTCATAAGCTTCTTTGAACTTTGCAAGCGAATCATCCATTGAGGTTTCGATTCCGACTTGCTTTGCCGCAGCAACGAGTCTCTTTCTTGCGGCGCCCTTTGCTTGAGCTGGCAACTTTGTTTGGGAAAGCCTTGCAAGCGCATTTCTCAGGTGAGGCTTGTCTATCTGACCATCAGCACTCTTGTATGGAAGATGCCTCAGAGTCCTTGGAACAGTCTTGCCCTGCTCATCTTTGTGTCCCCCAGGTTCAACATAAGCAAAAGAATCATCTGGCAAATCGGAGATGAATGATCCCGACCAGTCCGCCTCAAGAATCGAATTTGGATTCACTTTTTTCACTTTCTTAATCTCAATTTTTTCATCCTCAGGCTCGGATTCATGTTCTGCAAGGCCGCAAGAGTTGGTATCCTGCCCAAAGCCGAGTTTCTCCGTAATCTGCCCAGGGAGCAAAACATTGACGTTCAGGCTGTCCTTGATGATCTGGGCCATTGCGTCTCCAGGCTCGTCGTCTTGTGTCAAAAGAGCTAGGGCGGTGAAATGTAGAGAAGTTGGATACTCTGTGGTATGAGTGTTCTTCGATTCATCAAGATAGATGCCTTCAATTGAGACGTGTTTGATCTCTCCGCTCTCAATCATCTTGTTGACTCTTGGATCTGCAACCTGTATGATACACTCGACGAGAGCATCCTCTTCCCTTGCCACTAGCACCTGATTCTCTGGGAAAGGGAGCATCCGCTTCTTGTCGTGGTTGATATTGAGAGGGCGCTCTGAAAGAGAAGAAGCAGCCCGTTGAATCTCCTCTCCTGTGTACACTCTTCCGTTGCGATTCTTTATGTCAGCGTGAGAGGCCACAACCTCGTAGAAACTCACTCCATCGTTTTCAAACTGCTTGAGAATTGGAAAGAGCTTCTGCGCCCATTGAAAGCGCTCTGTAATCGAAACTTGCTTCATATTGCAAACTCACATCGTTTCGGGATCAGGATTTCGGTTCTCGTTGAATCGAGTTCGTTACAGCGTGTTCTGCACAAGTTGGCGAATAGGAGCCATCATCATTTTGAACCAACCCGATGTCAGAGCCGTCGCAACCTGGGTAAGCACATCCATCACGAAGTCTTGTCTTCTCTATCAACGCGCTTCAATTCTCCGCGAGTAATCGTAAGATGCGTTCCACGAATTCGTGACACTCTACGAAACTCATTGATCTCAAGTCGTGACTGGTTAATGCCTACAGTTTCATCCGTGTCCAAGATTCTTCCCTCGCGCTTTTCCTTTTGATCTAGGATCGCTGATATCTTTGCCTTGACTTGCTCGAAACAGTTGGAACAGAGCCATCGTCCTTTGAAAAATACGAAAGGACCTGAGTTCGTGTCGTTAACACATTCTGGCATCGTAACTAAAGAAAAACTAGGTCAGAGCAAGGATTCTCGTCATGTATTAGGATCTACCCGTGCTATCTGACCAGCTGTAAGACCTTGGCTCTTTGCTTGCGTCTGTGGTTGTAATTCAGATTGAATTTGCGGCTCTTGGTTTGGGCTCACAACTACTTGCTGGCTCTTGGCCGTTGTCGCAGTGGATTTCTTTTCTAGCTCCGCGAAAAACTTTGAATCATCATCAAGCTCGATGCCTATTTTCCGAGCCATGCGACGGAGCTCTTGCACGCTCATCGCATTGCGATCAAATAGACCAAGGCCGTCGTTGAGATTATACTCATAGTCGGTCTCCTTCCCCCAGTGAAATTCTATTCGCGCCTGTTTTGAATCAAATCCATTTTGAACGAGAATCCTATCGTAAAGTTCGTCCTCGATAGCGTACTTCAATCGCAACTGGAGATCCTGAACAACGAGTTCTCCTAACTCCTGAGCCACTCGCGCTGATGCTTCCGTGAAACCAGAGGCTGTAATTAGAGCATTTATCGGCGTTTGGAGCCCAACATGAAACCGATCACTGAGCCAGTGAATGATGTTTGGTACTCCTTGAGCGGGACCACCTTGCTCTGATTCGATCTTTACTGGAGTGTTTGTTGCAAATGAAGCGTCAACATCGGGATCTTGAAGCTCCTTTGAATAGGATTCGATTAATTCGTCGCCTGCTTCGGGAAAAGAAAAGACGCTTCTTGGAACCCCGCGCCTGTGAATCATACGGTAGAGATCATATTCTAGGGACGCCTTGATTTTGTAGAACGGAGGGATCTGCCTTCCTTTGATGTCTAATTTCGGAGCAATCAGTGGCTGGATGAGGCCTCTTCCGAAGGGTTCGCGGTCAATTTGAAGCCAAGGGATATGGATTATTGTTTCAGGATCAAGGTCATTGAGACGACCACCTATTAACTGCTGAATCCTATTAATGTCTCCCTGCGGGCTGCGGTAGATTTTGTAAATTGAGGAGAGTTGCACCTGATTCAGCAACTCCAGTTTTTGAGGCGTTAGCATCTCGGTGAACGTGTTTCCACCGTAGACAAGCTCGTGCGTGATTATTCTTAGCCAAGGAGCAAGCCGCTTTTCGCTCCTTCTGTTTCCCCAGCGGATGGTATCATTGAATTCATTGATGAGATCTAGTGCCTTGCCGTTCTTGTAATCTTCACTACCGGTGATGTAGAACCCCTGTGATAGCGCGGCATTACAGATGAAATTTACCGCATTGTAGATGTCTGGGTCGTGAGTGTATGCATCTATTGCATCCCTGATGTTCTCTACTTGGTACTCTCCTATTGCAGTTTTGTATAGTGGAACGATTATGGCCTGATCCTCTTGAACTGCACGACGACCGAACCGATCCGCTATCCAGCTGACTATTCCCAATGCAACTCTACTCCTGAAGGTTCATGGGTTTTGGGTCGATGAATTCTCCATCTTGCCACGATCAATTCGAGAAATTGCATTGATAGTTTTGGAATCGTAGGATCGCACGAAAGACACGAAATAGGGAAGAACTCTGGATCATTGGAAATCTTGAGGCTGTCAATGCTTCGAAGGCACTTGGTGGAAACGCAGATTCTCTCAGAAACAAGCTTTATGCCTGTGGAGGATTGAAAATCAAGTTTTCTTATCTTGACATGCGTGTGTTGCCTCGGACTGCTAATGTTTAGGTTGCAGGGAGGATGAACGCAACTTCTCGCTTGAGAGCACTGACAGACATTCTTGCAGAAAGCGGCAAGCTTTTCTTCGGTCAGGCGTTCTAGGAGGTCGTCAATTAGTATGTTTGTCCGAAGCACTACTAAACAGATGGATTCTGTAAGTATTTATCCTGACACGAAGCTTTTAGTCAAGTATGATGTCATCGTAGCAGGCAAGGGTTGCGGAGTTCTGTAATATTACTGTAATAGTGCTGTAATTTCGTCAACTTTATTAGCCAAAGTACCCTGGTACATATCTTGATGCCAAATAGACGAAGGTCGCAAACTGCTCCCATTCAGGATGCGATCTTGTGGATTTTGCACGATTACGAACTGAATGATAAGCTCTCTCTTCCATCCTTGAATTTGATCGTGTTTGTGGACATCTTGCATGTCCTCGATCTATCTGGCTCACGGAGTTTCACCGAGCTGTTAAGCAGGCTGCGTACATTGCATAGCAATAATGCGTTGTCATTTTATCTTGATTCACTGCTGGGATTGAACATGATCTCGCGTAAGGAAATCAAGTACAAGGGAGCAATTCCCATAAAGTCAATTTTTACCATAACGGAGAATGGGAAAATTCTACTTAAGGTCATGGAACTAGGCCAGCGTGTGCTGGCAAATTGAGAATGAAATTATTTTCCTTGATAAACAGTTAATCTTACGTTACTTGATCTTAACTCACCAGTAATAGCACCACTACTAGTTTGACTAATGGTTGATGGCGTTTCGATGAGTTCGGTCGAGGTCTTGATAGTTAACGATTTATCGTTGAACGGTGTTGCCATGGTTTCAATGTTGAAAGAGGTGGTTTAAGGCCTTTTCGCATTGATTGAACTAGTTCTTGGCGGACGATTCTGAAACGAGTTTACGTTCATTTGCGGTAAGACCATAAAGCTCGTAAACTGAATTGTTGATTTGCTCCAAGATTGCCCCTTCATTGCGTTGTATCTGTTGCTTTTCGTCAGGAAGTCTCGTGGCATATTCGCGTTCCTTAAGCTTAAGAATTGTATCGACGAACTGTATAATTTCTTCGTAATGCTTTTTGTCAATGTCATTTGAAAAGTCTATCTTGCGAATTGGTATCGCTTCAAGATATACGCCCTTGATGTTGATGTCTATGTACTTCTTCAGAAACAGATAATTCACTAAATCGGAATTTAGGATTGCGAGAAGATATTTGAGGTCGTATTCGTTCTTATTGGTAAATATTACGTTGAGTGTATGGTCTGCGTACAGGCCCTCTTGGTCTATAGTAGCAACTACTCTCTTTCTTAGGGATAGATTTCTAATGCATTGAACAAGAATCTTGGGAGAACGCTCGAAGTTGGCTGCCTCTCTCGGCCAATGGAGAACGTACCATTGCTGTCTCCCGAGTTTAACTTCTCGTTTCTTTTGAAGTAAATCTTTGTACGCTGTCAATCTTTTTTGAATATTCGGATAGTCTGCTAGATTGGTGGTCTTATCTAGGTAGATTACTTTGTATTTGGGATGTGGTTTGCCGAACAATTCAATGTCATCTCCAAAAACTACTGGTTTGCAGATCAGAGTTTCAAGATTTTCTGATCTAATCTCTGTCTCGTCAACTATGTAGGCATCGTTGCTTCCAGTAACTAATCCCTGAAAATAATTACAGATTTCCCCTAGGGGAATAGCATTTGAGCTAATCTTGTTTAGGATCAAACTCACATCATCTGTAACTCTAAGCTCGAAGGGATAATCTGGAGCCGAGGTGGTCTTCGATAAGTTCACCGAGAAGGTCTTCTTAGCGGATGAGAGTCCTGACCCATAATCCGATACATCATAAATCGTGGTCTTGGCGTTATCGCTGTGTTCTTTAGAGAATAAGAGGATGAGAGTATCATTGTTCACGTGTGGAAATACCTTTCCTCCAAGATTCACGATTCTTTCTATTTTGGAATTATCAATAAGCATCTTTCTGAGTTTGGAAAAGCTGAGATTGTTGAGAATTGTAGATGGAATAATCATTCCGAAAGAACCGTTAGGTCTGAGCAAGAGGTTCAGAGTTCTTTCGATGAATAGACCGTAAGCATCGTATCTTCGCATATAGCTTCCATACTTTGTCTCATAATAATGTCGGTCGTTTTGGTTAATCCACTCGATCTTCAGATATGGTGGATTTCCAATTACAATGTGAAAGCCATTGTTCTTCATAATGTCTGGATATTCCGCCTTCCAATCGAAGGTCGAGTTAGATGTTCCTGTTAAGGTATCAAGAGTAGATTGGGTGAGAAAGTCAGATTCAATTAGGCTGTTTCCACATTTGATATTCTTGCCAAGGTCAGGAAGAGCTCTTTCGTGGAAGAGCTTCATTTGTTGCTCAAGAGTATCGCGCTTTTCTCCTTCCAAGACTTTGAGGAGAAGGTCGAGTTTGGTTACCTCTACTGCTTGACTGTCTTTATCAACTCCGAAGATGTTGTTAAGTAGAATTCTTTTCTTTTCGGTAGTTGTGAGATAATACTGTCCGTCAACATCTTGGTAGATTTGCTTCGAGTATTTCTTTATCCCGTGCGAATGATACCAATCGCGATGATAGTCTATTAGAAATGAGAAGGTTGCGATTAAGAATGAGCCGGAACCACAGGCCGGATCAAGGATTTTTAGTTTAGAGATTTGTGTAGGGGTCTTTCCGTTACAATACTTACCAACAGTGTTCTTGACAATATATTCTACGATGTTGGAGGGTGTATAGTAAACTCCCCCAGCACTCTTGACCTCGGGTTTCTCTTCTATTTTGGCGTGGTGTCCTTGCGTTAGTCGAATGACTTTGCCTAGGAATTGTTCGTAAACATTTCCGAGAATGTCAACGCCTAAGACTGAAAACTCATAGGGGCTTGTGGGATAATAGAGGCCTCCTATGATGGATTGTAGGACAGAGTCATCTATTTTCAGTGAAGGCGTGAGAGTGTCTTCGGCTTCTGCTCTGCCCGTTTCCTTATGGTAATGGAAAAGACCTGAATTGTATTTCTTGTCTGCTCTTTCGAAAATCTCCTGAAGTTTTCGATAGACTTGACCTGATTGAGCAATATGTTCAAGTTGTGCATAATCTTCTATTCCCCTATCTTCACATATTCTCAAGAATATGATTCTGTCAATTGTCTTTTGAACACAAAAGTTGAGTTCTTGGACATCCAGTGTTGGATTCTTGAGAGCTACGGCTTTCGCTAAAGATTCTCGCCAAGTTTCAATTTCTATAAGGAACTCAGAATCGACTTCTGATGTGCCTCGTTTATTCTTGGTGGATTCGGCGTATCGGTCAAACGAGCCATTCAAGACAGATTCCTTGGCGAATATGTTTTTGAGATCTGACCAGTGAGATTCGTACTGATCGAAAGTGAGATAGATTATTCGTGCTTGGCTCGCTTTGTCTGTTGGGCTGGGTTTGATTCTACAATCATAAACGGATAGTTCGTTGAAATTCGTCAGAATTGATAGTGGAAGCTTGGCGCTCCAAGCATATCTCTTGAGCTGGTATGCTGCATCAGGATCATCGTGGATATTTACGCTTGGTTTCTTTGCTTCGACGAAGAATTTTCTAGTCCCGCCTATTCTAAATGTGTAATCGGGTGCAACAGTCGCGGTTGGCTTGTGGGTAGATCTTATCCCCCCTTCATGAAGAACGTCTTTGTATGCTTCCGCATGACCCGATTTGTTGCTCACATCCCATCCAAGGATGTCCTTGTCAAAGAACGGGTCAATGAATTCTCTTCTTGCTTGCTCTTCGATGTACGTGGATGCTAGATAGGAATCGATATTTGTTCGAAATCTATCGACAAGTTTGGGAAGTGCATCGGGAACCATTGTCGATTAGGGAATGGAAATGGATTAAAAAATATGTCATGTTTGAGGTAGTTCGGTAGCTCGCTGTTACTGCTCCAAAAGGTAGAAAGTGGTGTCTATAAGCAGTTTGAGGTTGAGAAGCTCTAACCGTATGCTCGAACAGAAGAGTCGTGATTTTTCGTCTTTGAATCCTTAGGAATGATGTTGAGATCTTCAGCTAGTTTGTTGCGCTGTTCGGTCAGTCGTTCTATTTCCCTTTTGAGCTCTTCGTATTGAGGTTGAACTCGATGTTGGTCGAGGCTGGGTTTGTCCTCTTGTATTCTACAAGGTCGTTAAGAGCGTGGTCTGTGATCTCGACTTTACTGAATTTGAGAAAGTTCCTCATTGCTTTGCAAGCGTTTCGTGTTGTTCCCTTGGATAAGACTCCATGTCTTGCCATGAGGTCGTCTATGTAGCTTAGGAAGGCTGTGTCTTTCTGGAGGATTAGGGTTTCTGGATCTGGTCGTCTTCCTTGTCGTCTTGTGAAGGGGTCTTATCCAGCAATCTCGTACTTGCTCGTATGTGGATTGCTCGCCGCTCTCACTCCTAACGTCTAACTGTTTACCTTGATAAGAATATGAAAGCCTAGTGCACAACTTTCTGAGACTCGGTCTTTCTTCGCACTCTTTCGACACGCTCGATCTCTTTGGTAACTGCATTTTCCACAAAGCCAGAAAATGTTCTCGGCTCATTCCACTGTGCGTTCTGGATCAATTCATTGATCTTTTCGCGTATTTCCCCGCGGATAGTCACAACGGTCCAGCCTGGCCTAGGCATGTTACAGTAATATTACTGTAATAGGTGTTTTAAGGCTTTTGTGGGTTCTGGCAGCTTGGGAGATTCAAGTGCAAAGCGACAATAAATGGAAAACATCGGTTGAAGCAAGTCTAATAAATTCGGAGACACTAGAGGAAAGCCTAGAGAACCATGCGTAGAAAACTGCTAATTGCAACAATTATTTAGGTAGCAACTCCTCCCTCTCAGAGTAGCCGAGGGCAATAATACCTAGAATTTGAAGGTACTTTTCAAAAATATATGTGGCCCAGTAAAGAAATCTGTGCTGTCCACCTGAGTGTCATATAGCTCACCATTAAGTAGGCAACAACCTTTACAGACTGGCGGACTTTGGATTCCATTTATTCGTTTTTCCGAAGCCCATCATTTGGAAAGAGGGTTTGCAGTACCTATTTTTACCATTAGCATGGGTGTCGACACGTTACATGACAAAGCTAAGAGATGGGTGGCGTCTACTCAAAACAACAAAAAACTGGTATGATATTTTGCTCTGCCAGTTGGGGTTACGAAAACAACCAGAAATCAATTTCAGAAACGGGTTAAGATTCATCTATGTAAAAGGCCTCTTCTCAATCGAGCATTTTTTGGAAGAGCCTTATCGGTGCGTGGATGTTAAAGATAGAGATGTCGTTGATGTAGGGGCATTCAATGGAGATTCGGCGGTATATTTTTCTCGAAGAGGTGCCAAAAGAGTTCTGGCACTTGAACCATATCCATTCGCATACAGACTGGCTGTTAAGAATATACTTCTAAACAATATTCAAAATATTGAGGTTTACAATGAAGGATTGGGGCAAAAAGATGGATCGATAATCCTAGATGAAGAATATACAAGCAAAGCAGGTAGTACTCTAACGGCTGTTCGAAATGGCAAAAAAGTAAGAATCAGATCGTTGAGCACACTTGTAAGAGACTTCAATCTGAAAAAAAGCGCTGTGTTGAAGCTCGATTGCGAAGGATGTGAGTACGAGGTTCTGTTAAGTGTTGATACTTTTACACTGGATGCATTTCAGCAAATTATTCTAGAATATCATCATGGATACCAGCAATTAGTGGAACAAGTCCGATCACTTGGCTATGAAATTACGATCCTTTCCAGTTCAGGCTCTCCAATCGATGGAAATCCAAATGAACGAGGCCTTTTGTATCTTAGAAGGCCGTGAATGTCTAAATGAGAACTGCACAAAAATAAATCCGCCTGCTTTTACTTTAGTTTGAAGCTCAGATAAGAGCTCTTTACAGGCAAAGGCAGAATCGGGAGAAAGACCAGAATCTGAAATTTTTCATACTTCCGTAGATGTACCAGATCTCAAGTCGCACCTCCAGTGAAGTACGAAATACATATGAAGTTCGTATTCAAGCGTAATTATGTGTAATTCACGCATGCTTCTTGTCAAGGAGGTTTCTTGCTTACTCAGGTTTATGTTCCTTTAATTCCGATGGCTCTCCCTCATGCGGCTTACAGTACTCCAGATCTTTTTCTGCATATTGAGAAGTGTGTTTAATTTAATATAATGTTAGCATTCGGTTTGTTATCTTATTTTGTGTGACTGAACAACGATGTCGCAAGTCGAGAAGCACCTGAGAATCTGCCAAATTCCCGATGGCGTAAAGGATTATCCGCCAGCCGGGGCCAATACTTCCACATGGGAAACACATAGAGTCGCGTCAGCAATATCTAGACTTGGTCACTCAAATCACGTGATCACATGTGCTAGCACGAACGATTCCTATCCCTATACGATATCGAACGTCAGATTGGGACTAACAAAGAATGATTACATTAACAAGATCCTCTTTGGGTTGTATTTGTATGGTACGATAGAAAAATACGTTAAGACCGGACGTTATGATATAATAAATTATCACGCTCCCATACCCGCATCATTCGGAACAGCTAGGCTTCGAGCCACCGTACCCAGCATAATCACATGGGGAGATCCGTTCATAGGAGGATCGGATGCCCCAAAGAAACTATCGGACACGATAAGTCAAGCTCGAGGATTTGGGAAAATGGTACACAGAATCTCTTTGTTTTTCCAAAGCTATACTATGAAACACATTACTAGGATAATTGCGGTAAGCGCAACTCAAAAAAATAGGATTTCGTATTTGTTTGGAGTGCCACCGTCCAAGATTGATGTTATTCCTCCTGGAGTAGATATTGATAGATTCTGCCCTGACCTTGAAACGGCCGACCTGCGTCTACAGCATGGCCTGCAACCGCAAACTGAAACGATAGTTTGTCCAGCAAGGATAACACCGATCAAGTCCCAATTAACTTTGATTCTCTCATTGCCAATGATGAAAGATATTCACAACAATCTGAAGGTTCTCTTCGTTGGCCAAATATCAGATCGTCAGTACTTTTCGGAGCTCATTAGCGTAGCCAAGAAGCTACACGTGGAGCAAGATATTATTTTCACAGATACTGTCTCTGAATTTGATTTTCCGCGATATTATAACTTGGCCGATGTGGTAGTGTTGCCCTCTAAGGGCGAAGGGTTGCCATCTTCGCTTATCGAAGCAATGAGCTGCGCTAAACCTATAGTCGCCTCAAACATCCCATCGAATCGAGATGTAGTAGTTTCAGGTAACGGAATCGTTTTTGTTCCTAAAAGTGATATTCCATCATACATTGAAGCTATTTCATCGTTTCTGTCTGACAAAGAGCTTAGAACAAAAGCCGGAATAGCTAATAGGATGACTGTAATCTCCAATTACAGCTGGAAGAGAGTGGCAGAAATGACAGTCAAATCATATAGAAAGGCCACCGAATAAGAGTCGAGCTCTGAACCGGGTGAAGTGCAGTAGGCAAATTGAGTGGTCATATGACAATTAAAATAATTGAATTGCAACCCGGCGGTGAGTCTGTTTTTTGTGAAGTCGGAGCCGTTGAGAAGATTGTTCTCCAGACTTGCCAGAAGCTGATCGAGAGAAATATATCTGTTGCATTACCAGACCTCCGAGGGAATGTCGAGAATTCTGATATGATACTTAATCGATATCTCCTATATTTGCCAGTAAGAAACCCATTCGGGCGATCGAAATCTGCTGGCATGCGCCCAGGCTGGGCTGCTAGATTTCTTCAATTATATTTTTTTTTCATGTTTATGCCTAGATTCATCACTCTTGTAAGGTCACAGAAATACAACATAATACATATTCATCATACTGTTCATGTACCTTTGGTTTATCTCGTTAGGCAAATAGCTCGTTTACACGTGAATATCGCGTACACAACCCATTCGCATAGCGCATTAATGACAGATCGCTACAAAGAGAGTCCATTTGGAACATTGGCGCTAGAAAGAATCTCTTTGAGACTAGCCGACGCAATCATCTCTCCTACGCCGTCCGTGGCAAGACTAGTCGTGGATAGCCTTAAGCTTCCAGCAAATAAGGTCAACATTTTACCCTCGGGAATAGATGTGAGTGAGATCAATGATTATGTTTCTAACCATGTAAGGCAAAAAGTGAATGGTCTGATAATATGCGTAGCAAGAATCCATGAGCGTAAGAATCAAATGGCACTGGTAAAGGCGGTTGAAACTTTGGTAAAACGTTACAAGAGCATTCATGTCGTCTTAATAGGACCATTAGAGTCTTCGAGCTACCTTCTAGAAATCCAAAGATATTCGACTTCAAGGAACTTGCCAGTAACGTATGTAGGACAGGTTAGCAGATCGGAATTATTCGAATATTATTTGAAAGCCGAAGTAATGGTTTTCCCTACATTACAAGAAGTGCAAGGAATAGTACTACTTGAAGCGATGGCATTCGGCATTCCAGTGGTCGCTTCTGACATAAGCCCAATACAAGACGTTATCAGCGTTAGACCATCCAGTGCAACTCTAGTCGATCCCAATGATCCCAATGAGCTTGCCTCCGCGATTGGGAGTTTGTTAGACGATTCATCTAAGAGATTTTGCCAAATTCAAAATGGAAGACACTTGGTAGAAGAAAAATATACGGCGGCCACTATGACCACGGGTTTGATAAGCATTTTTGAACGAATGGTAAACCAAGGCAGGACGAAAGGCGAGATTATAGACCCAGCAGGCCGCTACACTTCAAAGTTGTGAGAAGTATCTATGACTTCTCTTCCGCCCAAGATATAGCGAACACACTTGCACTCGGTTTCATCTTCGAATGGATTTTTTGCGAGCGCGATCAGCGTAAAGATGGAAGAATCGCCTTTCATAGTCAGAACGGAAATTTGGATTAAGGTTTGAACCGCGGGAGTTTTGGGATGAATCGAATACAAGAATCAGGTGCGATGAAAGAAAAACATGAGTCTTCGGAATGAAAAAATGTATCAAAAACTAAAGGACGATTCCATCCCATTTCTTCGATATAATGGATACAAGTTCCTGATAAATACGTCCAGTTTCTGGAGCGTATATGAAGTCTGTTTTGGAAAACTATACGACCCGTTATTCAATAGACTAAGAGAGAACGATGTCCTTCTTGACGCAGGTGCAAACATAGGAGCGTTTACTGTTCTCGCCGCCGATAAAGTCAGTAAGATATATGCGGTAGAGCCTGATCCAGCTTCATTTCGACTTTTGTTGAACAATATAGCTGAAAATGATCTGAACAATGTGATTCCTTTGAACATCGCTATCTCGGATACTAATGGTATTTCTTATTTGACAGGTCAAGGAATAGGGGCGCACCTTGCACCGACTGGAAAAGAAGTGAAGACTGATACCATCGATTCTATCTGCAGAGATATTACCGCGATTAAAATGGACATTGAAGGGTCAGAGATTCGTGCATTAAATGGTAGCAAAGCATTATTGCAGTACGTTCACAGCATTATAATTGAGACTCATGAGACATTTCGTGAGGTCGCAGACATTCTCTCCTCGAATAATTTTTCAGTTCAGGAGCTTGATCTAGGTCCTGCAAAATGGATAAATAAGAAAACGTTTTCGCAAGACATGCTACTTAACGAGTTCCAAACGCGCTTCAGCTTGACCAAGCAATTGTACGCCTTTCTGATGAGTAAATCTACGAGAAACTCGCCAAGAAGTAAGTTGCTATTTGCATACAAGAGAAATGGTGCGCATTCAAGTCGGACACGCTGAGTTGGGAAAAGGAGTTTGTGTTGACAGCTTTTCTAAGAGAGCATGATAAATGAACGGGATTATTCCATTCAACAAAGGCTTGCGCATTTGCACAACTTTTCTGACTATGGTCTCTGTTCCAGTGCTAATCATTGGCGCTGAATTATCGTCGAACACAATCGGAGAATACGGCCTCATCAGCAACCTATCTTATGTTTACATAGCGGGTTTGGTATGTTGCCTTGCCTCTTTGGGACTTGAAAGCATTTCATCTTCCCCTTCCGAGACAATCATGTGGCTAGATTTACTCATAACTGTAGCCTATCTCTGGATCGGCCCGATTTTGATATTTCCGGGGTTGCCAATGCCGGCTGAAGGCCACGACTTACAGTACTATAGCACAACTGCCAGCATAACGTCAAGTGGGCACTTGAATCCGCAAGCCTACATATATCAATCATGGCCTGGCGCATATCTTTTTTTTGCGATTGTGAAGATGATATTTTTTCCACTCAGTTATGTCCAACTCTACCGACTAGTGCCCTTGGTTTACAATTTGCTCGTACTCATTGTAACGTTTTGTTTTTCTAGATCTTTCGTCGGAAGGAAACATGTGGCAATTCCCTTCATAGCGGCGGGATTCATGGAGCTCTTCAATTTTTCGACTACCCTAACAAGCGTTTCGCCTTTCTCTTTCCCATTTGTTATATTCTACGCCGCGGTTTTTCTAATCTTCTCTTTGAAACTTGAAGGAGCTTCATTGAAGAGACTCTCTATCATATCGTTCATATTTTTTATCTCACTATCTACAATACACCCAGAAATTGCATTTGTAGCAATTGTGGCAATATTTTCAATGTCTGTTCCCGCTATAATCAAAAGAGAAATCAGTATTTGGAACGCCCTGCAACTTCCAATACTAGGACTCCTATTCGATGGTTGTTGGACACTAATTGCAGCGCTGCCCTTTCTCAACAACTTTGGACCCTCTACAATTTTCGGATCGCTGTTTCATATTACAACTTCCTTAGTATCAGGTAGTGTGGAAAGGTTCGCCGGTATATCGTCTGCATACTCATTCATTGATTCTATTAGACTGGTCCTGTTTTTAGTTTTAGTTTCGGGAATGTTTCCCGTTTTAATCATGCGCAGTTTCATGCGGCATAGGAGTTATCTTATGTTACTTTCCATGATTCTCTTTATAGGAATAGCTTTCGTAGTTGTAGGAAATGCTCAGGGCCAGTCTTATCCCGTAAGAGTTTTCGCTTACTTATTACCAATTATTGTTGTGATGGATGTAATCTCAATTTTTCAGTTACCGAGAAAAATTGTAATGCCTGCTCTTATATTGGCGCTGATAATTTCGGGTCCCGTTTCATTGACAGTACTTTATGGTGATCTCGGTGCTGATTATGTTCCGCCTGCCTCAATTCAATCTTCGGTCTTTTTTAGTTCACATGTTTCTCTTAGCAAGTTTTCACAGCCCCCGGTAATCTTAACCGACCAACTCATTGGAGACTATGGCTATAATTTATCAACAATTTATCCTTTCTCGTATCCTGCGTGGGTGCAGTCGGCACTCGGCTCTAACGCTTTCCAGTTTATAGCGTTAGGGCACTTAAGTATCAATATAGAGTCGTTCCTCATCCCTAATGGAAGCACAATTATTTCAAATGCGATGGACAATCTTTCGATTAATCCGAATTATGATACAGTGTATTCCAGTGGTGTGGTTGTTTTGTACTCATGGAACGCTGTCATTTGACAGTCTGAACATGCAAAGAGAAAATGACTTAACTTCGTAAGAAACTGATTGCATAACCTCAATCATGAAAGATGTAGGAAGTTTCACTCTACACTTTATCCCTTGATTGGCTAATTTGTTTTCGAATTTTGAGATTGGGTATATGCATCTAGATATCTAAATCATCTCTTTCGAATCTTTCTTCTTCCGCCTCTTGTAATTGGATAGCTGCTCCTAGACTGAACTGTCCCGTTCAGGGCATTGTCAGGTTACAACTGAATTGTTCCTGACTTTGATCACTGGTTCTATCTTCATGTCATCGAGAGTCTGGGACGTTTCCTTTGAGCTCTTTTGCGTGGCGTGAGAACAGTCTCACGAACCCTTCTAGTTGCCTGTAAGGTGGAAGGTACGCGTGGATGGCTGCGAGCATATTCAGAAATGAGTTTGGATAGGTGTAGCGAGCTCCTTCCTTTCCCTCGTTCATCTTCTTTAGTTCGCTTCGCCATCCAGCTAATCATATGTGAAAAAACATGTAAGAAGTAAATCAGACGATCCTGGGCGCATGTATGTGGGAGTGGATCTCCACAAGAACTACCTTCAAGCAGCTCTAGTTGACAAGAGAGGTACACTGTTAAAACAAGAGAGGATACCGAATCAGGATGAGTCGATAAAAAGCTTCTTTGATCACGAGCTCAAGGGAAAATCAGGGAAGAAGAACGAAATAGTGATCTAATCGTCCTCCATTTGCTACCACGTGTACAAGCTTCTTTCAGAGAATGAGCGCAACCACATGATTCTATCGAATCCAGTCAAGACAAAAGCCATCGCGTGGCGAAGGGCCAGCCGTCCAGAACGTCCTAGGAGTCAGTCACACCACAAAGAATTAGAGAAATAGAGGGATCACGCCCATTCTCAAGCCCTCTCGTGACCAGCTTCAACTCAATAATCCTACGGAAATAGAAATCAGGGCAGCGGAAATGGCCAAAGCTCCACGTAACTTACTGATTATCGAATTTCCGTTAGAGTCATTATTAAGTGGAAATCTCAGCGCTGTCCTCAAAGTTCCTGCCTCGACATCCTGGTTCTCCCCTAGTCTCGCCATTATTTTCCGCTCTCTACCAATCCACAATGATCTTTGGATCACATAACGCATTTCTACTTGCGAATGTTGTACGTGATGACGACATTTGACTGACGGCACATAGAAAATCTTGCCGCCGGTCGCCCTTAGTCTTTTTGATAATTCGAAATCTTCGGCTAAGAATGCGTATCCAGCTTCTCTTCCCTTCTGAGGTCCTAATTGCTCTTGGAATCCTCCGCATGTCAGTACATCATCACGTTTCGCAACGCAATTCATTGTCCACATGTTTGTGACTTCCCGAGTTTCCTGTTTGAACCAATCGGTACAGCTCACGATCCAGTATAATGGAACCGGAAACCAAGAATCCTGTGGATTCATCCACAAAGGCCGTGCAGAACCAACAAGTCCTGTAGCTGTGCTATTTGTTTCGAAGAATAAAATCGTCTCCTGAGCCCAGTCATTGTCGAGAACTACATCATCATCCACGAAAGCGACAATATTTCCAGATGCGGATTTGAGGCCAAAATTTCTGCACGCCGAAGCACCTGAAGAAGAAGTTTGAAGAACCTTAGCATCAGGAAGATTGAGACGATGCACAAGCGCCAAAATGTCTGAATACAGGTCCTCGTTTCCATCAGCGACTACTATTGTTTCAAAATCTTTGAAACTCTGACTGCATATGCTTGATAGTAACTTTTCCAGAAATAAGATCCTGCTGACTGTGTAACTAGAGGTTACTATGGAAAGTTGCACTTTCAATTGGTATCAGATCCGCGATCCAAAAGATATCACTGTGAAAGTCGAATCGATACTCAAGAATTTCGTAATAAAATGTTTGTCCAGCGACACTCGCTAACCAAGAGTCACTTCAAATGCTATCCAAGAAAAGAAAACGTTTCCCTTGCATGCGATTCGCTCGAAACACCAACAACACATGATACGGGCTTTGTTAGGTTGCATAGGTACTGCGTGGCTTCATCAAGCCCCAAGTAGCCGGAAGCTAGATAGCGTGCATCGGGTCGTCTAAATCGGCTTGGTTTCTGTAGCTGTCCATTTCGCAGTCCTTGCTATGGCTTGCTCTGCAGCAATCTGAGGTTTCCATCCGAGACTCTTGAGCTTTGAAATATCGAGCGTCACTTCTGGAATGTCTCCTATCCACCCTCTTGGGCCACCAGTGTACTTTCTTTTAACGCTAGAAAGTCCCAGCTCGCGAATAACAATGTCTGCCACCTGATCAACCGTCTTGTTGTCCTCAACTGCGAGATTGAAGATGTTCGACTTGCCGTGCGACTTTTTGTAACCAGTGACTATACCTTCAACACAATCGCCAACGTAGATGTACTCCTTGCTTTGCTTTCCATCGCCGAGTATCTCTAGTTCATGCGGATTGCGTTTCAGCTTGTTTACGAAATCCCATATTACGCCTCTCCTGCATCTCTCTCCTACTACATTTGAGAACCGATAAGCCCAAAATTTGACATCTGAAAATTCTGTAAATCCCTCTGCAAATGCTTCGCAAGCCAATTTTGAGGCGCCATAGAGAGATGTTTGAATCGGTCCGTAATTTTCTGGCGTGGGTTTAATTGCGGCCTCCCCGTAGAGAGCAGAGGTGGATGCGAAGACTATATCATTCACTTTATGCTTAACCATCGCTTCCAGTATGTTGAGTGTTCCAATCAGATTGTTGTTCAAGTCAGCTGTGTGATCAACTAGACTAGTCCTAATATTCGCATGCGCAGCAAGATGGAATACCGCATCCTTACCTGCTACCAGTTTCTCGACAGCTTTCGCATCTTTGAGATCAGCCTCTTGCATGCTAAATTTAGGATTGTCTTTCAGATGAGCTACATTCTTCAGTTTCCCTTCAGACAGATTATCAAGAGCTTGTACTTCGTACCCATCTTCAAGCAAGCGATCAACAACGTGGCTTCCGATAAAGCCAGCTCCTCCAGTAACAAGGGCTTCCATATTCGAATGTGATACCTTACCTGACGATCCTAGCTACTGATGGAATCCATTGTTAAGCTTTCTTTCAACCCGTCTCAACATCGCAGCAATCGTGGCGACTGTCAGTCCTTGGCCTCCAAGTACAAAGAAGAGCAGGCTACCAAGGAAATACCCCTGGTGATATTGACCCAAGAACAAATCTAAATAAGAAGCATATCCGAGTAAGAAAACAGCAGGAATCAGGGCAAGAGCTGTAACAAACGAAAACAATAGAATCGGGTTGTGAGTTCTAGCTAGATCAAAATTCGTTCCAAGATCTCGAAACCCCTGCCTCCAAGTATTTGTCTTTGATTTACCTCCAAACCTCTTCCTGTATTGAACGGGGACACTCGTGATTCTTCCTGAAGAAAGGACGATTTCAGCAGACAGCTCCTGCTCAACAGTCAATGGATGTTTTTCAAAACTCAAGTTTCTTACCGTCTCGGTTTTCAACA
>VFSW01003428.1_pt1 | contig 23788 bp, 19 predicted proteins | sample 5358111 | NCBI WGS metagenome assembly VFSW01 (sample SAMN11554181, study PRJNA540505) | mine drainage metagenome | isolation source: sediment from site ElyBrook_90M | place: USA: Ely Copper Mine, Vershire, VT | collected 2017
CTGCTCGCCATAGCCGGTAAGGGCCGGGCTGATCTCGCGCCAACTTTTTCCTCCATCCACTGTTTTGAGCACGTACTGCATGCCCAGATAAAGAGTCGATGCATCTTGCGGCGAGAAGACCAGAGGCGGCATGGAAGAGGCGCGATATTTCTTGCCCCGTTCGAACACGGTTGCGATTTGTCCGGTGGATTCGTCGTGACGAATCACCGAGCCGTACCAGCCTCCGGCATAAACGAAGTTGGAATGCGACGGGTCGGGAGTGATGAACGCGTACTCGAAGCCGCCCGTCGAATACCAATCCTGCAGAAGGATCTCGCCATAGTCGCTGCGGCTGAGAACGCCGGCCGTACCACTATCCTGCTGTGCGCCGTAGACTCGATAGGGGAACACGTTGTCGGTGGAGACGTGATAGAACTGCCCCGTCGGTTGGTTGTACCAGGAACTCCAGGTTTTGCCGGCGTCCACCGTGATGATCGCGCCTTGGTCCACACCGAAAATCATGCGCGCGGGATCGCGGGGATCGATCCACGCTACATGGAAATCGTCGCCGCTGGGAGCTCCTGTGAAGGCTTCGAACGTCTTGCCGCCATCTGTCGAGCGATACATCGAGGTCTGCGATACATAAAGGGTGTCAGGATTTTTGGTGTCGACGAAGACGCGAGCGAAGTATTCATTGCCCGTTACCCGCGGATCTTTGGTGGATTGTTGCCAGGTCGCTCCGCCGTCATCCGAGCGAAAGACACCCGGCGGCATGATTGCGTACCAGCGACGGCCACCGGTTCCAGCGGCGACCGCGATGCCGACCCTGCCGCGAGCCTTTTCCGGCAGCCCCGTGCTGACAAGAGCGCTCCACGTCGCACCACCATCTGTGGACTTTACGATGTCCGAGGTCGCTTCCGTCGCGGAATCGCCTGTGCCAGAGGATGGACGATAAATGGTTGCATACAACGTGCTGGGATCGCTGGGATCAGAACAGAGGTCGAGGACTCCGACCGAGTCTTCGGCGGAGAAAACTTTCGTCCAGTTCTTGCCGCCGTCGACGGTTCTGAAGATTCCGCGATTTGCGGTTTTTGCGGTGGACGGCATGGGCCGCCAAAGTATTCCGAAGCCGATCGAATTTCCACCGGCCACGGCGACATCGGGATTCTTGGGATCGACAATGATCGCCTGTATGAAAGGCACATCTTGAAGTCCAACGTTCTTCCATGTGGCACCTGCGTCCGTCGAACGATAGACACCGTTGCCCCGCGTCTGCTCTCCGGTCCCGACATAGAGGACGTTTGAATCGGATGGAGCGACCGTAAGGGCTCCGATGGACGCGACCCGCGTTTGGTCGAAAATCGGTTGCCAGACTTGTCCGCCGTCGGTAGTTTTCCAGACTCCGCCGCCCGGCGTGCCGAAATAATAGGTGTTCGGGTCCGTTGCGCCGGCGACGGCCGTCACACGTCCGCCGCGAAATGGGCCAATCAACCGCCACTTCATGCCGGAAAAAAGCTTACCGTCGATTGCTTCCTGGCCCGAAAGATTAGCGGGCAAAATGGCGATGGCAGAGACGAGTACAAGAAGGAACCGCAGGCGGGCGTTAGGCAAGGCAGTTTTCATTTGGATTCCTATTTTTCGATCGAACTGCGCGGGTCGAATGGTCGCAGCAATTCAGGCCGGAACTACGCTACCACAATCTAAATTCACGGTCTTGCCCCTAGCTATGGATCGGGGTCGCGGTCGGCGAAACGATGTTTGGATCTGAACTTACTTCGCCAAACCCAACCGGGAATAGATTGAACAGTGATCTTCTAGATTCGTACGTCGGGCACAGTCCGGACTGCAGAGAAATTCCTGCCTGCATTTTTCGAAAAATGCGCGCGGAAGGTGCTCATCAGGACCAGTCGGGGCCAACTTCCTGAGGGCGACTTCTGGACCGCGCAGATGTCAAAAATGAAATCCACCGCTGCAGATTAGCACTTCACCGGTTACGTAGTCGGATAGCGGAGAGCAGAAAAACAGGATTGCGCCTGCGGCCTCCTCGGGAGTCCCAATGCGTCCAAGCGGACATGCGGCTGCGATGGAATCGAGCATGGCAGGCTGGACGCCAATCGGAATATCTTTGCCTCTCACATTGATTTTTCCGCCGGGCTTCAGAGGCTGCGTCATGCGGGTCTGGATGAGACCAAAACCAACGGCATTCACATTAATGTTGTAGCGGCCCCACTCTTTCGCGAGCGTCTTGGTGAGTCCAATGATTCCGGCCTTGCCGGCGGAATATCCTGCCTGGCCGGGGTTGCCATTCGTTCCCGAGATGGATGTGATATTCACGACTTTGCGCATGACGCGCTGCCCGCTGGCGACCTCCCGTTTGGCAGTTTCACGAAGATAATCGGAAGCGGCGCGGAGTAAACGGAAGGGCGCCATGACGTGGATGTTTAACATCGCCAGGAATTGCTCATCAGTCGTCTTCTGAATCACGCCATCCCAACTGAAGCCGGCGCAGTTGACGATAATGTCGATCGAATGAAAAGCGTCGAGCGCGGCATTCACAATTTGCTGAGGGAAAGCCGGCTCCATCAAGTCGCCATGGCTCAGGGCGACGCGTCCGGTAGCGCCGAGTGATGCATGCGCTTCCTGCAAGGCCTCCAGATCCAAATCGCACGCGAGCACATCTGCGCCCACGGATACGAGCCGTTGCACGACGGCCCTTCCGATGCCGCGCGCGCCTCCGGTTACGATGGCAGTTTTGCCGCGAAGGGTGAACGGAGATTCCAGGGATGTGGAGTCGTTTTCGATCATCGCTGCGCAGTCTCCTTAATAAGGCGCAACTCGGACAAGGTCAAGAAGTCTCACAAAAGCCTCTTCCAAACAGGAATGCTAATGGTGTACAAATGTGCGGCACAGGTTTAATTCGGACAATACGGTGTTCGTTTCTGACAAGGGTTGCCAGCATGGAACTGCCTCTTTGGAACGAAAAACGGTACGCGCCCTACAAACTGATAGCCCTGGTTGAAGTTCTCAACGAGCAGGGAATTGGCCCGGAAGCCAGTCTATCCGGCACCGGCCTCTCGGCTGAAAGTCTGGCGAATCCGGAGACTCGCACCTCGGTTCGGCAGTACATCACGGTGTGCCACAATGCGCTTCAGCTCTCGAAAACCCGCGAGACACCGTTTCGCACCGGCAGCCGCATTCCACTGTCAGCCTATGGAATGTACGGATTCGCCTTGGTATGCAGTCCAACGATTCGCGAATACTTCCAGGTAGCGGTTAAGTATCATCGCCTCGCAACTCCGCTTCTTTCCATGTCGTGGCGCGAGGAAGGCGACTACGTGTCATGGGTGCTCCCAATGAATGAAGCGGTCACGCATCCTGATTCGCTGATGCGGTTTTTGATCGAGCAACAGTTCACTCAACTTAGCACTCATCTGCGAGCAGTGGTCGACCAAAGTTGCTTGCCGGTTCGTGCGGCACTTCCGTATTCGGCTCCAGCCCACACCCATCTTTACCGGCGGTATCTGGGTTGCGCAGTGCGGTTCAGTCAACCGATTGCGGAACTCACTTATCCCAGATCAATTCTTTCCGCCAAGCCGCGCATGGCGCACGGACTCACTTCTAAGATCATGCAGGAGACCTGCGATCGCATTCTCGGGGAGGTCAAGACATCGACCGGTGTTGCCGGGGAAGTCTATCAGATCATCGCATCGACCCCGGGACATTCACCGAGCATGGAATGCGTCGCCAAGCAGCTCGCGACAACGGAGCGCACGCTCAATCGAAAGCTTAATGCAGAAGGCACTTCGTTTACGCAGATTCTCGATGATGTCCGCTGCAACCTGGCAAAGGAGTATCTCCGTTCCACGAAGCTAAATATCGAGGACATCTCAGAGCTTGTGGGATTCAGTGAGGCTGCGAACTTTCGCCACGCGTTCCGCAGATGGACAGGCAGCACACCGGCGCATTATCGAAACTAAGGCGCGCGAGTGCAGTTTGGCAGAACGGCTACGTTCAGGATGACGCCGAATCAAGACTTGGTGGGATTTACACTGCACCACCGAGCTCTGTGATAGGTTGATTCGCGACCATCGATTCCCGCCGACTCTTATGCAAGAGTTCAAAACCCTAATCAGTGGCCTGTCGTTTACGGAGTGTCCGCGCTGGCATGATGGGAGGTTGTACTTCTCAGACTTTTATACGCGACGCGTCTTGGCGGTCGCTCTGGATGGAACGCAAGAAATTGTTGCGGAAGTGCCGGGCCAGCCCTCGGGACTTGGATTCTTGCCCGACGGTCGAATGCTGATTGTGTCGATGCGCGATCGCAAGATCATGCTGCGTGAACACGATGCTTCTCTGGTTGAGTACGCCGATCTGTGGAACCTCGCCCCGTGGTATCTGAACGACATGCTTGTCGATCACCAAGGTCGGGCGTGGGTGGGCAATTTTGGATTCGATCTAATGGGGGGCGCGAAGGTTACCACCACGAATCTGATTTGTGTCGATCCGGATGGTTGCGCGAAAGTCGCAGCCGATGGACTTGGTTTCCCCAATGGGATGGTGCTGACTCCAAATGGCAACACGTTGATTGTTGCAGAAACACTGATGAATCGACTCACTGCTTTCGACCTCGCCTCGGGTGTGCTGGGCAGGCGGCGGACTTGGGCAGCCTTCGGCGATCCGTCAACATCGTCCGACTTCGCTCCGCTTTTCAGTCAACTTGACGTTGCGCCCGATGGGATTTGTCTCGATACGGAGGGGGCCATTTGGGTGGCCGACGCAAAGAATGGCCGTTGCCTCCGAGTGGCGGAAGGCGGTGACATTCTGGAAGAATTCAGGACCGATGGTATCGGAGTATTCGCCTGCATGCTCGGCGGAGCCGACGGGAGAACACTCTTCTTGTCTGTCGCGCCAACATTCCACGAGGCCGAGGCATCGGCGAACCATCGCGCCGCGATTTGGATGACTGATGTCGATGTTCCCCGGGCCGGTCTGCCTTAGCTGCAAAGCTGCGGTGTCGAAAACTGACATCAAGATGTCCGCATAGAACCTGTATTCTCCTTGCGCTCTCCATTATTTCTCGTCACGGGCTTTCTCGGTCACGGGGTTCGTGGGAGACATGGGGAACAAGAATCGCAAGATCATTCTGAGCTGTGCGATTACTGGCTCGGTTCACACTCCGACGATGTCGGAGTACCTGCCTGTCACTCCCACGCAGATCGTTGACAGCGCTCTTGAGGCAGCTGAGGCCGGAGCGGCAATTCTCCATCTCCACGCCCGAGATCCCGAAAATGGCAGGCCTTCCGCGGATCCGGCTCACTTCCAGTTGATTTGTCCGGTACTGGCAGAACGCACAGACGCCATCCTCAACATCACGACGGGCGGCAGTGCTCGGATGAGTATCGAAGAGCGACTGGGTTATGCCCGGAGGGTCAAGCCCGAGATGTGTTCGCTGAACCTGGGGTCGATGAACTTTTCTTTTCATCCTGTAGCGGAGCGAATCACGGAGTGGCGCTATGACTGGGAGCGAGAGTACGTCGAAGGCAGCAAAGGCGTCATCTTTCGGAACACGTTCGCCGATATCGAATACATACTGGGCAATCTAAGAGAAGAAGGCACTCGCTTTGAACTTGAGTGCTATGACGTCGGACATCTCCATAACCTCGCCTACTTCGTAGATAGGAAGCTTATCGCGCAGCCGATATTTATTCAGGCGATTTTCGGAATCCTCGGAGGGCTCGGGCCCGATCCAGAAAATCTTTTCGTCATGCGATCCACTGCGGATCGATTGTTCGGCCGAGACAATTATCAACTTTCAGTTTTGGGCGCGGGACGTCACCAGATGTCGCTTCTCAGCGTGGGAGCGATCCTGGGCGCAAACGTGCGCGTAGGGCTGGAGGACAGCCTCTACCTGGGCCCCGGGACCAAGGCGAAAAGTAACGCGGAACAGGTTCGGAAGATGCGTCGCATCCTGGAAGAACTTTCATTCGAGATAGCGAGCCCGTCTGAAGTCAGAGGAATGTTGCTGTTGAAGGGTAAGGAGAATGTGCATTTCTCCTGAAGCAAGTTGAGGGGTAACAGGTCTGGGAGCAAAGCGCCGTGGAAGCTAAGAACAAAACGACCTTCAAAGATCGACTCTACCCTCCTTCGGGGCTGCGTGTATTGGTGACGGCCGGAGCTTCTGGTGTGGGAGCAGCTATTGCCTCCGCATTCGAAGAAACGGGGGCGCAAATTCATATCTGCGATATCGACGACGCTGCGCTGGTCAAGTTCCAGAAATCAAACCCCAGCTGCCAGGCGAGCAATGCCGATGTAGCGGATGAAAAGCAGGTCGCATCACTTTTCGAGACCCAGCGTAAGAGATTTCGCGGTCTCGATGTGCTGGTGAATTGTGCCGGCATCGCGGGGCCGACGGTCGGGATCGAGGGCATTACAGAAGAAGATTGGATTCGCGCCATCGATGTAAATCTGAACGGCCAGTACCGTTGCTTGCGTCACGCAGTGCCGATGCTGCGCGAGTCCAAGAGTGGCAACGTGATCTGCATCTCGTCCGTGGCCGGCCGAATGGGAATCCCGTGGCGGACTCCGTACGTCGCGACCAAATGGGCGATCGTGGGAATCGTGAAATCGCTTGCGATTGAGTTCGGGCCCAGCGACATCAGGGTAAATGCAGTCCTGCCGGGCATTGTTGAAGGATCAAGGATGGATGGTGTGATTCGAGCTCGCGCAGAACTGGAAGGCGTGGATGAGGCGACGATGCGGGAGCAATACCTCGAGAAAATTTCATTGCGTCGCATGGTGACCGCCGACGATGTCGCATTAATGTGCCTTTTTCTTTGTTCGCCCGCGGGACGAAACATTACCGGACAAGCCATCAGCGTGGATGGCAATGTCGAGTCTGCGTAGATCGTAACTGCCGTAAGACGTGAGGATTGCTTCCATGTTGAATGCAAACCCGATCGATGATGTTACGCAGGCCGATCTTAGGCAGGCGGTGTTGCTACATGCCACGAGAATGTCTGTTCAGGACCTCCCTCCTTTTGCATTTGTTTGCCTAGGATACGCGAATTGTTTTCTGAGGCCCGATAGCGGCGGCCAAATTCCACCACGACGAGGAAACCGATGCGTTACTCCCAACTAATGCGATGGTCTCGCAAACAGGTCGTCTCGCACTACCGCTGCGCATCCAGGGCGTTCGTCGCCTGCGCACTGTTCGCAGCTTGCAGCCTGCTATGCGCGCAGACAGGTGGAACCGGCGCGATCAGCGGCGCGATCACCGATCCGACTGCAGCGGTGTTGGCAGGTGCGCAGGTCAAGGTTACGGATGCGGGCACGGGGTACATGCGCACTTCGCAATCCAACGACCAGGGACTGTATCTTGTCTCGCTGCTTCCGCCGGGGCGCTACACGCTCGAAGTGACAAAGCCGGGGTTTAAGGTCGCGTCGTCGACGGACGTGCAGGTGATTGTGGCGGAGACAACGGTACTCAACATCCGAATGGAAACGGGATTGGTGACCGAGTCGATCACCGTGGCTGCTGCAAGCGTGGAACTGCAGACTGAATCCAGTGAGTTGGGCCGCGTGACGGATTCCGAGATGCTTGAGAACCTGCCCTTGGTTACGCGTAACTTCACGCAAGTTATTGGCTTGAACCCTGGGGTTTCGCAGGAGGTTAATAACGCGAGCGAGATCGGAAGAGGCGGCGGCAGCCAGGAAGCTAATCCCGGGGGCGGAAGCATCATGAGCCAGGGAGCCACTTCGACTGACAACAACTTTCAAATGAACGGCCTCACCATCAACGACGTCCAAGGTTCATGGATTTATTCGTCCGGAATTCCGGCTCCCAATCCCGACACGATTCAAGAATTCAAAGTGCAGACGGCACTGTTTGATGCCACGACGGGGCGCAATGCGGGGGCCAACGTCGACGTGATTACGAAAGCGGGCACCAACGATTACCACGCGTCGTTGTTCGAGTATTTCCGGAACGAAGATCTCAACGCCAATGACTGGTTTGCGAATCATACTGGCCAGCCGCGAGGCATCCTGCGGCAGAATCAATATGGTTTTACCGCAGGTGGCCCACTGATCAAGAACAAGCTTCTGCTGTTTGGTTCGTGGCAGGGTACTAAGCAGTACAACTCCACCGACCCATCGAACCACAAATTTGTTCTTCTGCCTCCGCTTACGAATGACAGGTCGGCAGCGGGATTGGGAGCGGCTTTCGCCGGCGACTACGGCTACCTCGGTCCACTCTTCGGCACGATCGCCCCGGATGGCTCAAATATCACTCCCCAGGCTTTGGCATTGTTTCAAGCGAAGCTACCCAATGGTCAGTATGTGATCCCAACACCGCAAAGTATCGACCCTTCCGCCCCGCTCGAGGTGCAGGGCAGCACATATCTGAACTCGCCCGGCTTTTTCAATGAAAACCAATGGATGGTGAACGCCGACTACCTCGTATCCGATCGCAACAAGATCGCGGTTCGCTATTTTGGCGCCGCCAGCAAGGTGGAGTGGACGACGTTATACGAGACGGAGGGATTTCCACTTTTTCAGCCAGAGCACTTCGATGTGGCCTCCATCACAGACACCTATACCCTGAGCCCCACCCTGGTGAACCAATTTGTCATCGGTTTTCATCGGTCGACCTCGAACCAGAGCTACGGCAATGCGTTTACCTTCTCAAGCTTAGGCATGAACGTGCCGGCACAGGATAACGCCTACCCCAATCTGTGGATCGTCAACGATGGCTTCCAGACAGGCACAACTTCGGCATTGCGCTTTTTGCAGGAAGAGTACCAGCTTGCCGACACACTGTCCTGGGTCAAAGGAAAGCATCAGGTCACTTTCGGAGGCGGCTTCACCTCTGGCAGGGATAACATGTCGAAATTCGACTTCGAGGCCTACGTGCTTCCCCTGACCTGGGCAGATTTCTTGCTAGGGCAAAGTTATCTTCCCTATGGGGTGCCTTACAGCAATATTTATGAGACGTACGAGGGTATTGGGGACTTCCAGCGCGACTGGCGATACAAAGATGCCAACGCCTTTATTCAAGACAACTACAGAGTAACGAAGCGCCTCACGCTCAACCTGGGCTTGCGCTACGAGAGGATAGGCGACCTCGGTTCTGCCAATGGCGGGGGCAACGTGGATGTATCCAAGATTAATCCCAATCCGCCTGCGACGGGAAGTCTCGACGGTTACCTGGTTAACTCCAATTATCGCGGCCCCGCTCTTCCCGCCGGAGTGATACAGGGGAAGAACACCTTCGGGTTCAATGGCAACGGCCAGAATACATGGAATCCGCGTTTGGGATTTTCCTGGCTCTTGCCCGGTATGGATCGGTTTGTACTTCGGGGAGGTGTAGGCATCTATCACACTACGACTGAGGGGCAGATGAACCTGCTACTGTGCGCGGAAGCTCCCACCGGTCTATGGAGTGTGCTGACAGGAACGTACAACGCAGCTTCGACAGATGCCAATCCCTTCCCGGCAGCTCCAGCGTTCCCGGTATTTACGCCTTATTCTCCGTCAACCGAATTCACATTGGCTGCGCTGGCGATGAATTGGCGTCCTCCGACAATTTATCACTACAGTCTTGGCCTGCAGTCGAAACTCCCGGGCGGCGCCATCTTAGACGTGGCTTACGCCGGAGCACGCGACCTGCACTCAATTCTGGGAAGAACGATCAACCAGGCGCCTCTGGCCTCTCCCTCAAACCCGATTCGCGGCCAAACCACAAATACCGTTGCGAACATCCCGCTTCGCGCACCGTATCTGGGGTGGACAGCGAACACGATGTATTTCTTTGGGACCGATGGCGAGGCCTGGTACAGCTCACTGCAAGCCTCACTCACGCAGAAACTCAGACATGGTTTTCAGTATCAGGCTGCCTACACCTGGCAGCGATTGCTCAGCCCCGTCCCGGGCTTTACGACGGGGTCGAACGAATTCGGACCGACCGGCGATCAGACACAGCTGCGCGCTCATGAGTCGGGATACGGACCGGATTACAACGTCCGGCCGCAGCGGTTTGTACTGTCGGCGTACTATGCTCTTCCGAGTCCAGCGAAATCTCACCGGTTGCTGGCAAACACGCTGGGTGGGTGGAGTGTGGCGACTGCTACTGTGGTGCAGGACGGCCAGCAGAGTAGTATCACCTTCAACAACATCTACAACGCCTACGGTATTACTGCCGATCGGGCGAGTTATGCGCCGGGTTGCACCGCCAAGGATGTAGCGACCAAGGGATCGGTGAGTCAAAGAGTGAATAACTACATCAACACAGCTTGCTTCACGGCGCCGCCAGTGATCGGTGCCGACGGGGTGGCCACGGGTTTTGGGCACACCCCCAACGGCATCCTGCGGGATCCCTACCAGGCGGTGGTCGATCTCTCGCTGAGCAAGAGCGTCCAGGTGCATTGGCCGAAAGAGGACGGCAACGCACAGTTACGGGCTGATTTCTTCAATGCTCTCAACCACCCGAATTTTGCGCCTCCGGACAATGTCTACACTACGACGCCCTCAGCCTTTGGGAAGATCACTGCGATGAGTACCAATCCGAGAGTGATTCAACTCGCGTTGAGGTTTTCGGTCTGAAGCAGTCCAAACCCGAACTGGCCGTTCCCGGGCAGCGCGCATGGATTGCCCTTGGCATGTTGACCTTCGTGTATGTGCTGAATTTCCTGTCGCGGCAACTTCCCGCGATCCTTGCAAAGCCCATACAGGAGAGCCTGCACATCTCGGACGGTAAGCTTGGGTTGGTCAGCGGCCTCTACTTTGCGCTTTTCTATTGTTTTATATCGATTCCGGTTGGTTGGATGGACGATAAGACGAACAGGTCGAGAGTGCTGGCGGCAGCGTGTTCAATTTGGAGCGCTGCTACGATGTGCTGCGGCCTCGCCAACACTTATCCTCAGCTGGTGGTCGCATATATGGCGGTGGGATTTGGAGAAGCGGGCGGTGTTCCTCCTTCCTATTCAATGATTTCCGATTATTTTCCGCCCGGCCGCCGGGGAACGGCGCTCGGTATTTTCAACCTTGGCCCGGCGTTCGGCGCGACACTGGGGATTGCATTCGGAGCTTCGATTGCCGCTACTTTGAGTTGGCGTTACGCATTTCTTTTTCTGGGTAGCATCGGCGTGCTGGCGGCGATCGGCGTTCCACTGCTGGTGCGCGAACCGCGGCGCGGTGGATTGGATCGCGTTCCGGATCAGGGGGGAACGACTGGTTTCCGGAAGACTCTGGTCAAGTTCTTTACACGGCCTTCGCTCAGGCTCGCGGCGTTTGCGGCTGGCGCCAACCAGTTCATCACCTACGGTCTGGGCAATTTCTTGGTTCTCTTTCTTATGCGGGAGAAAGGGATGGCACTCAAACAAATCGCCACCTATTATGCGCTGGTTGTTCTGATCGGACTAGGCGGGTCTATGTTCGTGTCAGGGAGGGTGATTGATCGATTCACACGAACATCGAAAGAGGCTTACGCGCTGGTTCCCGCTGGATCGCTCGCACTGGCGGTTCCTTTCTATCTGGCTTTCCTATGGGCGCCCTCGTGGCATCTTGCCTTGTGTTTCCTGGTGGCCACGCTGTTTCTGAACTATTTTTATCTTTCATCCATGGTCACGCTGGTGCAGGAAGAGGTAAGGCCGGACCAGCGTGTGATGTCGGGCGCGTTGTTGTTGCTGGTGATGAATTTCATTGGCCTCGGCCTCGGACCTACTTACGTAGGTGCTGCCAGCGATTATTTTCACGCAGCCTATCCTCATCGCTCGCTACAGATTGCCCTTTACACCCTCGTTCCGTTTTATCTGGTGGCCATTTTGCTGTTCTTAAGACTCGCGCGCGTGCTTTCACGCGAGAACAATGCGCTGGGAGTTGCCGTATGAGCCTACACCGTTACTTGATCATTTGGAGCACTGTGGCCAGCTTTCTTGCTATGTCACCTTTATATTGCATTCAGGGGAATACGGCCACAGCATCTGCATCGGATGCCAAACGCAGCCCAGTTGTGAACGCTCCTGCAGGCAAGATAGAAGGTCTGACCGAAGGCAGACTGAATGTCTTCAAGGGCATTCCGTACGTATTACCTCCCGTCGGCCCGGCACGATGGAAACCACCGGTTCCCATGCCTCGCTGGAAAGGGGTCCGAATGGCGACTGAATTCGGGCCAGCCTGCTTGCAACCCAAACCACAACTCTCGAGCGTCTACACTCGGGAGCCGATGCCGATGAGTGAGGATTGCCTGACGTTGAATATCTGGGCCCCAATCGACGCGCGCAACGCGCCAGTCTTCTTCTGGATATACGGTGGCGCTTTGGTGGGAGGGGCGAGCCGGGAGCCATTCTATGACGGAACAGGGCTGGCGAATCAAGGCATTGTTTTGGTTTCGATCAACTATCGATTGGGTGTCCTGGGCTGGCTTGCGCATCCCGAACTCAGCGCCGAATCGCCGGATGGAGTGTCTGGCAATTATGGTCTGTTGGATCAGATCGAGGCGCTGCGATGGGTTCGACGTAACATCGGATCATTCGGCGGTGATCCCTCCAATGTGACCATCGCGGGCGAATCCGCCGGCGCCCTCAGCGTGATGTACCTGATGGCGGCGCCTGCCGCACGAGGCTTGTTCGCAAAGGCAATATCGGAAAGCGCCTACATGATCTCCATGCCCGAATTGAAGCAGCATCGATTCGGCTCACCGTCTTCAGAAGAAAGTGGAACGAAGCTTGCAGCCGCGCTGCACGCGCCGAACCTCGCTGCTTTGCGGGCGATGGATGCAGATAAGCTAGCTCAATCCGCGACAGCAACCGGGTACGCTCCCTGGCCCACGATTGACGGGCACGTAATCCCGCGCCAACTTGTGGATGTTTTCGACCGGGGCCAACAGGCACCGGTGCCGCTCCTCGCTGGTTTCAACAGCGGCGAGATTCGCTCGTTAAGAATACTTTCCCCGCCACCACCGGCGACTGTCGCAGAGTACGAAACCACGATTCGTGAACGGTATGCTGATCTGGCAGATGAATTCCTGCGGCTCTATCCCAGTACCAACCTGCAGGAGAGTGTATGGGCCACAACCCGAGACTTGCTTTACGGCTGGACCGCGGAGCGACTGGTTCGAACGCAGACGGCACAAAGGCAGCCGTCATTCCTCTATTTCTTCGATCATGGATATCCAGCCGAAGAGGCCGCCGGCCTGCATGCCTTCCACGCCAGTGAATTGCCTTATGTGTTTGGCACGTTCGGTGGCACTCCGCCGCTTTGGCCGAAAATTCCAGCCACGCCCGAAGAGACGAAACTTTCCGATGCGATGATTGGCTATTGGAGTTCCTTTGCGCGTACGGGCCGGCCGCATGCCGCGAATGAACCGGACTGGCCGGCGTTCGGATCGAAGCGCGCTTATATGGCATTTACGGATGCTCCGCATCCGATGGAACACCTTATGCCCGGGATGTACGAACTGAATGAGGAGGTCGTTTGCAGGCGTCGAGCTAGTGGAGACATCCCCTGGAATTGGAACGTGGGCATCATCTCACCGAAAATGCCTTCTCCGACGGAGGAGTGTAAACACTAACGGAGCCCGCATGGAGGTTGGTCGGCAGAACTATAATTTTGGCGGGAGTTTGCCCGCGTTTCTTCGTCATAAAATCGCCTCCGCCCTGTTCTCGCTGGATTCGTTGTAACCTGCTTGTGAAGAATACGGCCGAGTTATTGCTAAGATCACACCTCCCGGCATCCGGCTTCTTAGATCGAGGACGACATGAACGTGCGCCATCTGTTCGAACTGAAGGGCCGAGTTGCCATGGTCACTGGAGGATCGATCGGCTTGGGACGCCAGATAGCGCAAGGGCTAGCCGAGATGGGAGCGGATGTAGTTTTGTGCGCTCGCAAAGTTTCTCGATGTGAGGACGCGGCGAAGGAGTTGGCCCACTTGGGAGTTCGCACGTTGGCGGTGGAGCTTGACGTGACGCGACCCGAATCTATTGACCGGGCAACGGAGGAAGTTGTCCGTCAGTTTGGCCACATCGACATCCTCGTCAACAATGCAGGGATTTCCTGGGGCGCTCCATTCGAGCAAATGAAATTGGCGGATTGGGAACGGGTTGTCAGCACGAATCTGACAGGCACCTTTTTGATGACGCAGTCAGTCGGCCGAGTCATGATTAGCCACCGCAGAGGCAGCGTTATCAATATGGCGTCCGTGGCGGGCATGGCGGGCGCGCCGGCCGAGATTGTTCAGGCGACCGCATACCATGCAAGCAAAGGCGCAGTCATCGCGTTCACCAAGGATCTGGCATGTAAATGGGCAGTTCACAATATCCGTGTAAATGCTCTGGCTCCGGGATGGTTCCCGACACATATGTCCGAGTGGGTGATGGAGAACAAGAAAGATTCATTGCTTGATGCCATCCCTCTGCACAGGTTCGGAAGCGAAGATGACTTAAAAGGGGCTGCGGTTTTTCTTGCGTCCGAGGCTTCTTCCTACGTTACCGGCCAAGTGCTGGTAGTCGATGGGGGACAGACGTCGTGGTGAGACGCGATTGTAAAACGCAGAAACTTACTTATCGCTGTAGCGAACTAACGACTGGGATCAAACCGTTCAACTGATCCGGCAAATTCTGGTTGAATATGTCCTGGGGGCGCTGTGCCGACAAAAGAAATCCCGGCTATACCCTCACTCTCGACCAGTCGGTGCAATTCGACCGGACGAATCTGGATTTGTTGCGCTCGACGATGCCCTCGCCGAACTCGACAAGCTCGATCCCCAACAAAGCCGCATGGACGTGCTGGGCTTGTCTCCGGCGACCGTCAAGCGGCATTGGACATCCGCCAGAATCTGGCTGGATCACCAGATGCGCAAGGCTGAAGCATGACGCCGGAACGCTGGCAGCAGATACGCGATGTGCTCGAACAGACGCTGTCACTGGCGCCGGAGCGGCGAATTTGTTTGGGTAGGAGAAGTTACTGGTCGGGGCGATAGGGTTTGAACCTACGACCCCCTGGGGTGGGTACGAGCGTTACGCGCTGGCTCGCTGGTCTGACGGCCAAGACTCCTGACCTAGTGAGGAGTCATCCGCTGACAAATATGAATACTCAGGAACGATTTCCTTGATTCTGGCGCGAACACTGTCGGAGCCATTCAAGAAAAGCGTCGCCTCGAGATCATCCAATCGGCTGGCCAATGTAGTCCAGTTCTGGAGTGGTCCTCGTGCCCTTTTTATCTTGGCGACAGAGGTTTGACAGACTTCCTCGTTCCGGTAAAAAAGTTCCTCATCAAGTCTTTCACCGTCACGTAAGCCGGTGAACTTGATTGTGACCTGGTCTTCGCGTTTGCCCGACAGGCTGATCAGGGTTTTTGCCAAGGCCAGGATCGGGACGGGTTGGCCCATATCAAGCACGAGAGTGTCGCCCTTTTCCCCAATGACCGAGGCTTGCAGCACGAGCGAGACGGCTTCGCGAATGGTCATGAAAAACCGCTTCATCTCTGGGTGGGTCACGGTCAGCGGTTGATTCTTTCGCAGTTGCTCTTGAAGCACGGGAATCACGCTACCGTTCGAGCCCAGGACATTTCCGAAGCGCACAGACAGACAACGCATCCCATTCGTAGGCCGATGGGCGATCATGAGTTCGCAAATTCTCTTGGTGGCGCCCATGACGTTGCAAGGGTTCACGGCCTTATCGGAGGAGATAAGAATAAAGGTCTCACATTTCTGCTCGATCGCCGCAGAGAGCAGGCTTAACAGTCCAAACACGTTATTCTGCACCGCTTGAGAAACATTCAGTTCCATCAGCGGCACATGCTTGTAGGCCGCAGCATGGAAAATAGTTTCCGGAGATCTTTCCCGAAAAATGTGATCCATCTCTCGGCGATCTCCAACGTCGGCCACGTGCCAGTCTAAGACTGAGCTCCCAAGCCGAGGTGACAGTTCGGTCTGGAGATAAAACGTTGCGGTCTCGTCCTGGTCGATACACGTCAAGACGCTGGGGTGGTGTTCGAGAATCTGACGGCAAAGTTCTGAGCCAATGGATCCCGCAGCTCCAGTGACTAAGACCGAACAGCCGCGAATGGCAGCCTCGACGGACTGAAGGTCGATTTCTATGGGGTCTCTGCCCAAGAGATCTTCCACATCCACTTCGCGGAAATCGCTGAGGCTTACACGCCCTGCGATGACATCTCGCAAAGCTGGCACCGTGCGAAATTTTGTGCGGGCCGACTCACAGACTTCGACAAAACGCTGCATCTGCTGGGAGGTGGCCGAGGGCACGGCAATCAATATTTCGTCCACCGGATTGGACTCGACCACCCTCGGAAGCTGATCGACTGTTCCCAGAACAGGGATGCCTTCAATATTCAGGCCAAGCTTTGAGGGGTCGTCGTCGACATAGCCTATGGGAGCGAATTCGTTTCCCGGTCGCCTGAGTTCTCGAACTACAGTCTGCGCACCGATTCCAGCTCCGACCAACAACACGTGCGTTGAAGCATTCAGGTCCTGACGTACTGATTCGGCCAATACCCTGGAAAAAATCCGGAGGCCGATCAGCATGCCAGCCGTCAAAACAGGCTCCAGGACGAAGACAGCCCGGGGAAATCCGATCACACCGAACCCATATCTATAAGTGAGCACGAATACTACGGATCCCGAAAGTATGGCCTTCAGGCAATCGAGCGTATCGCTCAGCCCTGTGTAGCGCCACCACCCGTGCAACAAGCCGAAGGCTGCGATCGCCATCATCCGAATCACAATGAGGAGGCAGGCGGCAGAAAAAAGAAGCTGCCGGTCCGGAAGAGTGAAATCAAACCTCAAGAACCAGGCGACCACAAGCGAAACCAAAACGAGAATGGCCTGGAACGCTCCAACAAACCAGGAGTTCTTTCCAAGAAGTGCTTTTGCCAGAGTAAGGATTTTCATTTAATGGAATCGTTGGTAGATGCTGGTAAGGGAGAATGGCACACGCAGGACAGGATTTTCTTACTTCGATTCTCCGTTTGAGAGTCGAACCAACGGAGAACGCCGATCAGGTTCCGACGTGCTATGAAATCCGCACTCGGACTTCGTGAAGCCTGACCACCGGCCCGCGCGGCTGCTCTCCCCTGCTTGAACCGGCCGGGTACAGTGCACGCACCCGATACTGGAATAGTTGCGATCGTGCAAGGGGTTGTAATCGAGTCGGTGTTCGCGAATATAGTTCCAGACCTTTTCTTCGGTCCAATCAACCAGAGGATTGACCTTCACAAGATTGAAATTCGCGTCCCATTGAATTCTTCCGGTATTCTTGCGAGCAGGAGTCTGGTCGCGTCGAATGGCGGTCACCCAGGCCCGCAATTCGCTGAGCTTCGTCCTTAATGGATCGAGCTTGCGGACTTGACAACACCGATCCGGATCTCTTGTCCACAGATGCGGTCCATGCAAATCGTTTTGCTCGTCTGTGGAGACAGGGGCTTCTACCCTCTCGATATGAATTCCGTATCGAAGCTCGACCTTTCTCGCAAGTTCGAGAGTTTCAGGAAACAAGTAGCCGGTATCCACGATGAATACGCGGAAGTCGCGCTTCACAGTTGCACACATGTCGAGGACAATGATTCCCTCTGGACCGAATGCGGAAGCGATGGCAATGTCGTGGCCATAGGTTTCGAACGCCCATCGCAAGGTCTGTTGCGGAGCCCAGGACTCCGCGATCCCCCGCATGCTTTCCGATTGATCCAGCGCTGTTGCAGCTGACATTTCGTGGTTTGGAGGCTCTTCTTTGCAGAATGGCGATTACCGGTATTCCTGCGGATTGGACAGTGACTTCTCCACGGATCGCGATCGGCCCACGACGATGCCGGCAACGGTGCGCAAGATGAGAGACACGTCGTAAGAAAATGACACGCGCTTCAGGTATTCGAGATTCAAGGTGAGTTTGTGAGGGAGAACCACTTGCCGATAGTAGCCGTCCGGATCCGGCTGGCTTCCCAATAGTGTGCCTTCGTCCCGATAGACAATCGATGCAGGATCAGTGATGCCGGGTCGAGCCGTCAGCACTTGCCATTGTGCTGGCGAATAGGACTCTACATATCGAGCAACTTCCGGACGAGGACCGACAAGGCTCATTTCACCTTTGAGCACATTCCACAATTGTGGAAGTTCGTCGAGTTTGAAGCGTCGCAGGATGTGACCAACAGACGTGATCCTCGAGTCCCCTGCTGCAGTGATGGCCAAGCCGTGTTTCTCAGCATCCACGAACATGGATCGAAACTTCACGATACGAAAGATCTTTCCACCGTGCCCAATGCGCTCCTGCCGATACCATACCGGACCGCGAGAGTTGAGTTTCACCACGAGAGCGGTCGCGGCGAAGACTGGAGACAGAAGGAACAGCCCGATGGTCGCCACCAGTAAATCGAAGACCCGTTTACCCACAGCGGTATAAAGCGTTTGCTCCATGAGTTCAGGCTCCGGCCCCACTATCGCAACGATCATCGAGACCAGTGCGAAGCGATCTCGGACACCGCCCAGATCACTTGTTCGATTTCTTCCTCACGCATGCTGGAAAAGATGGGCAGGGATAGGCTGCGCTGATACTCTCGCTCCGCTACCGGCAGATCCCCGATCCTGTAATTGTGATTGCGCTGATACGCCGGCTGCAGATGAAGCGGGATGAAGTGCACACTCGCGCTTACGCCGCGGTTTGCCAACTCGCGAATAAACCGACCACGATCAATACGAAGCTGATCCAAATTGAGACGCAATATATACAGGTGCCAGGATGTGGTGCGATCCATCGGAATCTTAGGGGTTTCCACACACTCCATCCCCTGGAAAGCAGCTGTGTAGCGGGCAGCAATCCGACTGCGAGCCGAGGTCATCTCATCGCATTTCCCTAGTTGCACGATACCGAGAGCGGCCTGCAAGTCCGTGAGGTTGTACTTATAGCCGGTGTGCAGCACCTCATAGAACCATGAACCTTCTGCGCTGTAACGCTTCCACGCATCGCGTGCGATGCCATGCAGTCGCATGATCTGCAGGCGCCTCGCCAGCTCCTCACGGTCTGTCGTGATCATCCCACCTTCGCCCGTAGTGACAGTTTTCGTGGCGTAGAAGCTGAAAGCCGTGAGCTCGCTGATCGTGCCAATTCGCTTTTCCTTGTACGAGGCGGGAAGTGCGTGGGCCGCGTCCTCTATAACCCGCAGCTTGTTTTGATCAGCCAAGTCGATCAGTTCCTCCATGTCGCATGGCGTTCCCGCCAGATGCACAGGAATGATCGCCTTTGTCCGCGGAGTGATTTTCCGCTCTGCATCTTGCGGATCAATATTCAACGTGGCTGCGTCGATGTCCACCAACACCGGCCTAGCCCCAAAGTATGTGACGACTTCCGCGCTAGCGGTGAACGTTGTTGTCGGCACTAAGACTTCATCTCCACGGGCCAGACCGATAGCTTCCAGCGATAAATGAAGAGCTGCGGTGCATGACGAGACCGCGACGGCATGCGAGGCACCGATATATTGGGCAAACTGACGTTCAAACTCGAACGTCTTCGCGCCCATGGTGAGCCATCCAGAGCGGATGACATCAGAAACCGCCTGGATTTCCGCTTCTCCTAAGTCGGCCCGATGGAAGGGAACTTGCAGGTTGACTAGCTTGGCCGTAGTCACAGTGTGTAGATTTCCTTTGCTCTCGAACGCTTAAGATTTCTTGACTGCCGCAACCAGAAACCTCGGACCGAGGAACAGCTTCGACCGCGATAAAGACTTCAAAGTGAGTGAGAGATAGTAGAAGGATTTATATGCGGCATTTCGCACGGCTCCGGCCTGCTTATTTCCGGGGAGAAGACATATCGTCTGCACTTCAAACCCGCATTGCTTTAACAGCACGGTTATCGATTGCGGTGAGTAATAGAAGAGGTGATTACTCGTTTTCAAGAGAGATGTTCGGGTGCCACTCAAGAACCGTCCCAATCGACCGGTGGCGCGCCAGATCCGACTGCCTCCGAACGGCAACTCCAGGAGCAAAATACCGTCGCGCTTGAGGATGCGGCGAAACTCCAGCAGGGTCACCTGCGGCTGCCGGAAGTAGTAGAAGGCGTCCAGAACCGTAACGGCATCGAATTGTTCCCTCGGGAACTCAGCTTGCGAAACGTCACCGCAATATACTCGGATGTCGTTAGCAGCCGCTAACTGCGCAAAGTTGGGAGAAAGTTCCACGCCCCAACGACGCCATGTTGATCCCGAAAAGAAGCGTGTAAGAAAATATCCAGTCGCACATCCAACATCAAGGATGTCACCCGGTTGCTTCCCATATATGTAGTTGGCCACGCGCGCCAGCACGGGTTCCCGGTTGCTTTCGAATCTCTGTTCGCGCTCCGTCCCGACCGCAATCTCATCCTTCTCGAATTGTGCAGTCACTTCTGAGGCCGGAGGCTGCGGAAACAGATACGCTACACGGCAACTGCCGCACTTCATGAGGGATTGACCTTTGACCGTCGCCAAACTTCGCACGTCCACTGCAGAACAAATCGGACAGCAAATCTGGCCGATTTGCTCTGCAGCGATGACTGACGTTACCAGTTGATTCACAATGCCCGGAAGTTGCTACTTGTAGACGACTACTCGCTCGCCCCGCATGCTTTTCAGCACGCCGAGAAGAAATCCAAGGTTAGCGAGACAAAAGGCGAAGGGATAACCGAAAACACGCTCGCATCGAGAAGTAAGGGAGCGGCGCCACCCCACGAACGCAGCCAAATAGAAGCAGCATTGCAGAATGAAAAGCGGGATCATACGCCGGTCGTAGGCCAGCCATCCATTCGCGACTAAGAGAGCCAGTAGGAAAAATGGCGTCATCCAGCGCAGGAACTTGTGTGAGATCATACCCCACGCAACTCCGGGGAAACGGAAAGGATTGAGCAACCCAGGCCGGCTGAGAATGCCACTCCAGTTTCTGGTGGTCATGCGAATACGCGTGCGCAATTCTCCCCCGATCGAATGCGGCATCTCGTCTGAGACGACACAGCGCGGGTCCTGCAGGATTCTGTATCCTTGCAAGCAGACGTCCAGCGGGATGATGCAGTCGTCGCCATATTCCAGGGGAATCGGGCGAAAGACTTCGCGGCGGACGGCCAAGGCAGCTCCGCTTGCGGTCGCCAAGATTCCGAGATCCGACTCCAGTTGTCGGAGGAAGATTTCGAAGCGCCAGTAGGCGCTTTGACCCTTGGAAACAGGATCGTCGAAACGTCCGAACCGGACCACGGGCGCGACCAAGCCGACTTTCGGATCGGCGAAGTCTTCCGCGATCTGCTCGAGCAGGTTCGGCCGAGTTTCGGTTTCGGCATCGGTAAAGAGAAGGATATCCCCACACGCCTGCGCGGTCGCAAGATTCTGCACTTCGCTCTTGCCGCCCCTGCCGGGACTGCGCAACAAGCGAATCCGCGAATCGCGGGCGGCGTATTCCTCGACGATGCGCTCGGTTGCATCAGTTGAGCCGTCGGAGCCGACCAGGATTTCCAGTTTGTCGGCCGGGTAGTGAAGGGCGAGACAGTCGTTCAATTTGGCGGCGATTCGTGATTCTTCGTTGTAGCAGGCCACGATGATGGAGATCGACGGGTGCTGGTACTCAGCGCGCAGAGGCGTGCGCCGAGCAAATCGTGCAGCAGTCCGCAAAATCACGGGATATCCCACCCAGGTGTAGCCCAGCAGTAGCAACGCGATTGCGAAAAGTGTCATGGCCACATTTTGCATATGGGTATCTCAGCCTTGCAGTTGGCGGGTATCTTCGGAGGTTGGCCCAAAGAAATATGTTCGCAGCGCGTACTCAAACCCGTCGCGGCCCTGGCAAAACGAAACTCGATTGCAGAGTCTTCCAGTCACATGGCGGCCATCATGCAGGACGCGAAGTTCGCGGTCATGGATCACAGGTAGATTGAGTCGCCGACAGATTTCAGCCACGGATAACTCTTCCGCATAGAGAAAGAATCCGTCATCGATGTAGCCGCCAACCTCGAAATATCCCCGGCTGAAAATCAGAAATGCGCCATGGGGCGCATAGACCTGCGCGCTCTTCGGCGATGCGTCTTGCTGGCTGAAAGACAAATGATGGCGAAGGATTCTGACATAAGGAGACAGAAGTTGTTTCGTCCACATCAGGTAGAAATTCGATTGCCAGAAGCGGTACCGCAGGAGTTGCGACCGCGTTGGCCTTTCCCGCATGAACGGGTTGCAATCCACGCCCGTCTGGCGAGCGACGATCGCAGGCGCGATGACCTGTCCGCGTGCGGGATCGTGCTGAAACAACTTCGTCAGGAATTGATTGTCGTCGAAAGTTAGATCGTTGTTACAGATGATGGTCCAATCCGGGCGGTGACCTCGGGCCCAAAATTGTTGGAGTGCCCAGTTGGCCGCCCCGAAGTACCCTCGGTTCGTTGAAGATTCCAGAAGTTCAACGTTCGGGAAGGGGGCGATCAAAGCCCGCAGTCTCTCCGCTGATCCGTCCTCGGAGCCGTTTTCGACTACGAAAATGCGCGAGCTGGATTGACCCGCAAGACTTGTCACGCTGCCAAGAAAGCGTTCGGTCGCATCCGCTCCTTTGTAGTTGACGGTGATGATCAGGACGTCCGGCATGGGGTCAGAGACTCAAACTGTAGCTGGCCGCATTAGGGCACACGAGAGTCGTACTTCAGCTCTGCCCCTCATTACGAACCATGCCAAAAGCCCAGCAAATATCGTGCTATTGAACGTTAACGGGGACATCAACGGACTAAAGAGAGATATAGAATAAAAGGCCGAAAGACCCAACAAGTGCTTTGCCTCCAAGGAGCGAATCGCGTAGGCACGACCGCTGAAGGATCCCCAAAGCACGCAAATCAGGAATGCGCCGGGTAACGTGAAGTCCTGGATCAGCCCGCGGAACATCGTGTAGATGTTAGTGCTTTCCTGCTCCACGGTCCTCTCGGATTCAGCATACGTTCCCAGAGTTTTTTGTCGAATGTGGAGAGTGTCAAAGATGCCCTGAAATGTAAGAGCGCCCCACGTAACGGGATCGTCGTTACTGTGGTCGAACCATTCAGCAAAAGCCGCCGGTGAGCCGAACATATAATTCCGAATTTGCCCGCTGTTAAATACAAGGACAAGGTCCGCCGGATCGGAAGTCTCTTCGGCACCGCGAAATGCATTCACCGCGGCAAACATCAGGAGGAGCCCAGCTGCCAGAGCAGCGAAGAGAAGCACAGTCCTCCTGCCAAGCAGCTTCAATCTTCCGCTGGCGCAGGCGACGCGGGCTGCCCAACATCCTCCAAGCCAGAGTGCCAGAGCGAGCAAGAATGCAGCTCGTCCTCCTGTGAGGAAGGTAAATACCAATGATGGCAGAAGCGATCCGATGCCGAGCAGTTTGTCGCGTCGGCTTGCTGAGGCCGAAGTCAGGATCCCTCCGAGTAGGGCCACCGGATATATCCAAACAGCGGCGATCCGAAGAGGTAAGGGGTCCGAGAACTCGCCATACTTCAGGAGGGTCCACTTGGCGGCCATCTGAATCAGCGACGCCACGCTAAACGTCTGCCCAAACAGATCCAAGCTCGCCCAAATGAAGTAGCCGCAACCCGCGATTGCGGTCAGAGTAAAAACTAGGCATAGCTTCCGAAGGCGTTGACTAGTCTCTTGTCGGAGGCTCGAATCGGCAACCATGGGTTTCACGCCTGTTTCAGTGATCGCGCTTCCAACTTGCACAGCTGCGAGAAGGGATACTAAGGCCCAAATGCCTAGACCGGGTACCGGATGACCAATCGCTAACAGAGAAGCAGTGAGGAAGCAGATCCAGTACAAGCCCAGAAACGAACTTGGGGCAAACCA
>VFSW01003429.1_pt1 | contig 23780 bp, 18 predicted proteins | sample 5358111 | NCBI WGS metagenome assembly VFSW01 (sample SAMN11554181, study PRJNA540505) | mine drainage metagenome | isolation source: sediment from site ElyBrook_90M | place: USA: Ely Copper Mine, Vershire, VT | collected 2017
GCCTATACCCGCGCCGGCTTCAATTGTGACTTGGTACGCGCGGTAGCGCAGGCGGTTTCGATCCCGGTCATCGCATCCGGTGGAGCAGGATCGGTCAGCCATTTCGTGGACGTCTTCCGCGATGGGCAGGCAGACGCAGCCCTGGCCGCTTCCATCTTCCATTTCCACATCGAGAGTATCAAGCAGCTGAAACGCGAACTTCACTCTGCCAACGTACCCGTGAGGTGGCCATGCTGATTCCCTCGATCGACCTCATGGGCGGCAAGATCGTACAACTCGTGCGGGGCGAAGAGAAGAAATTGGAGTTTTCGGATTTCGAATATTGGATCGATCGCTTCTCGAAGTATCCGCTGATACAACTCATCGATCTCGACGCAGCCCGCGGCGTGGGCGACAACCGCGCCTTGATGCAGCCGATTCTCCATCGGCTGAATTGCCAGGTGGGAGGCGGCATTCGCACCCTCGAAGCCGCGCAGAGCCTTCTTCAGGCAGGAGCCCGCAAAGTGATCCTTGGCTCCGCGTTACTGAAAAAGCTCGAGATTAACATATGCCACGCGCAAGAACTGTCCGACGCCCTCGGCACAGCGCCGCTGGTTTTCGCCATCGATTCCAGAAACGGTCGAGTCGCGGTTGACGGTTGGCGCAAACAAACCAGGGTCGATCCATGCGACATGGTGCGCGCCTTGGAGCCCTTCTGCGAGACGTTCCTCTATACCAACATCGAAACCGAAGGATTGATGCAAGGCATGCCGATGGAAACGGTTCACGCTCTCCGCAGATCTACCACGCGTCACCTCGTAGTCGCCGGCGGCATCACGACGCGGCAGGAAATCGATACCCTCCACGCCCTGGGCATCGATGCTGTTGTAGGAATGGCGGTGTACTCGGGCAAGATTCCGGCGTGAGGCGAGGTTGTTGCCTCGAGCTCTATTACTGTGGCCGCATGGTCTCGTCGACCACAACTTTGCCGCCCTTGTCCACCGTAACCACCTTGCTGATGGGAGCGTACCCGCTGAGAGTAATATCGATCACATAATTCCCAGGATCGAGCATCACTTCAACCGGAGACCCTTTTTCCAGCATGTGCTGGTTGACTGCGACTTGGGCTCCCTTCGGCTGCGTCCGAATGCTCACAGTTCCCTGTCCTGCCTGGCCGTTATTTCCCCCGAACAGCTTCTTCATTTTGCCGACTGTCCGGATGTTGTCTACGTTGCCCATGGGCCGCAAGGTGGGCGACAATGCCGCGGTTTGTCCTAAAACAAATTGCAACGACGTGGTTTCGTCGATGTATCCCATCTTGCGAATCAGCACCACGTGCTGGCCTCTGTCCACGCTCACCTGCGCGGGGGTAATCTTGCCCATATCTTTGCCGTCAACATAAATGCTGGCGCCCGCGGGACTGCTGGTCACCGAAAGGGTTGCCATCAGCTGCGACAGATGGACGATTACTCCGGACTTGCCGCCGGAAACTACCTTCACGCTGCGGGTATCGGTGGAGTACCCGGCCTTGCTTATGACGAGAGTGTGTTGCCCCGGATCCAGGCTGGACACGGCTAACGGCGTCACCCACGTCGGGTCGGTTGCGCCATCAAGATGCACCTGGGCCCCTTGCGGAGTGGAATCCACGGTCATCTGCCCCGGCAAAACAACAGCAGGTGCGGCCTTTTTCTTGGCGTTGTGGGATTTAGCAGATCGAGGCGCCTCAGGTTCGGGCTCCGTGGTTTCTGCCGGCGGTGCCACCGCAGCCGGATGGGTTACAGGCGTGCCCCGCGGCGCGGGTTCCGGCTGCTCGGCCGCCGGCTGGACCTCCGTTGCAACAGCGGTTGAGCGAGCGGGCCCAGAATCGTCATCGGCGCTAAGGTTGTGAATGTGCACCCAAAGCCCGATCGTGACCACCAGAATCAGCACGACCGCACCCGCGATCGAGTAGAGCATCAACTGTGGAGGGACGCTCTTGACCTCTTTGATTGCTTTCTGTGCGACGACACGCGGATTCACCCTCCGCGTGTCGTCCACTTCCAAATGACCCTCGAACTGAGTCTTGCTCGGGACCGCCGCGGGCACTGGAGGCGGCGGAGGATCGGGTCGAATAATCACTTCCTTCAGCGGAGGCAGTTCGGAAATCTCGGAGAAGCTGGTAGAAGCCAGCTGAACTGGTGCTTCTTCCGCCATCATGGGATCAACCGCTAGGCTCGGAGCATGTGTCTCCGGCGGCTCAAACGCGGGAGGCTCGGCGACAGCCGAGGACATATACGGCGACTCCTGCTCTGCAGCCTCAAAGCTCACCGCCGGTTCCGAGGTCGACAAGTCGATCGCGTTATCGAATCCCGGCACTGTGGAACTCGCCGGAGAACTCGTTCCCCATCCCGCGGCCGCCGCTGCTGCAGCCTTTGGTGCCGAAGAGGAAGATGACCCGGCCTTACCCGAAACTGAGAACGAGCCTTCCCGCTTTGCCTCAACGCTACGACCGGTTGCAGCAGGCGCAACAAACTTCTCAGCCGTCCTCTCTACCGGCGCGGCAATGCGTGCCACTGGCGGCGCGCCGCTTGCCATTGGACGTGCCGGCTTCGCTGGGGCGGCAGGAGCGGAGACAGGTTTGGGCGCGACCACCGGCTTCGCCGCCGCAACAACCGGTGGCTTCACCGCGGGCGCGGCTTTCTTGGCCGCCTGTGGCTTCGATTCCTTACAGTTTTCCAGGGTTTCTAACAACTGCCGACCGGTCTGGTAACGCTCCGCAGGATCCTTCGACAGCGCCTTCATGATGAGGTCGCTGAGCAGCGGGTGCAGTTTCTGATTCACCTTCACAGGAGCGATTGGGGTGCTGTCCAGAATTCTCTGGCGAACCGACTCAGCGTCATCTCCCTCAAACGCCTTGCGGTCCGTCACCATCTCATAGAACATGGCACCCAGACTGAAAAGGTTGGACCTGCCATCGATCTTGTCGCCTAAAACCTGCTCCGGCGACATGTAATGCAAAATCGAGGGTGTGTCTCCCGGCATGCTCGAAACGAACTTCCCGACGCTGGAAGCGCCCATGCTAAGAATCTTGATGCTGCCGTCCCAGGCGCACATCACCTTGGCTGGTTCCAGGCTGTAGTGGTGAACTTGCGCTCCGTGCGCCAGATCCAGACCGCTGCACACCTGCCTACCGATATCGAGCAGGTCCCAGATCGAGAACCCCTCTTTGCGCGCCAGCATGGTTGCGATACTGTTGCCCTGCACATACTCCATGGCGACGCAGAACTGGCCTTCGATTTCGCCCGCGCCGAAGATGGGGGTGATGTTCGGACTCGTGAGGCTCTTGGTGCTCTCTGCTTCTTCCAGCAAGGCCTGCTGCAAGGCAGACGCGTTCTCTCCGAAAGCGCTTAATTGAATCGCCTTCAGCGCAACCGTTTGTCCGCTCTCGGGGTCATTGGCTTTGTACACCGCCCCAGTCGCAGATTTCGCGAGCTCGCTCAATATCTCGAAGTGACCGATCTTTGTGGACATTGCTTTCCCAGCCTCGTTCCGGCACGCCCTTCACATGGCGCAGCCCGGAGTGAGTCAAACCTAGGATATATCTGTAGGGTTACAGGTTCGAGTTACCGAAGTACCCGAAAAGGTGGGCGGAGGCAGGCCCGCCGCAGCAAACAGAGTGGCGCGAATATGGGCACTGTGGACAAAGGAAAGCCTCCCGCCGAGGCGCGCTCTGCGATTCCTGGTGTCGCTTGGCAAACCAAGAAACTACTGCAGCGTGAGCATCATGGCCTTGAAATCAAACGTCGCTTTGTGGGCCTGCTGCAGGAGATCGATGCCGAGATTCCCGTGGAAGAATTTGCTATTTTCGAGAGTGGGCTTCAACAAGACCCTCGCGGGCTTGAGGACAACCGGGAACCCACCAATGCTGAAGGCCGCTGATGATAAAACGGCGGCATCCAGGCTCTTGATGCCACCCACTCCCTCCATCTTGTACGAATCCGTCTTTACCGCAGCGCGGATGAGTTCGGGAAACGCCGCTGCAAAGGGCGGATAAAGATCGGTGTTGGTCGCTCCCGTGTCCAATGTGAACGCGAGGTTGCGATCCTGGAACTGAATCCGCGCGACCGGATGATTTCCGTCGAAGCAGAGGTCGGCATGAGCCACGTTTTTGTCCCCAGATTTTGTGCCGATCTCAAACTTAAAATCTGCGCCCCAGACGAACCTCTGCAATGCCAACAGCACGGGTATTCCGATAAGTCCGCCCTCGCCCGGCGGGGATTGGTTGAAGGGCGGCTGGTCGTCAGGAAACACCAGGAAGGCAACATGCTTCAACCGGACCGAGCCAATTGAAAATTCATCCGCGACCGCAACCCTTGAATCGGCCCTAGCGCCGGTCACGCCGCCTACTGTGAGCGGCGCCGCGAGAACCTTCAGTCCGAAGCGTTTGGCTTCTCTTTCGCTCAGTGCGGATACGTTCGCTCCCGTGTCAAACCAATAAGTTGCCTGCACACCATTGATCGAGATCGGCAATCCAGCGTCCTGGAGCTTCAGTGTCGTGGGACGTCTACGCACCACCTGTTGATCGGGGAACTCGCTGAGCGCCGCGAGCATTGGGCGGTCGTCTCCGACGTCGGAGTCTCCGGGCCTGAGCGCAAGCACGGCATCGACCTCGACTAATGCCTCGCGGTATTTTCCCTGCCGCAGATAGGCCGACTCCAAGAGCCGATGCGCTTCCACCGCTTCATCGGACTGCGGGCGCGACTTAATGAGAGCCCCCAGTTTCTTCTCACACCGATGCAGATCGTTGAAGGCACACGCCACAGCACCCTGATAGAACCAGGAAGCGGAGTTCCTCGCCACGGAATCGCGAAGCTCGAACCAGCGATGCGCGTCGTAGAGCGATTTCAGACTGGCGTCGTTATTGCCGGCAACACAAAAAGGAGGGAGTGCGATGAGGAGAAAACAGAATCCCGCCAAGCGTGCAGGCACGGCTCTGAGTTTATGCGGGGGCATGGTGCGCCGACGAACGAACTATTCTAGCTGAAACAGGTAAAGAGCCACGAAATCGCCTGCCCCCATTCCCACCGCAAATCGTTTAGCCTAACGTCGCCGCCGACCCTGCGCCGGCGTTTGCATTCATCGCCGCAACGGTGTCGGCAATCCAGAGCCACGCCCGCCGGCCGTTGCCCAGCACGACCGCCTGCGCTTCGCCATAGTCCACCAGCCGGTTGAGCACCGTGGTCACCGATGCCACCGGATCCTTATGCCGATCCAGCATGGGCGGGATTTTCTTGTGAATCTCATCGCATACGTCGCGCGCACTCAGCGCCCTACCGGCTTCCATCAGAATCACCCGGCATGCCTTGGTAAAGCCGGGTTGGCGCCCCTTGTTCTTGCGATCCACCAACTCGAGCAACTCCTCACTCAAAACCGCATCGCCGAAGAGATTAGCCAGGCCGGTGATGGTCTGCTTGACCGTCCCAATGCGCCGCATCACATCCGCGCGCTGCTGCAGCAGTTGACGCAGTTCCTCATGTGCCTGCCGCACCACTTCCTGCACGTGGCCGTCCCCATAATTACCAACTGACCTTGTCCCACCGTTTCCCCTTTGCTCGTTTAACATACGACCCCCATGACTAGGACGATCATGACCTGGATGGCGTCGATGACAAACATCGACGTACTCAATGCTTCGAGCAGGCAGGGCTGCCCTCCTGAATCTATACGAAGCACTCAGTCCCGGCGTTCCCCAATTCTTCCCTCTTGAACAAGACCTTTCGATCCCGAGACTTGCCGCGATTCGCATAGTTAGACGCCCGAGCGGGATTTTGGTTAACGAAAGAACTAGGCTCCGGGAATGGAGGCGCCACCAGGGCCCCTCCTTCAAGTGCTGAGGTCAGGCGGGATCAGATCCTCTTTAGTTTCCAAATCGGCCCTCGTCCCGTATTGGAGAGCCTTTTCTAACCCCGTCCTAACTTGCTCGTCCCTGAGTCAACCTTCCGCTCTAGCGTTCCGATGAACGTAATATGGCAACCCCCGTGTTGACAGCCGCAAGCCTTGCTCTCTCCACGGTGCCTCTGTCGGTGTTGCTGGTGGGAACCCAGGAAGAAGATTTTTTCCTGATCCGGGATGTCCTGACCAGGAACAAAGCCAAATTCTCAGCCGAACTAGACCACGCGAATTCTCTGGACGAAGCCAAGGCCATGTTGCAACGCAAGGCCTACGGTCTTGTCCTCTTCGAGTACGCAACCGGGGACGCTGCAGCTGTTGAGCTTCTTGCTCAGTTTCTGAACGGTGGATCGCCCATCCCCTTCATTCTCTTGACTGAGGATGCCAATGAAAAATCTGTCGCCGAGATCATTGGAGCCGGTCTCTGGAATTGCATGGAGAAGTCCGACTTGAACGGGGCCAACCTCGTCCGTACCATTCGCTGCGCACTGGCACTGCACGCCATGCAACGGGACAATCTATCGACGCACGACACCTTGCGCAAACTTTCTCTCGCGGTCGAAAAATCCGCGGATACGGTCATGATCACGGACCGGGAAGGCATCATCCAGTATGTCAATCCAGCCTTTGAGGCGCTTACCGGGTACCTTCGCGAGGACGCGATTGGCAAGACGCCTCGCATCCTCAAATCGGGAGAACACGGTCCGGAAGTGTATCAGGAACTTTGGAAAACCGTTCTTGCGGGCAATGTTTTTCGCGGCATTCTGGTAAACCGCAAGAAGAATGGCGAATTGTTTTGTGTGGAACAAAGCATCAGCCCAGTGCTAGGCGAAACGGGAATCATCACCCATTTTATCTCCAACGGACGCGACCTCACGGAACGGCTCCGCCTGGAAGCGCATCTGCTGCAGGCGCAAAAAATGGATTCGATTGGCCGCCTCGCCGGGGGAGTAGCGCATGACTTCAACAACCTGCTGACCATCATCACCAGCTATTCCGAACTCGCCCTCGATTCGGCGATCCCAGGAACTGACATCGAGAGCAAGCTTAAAGAAATCCTTTCGGCCGCGCGCCGGGCAACGCAATTGACTCGCCAGTTGCTGGCTTTCAGCCGTAAGCAGCCGCAAGCCTTACGGTTCGTGGATCTCAACCAGGTGATCGCCGAGATCACCCAGCCGTTGCGCCGCTTGATTGGCGAGGATATTGAACTGAACTTCGCGTCCGTAGGTCTGAACCGGGTTCGTATCGATCCCATACAGATCGAACAGATTCTCCTGAACCTGGCCGCGAATGCCCGCGATGCCATGCCCCAAGGAGGGCATCTCACCATCGAGACCGCCGATGTGCATCTTGACGACAGCTACGTCCATTGCAAACAGGCCATCGTTCCTACCGGACACTACGCACTTATTTCCGTGACTGACACCGGAGGCGGCATCTCTCCCGATCACCTGCCGCATATCTTCGAACCCTTCTACACCACCAAGCCCTCGGGCGAAGGCACGGGCCTCGGACTCGCGACCGTTTATGGAATCGTCAAGCAAAACCGCGGCTTCATTTGGGCTTACAGTGAGGCCGGTGTCGGCACCGTCTTCAAAATCTATCTTCCCTCTGTTGCCGCCAGCGGCGCGTCACTCGACGCTCCCGCCGAATTAGTTGACTCTCCGCTCGACGGTTCGGAAACCATACTGCTTGTGGAAGACGAAAATGCAGTACGGCGTGCGGTCTCCGAGTTTCTCGGCCTTCACGGCTATACCGTTCTCGAGGCCAAGGACGGCCTGGATGCTCTGGCCATCGTCAAAAGTTACGGGTCCACGATCCATCTGGTGGTGAGCGACGTGGTCATGCCAAATATGAGTGGCGGTCAACTCGCCAAAGAACTACGAATACGGCGTCCAGAGAGCAAAGTGCTGTTCGTTTCCGGTTACGCTGGAAAGACACTGGTTGACCATAAAGTTGTCGATCTCGACATGAATCTTCTCCAAAAACCTTTTTCACTGAAACAGCTGTGCGGCAAGGTTCGCGCCATGTTGAGCCAACCCCAATCGTCCATGACGCAGTAACGCTGCTATTTGCAGTCCAGGCTCGCAATCCCGTCCGGTTGCAATCTCCCGCATCCGATTTTCCGTTGCCCGTATTCTCCTGATGCTGGCTGGGTATAATTGCCTGCACTCTAAAGCCTTGCACTCTAAAGCGATGTCTGCCTCCAAAAACTGATGTACGCCTGGTTGATCGTTCGTCAAGACTTGCTTCACGTCGGGGAAGAGGCTTTGGCCGCCGTCCTGCTTCTCATTCTGTCGGGCGCCATCGTCTACTCGCTACTCTCGGTCGTGGCGGCGCAGCGCTATCTTTCAATCCGGCCTGCTGGATTGCGCTCCTTCGAGCCCATCAGCATTCTCAAGCCGCTTGCCGGCCTGGACCTGGATTTGGAATCAAACCTGCGCACTTTCTTCGAGCAGGATTACCCCTCCTTTGAGATCTTGTTTGCGGCGCGGGAGGCGAATGATCCCGCCGTCGAAATCGTGACCCGTCTGCAGCGCGAGTATTTCACTGTTTCGTCGAGGCTGCTGCTTACCGGCGAGCCGCCGTATCCCAACGCTAAGGTTTTCAGCCTGAACCAAATGCTGCGCGCCGCCGCTAACGACCTGGTGCTGATGAGCGACAGCGACATCCGCGTGACGCCTCAACTGCTGCGCAGCGCGGCCGCCGAGTTTCAGGATCCGATGCTCGGAATCGCGACCTGCCCCTATCGCGCCGTCCCTGGCCCCAGCTTCTGGTCGCGGCTCGAAGCGACCGGCATGAACACGGATTTTTGGACAAGCGCCCTCGTCGCTCGCATGATTGAAGGAATGCGCTTCGCCGTCGGCCCAACCATTGTCGCCAGGCGGCGCGTGCTGGAATCGATTGGAGGATTCGACCGCCTCAAGGATTATCTCGCCGAAGATTTTGTGATGGGCAAGTTCGCCGCCGATTCTGGACATGGAGTCATCCTCTCGTCTTATGTGGTCGAGCACCACATCGGCAGCGCGACATTTCAGCAAAATGTAGCACATCGCCTGCGCTGGGCGCGCAGCACGCGCCGTTCGCGTCCCGCCGGATATGTTGGACAGTTGTTCACGATGCCGTTGCCTTTAGCCGTTCTGGTTTGTCTGGCCGCGCCGCCGTGTTGGCCGGTGCTCCCGATCGCGTTTCTGATTCGAGCGGTCGCAGCTTATGTGGTTTCGCGCCGTGTGTTGCATGCCAGAATCAACTGGCTGCTGTTGCCAGTAGAGGACTTAATGAATTTCTGTTTCTGGATCGGGGGCTTTTTTGGGAACACAATTTCATGGCGCGGACGCCGCTACCGACTGTTCTCCGACGGCCGCTTCGAGTTGATCCCGTCTCCGCCGACGAACGAGTAAGCACCCGAACGGATGTCTGGCAGCGAGGCTTGTGTGGGGCGGGGCACGCTTGCCCGCCAACTCCATCCAAGAGCGAATCCGGAACCTACAACGAATTTCCTCCGGGAAGACGCCGTTTACCCCTACCAACCTGCTAAACAATTCGGATCAGCTTGCCATTCTTCAGCTCGAAGCGGTCTCCGCGCCAGCTCACCGTGTGTCCCACCAAGCTAGCCATCCAGACCGCGACTGCGACTAGGTCCCGCACCGGAAGCAGCCAGAGTTGTGGGAGCAGTTGCCGATCGCGCAGCACACCCTTGCCCACCAGCAATGCCACCCCTGCACGCAAGAGCAAAGTGGTTCCCGCCAAAGCCCACGCCCACAGCGCCCCCCCTGATGCCAACACCACAACGCACGACCACAGCAAGCCGAACGTAAGCACCAAACCGAAGTAGCCCCCGGCGCGCGAATCGCGCACACCCCGCGCCCAGCGCAACTGGTGCGAGAGAAACTCGCGCACCACATAGGCCGGAAGATTGGTTTCAACCACAACCTCAGAAAGCTTTACTTCCAGGCCAAGACCGGCAATCCGCCTGCCCAATTCGTAGTCATCAGCCAGATAGTCCGCAAACGATTCGAAGCCTCCGATTCTCTTCAGTTCGGCTCGCCGCAACGCCATGGTCGAGCCCAACCCAAACCTGAGTCCGCTTTCGAGTCGGCGAGCAGCGAGCACCCCGGCGCAGAAATCAGTGCTGATCCCAAGCGATTCGATCCTCGAACCCAGCGTAGCCGCGGCCACTCCCCGGTAAAGGCAGGTGACCATTCCAACTTTCGGATTTGCCAGCGGCGCCACTATTCGGCGCAGGTAGTCGGTCTCCACACGAATGTCGCTGTCGTTGACCAGGAGGTGCTGATGACGCGCCTCCGCCACCATCTGCGCCAGATTGCTCACCTTCACATTCGCGCCCAGGGTTTTTCCGCAAACTACTAAGCGAATGTTGAGCGCGGGGAACTCGGTCTGCAGTTGCCGCACGCTCCCCAATGCGGGATCGTTGGGGTCGCTAACTCCGAAAATGATCTCGTACTCGGGATACTCCTGCAGACAGTGACTGCGAAAGCTCTGGTAGATTGCCGGGTCGGTGCCCTTGAGCGGCTTAAGGATGGAGACAGGCGGCATGGCTTGCGCGGGCAACGGACCATCTCCTGCGGCTTGTCGCTCGCGCAAGAAAGCAGACGCACTCCAAAGGCAAAGAATGTAGTAAGCCGAGCTGCAAACCGCGCCGAAAGCCGCAACCACCTGAATCATCCAAATGATCGGCACGAGCCTGAAGATGGAATGAATCATGCGTCCGCGTGGGGCGTCTTATTCGTACCGCAGCGCTTCAATGGGATCGAGGTTCGCAGCCTTCCACGCCGGATAGATACCGAAAACCAGCCCCACTCCCGCGGCGGCGCTGAAACCGAACGAAGTCCAGAACATCGACATCCGCGCAGGCAACGACGGCCAGAGCGCAGGAATAATCCACACCACGAGGCCACCGAACAAGATACCGATGATGCCGCCGATCGCGGTGAGGATGATTGCCTCAAGCGTGAACTGGAGCAGGATGTCCCGCTTACGCGCGCCGATGGCCTTGCGCACTCCGATCTCGCGCGTCCTCTCCGTGACGCTCACCAGCATAATATTCATCACGCCGACGCCGCCCACCACCAGGGCCACGCTGGAAATCGCGAACATGCCGATGAAGAGCGCACCGGTGAGCTGGTTCCACACGTCTGAAATCGAATCGGAAGTGAAGACGGCAAAGTTGTCGGGCTTTTCCGGAGCCACCTTTCGCCGTCGTCGCAACAGCTCGCGGATCTCGTCGATGGCTTTGGGCATGTCGTCGTGCGACGTGGCCTTGGCGCTGATCCAATGGTCTTTCAATTCCGGGTGCAGCGTCTTGAAGGTGCTTAACGGTATGATCACGCGATTATCGTTGGGGTCTTTCCCACCGCCAAACACCGACTTGATTTTCTCCAGCACCCCGATCACGGTAAACAATCGCCCCTCGATATTGATTTCGTGGCCCAACGGACTCTGACTCGGAAACAGTTCGGTAGCTACATCATGGCCGATGACAATGACTGAAGCGCGCCTTTCGTCGTCGCTGTCAGTGAACCACCTGCCCTCTGTGATGTGCAGGTCGAAAACGTCCTTCGCCGCAGACATATCTCCTTCGAGAATGGTGTTCTTGACCTTGCGGTCCTCGTACTTGACCGCATACGTGCCCACTCCCAGTTCAGGCCGGAAAAAGCGAATCCCCGCATTCACGTACTTCACGTGCGGCAGTTGCCGGATCGCCTCTGCATCTTCGAAGGTCAGCTTCTTGCGCGTTCGCATCTCTTCCGTGGGACGCCCGAATGTGAAGGGCTCGAGATGATAGACAAAGATGACGTTGGAGCCGATGCTGGCCACGAGATCGCGGACGTTTTCATCGAGCCCCCGGCCGATGGAAGAGACTCCGATGACGACCGCAACCCCGATCACAACGCCCAGCACGGTCAGCGACGAGCGCAGCTTGTTGCCGCGCAGCGTGTCCGTCGCCATCTGCACAATTTCCCGAAATTCGTCTTTGCGCATCATACGGTCCGGCTTTCGGCCCCCCGGCTCCCGGCTTTCGGCGATCGGCTACGGTCGGAAGCCGGAAGCTGAGAGCCGGAAGCCGAACATCACATCTCAAATCGCAGCGCGACGATTGGATCCAAGCGCGCCGCCTTGCGCGCGGGATAGACTCCGAAAAACACTCCCACGCTTGCCGCCACCAGCAAGCCAGACGCTACCGCCCACAGCTTGATGGAAGAGGGCATCCCGATGGCCAGGGTGACGAGCGTGGCGACGCTGGCGCCACAGATCACTCCCAGGGCACCGCCGACCAGCGCCAGGACGACAGATTCGATCAGAAACTGCAGCAGCACGTCGTCCCGGCGCGCGCCCAGCGCCTTGCGGATGCCGATTTCGCGGGTGCGCTCGGTCACCGACACCAGCATGATATTCATGATCACAATGCCGCCCACCACCAGCGAAACTCCGGCGATGCCGATCGTCGCCATAAAAAACGTATTGCTCAGGCCAGACCAGATGCCGAGCAGGCTGGCATTGGTTTCGATTTCGAAGCTGTCGTCTTCGCCAGGACGATCATGGCGGTGCGCACGCAACGCCACCCGAGCCTCGTCCATGGCCTCATTGAGGGGCACGCCGGTGGCTTGCGCCTTGCCCCAGATGCCGATGCTGTTGGTGTGCGATCCGTACTGCTTGAGAAACACGGTGATCGGAATCAGCGCATAATTGTCGGCGCTCTGGCCCAGGGTCTTGCCCTTCTTCTTGCCTACGCCGATTACCTGGTAGGTCCAGCCGTCGATGCGAATCTCCTGCCCGAGCGGATCGGCCCCGGCCATCAGATGCTCCACAATGTCGGTGCCCACCACGGCCACCGGCGAACGGTTGTTCATGTCGGTCTCGTTCACCATCCGGCCCGAAGTCAGATCCGTGTCAAGGATAGTGGCCATGGAGGGCGTGATTCCCTGCAAGGTTGTGTCGCTGATCGATTGTTCGCCGTGCTTCACCTTGCCGCTGCCGCGCAGCACTGCGCCCACGTATTCGCAGTCGCGGCAAGCATCGGCCACGGCTTGATAGTCTTCCAGGATCAGGTTCTTGCGCTTCTCGGCCGCCAGGAAGTGGTCCACGTTGGTTTCCACGGGCGACATCTTGGAGACGATAAAAACGTCAGCGCCTAGGTTGAAAATTTTATGCGCGACGTAGTCGTTGATGCCGGAAACAAACGTGACCACGGCGATCACGGCAGCCACGCCGATCACCACCCCAAGCAGCGTCAGCACTGACCGCAGTTTGTTCGCCCACAACGACTGCAGAGCGACGCGGATGGCTTCGAGGGTGCTCATCGGTTCGGCTTCGGCTCCCGCCGTCAAGTTTACCAGCCTGAGTCCAAGTATGGCGTCAGAAAGCGGCACCCTACAGGGATCCTAAGCTGAGCCTCAGAGGCCCAGCACAGGAGGCCGAAACCCGGAAGCCGAAAAGCCGGAAGCCGCGGTTATAATGACTAAGTTGGCAGCTGGACCGGACGGTCGCTTCCCGCGCTTTCGGGCGCGGGGAGAGGAAAGTCCGAACTCCACAGAGCGGTGTGCCGGATAACGTCCGGGAGGCCGGGTTCAAGCCCGGTTGACGGAAAGTGCCACAGAAAACATACCGCCCCGCTGTCGTAGTGAGTCCATCGCGCCGTGAAACGCAAAGCGACGCTTCGGCCTGACCACGGCGGCGGGGTAAGGGTGAAAAGGTGCGGTAAGAGCGCACCGCCGCGGCAGTAATGACGCGGGCAGGGCAAACCCCACACGGAGCAAGACCAAATAGGGAGGGAGTTCGCGGCTTGGTTCTTTTGAATCAGGGTCGCGGACACGTGCCGGCTCGGCGCGTCAAACCTTCGGGTAGGTCGCTAGAGCCGGGCAGCAATGCCCGGCCCAGAGGAATGGCCGTCCCACCGGAGCAATCCGGCGGACAGAATTCGGCTTACAGGTCCGGCTGCCACAAAGCTTTTACTTTCAATCACTACCAGCACGGGTAAAGCAGTTGTGACGCGGGTGTGACGCGCCCGCGCTGCAATTCGACGCCCGAACTCCTGTTGACTGCACGCCACCCTCGTTCTTACCATGGGGGCGCTGTTCACCTTCTGCGCTGCCCATGATCGGCCAGACTATTTCGCATTACCGCATCGTCGAGAGACTCGGCGGGGGCGGCATGGGTGTGGTCTACAAGGCCGAGGACACGGAACTGGACGCTTCGTCGCTCTCAAGTTCCTGCCCGATGACTGTCGCGAAAGATCCTCAGGCTCTGGAGCGCTTCCGGCGCGAAGCCCGCGCGGCCTCTGCTCTCAACCATCCCAACATCTGCACCATTTACGAGATCGGCAAGAACGGCGACCAATCATTCCTGGTGATGGAGTTTCTGGACGGGATGACGCTGAAGCACCGCATCGCCGGGCGGCCGATGGAAATAGAGACGATCCTGTCGCTGGGGATCGAGGTTGCCGACGCGCTGGACGCGGCGCATGCGGCTGGCATCATTCACCGCGACATCAAGCCGGCAAACATCTTCGTCACCAAGCGCGGGCACGCGAAGATCTTGGATTTCGGTTTGGCGAAGGGGATGCAACCGATCAGCGGATCGGGCAGCGAATCCCAGGCGCTTGGACAGACAACGGTGACGCTGGAAGAGCATCTGACCAGTCCGGGAGCCACGGTGGGCACGGTCGCATACATGTCGCCCGAACAGGTGCGAGCGAAAGAACTAGATGCTCGTACGGACTTGTTCTCCTTCGGGGCGGTCCTGTACGAAATGGCGACCGGCCAACTCCCCTTTCACGGCGAAACTTCTGGTCTGATTTTCAAAGCCATCCTTGACTCCGACCCGCCGCCCGCAATTCGCTTTAACCGCAACATTCCGGCAAAGCTGGAAGAGATCATTCATAAGGCGTTGGAAAAAGACCGGGCGCTCCGCTATCAGCATGCAGCCGATATCCGCACTGACCTGCAACGCCTCAAGCGTGACTCGGACTCGGGACGGATATCCGCGGCTGTCACGACGAGTTCGCGGGCTGGTGTCCAGTCGCAGCGGCCCAGATGGGCGGTCGGCGCCCTCGTAGTGGTGGCCGCGTTGACTCTTCTCACGCTTGGCTTTGGATGGCCGTGGTTCAAAGCTAAGCAATCTGCCCCACGGAAGGCGTTCAGCGAGGAGAAGATCACCAACAATCTTGCGGAGAACACAGTGTTGGGCGGCTGTGTATCACCCGATGGCAAATATACTGCCTATGCTGACCATAAGGGCCTGCACATAATTGCCCTCCCATCCGGCGAATCTCACGATATCGCGCTGCCAGAGGAATTGCGAACTCATCTCTATGATGCGACATGGTTTCCCGATGGGGAGAAATTGATCATCGAGTCTCGAAGCGAGTCCGAGGGCGATGTTCTCTGGTCGATTTCCGTTTTCGGAGGCGTGCCTCATAAGCTACGTATTCACAGCTTTGGTGCAAAGGTTTCTCCAGACGGATCGACGATCGCTTTCATCAGCGGATACATCAGCGGCCGCGGGCACGAGATCTGGCTGGCAGCAGCCGATGGGGGAAATGCAAGAAAAATCCAGGACAAGGAAAGCGACGAATACGAGTCTCTCGCCTGGTCCCCTTCCGGCCAGCGACTCGCTTACCTTAAGAAACTGAAACCAGGATCGGGGAATCTTGGGGTAGCGTCGAGACGCTTTCCTTCACTGGAGGGCCGCCGAATGTTGTGGTCTCGGATCCTGGAATATTGGCTTGGGGCGATATGGTCTGGCTTCCCGATGGGCGCCTGGTTTTTTCATCGTCGGGAGAAAAGGGATTTGCAGGACAGCCGAATCTCTGGGCTATCTTGACCGACTCGCAGACGGGAGTGCCTTCGGGGAAGCCGACGCAGATTACCAACTGGGCCGATTCACTCGCGCACAGCCCGAGCGTCAGCCGTGATCGCACCCGTCTTCTTGTAGGAAAGAACCACCAGTGGAACGACGTCTACATCGGTGAACTCAAAGACAATGGCACGCGGCTGGATTCGCCCAAACGCCTGACGTCGAGCGAGAGCATCAACGTAGCCACCGGATGGACACGCGATAGCGGAACCGTTCTTCTCATGTCTAATCGTGCGGGCAGGTTTCAGATCTACAAACAGCAAATTGACGCGGATGCACCCGAACTTCTTGTCGGCAGTCCAGATGATCTGTCTGACCCTGCGTTTAGTCCGGATGAGGCATGGATTCTTTATTGGTCGGTGGCCCAGTCTCAGTTCGCGTCGGGGAGGTTGATGCGTGTTCCCGCTTCCGGAGGATCGCCTGAGCAAGTACTTGAAGCCCCTCAAGACCCGATGATTAACTTCGGATGCCCTTCACACTCTTCCAGTTCATGCGTCATCAGCCGTGGGGAACAAAGCCAGTTCATTTTCTACGCCTTGGATCCCGAGCAGGGGCAAGGGAAGGAAATCATTCGGACTAAGTTGGGACAAACTAACGACCTGCGGTGGAGCATTTCTCCAGACGGTTCGCACATCGCTATTACGAGCGGGGCCCAGCTTCGCGAACAGATCCGCATACTCGATTTGCAGAATGGCACAGAGCGGAATCTCTCGTTGCCAAAGGGTTGGTACATCTATGGTGGTTTTTCTTGGGCCGCAGATGGGAAGGCCTTATTCGCCAGTGTTAGTTCGACTGAGGTTTTTATCTCGCGCATCGACCTGGATGGAAATACTCACGTACTCTTCAAACGGGTTGTTCCGTGGATCGGAGGGCTTATTTCGTCCCCGGATGGTAGACACTTGGCCTATTTCCAGGGAAATGCCGATGGCAACCTTTGGCTCCTCGAAAATTTCTAGCGATTCCTGAAGGACACGGACGGTTCACACCGCCTACAGAGAGTCCTCATCCTCTGGAAAAACGCCGACCCCGACATCCCCATTTGCAAACAAGCCAAGGCCGAGTACGCGAAGCTGCAGTAGAGTCGTCGTCGCCGACTTCAGAATCGATTCCGATGAGTACCGGTGCTACACCTGTGACGCCGGTGTGACGCAAAACCTACCATCACTGCCGAAATTGATATCATTGACGGTTCACGGCTGTGGGAATTCAATAACTTACGTGTTTGCAATGCCGCCCCGCGAATTCCTCTTACAGGTCCGGCTGCCACAAAATAATCTATTTTCAACCCCGACCCGCGCATTGCAAAGAACAGCCCTGACCAGGCGACGACGTCCACCGTGAACTCAGCACTGCGGGTCCATGCACAAGAACAGAAATGAAGAGCGACATGAGCCAGCGGTTGCTAGACATTCCCAATCTCCAGTTGTCTCACATTCTCGATGTACTGATGGGAATCGAACTTCTTCGAAGTGCTGGCGTACGACATATAGCGAATCTGTCCGAAAACAGATCTCTCGAACCAAGGGCGGTCGTGCTTGCCTACGATAGCCCACGCAATGCCCGCGTAGCCGTTGGGGTCGCGACCGTCGAGTTCATAACGGTCATTGAGCCATACGGCCCGACGGTAGGCCTCGGCGACCGACGGACTCCACTCCAGGATTTTCTTGGCCCAGTACATTCGCACGTAGTTGTGCATCCAGCCCGTCAGGACCATTTGTTTCTGAGCCGCGTTCCACAGAGGATCGTGAGTTTCAGCCTGCTCGAGCTGTTCCTCGTCGTAAACAATGGGGCGACGGTCGCCCGAGTGTTGGGCAAAAGAGCGATCTGCCCAGGGCTCGAGGCATTCGAAGGAATCATAGTATGAGTTGTAACGGACGAAATTCACAGAGAGCTCGCGCCGGACAATGACTTGTTCCAGAAATGCCTGTTTCGCAGCCGCCGGCGCAGATGATGCCTGCACGGCGTGCGTAATGGTGAGTGGACCGATATGGCCAAAGTGGAGATAGGGCGAGAGTCGGCTGGTTCCGGAAAGTTCCGGATGATTCCGGCTCTTAGGATAACTCCGCAACCCATGTTTGACGAAGTCAGCCAGAACGCTCAGCGCATGCTTGGTCCCGCCCTGCCAGTTCTCGACCGGTGAAACAGAACGACCGAGGGACCAGCCGGCGGTGAAATCCTCATGCGCCGAAAGTGACTGCAGAGTTCGGGGCTTGTCCCAGGGTATCCGCGCTTTGACGACTTTCGTTGGAACGAGGAACTGCGGCAAGAGTTCCTGGAGTCGCGGGCGGATCGTGCGGGCACCAAAATGCTCCTTGCCGAGCAACCGCGAGGGCACAACGACATCGGCATCAATGGTCCAGAAAGGTACTCTCAGATCCTGAGCGGCGCGAACTCGCCAACGCTCAGCCTCACGCAAAGGGTTTTCGTCGCCAATTACCATCGCCGGACAGACCTGTTCACAAAACTTTGTCAGGCTGTGGTCAGGGCACGTACGCAGGACAAAGCCGACATTGCGCTTGGAGAGTCCCTCTTCGATGTCCGGAATTCCGGAGGCGAGAAAGCGGTAGTGTCGCAGATTGGCGCGCGGATAAAAAGGCACCGGAGCAAGGAAAGCAACCACCGGTTTGCCGAGCTCGTTGCCAAGCTCAACCGCCACATCCAAAGCCGGGTTGTCCAAGGCCCGCTGGGCGCGCTGAATCCAGTAGACCACGCACTCTCCTTCTGGATTCGGCGCTCCGGGTTTCCGCACTGTGATGCGGGGATCGAGGCTGAGTGTTTGGAGTCCCATCTCAAGCAAAGTGGGAGAGAGCGCATAGGCGTTCTCCCCACTCTTCCCGTATCTTCCTCTAACGAGCTCGAGCCTGAGCCGACTCGTGCCCCCAGCGATGCTGAATGGCCTTGAAAGAGACAGCCTGGTAAAGCGCCGCCAGGCCGACCAGGGCGTAGACGACGGAACTGAGTGTTGAAGTTTCGCCGAACTTCATACCGAAGATAGCTGCCACCAGGTCGAAGTGGGCAACGCTCACCAGACCCCAGTTCAGTCCACCAACTACAAGAAGCACAGCTGCGATCACATCTAACGTTTTCATCTTTTCCTCCAGTTTCTTAGTCTTTGGGTAGGAGCACGGTGTCGATTACGTGGATCACACCATTGGAAGCCACAACATCGGCCTTCACCACTTTGGCGTCATTGACCATGACGGTACCGTCATTGACTGTCAGTTTCAGGTCCTGGCCGTTGATGGTTTTCGCCGAAGATAGTTTCACCACCTGCGCCGCAGTCACGTCACCCGATACCACGTGGTAGAGCAGGATGGCCTTCAGCTTTTCCTTGTTCTCGGGCTTGAGAAGCGACTCGACCGTACCCGCTGGCAGCTTGCGGAAGGCTTCGTCTGTCGGAGCAAACACGGTGAAGGGTCCCTTGCCTTTCAGCGTGTCAACCAGACCGGCGGCTTGAAGCGCCGTGGCCAGTGTGTTGAAGGTTCCCGCTGCGACCGCGGTGTCAACGATGTCCTTTTGAGCGGAACCGGCAGCTGCCGGCATGGCGCTTACGATGACGCTGAGAATCAATGCAAAACTGGCTGCTTTCAATTTCATCTCTCCTTATTTTCTTGTTCTCTCTGTTTTCTGTTGCACTCTTGCCTGTTTGCTGTATTAACTATAGAGAACAAACATTGTCGCAAGACGACAAGAAACGAACAGTTCGCAATTCATGTGAGTGGCAATCAAAAGTCCGACTCGATGTTGTACTGGCAGGAAAACAGGGAAAAGGCGTGGTGAATAAAACAATTGTCGAAGGGCTTCGGCCTTATGCCTTGGGCGAGAAACTGCGGAGCTTGCGGCTGCGAAAGAGCATGGGCCTGGTGGAACTGGGCAAGCACACCGGCCTTTCGGCGGCCATGCTCTCAAAATTGGAACGTGGCAAGCTGTTTCCCACACTGCCCACGCTTCTGCGGATCGCCATGGTGTTCGGTGTGGGGCTGGAATATTTCTTCACGGACGAGCGCAAGCGTCACGTGGTGGCGATTGCGCGCAGAAAAGAACGCCTGCGGTTTCCGGACAGTCCGGACGGGAGAAGCATCGCGTACAACTTCGAGAGCCTGGACTTCAACGCGACAGAACGTAAGCTCAATGCTTTCTATGCGGAATTCGAACCCATCTCCTCCGAGAAGGTGAGGCCCCACCAGCACCCTGGCGTGGAGCTGCTTTACCTAATCTCCGGAAAGCTGGAGCTCACGATTGGTTCCGAGACGTTCACCCTCGAAACAGGGGATGCCGTGTACTTCGATTCGGCAGTGCGTCACAGCTATCACCGTGCCAGCAAGGGTCCATGTACTGGCGTGATTGTCACTGCATGACCAGTAAATCAGGAACCACGCAGCATTCTCTGACAATAACACTCACCGTACAGATCGTCTGCATCGCGGGTGAATTCCGACTTTTTATGATGAGTCCTTACCAGCCCAACCTCAAACCTAGTTGAATCTGCCGCGGATCGAACGCCGCGGTGGGTTGCCCGGCCTGGGTGAAGAATGTATTGACGGCCTGCACATTGAACGTGTTGACCAGGTTGAACATATCCACACTGCCACTCAAGTGCAGCCGTTCTCCAAGCGCGAGTATCCGGCTCACGCGCAGATCGTTGAACACCGTCATCGGCATCCGGCCGGTATTTCGTGAGAGCGTTCCATAGACCGGAACGTTGACCACGCCGTCATAGACGCCATCGTTGGTGCACCGGAATCAGATATCCCGAGGGCGAGTACCGTGACGCGGTTGCCTGGTTGCCGCACAAGTCGGTAGTCCCGGCTGACGCTGCAATGTCAGGGCGCTGTTCCCCCGAGCCATCGAGCAGGTTGAAGGGACGGCCGGAACCGATCGAAATCAAGGGCGCGACCGTCCAGTCTTTGGTGGAAACCTGGGGGAGCTTCTACTCGTAACGCAGCGACACGATGGGATCAATGCGCGCGGCGCGGCGGGCCTGCACATAGCTCGCAAGCAAAGTGATAAGAGCGAGAACAAGCGAGATCACAACGAATGTGAAGGGATCGGCCGGGCTCACCTCGTACAAGAGGGTTCGCATGAGTCGAGAAAACGCGAACGCCCCGGCCAAACCGATGGCCACACCGGACAGTGCCAAAGCCATTCCCTTCCACACCACTAACCGCACAATCCCCATTTGAGTGGCGCCTAACGCGATCCGGATTCCAATTTCTCGCGTTCCCTGATTCACCAGATAGGCCATAACTCCGTAAGTACCAATAGTGGCCATTACCAGGGCCACGCCAGCGAAAAGTGCCAGCAGCAGCATGGAGAACCGGCGCCGCGCCAGAGACTCCGCCAGGCGCTGCTCCATGGTTCTCACGTTGTACAACGGCAAGTCGCCATCGAGTTCGCGAATCTGCTGCTTGACGGCAGACGTCAAGGCTGCGGGATCCGCCCCACTCCGCAGCACTACATTCATCGCGCGGGCGGGATATTGAGTTTGCGGACGATACAGAACGATGCGCGAATCGGCGTCGAGCGTGTATTGCTTGACGCGTCCTACGACTCCGACTACGGTTTCCCAAGGTTCGTTGTCGGTGACGCCTCCGTAATGAATTCGCTTGCCGAGGGGATCCTGGTCTGGCCACAGCTGCTGCGCCATGTATTCGTCGATGATCACTACCTTGGGGCTGGTCGTGCTGTCCTGCTCGTTGAATAGTCTGCCCGAGCGCAAAGGAATTTCCATCGCCGGGAAGTAGTGGCCGCTCACGATGTGCTGATCCGCATTAATAAACTTCTCCCCCGGCGGTAGTACGCGGCCCTCCACAGTGATTGGCCCCCATTCAAACATTTGACTGAGCGGAAGAGCAGTGACGGCCCCGGAAGCGGTCACTCCGGGCAATCGTTCGAGCCGATTCCAAAGATCACGATACGTGGCCAGAACCACTTGAGGGTCTTTGTACTTCGGTCCGCTCAGGGTCAGTTCGAGGGTTAGAACCTTCCGGGCATTGAATCCGGGAGATACGCTCTGCAGGCGCTCAAAACTGCGGATCAGCAGTCCGGCGCCAATCAGCAGCATCACGCACAGCGCCGTTTCAGCCACCACCAGCAACCTGCGCAGGTTATTGCCGTGTCCCCACACCGCACTGGTGCCGGCCGAACCGCGGCTCGCGTCTTTCAGCGTGCCATTCAAATCGAGCCCGGAAACCCGCAACGCAGGGGCAAGCCCAAACAAGGCCCCGGAGACCAGCGAAAGTAGAAACGTAAAGAGAAATGCCGCGCGGTCGATGCCGATATCGTTAATCCGCGGAACACTCTTGGGACCAAAAATATGAATCCAATGCAGGCTCCAGAGCGCAAACAGAATGCCCAGCACACCTCCGGTCAGGGAAAGCAGGACGCTTTCCGTGAGCAGTTGGCGCACGATCCGGAAGCGGCTCGCACCCATCGCGGTACGAATGGCGATCTCTTTCTGCCGGGCAACCGCGCGCGCGAGCAACAGATTGGCGACATTGGCACAGGCAATCACCAGCACGAACCCTACCGCTCCCAGCAGAATGAACAAAGTTGGGCGGACATCTCCTACTACTTGCTCAAGCAGCGGCACGATGCCGAACGTCAAGCCCCCGTTGGGCGGATAGACTTGCGGATAGTCGTGCCGCAATCTCGCCGTGATGGTATCCATCTCAGCCTGGGCTTGCGCAACGGATACGCCCGGCTTGAGTTTGCCCACGATGTTGTAATCTTCGTGATCCCGGTTTTGCGCGGCATCGGCCGGAAGCGGCAAAGGCACAAGGATATCGGCCTGCTCCGCTCCGTCAAGGGTGGGCAAGACTTCTCGGGGCAGAGAAAAACTCTGCGGCATGATGCCGACTACTTCATAAGGGATTCCATTCAGCGTAACCGACTGCCCAATCATGCGGGGATCGGCGCCGTAGTGGCGCACCCACATGCCGTAGCTGAGCACGGCGGTGGCGGGTTTCCCAGGCGAGTCCTCGTCTGCCGCGAAGGTCCGGCCCAGTGCCGCCGTTTGTCCGAGCATCGGCAACAGGTTGGAGGAGACGCGAATCGTCCCCACCCGTTCCGGCTCGCCGTGACTGGTCAGGTTGTAGTTGCCGCCGATGGCAATCGCCACTTGCTCAAAACCATGATGCCCGTTTTTGATGTCAAAATACTGCGCGGTAGAAAACCAATCTTCGGTGATGTTCAGACCCGGAGAGCGGTTCCACAGAATCACCAGACGGTCGGCATCCTGATAAGGCAGCGGCCGAAGCAACAATGCGTTGACGATGCTGAATATCGACGTGTTGGCGCCAATCCCGATCGCCAGGGACAAGATGGCTGCCAACGTAAACCCAGGCGCCTTGGCTAACATCCGAACCGCATAGATAAGATCTTTTGCCAGTGTATTCATGCGCCGCCAGATCCTTTCCTCGGAAAACCAAAGCATTCAGCAACGGCATGCGCCGTCAGCCTCATCTTTAGACGCCTTTACCTTCCAGTTCGTAACCGAGATAAATCATTTGCCCGATGTGATGCTGCATATGGGCCGCACATTGCATCACCATGTCGAGACGATTGCGCGCGTTCGTGCCGGCACCTGAATATTCGGCAGCCCAGTCTTCCGGCGATTGAGCGTGGATGGTTTGCTTGACCATCGCCACCGCGTCATCCAACCGTTTCAGTGCTTCCTCTTTCGACGGCGGATTCGGATCGTTGAACTCGCGCGGCCGGTCGCGGACGTACCCAGTCTTCGCGATCTGCGTACCGATGTAGTAGTTCAAGTTGCCAGTCAAGTGCAGGACCAGGTGGCCGAAGCTGTTGCCGAACGAAAAAGGCTTTTGCCAGAATTGCATATTGCTCAGCGGCGCGGCCAGTTCATGAACTCGCGCAACATTCTGTGTGTAGCGATCGGCGAGAACTAGCGACAACGTCGAGCGCAGATCGGGCATTTCTCCCCCTCACGAGAACTGGTTCCGAGACATGACATGACACAGGACGCGTGTTAGTGC